>ERZ1034691.164-NODE-164-length-52823-cov-16.283676_pt1 | contig 52823 bp, 63 predicted proteins | sample MGYA00520638_ERZ1034691 | MGnify/ENA primary metagenome ERZ1034691 (study PRJEB33766, sample SAMN09781763) | gut metagenome | biome: gut microbiome | host: Homo sapiens | place: Madagascar | study: EMG produced TPA metagenomics assembly of the PRJNA485056 data... | reverse complement strand
CTCAACCAGTACGAAGAGTGGAGATACCAAAGCCTGATGGCGGTGTCAGAAACCTAGGAGTACCAACAGTAACAGACAGATTCATACAGCAAGCCATTGCACAGGTATTAACACCAATCTACGAGGAACAATTCCATGAACATAGTTATGGATTCAGACCGAATAGATGTGCACAGCAAGCAATCCTAACAGCACTTGACATGATGAATGATGGTAACGATTGGATTGTAGACATTGACTTGGAAAAGTTCTTTGACACGGTAAACCATGACAAGCTTATGACTATCATAGGCAGAACTATAAAAGATGGAGATGTTATCTCTATCATAAGGAAATACCTTGTCAGCGGAATCATGATTGACGATGAATATGAGGATTCTATTGTGGGAACACCGCAAGGAGGAAATCTTTCGCCGTTATTGGCAAACATCATGCTCAATGAACTTGATAAGGAAATGGAAAAGCGAGGGCTTAACTTTGTGCGATATGCAGATGACTGTATTATCATGGTTGGAAGTGAAATGTCTGCAAATCGGGTAATGAGAAACATATCTCGATTTATTGAGGAGAAACTAGGTCTCAAGGTCAACATGACAAAGAGTAAAGTAGACAGACCAAGCGGACTTAAATACCTTGGGTTTGGTTTCTACTTTGATTCAAGAGCACATCAGTTTAAGGCAAAACCACATGCAAAATCAGTAGCGAAGCTTAAGAAAAGAATGAAAGAGCTCACATGCCGTAGCTGGGGCGTTAGCAACAGCTACAAGGTGGAGAAATTAAATCAACTTATCAGAGGTTGGATAAATTACTTTAAAATTGGAAGTATGAAAACACTTTGTCGAGAACTAGATGGTAGCATCAGATACAGACTTCGTATGTGCATTTGGAAACATTGGAAAACTCCACAAAACAGAGCAAAGAACCTTATGAAGCTTGATGTACCAAGATGGGCAGCATTTAAAATAGCGTATTGCGGAGACAGATATGCAAGACTTGCCCACAATGGATGGATACAAAAGGCTATAAGTACAAAGAGACTAACCTCATTTGGATTAGTCTCAATGTTAGATTACTACACCGAAAGGTGTGTTACTTGTTAAGTTGATTGAACCGCCGTGTACCGAACGGTACGCACGGTGGTGTGAGAGGTCGGGAAATTTAGTTAAATTTCCCTCCTACTCGATTTCCTATTTTTCTGCATCAGATTTCAGATTCCGCATATTTCTTAAACAACTCAAAACACACATCCTTTGCATCCTCATTTTCCTCCCAAAGACATCCATTATGCTCTTCCCGACAGCGGACGCATGTATGAAATATGTTATCATCAAGAGATATTCCATACTGCCTGGCACCCTCGAACAGATTGCAGAAAGCAAAGAGCTGTTCTGTGGTCATGCTGTCAATATCTTGCTTGATAGTCTCTTTCATCTTCCGTGCATTTGTCATGCTCTTCTCTCCACCTTCAACTCTATAGTAGAACGCCACTGATTGCACCCTGCAAGACCTTTCTGCTCGATTTCAGCAGCTCCGTCAGGATCACACTCTCTCATGCAGTCAAGAAACTCATCATATGAGAGCATGTACTTATTACCCTTCAGTTCCTCGCGGACTATATTCTTGACAAAAGTCTCTCCCAGCTCAGTCACACCATTAGGAAAGAATTTGACTTTTCTTGCAGCAATAAACTCAAACATGCTCATATAATTGATTTTTGGCACAGTGCTGTCAAGATATATTCCAATAAGCTTCAGTTTTTCTTCCGGCGCAAAGCACCATACATCAATATCTTCCAATACTTCAAATACCATCGACTTTGTTTCGCCTGCTTTTCTCTCTTCACCCATAATTTTTTCCTCCATTTTTTCTATACTTATAAAATCATAAGTATAGCACATTAAGTGGTTATCTGCAAAATTTCCGATGTTACTGAATATATGTTCTCCTGTCTTTATTTTATACTATTACAAGTGAAATGTAAAGGAATTCAGTTACTTTCAGGCAAATTATCAAACTATTCAATGTCATATTGCCGTGTATTTAGTCAACTATCCCCAACATTGTCAGGAGACTTCTATGCAATAAATTTCATTAAAACCCATATTTATATAAGATATAATAAGTTACTTTTTGTAGAAAAATATTGAAACCATGAAATTTTTCGTCTTTTCTATAGTGATTATTAGTTATAGTATGTTTTTTCTTCTATATAAATGTTTTTGATGATTGACAGAAAACTTATATAGAAAGATATAAATGAGTCTAATTTCTAACATACTTATATTGAATGAAAAATACCTATTTGGGGGACAAATGAGAGTTTGTACATATTATATAAGAAGAAATATGAAAATGAAGGAGAAATAATATGAGGAAAATTAAAGTAATATTTTCAGAGGCAGACAAAGAACTGACAGAAAAGCTTCGTTGCAAATACGAAAAATTATCAGACAAATACCTTGACTTAGCTATTTTCTTTAGAATAATAACCTGGATAGCTCTCAGTGTTATGTTTGCTTTTATAGCTGGCGCAGTGGTCAAAAATTCACTATATTATATAGCCGTTGCTGGGATAAGCTTTATGTCTGCAATAGCACTGTTCCTGATAAGTGTTATTTTTCAAATGATACATGACGATCATTTTGCAAACGCCCTGCACTACCGGTTTATACTCGAACGCATGCAGGAAATATTAAAATATGGGAACGGCCTTGAGCTTTCAGTCAGTAAAACCTGTCCTAATACAGTAATATACAATCTTCCTGATTGCAGATACCGCTGTATTGAAGCCATTAATAATATTCCGGCAGATGATGACGTCATCATAACAGTCAAAAAAGATGTAGATATAAAAAACCGTATCACACTGGACTGGTACGCAAAAACAGTATAAGGATAAAAACATGAGAAAAGCGTCAGCAAATATGTGGCATGCAGCATTTCTGCTGCTTATATTTTCAATGATAAATCTTGCAGCAACACCATTTTCGTTTGCAGCAATCGGGCAGACAACACCGACACTAAGTCTTATATCGGCAGCGTGTGCAGCGGGAATGGCGGTTAAAACAATGAATAAGACAAAAAAGACAGCAGTGTTTATTCTGTTAACAATCCTTTTTGCGTGCTCTCTTATAGGATGCACAAAACCGGCAAAAGTCGAAAGTACTGAAGATTCAACTGTACAGGTTAAAATCGTAGACCAATATTATCGCGGTCCATATATGACTTCAATGTACACAGGCAAATCATTCATGTATATGCCGCATCCCGCAGTTTATCGTATTACCGTTGAATACAATGGTGAGCAATACTATCTGACAGACAAAGAGTCATATGAGCTGTACCATGATAAAATTTAAGAAACAGCAGATGCACTGCTTAGAACAACGAAATGGGATAATGGCAATGTTACTTATGACATTATAGGATTAGCAAAATAATGGAAGGAGAAAATTATGAATGAGCCATTACTACACTGTAATTCAGCCAAAAAGCGGCCTGTTTCCCTATTGTTCCATTAAGGTACTTTCAGACAACAGCATGAGTTTCGCAAACGGTAACATGGGTTGTCTTAAAATTGAATGTCTAAAATGTGGGCGGACATACTTTCCATGCTGCGAACCTGTAGACTGCGAAGTATTTGAAGCAGAAAATATCGCTTTTTCCGATGCAGAAATGGAAGAGATAAGCAGAATTATCAGGGATTATAAGGAGAAAAGGAAATGATTAATATTAATAAAATTAAAATCAATCAAAAAGTGTGGTTCAAGGAGCATTGGACAGAAAGAATTGTATGTGGATTTGTAAGTGAGATAACAAAACGCTCAGACAATGAAGACTACATAATAGAAATCAAAGGAAAGTCATACTCGGAGGACAGTTTTATTGGTACTACCCACCAGTCACCAAACAATCTGTTTGTAACAAAAGAGGAAGCGATTGCCGTTACTAAAAAAGCAAATCAGAAAAGGGTTGATAATTATAAGGCTGAAATTACTGATATTGCTTCTTTAGTAACATTTCCTCTCTCTCATACTTTTTATGCAGAGGAATATACAGACTATGAAGCAATAAAAGCATACAAAGAGCGTGCAAAAGAACTGGGATTTGAAATACCGGATTAACAAAGATCAGAACGATTAAGGAGAAAATACGATGGGAATTTACACAATAATAAGCCTTATAATAGGATTTATTGTAATATTATTTTTAGGCTGTATGATGTATGACTCATACATGAAGGATATTTTAGAGCACTGGGTTTCGCCAATGTTAATAGTCGGAGTACTTATAATGATGTTATTTGGAAGCATGGGATATGGTGCTGATAAGAGCGAAAAACTTTATAGAGAAATCAAAAACACGATAACATCCAATTATAACGATGTAACCAATTACCATGACGATGATCGGCAGAGCTTCGTATCAGGTGGAATAAAATACACTTTCGATTATGATAAGAACCAAAAGACACTAACGGTATTTACCAACACATCAGTTGTTGACGCAACATTCATTGATGGTGTTAAGCAGAAAAACAGCAAATAATCAAATTAAAGCACTACCCTGCTGTATCTCTTATATAGAAGAAGATAAAATAGCACAGCTTCTATCATACTTATAATATAAAATTGTTCATTCTAAATATAGGGAGAAAAATAATAAATGACAGTAGGCGAAGTAAAAAACATGTTCAAAGACCAATATGCAGACGTTGAATATTACAAAAACGCATTCAATTGCACTCATCAAATTGATTTCAACTTAGAGCATTGCACAGGTGTGGATGCTTGTGAGATTAATGACGACATGGAAGCAGTGTCATATCAGCTTGCAGACGAGGATACATATAATAAAACAGTACTTGCAAACAGCGAAATTGCTGCTGACTTTGGCGACTGGTATGAAAATAAGGATGCAAAAGTACTATGTATTTTGCTGTAAAAAAATGGATGACAGGAGGCACTTATGGATAAAAATACTATAGCTTGCTGCGCCAATTGCGAACATTGTCTGGAATATCCGCGTGGCAACAGATATGGCGACATTGATTATATGTGCGCAATTAATGGATATTTCATGCACAGTATCAACAAAGACATCTCAAAGATTAAGCGTCTGACTCCCGGCGGCAGGGAGCTTGAATGCAGATATGAAAGGAAGAAAACAATATGATAAGTAGCGGTATAATCGTAATAAGCGGCATTGTAATAGTATTAGCAGTCACAGTCTTTTTTGGCTTTATTTTTAACACCATGTACAACAACTTGACTATTGAACATTGGCTTCCACAGACAATTATTGTGGGAATAATCATTGCTTCATTGGCAACCTGCGCAGGAATAATTGATAATAACAACAGTAAAGTGGAAAAATCAATTGAAAACACAATTGCTTCAAATTATGATAATGTCCTTGATTATCATAATTATAAAGATAACAAAACTTTTGTTTCGGACGGCTCAAAGTACACATTTTATTATAACAAAGGGACTAAAACTCTAATAATACTTAAAGGCTCAAATATAGACGCAGTATTTGTTGACGGAGTAAAGCAAAAAGGAGAAAAGTAAATGATAGAACACAGCACAATATTTTGCATCGTGATAGGATTAATGATCACAAGCAGTCTTGGTTTAATATTTTATTCGGGTTACGATAACTTAACTCTCAACCACTGGATTCCTCAGACCATTATTGCGGGAATAATTATCATTCCGCTGACAGCCTGTGGAGGAATAATTGATGATAATAACACCAAAACGGAAAAATCAATTCAAAACACAATTACTGCAAATTATAACGATGTTCTCAACTACCATAACGATGAGGATAATAAGACTTTTGTTTCGGGTGATTCAAAATACACGTTCGATTATGATGAGAAAACTAAAACGCTGATAGTATTTACTGGCTCACAAAAAGTGGATGCGGTATTTGTTGACGGTACGAAACAGAAAGGAGAAAAATAGGATGAGTCAGATAACAATCGGAATACTTATGGGTTTAGGGTTTACAGCTCTTATGGCACTTGCAATCTTTTTTGATCATGATTACAACCTTAAAGATTGTAAAGGTTATGGAGGTGTCTTATTTCTTCAAGGAATAGCAGCCTGTCTAATATTCGGAGTCATTGGTTGGAGGTTTGATATTGATGAAAAAATCAACGATACAATAAAAACTACTATTAATACCAACTATGATAATGCACTTAATTATCATAATGATAATGACAACAAGAGTTTTATTTCAGATGGATCAAAATACACATTTGAATACAATAAAGATTCCAAAACACTGACAGTTTTTAAAGGCTCAGATGTAGACGCGGTATTCATTGACGGTGCGAAACAGAAAACTAATAATTAAGACAAAAGGAGAAAAACAACATGATTTATATGGCAAGCGGAATACTTATTGGCTTAGGATTTGCAGCTTTTATGGCATTTGCACTATTTTTACAAGGTTATGAACCTAAAGCGTGCATAATCATTTTACTTGTTGTAGGACTAATATTCTGTTCGCTGGGCGGACTTATTGGTCATTGGATTGATGCTGATGAAAAAATCAATACCACAATAAAAACTACTATTAACGCCAATTATGATGATGTAGTTAATTTTCATAATGGTATTACCAACCAAAGCTTCGTTTCAGATGGATCAAAATACACATTTGAATATGATGAGGAAACAAAAACATTGACAGTATTCACTGATACGAACTCAAGTGTAGATGCGGTATTCGTTGACGGCGTGAAGCAGAATGATCAAAAGGCATCAGATAAGACTGATAAAAAGAAAGACTGTATATCATATAAAACAGATGATGCAGATAAGACAGATACAGATAAAACTGATAACAGTTCAGACACCGCCAATAACTCATCTTCCACTGTTCCTTCCACTGCAGTCAGCTTGCAGCAAAAAATACAGGACAAGATCCAGTCCAGATACAACGGTGCCGTTATGACAGGGTTTGATACAATTAACCTGTCCGGAACATTCAGCTGCGATAATGTGCAGTATAGTTTCACATGGAAAGATAACATGTTGGAAATTGTTAACACTAATGATGCTAACGATGTTACATATTATAAAGTCGCACAATAATTATATTAAGGCACTGCTCTCCTGCGGCGCCTTAATATAAAAACATAAGGGGAAGAAAATTATGGATTATTTATATTTTGTGTGCTACGGCCGCCCGGGTTTAACCTGCAATACCATCCTTTCAATCAACAGCCGCATTGAGGACAGTAAGTCTGAAGAGGAAGCGTTGTCATGGCTTCGGGTTGCAGAGTTTAAAATTGAAAAGAAATACGGTGTAAAAGATGTCTTGATAATAAACTATCAGTATATCGGAGAAGAAAAGGAGAAATAATTATGCTGACACAATCAGAGCGCGCGCAATTGTTTGCTGCAAGACTAGCGCAGGCATTAAGCAATGCAAAATTAACAGTATCAGATATTGGTATTCCACTAATATATCTTTATGGAGAAATGCTGCCGCCAATTAATGAACTAACAGAAATAGCCAAGAAACTAGGTGTAACAACCGAATGGCTCAGCGGGTTAGACAGTGTATGTCAGCAAAAGGAAACGAAATCAGATGATGAATTGATGCTAAAATGCAAGATAATCATAAGACAGTTCGTTGACAATATTTCCGAGACAATTAATCAGTCAGATACTGATATGCTTGCCACTGATGACATTAAACTGCTTGAACTTATTGTTGCATGCAAAAATAAACTGGCAGATGTACACAACAAAATCGGTGATCCGGAATGGGAAATGCCGGACTGGACATTGAGAATGTAGAAGAAAGGAACATGCTTATGCAAAGCAACATTGAAATTAAGAAACTGGTTACAGAAAAATTGAACAATGAACCGCTTGAGACACGAATTTTTTTCAGCGAATTCGAGTATATCAAAATGTTTGAATTCATAAATGAAAAAATCAGAAAAACAAAATTAAAGCCGCTGATTATTACTACAATTATATTATCCATTATTACAATAATAGTAATGAGTATTGCCTATTTGTTGCTGTCTAAGCGTTTTTGCATAATCCTCATTTCTATTTTTACGATTTTGTTTTTACTTAATATTTATCAGTTCAAAAAATTTAAGAGATTATTTAAAACTATTGATAAATTATCCAAAGAAATTGCTGACAAAATTGCACTTTTATGGGAATCAGACATTCCTGATGACAAAATACCTGTGAAGATTGAATTTAATGATATTGTTGATGATGATTTCACAGGACCTCGTATCAAGGTAATAATTAACAATATTTTAATTCCTGAATGCAGACTGGACATTCAGTATCACAGCACAGAATGGATTACCATTTTTGATGCACTAGACGTTGATACTAGAAAAGACATTTTCTTTTATAAAATAATTTTATTTTTGCCAAAAGAATTTAGAGAAAGAACAGAAAAGGTCTACATACAAACTAATGTAGGAAAGGAGAACTGATTATATGGACATAAGAAGACCTTCAACAATTATTTTCGCTGTAATGGCACTTATTGTCTCGCCAGCAACATTAGGTATTGTATGCTTTGTCTCTGAGGGAAATGACCTTTACATGACATATACAGCCTATATACTTATTGGCATTGCAGGAATCATTGTGCTCATCAGGGGCATTAACAGCTGGAAAAGAGGAAAATATTATGACAATTGAGAAAACGCTAAAAGCAGTATCAGAAAAATTAAAGAATGCACCTGTCAACACCGATTACGCTGACAGTCTCCTGCTCATTAAGAATGCACTCGAAAAGCAGAGAATGTGCGAGTGGACCAAGGACAAGAATACGCTCGGTAAATCGGCATGCGAAACCACGGCTCTGCTTGGAAAAACTGTATGGATTATTATGCTTACAAATATCATCAGCCAGGGGAAACCCGTATATCATGTAAGGGAAGCCATATGCACAAAATACAGCGTCGGAATGTATGGAGAAGTCACAATATCAACAGTAACAAAGGACGAGCAGAAAACTCGGAACGAAACACCGCTGACAGCAATTGGCGATACCATATTTTTGTCAAAAGAAGAGGCAGCAACAAAATTAGAAGAAATGAGAAGATAATTAATACCAAGACGCCACTCTTCTGTGGCGCCTTTTTTATATGGAAAGCCATTTCGCGACAACAAATCTATCATACTTACAATAAAGAAAAGTTCATTTCATTTGGACAAAGATAGAAAAAAATATTATATATAAAAAAGATTTGCAGAAAAGAAAGGAAAACGCTATGAAAATTCAGGATAAACTTGACTTATGGGTAAAACTTACAAATGTAGACCCTACAAAAGAACAGAAAAGCTATACCATTAATATGTCCGGCAGACTAAGTGATTTTGACATCAAACAGATGAACGACAAAATCAAGGAAGCTCTCAAATATGATGCAACAGGCGTTTTCGCGGACGCTTATCTGTCTGAGTATTTCGAGAAGTTCATAGCAGACAAGAGTTTTTCCGTAAAAGAAATGCTTGCAAATCCTGAGACAGAGAGTTTTCTTGCTGATGCAAGACTCTTGCAGAACGCCCTTGCTGAAAGTGATTCGGCAAATATGATAAAGTCTGATGCTGAGAAAGCAATGAATTTTTATGGCATGTCAGCAGAAGAACTGTCTCTTTCTGATATTATCGAAGTCCGCACGTCTGCAGAACGCTGCATGAACGGGAAATTAAGTACATTACAGTTTTCAAGCGGAACTCCATCTGAAAACGGATTCAAGATGTCAAAAGATATTTACATGTACCGTGACCTTGATGCCATGCTCTACTGCGCTGCTGACAATGTACTTGACGGAGTATCTCTTGGCTACATCCGTAATGAGGGAAACCTTACTGACAGCTATTTTGCTTTCATCATTAAAAACGGCAGAAATCTATATCTGCTTACAGATAAGCCAAAGTACGGACATCCGCTTATGAGCAGCTACAGACGCTGTCCGGGCCGTGACATGTCGAGAAGAATTGAAAACAATATGTTTCCATACGATTCAGTTGCAAACATAGATACATCCGACTTATGGGGAAGCGGACGATATGGTACAAAAGAAACAGATGATAAAAATGCTCTTGAAATCACAGAAAGTCCGAGAATAAAAATAGGCACATTTGAGGATATGGAAAAACATGAAGCATTCTGGGCAGTCCTTATGATTTCCATGATTAAGGACAAATTTTACAAAGAAGTACCACAGTACGAACTCTCATACACCGGTTCAATGATACAGACGAACAAAATTGAAGCATCAGAATATGCTCTTGCTATCCGCAGTGCCCTGCCAGTAATGAAGCTTCATGATATTGACTCAATAGATGATACTGCAGACTGTGGTTGTGAGAATGAATATACAGTACTTGACTATATTGTAGACAGATACAAAGACCGTGTAGATAAAGACCTGCTAAATGTCATAGCTGATACTGATGAATATGCTCTTATTGACAAGAAATACACTTATAATGGTGGACTCATGAACAGTGACGTCTTTCATCCAGTAAAAGCTTTCGATTTATCTGCCGCCTGCGGAACCAAGGAAGAAATTGAAGCTGACCAGAAATGGATGGCAAGATACAATTATGCTGCACAGATACAAAAACTTGCTGAAGATGATTACGAACAGCATAGACAGTCCGTCAGTCTTGCAGTCGGAGACAAAATCATTCCAAGAACCCGCGAGATATGCAGGTCTTTCGTTAAAGAAGAATTATCCAACTGCGCTCGCAAACGGACTTTTTCCGTATGGTACGACGGTAACACAGGAGCTGATTACAAATTTGGTTACAATAATTACAGCAACAAATCAGACATGAAATGTACATTTTCAGGGAAAGCACCTTCTGTTGCGCTGGTGATAGAACCAAAGAATATGGACGAGCTTGCATTTGTCTGTGGCTGCAGAAAGGAAGAACTACCTGAACAGATACAACACTGGGGAAAAGGAACCAGATATTGTGGAAATCAGCTACTCTACAGACTTGATCCAATGTCATTCAAAATCAGCGATCCATTTCAGAAGATGACATTTAAAATTGTCATACTGCTGTCCAAGAAAGAGTATCTCAGTATCTGTGACGAAGCAGGTGTAAAACGAGATAAGTTCTGGGAACTTGAAAAACCAAGCTGTTTTAGATATAACCGGTTTGAGGATAATGATACATGCTGCGGAAAGAATACATATGATCCTGAGACAAAATGTCTCGTATCGCTTAAGAAATGTAGAAAGTGTAAATTTTTCAAACAGCAGTAAAAAATAAGGATACGATTTTTCGTATCCTTATTTACTTAATAATCATTATAATTCTGAAAATTTCTCGCACAAATCAAACAGTCCATATCCGCTTGAAAGCTCTATTCCATATTTTTTGAGAATAGCGACGTTTAACATAGAGACGATGTCTTTTCTGACATAAGAATAATCAATCTTAAATTTTGAATAGAATTTATTTTGATTAATACTTTTATATATTTTTAAAGCATATGTACATAATTCTAATGCACTCTTATAATTATTTAAAATAATATCAATTTGTATCATATTAATACAAGCATTATAGACATAATCGTAATTCTCAATAGTTAAATCGCCAGCGAGTATTTTATTTTGCAGATTAAGGATAACATTATAGTAACAGGCATAAGCATTGACATATGATTTGCATTTTAAATAATTACAACCCAGCTTTGACCATGCCTTGTAACACTGTGAGTCAATTGACAAACTCTTATTGTAATAATTCTTCGCCCTGTTTGTATTATTTACCTTATCCATCATTTCAGCTTTATATAGAAACACTTTTGAATTATAATCAGCATTACAGCATTCATTGTATAATTGGAAAGCTATTTCAGGTTTTTCAATCAAATTATCATAAACTCTGGCTTTTAACATTATAAAACTGTTTCCAAGATACTCTTCATCGTGACTGCAAATATTTATAATGCTGTTATTGTCCATATAGTAATTAATGCCATTCTTTTTGCAGAATAAATTCATCTCATAAAAAATATCAGCCACAGCATACTTACAGTGTAGATAGCCATCACTGCCCCACAAAGGAACATTTTTATTTCTAAGCAAGTCCAAAATATCAGTGCTTATATTAATATAATCCTTATATATTTCTTCCATATAAGTTTGGCTTCGATGTCTGCAATAGTCTCTACCAAACAATACAGTTCTCACATATTGTTCCCCGTGTCTATTATAAACATCACATAAAGCCATCAAGTCATTATACTCTGACTCATTCACAATGGATTTTTTTACGAACCAATCCAGCAAATCAGGCAAAGAACTATACAAGATGCAATTATCATACAATTTGCAGACTGCACTATAAGCCCTGTCTACAGTACAGACAATAGCATCTGACAAAGCTAAAACTCTATTTTCATTGCTATTGTCTATTTTTATGTCCGTATTTATCGTATAAATACAAATGCCAGCCAATTCAAAAAATGACTTAATATTGAGACTGTCAGCTATATTACGGCCCGAATGTATTAATGTAATTAATTTCATATATATATTATATCTCCATAATTATATGCGCAAAATTCCTTGTCATATTACGTCTTGCCGTAGCAAAATACTCCGCTTCTGCCTGTCCTGACAGTTCGTTTTTCGCCTGTGGCATTTGAGGTATGATATATGCTCCGGATAATATTTCATTTATTAATGATGATATTTTATTATTTATATCCATTATTATTTTAAATCCCCTTTATTATATCAAAACAAAAATCAATGCAAATATTATCGGTGTAAATATAAAAACAAAAGGCACTATACACCAGTATTTTACTACTGACTGAGGCAGAATGCATTCATAATCATTTTTGTTAACATATAAAATACATTTTTCATTAACTTTTGGTTTGAAACTGCGATGGGTTTCACTCTCTGTTGTTATGTATTCCTTATTGTTAATTGTATATTTATATACACCATCATATTCTGTGTGACCGCCGCGATTAACACTTATCCAATGCTTACAATAAGTAATACAGACAGCTTCAACCTTGAAATACTCAGCATGCAGCTTATGTAACTGATAAATACCATATGCAGGTAACATTATACAAAGCAGCCAGCCAAACCTTTCATCAAAGCTATAGGCAATTATCATTATAAGAAATAATATATAGACTCTTTTTCCAGTCATAATTTCTCCTACACTTCTATGTGCATAATCTTCACATTATTTTCATGTACCAAGTCCACCACATCCCCTCTCATATCCCTGACAACCGGACTCTGTGGAAAACCTTTATTCTGTGAAGCCACTACTGCTGTTCTGCCATCAGACAATTTAACGAGTATGCCTTCCGGATATGGTGTTATGCTTTTCATAAAGAAATCAACAAGACCACCATTAAACATAATATTTCTGTTAGCAGTTATAAAATCAATGACCTCTCCCGGATTTATAGCGTCCTTGTAGCAGCGTCTGCTTAGCATTGCATCGTATACATCACATATGTGTATGATTTTTGAGAAGATATGCGTCTCTTTATCCACAAGTTCTCTCGGATAACCGCTGCCGTCATAGTTTTCATGATGTTCAAGAATCGGCACCCTTACAAGCGGTGAAATGCTTACCATATGTTTCAGCATGTCATATCCATACTGCGGATGTTTCTTTATTTCAGCAAATTCTTCCTCCGACAGAGCCCCGGGCTTATTTAAAATGGCTTCCGGTATCTTTGTTTTTCCAATATCATGCAAAAGAGCTGCAGCAATCAATTTGCTTACTCTCTCATATTCCATCCCGTACAGCAGTCCAAATGTTCCTGAATACATTGCCACATTTAAACTGTGCGCGTATGTTGAACTATCATATGCTGCAAGGGAATTTATGTTCATTGATATGCTGTCAGCATGTTTCAGCGAATCAAGTATTTCTCCTGACAGATATGCGCACCTGTCAATGTCCATGTCCTTGAGCGCACACATTGCCTTAAGCTGAACGTCCGCAGGAAGCTGATTTTTAGGATTTATGCCTTTTGACAGTTTATCATAAACATATGCTCCCCTGTACTGTTCCTCCTTGATACGCTGTACCATGAACCTGCTTACCGAAACATTTCTTGCAAGAAATACGTCACCTCTCTTATTTAAAAGCGGCTGCGCAAGTATCATGCCCGGCTGTAAATCTTTTATTTTTATATATCTCATTATTAATTGTTTTCCTTATTACTCTTTTGTTGAGAAGCCTCTTTGTAAGTATGATTTTTATTTTGCAAAATCTTCAGCATAAAAATGTCTGTAAAAAAACGTACTTTATATCAGAAAAACCAGCTTTATGGGTTTTTATATAAAAATTCGATTGACACGTAAAATAATCTGAATTATTATAAAAATTGAGCAGACGCTCAAAATTACCTATTTATAAATGCGGCAAAGCATACGCCGCGAAACAAACACAATACTAAAAAATTTGCATGAAGACTCTGAAAAGTTTTGCTTTTCAGGGTCTTTTGCAGATATAGCGAACCAACTTCAATATAAATTTTTCAATTGACATACGAAAGCAAATGGCATAATATAGATGTTGAGCAGAATGCTCAAATTTACCTAAGACTTTAGTATTCACAAAAAGGCTCTGAAACCATCACTTTCAGGGCCTTTTTGCATATATAAAAAATTATTCTTTATTCATTAAATCGAACCAAAGCCTTCCTTGTTTGCCTGTAATCAGCATAAAATCATAAGTCTTGTGGATATTTTCATGGGATACAAACCAGAATCTCAATTCGTCCACACCCAATTCACCATATGCATAATGTCTTTCCAGAAGTTTTTCATCCGGATCAATACCTTTTATATATTTAATTTCCACAACATCTTTATTTGAATTCCTGAAGCCAAGAACAATGTTTTCATTTAGCAGATCTTTCAATGCTTCTTCTGCCAAATAATATCCATAATTGAAAAACCGATGTTCAAAATATGAAATAATGCCAAAATATAATATAGTGCCACCAAGTATAATTGCTATAAGCAGTACCATACTCATAATTTTATGAAAATGCGCAATTGACGCAAAATACACAGTTGACGCGAAAGTTACAGTAAACATAAAAAGAAACCATATCGACAAGACCAGTTCCAAGTCATCATCATCATAATTCATGATATGATAGGCTTTTTCACACACCTTTTTCATAAGTTCACTGGATTTCTTATATTTTCTTGATTTTCTTTGGATTTTCTCAAATTGAATATCGTCAACATGGACATTCAGTGTCGTATCTTCAACTCTTCTTGTGATTATCATATCTATTTCCTTTCAAACGGGTCCACACTAAAAGTATGAGCCCGTAACATCTTATTTGAAAAGCATAAGTACAAGTGGAATGACAAAGATTGCATACACAATCATGATGGCAGAGCAGGCGGCAATGCATTTAGCAAAAAACTTTCTGCAAAGTTTATAATAATTATCAATTTTGCCTAATTCCTCAAAATCGCCACATACCGTCCAGTCACCCTTATTCTCATTCCAACTTAACCAGTCCAGATGCTGCTCTTTCATCATTTCGTTAATAGCTTTTTTATCAAATTTCTTTTTCTTATCATTGGTTTCATTCTTAACGAAGGATGTATATTTTGTAATATTGTATTCATTAAGCACGTTTTTAAGCTCAGTATCAAGATCAGCATCATATTTGTATCCACTAAATTCACTATCCAAATCAGGGCCAGAGGTATATTTATATCCATTCGTCTCTATGTCAACAATAATATCTCTGATTCTCTTCCTGAACTCATACCATTTTGTTCCCAGTTTCTGTGCCTTTTTATAAGCATCATTCTTTGCAATCTTCTGCACAACCTTCCTATTCCCGAATATCGGAATGAAAATAATCGCAAGAATTGCAGCAATGTACGCAATTCCAAGCAGCAGTACAAGAAACTCGGTACCAACGGTCGTAAAATAGTCAGACCATGTACTATTGCTTCCTCCTAACGATGTTAATTTTTCAAATGCCCTTTCAAAGAGCTGTAAATACTTTTGTAGCATATATTGTTCTCCTTTTTCACGCTTTATTTCAAATTAATTATGCCCCTGAGACGCCTGTCATCAGCAACAAAGATTATCTTTTTGTTCATCGCTTCTGCCTTTTCCCTTGCAGAATCATATGTACCGTCTACTGCTGCTACCACTTCCGATGCAGGCTGATTCATTTTATACAAGGCAATTTCGTCAGCAGCTTTTGCTCCATTGGAAATAGCATATCTGATTGTCTCATCAGTACAAAAAGCAATGATATTTTTATCTTCATCAACTATCGGTACAGCAGGAATCTTGTTGAGTACCACAGCAATTGCGCTGACTGTACTATGCCGCGTATAAAACTTTCTTACAACCGACATTTCATCTTTACAGATCTTCACGTCTCCTGATATTTTCGTTTTCACATCATCAAGAAAATCAACCATCGCATCTGATATATCAATGAAGAACCCGCCATCCGGATTATGCGACATATAATTACGCAATACCCTGCACACATACATTTTCTGCGACATCTGGTCCTCGCCATCGTCTTTCATTTTATCCTCGAACCATTTGAAATTTTTATCATCGCCATAGGTCTGGCGAATAAGCTGCTCACATTCCTTGAATTTCTCAAGAAATGCCGCATTGTTATTTATTTTCTTTGCCACAATTAGTCCTCGCTTTCATATATTTCTTCTATATCTACTTCTTTTATATAGACCGTTTTATCATTAACAGTGTATTTTATGACACCCGTTTCAGAGGTTTCACCGTCATCACTAAAAAGCAATTCTGAAACAATACCGTCTGTGCTTAAAATATTATTATCATTTTCATCAAACCAATAGCTTTTATTTGGGTCAATATACACATCCATTGTGTTTCCACTGTCATCAATACAATGCAATATGCTTTCTCTTTTATTAAGACGTCCTTCGTCTGTAAATATATTTTCATTTTTAATATCTTCAATTGACTGTATTCGATATACATGCTCTGCAATTTTATTAGCCGCAATATTTGAAAGCCTTATTTTATATCCTTTTAAAAGCTTTTTTCCTTCTGCTATTATCGGCAAAATCATTGCAGATGACCACAGACCAGTAACAACTATTGTCATTGTCATAGCCATTAAAGCTCGATTAGAGTTGTCATTATATTTACCAGTTATCCTGCAATATAAAAGATATACAACCGTAATCGTGACAGCGAACAATAATAACACCGTTACAATCGTCTGAGAAATAAATTTCTTTCGAATATCATCATACACATTTTTATACGTCTCATAAAGACCTTCATATTTGCAGTTCTCGTCGCAATCAGCTATATTACTTTTTCCTATCATAATTAATCCTCGCTTTCTGTATACACAAGTGCATTGATATATAATCTTCCAGCGCCGGTAAACACCGGAATATGGTGATCAATTATCCACGCTTTTGTTCTTTTGTTTTTGTCATACATATAATAGGTACGCCTGCCATCAGGCATAATTACCGGCCTGTTATTTCTTACGCAGCAGCTTCCCCATACGGCATCATTTGAATATGCAGACCACTCAATGCCTTTTTCTTTGAGCATCTTAATGATCTCATCGCCGCTCTTATTCAAAAGTTCTTTGTTTGAAAAATATGTGCATCCTGCTGCCTGTATCGCATTACAGTGTCCACAGCATTGTCTCCAATAAATAAGATTTGTCACTTCTTCTTTGGGAATGTTGAAACACCTGGCATCAAAGTATGCGCCCTGCCTCCATGCCCTCCTGTATGCATTAATCAACTTTTCATTTTTTAGCATATGCACATGCGGATATCCATTTTCACTGAGAAATCCATGAGCATTCTTACAAAAAATCCTGTAGAATGCCATAGATGCCATACCTGCTGTTACGCTGCATATCTTTTCAACTTCATCATCGAACCATGCTTCTGAATTAAGGTGTTCATAATCCACAAGGATAAGCGTAATCTCGTCTGATTGCGTATATCCTATTACACATCCCTGTACATTTTTACAGAGATACTTCATAGTTTCCTGCATTGATTTCATAAAAATATTATCAAACGGCTTATCAAAGCCTTTTGTGAAACTTTTGAAATGACATCCGTCCAATTTTATTACCACCGGACAGCGTCTCATGAGCTTATTTTTGGGAACATTCTCATAAGTTTTCATGCGAATTTCCAGATCTGTTGTTCTTGACATATCAGTTTCCTCCTCTCACTGCTTCTTCTGGCTACTCGCACTTTTGCAATTTTTCAATCCAGTCAGCAATCTGAAGCCTGTCTTCATTACTTAACTCATCAATATGTTTATTGTTATATCGAAACAGCCGGATTGCGTCTTCTTGTGTAATCATCTTCACAAGTTCTCTCTTTCGCTATTGCCACTCATAATATTTAACAATCATGTCATCAGAAACAGGAATATCCTCGCACTCCTCACAGCCATTCTCACATGTATAATGATTAGGAATATCTTCCCTGTTATAAAACTTTCTGCTGAGTTCCTGACATTCTGGACATTTAACAAAATGCACTTCTACGCATTTTCCATCACTCACCTGTTTTTCACACATTTCTATAGCAGTCTGTTTTGTAACCCCGAAATATCGCTGCACGGCAGACGGAAAAACTATATCACCTCTGTGACACATATCCCAAAAGTCCGGATTCTCTGTTTTTATAATACTCTTCTTTTCTGTTTTTAAATCATTCTCAATAATACTTTTAACTCGCCTTAAGCTTTCAAGCGACATATCATTAAGAAAATTTCCGGACTTTTCAAACCATGCTACAATCTGTCTCTTCTCTACATAATCCAAAGCATCCCGTTTTACTGCAAAAAGATACCTCGGCCAGCCACAATTAACCTGCTCAATTAAACAGTTTCTTTCATACCCAGACTCAGCAAATTTTACATTATTTGTAATTATTACATATTTGCGGCCAACGGATATGATATCAACCTCACTAATATTCTCGTATTCAGGTATAAGTCCATTTCTTGTTAACAAATATGCTGTTTTGTGATTTTTGAATTTATCAAGCGTGCTCATAATAGATCCTCCTTATAATTTTCCTTATCATAAGTATGATAGAAAGAAAAGCACTTTATATCCTTCTATATAAAAACAAAGACCATTCCACACAAATGAAACGGTCTCTGTATTCTCATATTAAGGCGTAACTCTTAAAGATTTCCCCCATTCTCTGCCTTTTCAGGCACATACACTGAGAATACATAATCATTCTCATCTTCAGACAAGTGCCCTTCAATCAGATAATCAAACTCTTTATATATATGAAAATTTTTCACATCGACAAAAAGCTCGCATGACTTCTCTCTGCCATCCACTTCAAATTTAACAATAACTTTCTCCTCCGTGGCACTATATAAGCCAAGGTCATGCGAAATATCTGTCACAGCTCCTACATTCTCATCAAGCATCTTTGCAACGGCATAATCTTTCTGAATAGCAGTTTTTCCAATATGCAGACTTTCATCAGCCTTTTTTGCGAGTGCTTCAAGTCTGTCAAAGTCTTTTAATAATAATTCAATACTCATTTTATCAATCCTTTCATTTGTTCTTCGTCGATAAAAGTATGATATTTTTTACATTGATTTTTATATAACTATCAAATTATAATTCGATAGTTACGCCAATTGTACTGAAATACTATCAGAATATAATTTGATAGCCTGTGTCTTCTAAGCTATCATAATATATTTTGATAGTGCATACAAAAAAGAAGCCCGCAGGTTTCCACGGGCTGTGCAGATTATAGATCTACCTGCTTAAGGGCTGCTTTGTCAAATGCGAGTACCAGCGCACTTGCTGATTTCTTGAAATACTCGGCAATGTCATCTCCATATTTTTTGGAAATTTCATTAACCGCTTCACTTACTTTAAAATGCCTTGAAAAAGCTTTTGCAGCAAAATCAAGTATTTTGTCACGTTCTTTCATGTCTTCCGGAACTCCGCAGTTGTCAGAAAAATACTTTTCCGAGCCATCGCGCATCCACTCTATCTTATCATTATCTGCTTTTTCCTCTTCCCCATCTACGCTATCCTTTTCCGGCGGGTTCATATATTCATGTTTTGCAGGCTTGCTTTCCTGCTTTTTCTTTGGAGCTCGCTTCTTCTTCTCAGTTCCTGTATTCATTGCCTTAAGTATATTTTCCGGAATGTTTATTCCTGATAAAAACACCAATTTATCATTAGCTTTATAGTTCATGCCAAGGTAAAAATATAAGTCGGCTTCTGATTCAAGTCTGATAAATTCTATCGAAGCAGATATCCCGTTTAGTGCCATAAGCTCATCCGCAGAAAAGCTCACTCCTTCCTGCAACAAAACCATGAGCTTATCAGCTGGTTTGACTGTCGCGCCTGTCAGCAGCTTCACATCGCTGCCGCTTATCTTGTCTAATTTTACATAATATGTATTTGCCATATTTTTATGCCCGGCACATAGCCGGGCGCTCCTTTCTTAGTTTTTTCCAGTACTTCCAAATCCACCACGATCCGGAGCATTCAGCTTATCAACCCTCTTAAAATTCACAATAGGCTGCTTTTCCATAAGCCTGAACTGGCATACCCTGTCACCTTTCTCAATCGTAGTGTCTCTTGTTGCATATACAGGCATTGCCCACTCATCGTTATCGCCGCAATAGCTTGAATCAATAACGCCTACAGAATTTGTCTGCAAGATGCCCCAGTTTTTGAATGTGGAGCTTCTTGGTGCAACGTGCGCCTCAAACCCGTCAGGAAGCATCATTGCAACACCAAGAGGAATTTTTGAAGATTCTCCCGCTTTAAGCTCAACTTTCTCTGCTGCTCTCAAATCAATCCAGTCCGATTTTCCGCCTATAAGCTTAAGTTCTTTTGCTTCCGCATCAAAATATTTAATTTTGATCTCCTGGCTGTTAGGATTATACTCACTGTTATCCTCAAGTCTTGTTAACATTACCTTCTGGTTATCACTCATGTTCTTTTCCGACAGCTGTTTACGCTGTCTCTCCTTTCTGATCTGCGTTCTGAATGCTCTGTATCATTTCGATTACATCATCATCCACATCATAAATTTTAATTTTTTTGACATTCTTCGGTTTCATCGGCGGACTCTGCACCGTAGCATCACTGCAGCTTACTATGCAATCTTCACCTTTAACATCATACCTTTCAACACCAAATACTTTGTATACTTTAATCCACGAGTCATTTGTTGACAAAGCATCATAATAATTAAACTGCAGATACGACTTCCCGTTGTTTGGACGGATTATCTTAAACTCTTCCATTCTGTACCATGCAAACAGCTTTTTTGAAACAACGTCCATAGCTATAAACGTAATTACCGGCAGCGGCATAAGATAATACCGGCCAGATATAAATATTGGGATTTCGCATGCCAATATCAGCAATGAAAGAATGGACACTGTATATGCCATAATCCTTCCAATCTGTCTTTTTGCCGGAGTAATAACGTGTGCTCCTTTTATTCTACGGCTCAATTTATCATCCTCCTATATTTTGTTTTATACACTCTGCTCACCTCCATATATAGTATGTTTTTTATTTTCTGAGCATATGGCTTTCTATATAACTTTTCGCCTGCTCCGTAAGCTCTCTTCCACGAGGTGTCTTTATGATAAACTGCCTATATAACAAATAAGGTTCAATCATGTCTTCAACCGACTGCTCATCCTCTCCCATGATATGGCTCAGCGTTGACAGCCCTACAGGTTTTTTCGCTATATACAGTGCTTTTAAAAGAGTGATGTCTGTATCTGACAGACCATTTTCATGTACTCCTGATAATTTAAAAACCGCATCCATGATATTTTTATCAATATCTTTCACTTTACCTGATGCTACAAAATCCCTCAGCAGTATGCAGTATTTATTGACAAGTCTGGGAGTGCCACGGCTTACATCGGCGACCATGCCACACATCTCTTCATTTAATTTGACACCCAGCTTTTCCGATGTTTTGGACGCAATGGCTGCCAGTTCGTCATCTTTGTAATATTCCAGCTTATACTGATAAATGAATCTGTCACGAAGAGGCGATGATAACATTCCCGGCCTTGTTGTTGCTCCAATCAGCGTAAACTTAGGCAGCGTAAGTCTTATCGTTTTTGCCTGTTCAGCAGAACCTATTGTGATTGAGATAAACCCATCCTCCATAGCCGAGTACAGGCATTCTTCCGCGATCCGGTTTATGCGGTGTATTTCGTCTATGAACACAATACAGTTTTCGGACACACTGTTCAAAAGGGATGCTACATCCGCAGGTTTTTCCATGTTACTGCCAACAGTGGTTACTATCTGGGCACACATTTCATTTGCCACAATATTTGCCAATGTTGTCTTGCCCAGTCCTGGCGGACCATATAAAAGAATATGCGGAACCGGTTCTTTTCTGTTTTTTGCAGATTGTATCGCTATATGTAGTGATTCGCAGATTTTTTTCTGGCCTATGTAACTGCTAAAGGCTGCCGGTCTCAGCGAACTTTTTTCCTTATCTTCCTGTATTTTTTCATCTATATCTGTTTTGATTTTTCGCATAGTATTCTCCTTCCGTATATAGTATGTCAGATTCATATTTCATTTATCGCTTTCCATATAAAAAAGCAGCCCTCTTTCAAAGACTGCTCTTTTTTTCATTACAGCAAATTTACTTTCAACCGACGCCAACTCTTTTGACGCCGGTCATCACTACCGGAACATCATTCCAGAAGTCTTCAATATCTTTGAGGCTTAAGGAATAATATCTGCCTGTAACATTGTTGTAAAATATTACAGCTTTCTTGTTTCTTCCAACTTCCTCAAAATCTGTCTTTATGCTGTTTTCAAGCATAAATGATAACATGTTGACCTTGAGAAAATCCTTAGCCTGAGTATCAAGCCCAGGCTCTCTTTGTAACAGGAAGCCCTCAAAAGGGCCTCCATATGACTTTACTACCATAGCCTCTCCTTTCTAGGCAGATAAGTCCATAAAATCTTCCTCTGTCTCCTTGATATATTTCTTGGTGACAGACTTTACGACCTCTGGAGCCTTTGCCGCCTCGCGGTTTACCGTAACAGCCGTAACCGCATCAACATGAACACGATCCGGCACTGCCATGATCATCTCAGCAATGTCATACGCTGTATAAGACATACATGAGATAATCTCCTCTGAAAGACTTTCGAAGATTACCTTCTTCTTGCTTCCAGAGAACTTTTTGAAGGTTTTGTTGATGCTCTCCTTCAAAATGTCCGTTACAGCGATGTAATTATTCTCCCTGTCGTCATCTGTGGCGATAACAGCAGGGGAAATGTTCATCGTCATGAGCTCGCACAGCTGCTCCGGAATCTTTTTAATATTCGCAAAAAGCTCTGTGTCAACTTTATCAACGAACTCGTTGATGTATTCGTCAACATCAACACCTTTCTTGTTGTTATGAGAAACTGAAACAGTTTCCAGTCTAACAAGGTGGTTATTGATTCGCATAGTTGCCTGTGCGATAAACGAGCTTCTACCAATGTCAGACGTCTGTAACATAAGTCCTGGCATTGCCTCATGCGGAAGCTTGTAGCTTTCCGCAATTTCTTTTGCAGCATCTGGAAATTCCAGATAGATCTGCGAGAGAGCATGGTCCACAGACCAGCTGACAACATCCATCTGACCAAGAACAGCGTCTTTTGCGATCCTGTCAAGAACAGGAATAAGCAAATCAGCTTGTGGCACATATCTGTAGCGAGAAAGACCTACATAATAAATCTTCTCGTCGTTATCACATGTCTTGCGAGTGATGAGCGACAGTCCAGCTGCCGCTTTCTTCTGATAAAAAACCGACGCAAGGAATGCATTCCTGTAGTAGCTGTTGTTATCAAAAGCTGCCGCTCCTGACAGATATATGCTCTGTAGGAGTGATGGCAGACCATACGAAGAAATGTGTAACAAATCCTCTGAGCCATCCTTTGCCTCAGCAATAGCAAGGAGACGGGTTGTTGTTTTATTCTCTCGCATTGCATCTTCGTCAGTATATGACGGTCTCAATCCCGAGATTGTCTGACTCGGGCGCTTTAAAGCTGTCCTGCTTAAGTCTGAGATTACATACTGGCCGTTATGTTCCTTGCCAGTATAATGTATAAACGCAAGATCCTTTGCGTTTATTCGCCTGCAGTGAGTAATTGCAGACATTTTTTTGACTGCCTCCTTGAATCCCTCAAGGTCTGTTCCTGATACTTCATGAGTATCTTTGTTAATTCTTTCCATAGTGGTTCCTCCATTTTTCTTTTTACTTTAGAAACAGGATGCTTATTTATTCAACCTGCTCCAATAATCTCGTTAACGTACTTCTTACTGTTACATAACCGTCAGGTATGACGGCCATCAGATTTTTAAGGGGTGTATAATTTCCCTCCTGAAAAGAAGAGACTATGAACGCTCCGTTTTCAGCTGTTAAAACCCGATTTTTACGTAACAGATTCACTGTCTTCATAAGCTCAACGCTCAGAAGATTGTTTCTCGCTGTTTTCATATTCATTTTTCTCCTTTCTTCAGCTTTATATAAGAAGTATGTTTGAAATTTTGAAAACGGATTGAGAAAAATCAAAAAAAATTACTATCATTTTATATTTTGATAGTTGCATACTGTGCTGACGCAAGAAATAAAAATCATACTTGTTAAGGAAATGTTACAGAGAAAGAAGCAGGTGATATTTTTATGATGAAAAAGAAACTGATGAGTTCGCTATCAGTCGCGGCACTTGCAGCTGTTTTATATGCAAATGCCTACGTCCCGTCAAAAGATATTCCACAACCGGATTTCAGAGGATTTGCAAAGGCCTGTGCCGTGCAGGAGATGATTGCTTCATCCTTGCATAATGCGGATTATATAACATCAACACATCCAAACACGGGAACTTTAGATGAATATAACGAACATGAAGTCAATATCGAACAAAATGATACACCAGTGGTTGCGGAAGCGGCTCCACAGGAAGCCATTGAATGGTCAGGACCGGTGCTCTATGCAAATAATTACTGTCAGGTATATGCAGACAAGGAAATGACACAACCTTTATTTACTCTTGATTATAATGATGCCGCACAGGTGTCAGGCATGGTGTCTACATCGGAAATACAGGTTACAGTAAATGACCAGACAGGATATATACCATTGTCAAGTTTTTCGGATAATGCAGAAACTCCCGTCACAGACCTGATTCCGTTTTATCCATCATATCATGGACAGAAAACATATATGGACTACAGGACAATTACTTCGACAGGAACTTATGAGTATAAACTTCAGAACACCGTTGCTTACACAAATGATGATGGAATAAGGATGATTAACGGAAGATACTGCATAGCTATAGGAACAGCTTTTGGCACAAGAATAGGCCAGTACATAGACCTTGTTCTTGAAAATGGCACGGTCATTCACTGCGTTATGGGAGATACAAAGTCTGATGCACACACTGACCCGGAACATGTATTCACCGTAGCATCAGGATGCTGTTCTGAATTTATTGTAGAAACAGAGAAGTTAAACGGAGTTGCAAGGTCGGGTGATATATCAAATGCCCACCCTGAGTGGAAATCGGCCGTTTCAAAGATTATGGTTTACAACAAATTTGTAGAATAGCAAAAAAAAGACAGGTTAATCGCCTGTCTTTTCTAATATCTGTATCCGAATGAGCCAAATGGACGCATGCTCTCTTCCACCAGCTTAATATCATCCTTCGACTTAACATTGAACATTGGAGTATTATTTTGAAAAACAACACCAATTCCTTTACGCTTAAGTTTCTCAACCATCAGCTCTTTTTCTTCTTTTTTCTCATTATATTCCTGAACTAACGGCTCTTCTTTTGCCTGTACCTTTTTCTTCATAAAAACTTTCCACCCTTCATGTATTCGTCAAACCTTACAACACCCTTGTGATATTCATCGAATCTTCCATCTAAAAGCCCCAGTTCAATGCCATCATCAACATAGGCTTTTACAGAAGGGTCTGTCATGTACAGTATTTTCATGCTATCCGGAACTATTATTTTTTCAAAATTCCCATCTTTTGTCTGTGGGACAAGCTTTGCCGTCGCGGAGGCTCTTCTGCTTCGTTTATACTTATTACGCTTTTTATTATAGCTTTTATACTCATCAACAAGAAACTGGTCGACCCTCTCCTGACGCACACATGCAATACAGTTCATAAGACACCTTGCATCTTCAAGTGCATTGTGCTCACAGACATTTGCAGCACCACAGATATACGCAAGTGAATTTAAGGATATTGGTTCACTTGTTGATACTAGATAAAATGATATTGCATCATCTATACTTTTAAACATTGAGAAAAATCCAAATGCTGCTGTCACATTGACGGCATCATTATGTTTTAAATATACTTTTTTTGTCAATTCAAAAACATTTTTATCATCGCTGCCCCATGTATAGATATTTTTTACTTTATACTGACGAACCAGGCTGTTTATGTCATAACACACCTTATGAAAATCTTGACCTTCATTAACCAAAACATTGAAATCCAGCCCTGTCAGCTTTCTGAGACGGCTTGGCATAAAATCATGTTCTATTGGCTTGATAATAGAATACATGTTTTTAAGCTCTTTATTGTCAGGACTCATTATAACAATTCCAACAGAGCAGACCTCGCCATCATTAAACTCTGCGTCAAGAAACGCCATGTTGCTCCTCTGCTCTATTATTCTATCGACCTGTCTTGAAAATTCATTATCAACACAAAACTGCTCAAAAGTGTCTATATCGCTCATAATTTATCCCTTTCATGGTATATCTTTTATATGAGTATGATATATTTTTCAGGCTTAAACAGCTTTCCATATAAATCAGATTGTTAATCTGGCACTACTTTCTCATTGCAAACAGCTAGAAAGTCTGCTTCTTAATTTTCCACTCTGTATAAAATTTCGTCATTTCTTCAGGAGTAAAAACAATGTCAAAGGACTCTTCTAAAATACCTTTTGCCTTCATTGTCTCCACAAACTCAGGATAATCATCTTTTTGTTTGATTTTATTCCATGCTCTCGTAGCCACATCTTCCCTGTTTTCTTCATATTCCTCACGGACTTCTTTTACACGTTCTGCCTTTTTGGCATCACCCTCTATAACCTCTATCGGAGATGCATACCCACGTTCTATGCATGATACAAGCCAGCCCATATAATTAGTTATATTATCCTGCCTGTCAGCCATTTTTATTGCCGTTCTTACACATTCTTCGTCATAATCGGCTTTTTTCATTAAGACATCAATATCATCAACAGTAAGCTGATTGTGTCCCAAAAATTCTTCATAAAGCTCTTTGTATGAATTATTAGTGGCACATATAGTCTGCTTGTACTCGTCGGACGACTTTGATTCAAGATTCTGTCTAAGCGCCTTTGCCTGTGATGTCCATTTAACGGATGGCGTATTCTTCATTATGTCAAAACGTATTTTTTTAATCGAACGCCCTTCCCTGAGTCCTTCAAACTCAAAACATATATCAGCTTTCTCTTTTAGCTCTTTTTGTGCTGGAATTAATATTTTTTCCTTAAGCTTTTGCCAGATTGGATAAATTTTTTCTTTAGCAATTGAATCATAAAGCTCGTCCCAGTCAACAGCATCGTTTCTTGCAATATATCTTTGTACTCCAGATTCATCAATGTTTGCAAGACCAATCATAAAACGGAACTCATTAAGCCTATACACAACCGAATACACTCCATCCGGAGCTGTCTTAATTTTATACTTATGTTCATTCAATATTTCATATATACGCTTCGCATAGCCCTTCAGCATAGTAATCAAAGCTATGTTTTCCGTGGCGTAATGCGATGTCAGATCAAATAAATGAGTCCTCAAATGCTCAGAAAATCTTATTTCGAGTACGCCAGACTCACTCGAATACGACACATCTGTAATAATTGCAAAAGCATGAAATGAGCCCCCATTATTTTCGGCATCCGGAGTCTCTATAAGCATAGTATGCCCAGTAAGCAGCTTTGCTGCTGTCTTTAATTCCCTATAAATATTCTTACCCTTATGTACAAAAGTATTAATGTCTGCCGGATACAAGCGCGCTACAAGAAAGTCTTTATCATTTATCTTGGCAGATTCAATTCGCGTCATGGCGATATTCATAATATCGTTTTCCATATCGCTCGCTTTGAACTTTGCATTTAACAGGGCGTTTGATTTTTTTAAAATAAGATCGTCATCCGTATATACAGTCTTCCCCATTGGTCTTCTCCTTTTCTCTTATCCCGAATTGTTACACACTTGGCATATTAAATCAACCCTATTTGAAACTGTAAGTTTCATTTTGTTCCTTTTAATTGATCTTTTTTGCAATCTGGTTTCAAACAGGGTCTTTTATTGGTAAAAAACCGATTTCCATATACTTAAACCACTACATGAAGTTTCATTTTGTTCCTTTCATCATCTTCAAAAGACATTATTGCAGAACCGTTAGTTTCATTTTGTTCCCTTTATCATCCTAAAAGCCCCTGTATGAAACCATTGGTCTCATTTTGTTCTCTTTTTCTGCGATAAAAAAACCTATTTGAAACTATAAGTTTCATTTTGTTCTCTTTTTCATAAATAAAAGACACTATTTGAAACTGCTGGTTTCACTTTGTTCCTTTTATCGCATATAACTTTATCATAAAAAACGCAATATATGCCATACAATACAATGTTTTGACAAAATAAAAGACACTATTTGAAACCAGAAATGATGATATGGAGACATTTTGTCACATCAGCCAGATATTTAAGTTGACAGGCTCGTAAACTCAATTTTCAGGAAGCTGCCACATAAGTGCATGGTTCATTTGGAGCGCTTTTTCTACTTGATAAGGTTTCATTTTGTTCCTTTTATTGACTCAAAAAGGAACAAGATGAAACTTAAAGTTTCAATCAGTTCCTTTTATCGACAAACAAGCCCCTGATTGAGACCTGTAAAACCCTAATTCAAACCACTGGTGTTTCATTTTGTTCCTTTCAACACATCAAAAAGGGAGTTTGAAGTATCTTTTCATTCCTTTGTAGTTTCAAATCATTCCTTTTATTTTATAAAAAACTGATATTACAAGGGTTTTAAGTGACTCTAAATAAACAAACAATTTTGTTGTTGTCCACAATTAAATTTATATATAGATTTATACAATAAAAGGAACAAAATGAAACTCCGTTATGTTTTTACAAGATTGTTAACTTTAATAAAAAATAGGTTAACATTCTTATATTATGACAAAATATAAGCCAAAACAACAAATATGAGCCTTTTATGTATTCTCTACTTATATAGAAGCCAATTTCTGAAATTCAAATCTGACATACTCTTATCACATAAAAAAATAAAAAGTTCAATAAATGTGTCAAATAGAGTGAAATAAAAAACATACTCTTTTTAGGCAACAAAAAAAGGGCATTCCGCCCTTTTTACAATATCCTGCTTCCAACGGGATATTAGTTTCAGAATAATACTGATGCCAAACCACCCATTTGTCCATGTATTCTTCTGAAGACACCATAGAGTAGGCCTAACGCCATCTCATTAAGCGATTTATATCGCCGGTGCACCAAATCGTGCACCTCGCTGCCAAAATACTGGTCAGCTCCAAACAGCTTAATACACATATCCGCCGCCATTCGTCGGAAAAGTCACCAGAACTCGTATATACGTATACCACCGCTCTGATAAGAGCTTAGCATTTTGTGTATTAAATGTCAACACATTTTTTGAAATTTATTAAAAAAGAGGTACATATGAGCAAATTTACAGAAACAACACAGTTAAATGAAAGATTTTATACACAATACTACAAGGATAACGACACACTTAGTGTATCAAGAGCGTGTTTTGCAAAAGATTATTTTAAAAATTGGATGAGGCCAGCAAGGACTGTTAACAACATGCCTATTTATCATGATGAAGACATGTTTTTTTCAATCAATCCAATGAAAAGGGGGGCAACAAACAGAAATCAGAAGAATGTAGACTCATTAAACTGGTGTTTTGCAGACCTTGATGTATTTCATAAAAACTCTAAATTTGCAAAAATGTCAGCAGAAGAAGCTTATGCATACATAAAAATGATGTTTGATGACGAAATCCCATATCCTACTGTTGTGATTTTTTCAGGACGAGGCTTCTACTTGTTATGGAAGCTTGTATCAGGCCGTAACACAAATGCGAAAAATAAAGTTTCTATAAACGCAGTTAAAAGATGGAAAAGAATCAACAAAAATCTTAATAATAAGCTTAAAGATTTTTATGCCGACCAAGGAATCGCGGGTGATACAGCAAGAATTCTACGTGTCCCGGGCTCATTCAACACAAAATGCAAGATGCAGGTTAACGTGATATATTCAAATCCTGACTTCTCTTACACGCTTGATGAAATTGATATTTTTATGCGTGGCAGAAAAGACGCGTCTGACAGGCAGTTTCAGCTGATTGATAATATGCAGGATTTTTTTGGTGATAATACATCTGTTACATATAAAAGAGAAATTGAAAAGTACATAAAAAATAATTACATAAAATACAGACATGCAAAATATGGCAAGGCAAGCGAAAAGCAGCTTGAATTTTGCAGGGATTTGGCAAAACAGAATGGCATTCCACTGCCTAAGAATACAAAATACTATCACGAAGCTGATAAGTTTATACGCAAATACTATACACCAGACAAGTCTAATGAAGGCAACGAAAGCCAGCAGGCAACATTTTTTTATGACAGTGCATTGGAAAATGACGGTGCTGAGTATTTAACTGAAAATATAAACGATCCGTATTTTAAAATGTACAAAAAACGAGCTGCATTAATCAAACAGCATGTATACAATGAACCGGAACAGACGGGACATAGAGAGATTATCCTTTTTGTGTACCGTTATTACGCATGCCTTCTTTTCGGAAATGAAAAAGCTTTAGAAATGACAATGTCATTAAACAGTCATTTTTCAGAGCCATTAAGTGCAAGAGAGACAGAAAAAGCAACTAAATCTGCCAAGAAATATGCAGATAAAAACGGATATAAGATGACAACAGCTGTATTCTGTGCAAAAACGGGCATCAGTGAAGAGGAATACGACAGTTTTAATACACATAAAAAGGCTGTTGACAAAAAAACAAAACGGGAGATAAATAGGGCATATTATGAGAAAAAATTAAATGAGCAGGGAAAAGCAAAGAAAAAAGATGAGGTCAATGCAAGACATGCAATGGTCAACCACTATTATCATGCAGGAAAGTCCGCTAAGGAAATTGCTGTTATACTTAAAGTCGGCATATCTACAATCAGACGTGACATCAAAGCAAATGAATCATCAAAAATAAGGGCAAAGGCAAGAGATGCTATTGTGTCAAATGCCCTCTATCTTCGCAAAAAAATAGTGGATGGCATAATAAAGTCCAATAAATTCAAGGCTTTAGGAGCTATTCATCGTTTTAAATGCGTCTGCTCCAAAAATTCAGACCATAAAGTATTATATGTGCTATGCACATCGCGCGAGCGAATATCCAAGATGCATGCAGCTAGGACAAGACGTGATTTGACAGGGTTAGTACCAGTCCCCTGTGGCTAATGACAAGCGGAGTGCTGTGATTTGAAACAAAAATCATACTCATAGAAAACCATGGAATAATCCATGAAAATTTTGTGAGGAGGATACTTAGTGAACATTATAAAGAGAAATGGGCTCGAGGAGGGGTTCAACAGTTCTAAGATTATAGCTGCAGTCTCAAAAGCTAACGATACCGTTCCGGATGATGTAAGACTGACGAGGCATCAGATGGATGTCATTGCGGATCGCGTAGAACTGAGATGCCAGAATATGCCTGATGTTCCAACGATAGAGGAAATACAGGATTTTGTCGAGATGGGAATAATGCAGTGTGCAGCATATGAGGTAGCGCAGCATTATATGGCCTATCGTTACGAGCACAAAAAGCTTAGGCAGTTAACCAACATGGACAGTAATGTCTTATCTTTAACGGAAAACAATAACCTTGGCAAGTGCAGGCAAAAGGAATTCTCAGATAAGGTTGCTTATGATATTGCATGGAGGCATCTTTTACCAGGATTCATATCAGAAGCTCAGAGAGATGGACTGCTTTACTTTCATGGAGCCAGCCATTTCGCAGAGAGCATGATATGCGACAGTTATATAGATTTAGGCAAAGTCTTTAATAAGGGCTGCTTCATATCAGGCGGCATTCAGAAACCTGACAATTTCGTTGATGCATGCAGGGTGACAGCCTATGTTATTGTACATGCATTTGACATCCAGTATGGAAACCTTGCTTTCTCAATAGCTCCATTGGCAGCATTTTTGAGGGCTCAGGGCGATGAGGTAGGCAAAGACAGTGATGCATTACAGCAGGAGCTTTCATTTGGCGTTAGACTCTTAAGAGACACTATAAACATTGAGACAAATGAAAAAGGGCATAAAATATCCACAGTGATTAACCTGAATGATGCAGATGAAGAGAATGACAAGCAAAACTTTATTATGATGACAGAAGAGTTTCTCAATCAGGAAGCTGCAGATAAACAGAAAAATATGTCTTATATTCCAAACAGGTATATTTATATACTAACGGATGACAACAATACAAATGGTTCCAATTACTGGCATTTAACAGAAACCGTAATGAATGTTATCAATATACACCCATTTATAGACCTCATTTCAGAGAAACAAATAGCGAACAGTCAAAAACATAAGGGATGGTTTTCACAGGGAAAAGCAACTATCAATCTTGCAGACGTGGCATTATCAGCTGGTGGAGACACAAAGAAATTTTGGGATATACTCGATAAAAGACTTACAACATGTCATCTGGCTCTTAAAACGTGGCATAACAGGCTTTTAGGGGTGTCATCGAGCTCGTCCTCTATAATGTGGCAGAACGGCGGACTGGATGTTTTGGATTGCGGCAAACCTATTGATAACGTTTTATGTGACAGCAGCCACTCTTCTCTTCTTCTTGGAATTGCAGGTATGAATGAGACATGCATGGTGATTAGAAAAGAAGGATGCAACGATGAAAAAGGGATGAAGTTCGCAGTGAAAATAATCAAGCATATTAATGACAGGCTTGAAGAGTGGACCATATCTGATAATATAGGCTACAAAATTGCAGAAACTTATGATTGTGATACAGTTACAGCTTTTACTGAGGCCTTAAAAGTGAGATTTGGAGAAGTTCCCGGAATAACCGACAAAGGATATATAACAGGAGGTGTCAGAGGAGCGGCTATTAATAATGATGATGTGTCGGAGGCTCTGGCAAGATGCAAACTCATTCAGGAGCAGATACCAGTATCTAGTATGTGTCAATTGGGCTCAGAAGCCCTTTGTAACGGCGATAATTCTAACGCTATTATAAAGGAGATATATGATATGGGGATATCTGTTACGTTTGATAATAAAGCCGATAAATGCACAGACTGCGGATATGAAGGCAGAATGAACATTGTTACAGACAAAAAAACAGGTATTTTGGGATGGATATGTCCAGAATGTGGCAACACAGACACAAACAGAATGATAATACAGCGAAAGCGTGCGAGCTTTACCGAGCAGGGACAGACGTTAAGTCAATGTGAGCTTGCAGAGCTTAGAGAAAATGGCAATTAACAGATGTCAGGGCACCCGAGTTGGGTGCTCTTTTTTTGTAAATTGCCAGATATATGGAATGACTTATATGGAAAGCCATTCATTTAAAATAAAAAAATCATTCTTATAATAGATAGACTGATAAAAGGAGAAAAAGTGAATAATAAAAAACAGAATGGAGGAAACAGAATGGAGATAAAGGATTTGGAAAAATTCTTTTGCAACAACATGAAGGTAAACAGCCTTCAGGACGTGAATGAATGGTTTATCCGGTCAAGAAATGATGATTTCCGAATTGATGGATTGGATGAGACTGTTGAGCTGCTTAACAGTTTAAGCAAAGACACTCCTATCCATATCATAGGCGATTATGATGTGGATGGCATAATGAGTACACTTGAACTCGTGACAATGGCAAAAGAAGCAGGTTTTACTGACGTTTCATACCGCATACCAAAGAGGTTTTCAGAGGGATATGGCATGAACAACCGCATGATTGAGGAAATCAACAATGGTGTTATTATCACCTGCGACAATGGAATTGCGGCCATTGAACAGGTAAAACGTGCAAAGGAGAAAGGTCTGACAGTTATTGTCACTGACCACCATCTTGCATATGTGAACAGTGATGGAAAGGTCCAGTATCCTGAAGCTGATATAATCATTGATCCTAATGCAATCCCGGGATCCGCCGATTTTAACGGCTACTGTGGTGCGGGCATTGCGTACAAACTGTGCCAGAGAATGTTCAAAAACGACAAAAAAATTCTTGGCAAATATCAGGTTATGGCCGCGGTTGCGACAGTCTGTGATGTCATGGATCTTGTCGAGGAGAACTATGTGATAGTGAAGGATGGGCTTAAAAAGCTTATATATCCTTACTACTGCACTACTGGCATGTATGCACTTACAGAGACAATGGGGCTGCTTGAAAACTGCAGTGCTGACGGCATAGGCTACAAACTTGGTCCTGCGCTTAATGCACTCTCCCGCCTTCATGACGATGGTGGAATGCTTGCCGTTAAATACATGAGCTTTAACGGCCCATATCCACAGGCAATGAAGACAGCTTCGTGGATTGAGGGCAACAATAACAAGAGGAAAGAGCTTTCCCGAAAAGGTGTTGAGGATGCAATGAAAATCATTGCGGATGAGCATCTTGCAGACAAGTATCCTATTACCATTTACATTCCAGGACTTCTGGAGGGTATTATAGGTATTGTCGCAGGCAGGATATGTGAAGACTTCAACGTTCCTGTTGTTGTCTTTACAGACATAGAAGGCGGCTTTCTCAAAGGCTCAGGACGAGCTCCGGAAGGATATAAGCTTAAAGCTAATCTGGATAAGGTTAGCGAGTATATCTACCGCTATGGAGGACATGACGGTGCAGCCGGTCTTACCATCGAAGCAGATAAACTTGATGATTTCAGGGAAAAACTGATTGAAAGGTCAGATTTCTTTGATTCAGCAAAGGCTGCTGAAAGCGTAGACTTTGAGATTGAAGCTTCACTGGTCAAGGCATATGTGGAGGAACAGAACAAATATGAGCCATTCGGCAAAGGCAATCCGAAGCCAGTGTTTCGTATTAAAAATGTTGTAGCTCTTCCACAGTCAGATGGCTTTATAAGATTCATGGGAGGCAAGAAAGACATCGTCAAGATTGTCTGCAAGGGATTTGAAGCCATATCCTTTAATCAGGCAGACTTCTTCAAGAAAAACAAGGATTTTAACCGCCTTGAAATGGTTGGAACCCTTGGAGAGAACAAATTCAACGGCAAGGTTACACCGCAGGTTGATTTTGTCTCACAGAAAGTTTGGGAGGAAGACGAAATACGAACGTCACTTGCTGAGACTCTAAGGGCTAAGGCTAAGGAGCTCAGCGCATAAAAAAGAGAGGTCACAGTTCCTCTCTTTTTTGATGCGTCATTTGCAGTATTTATTTATTATGTGTTCAATAAAAGCAGTCATTGTCATGCCGTATTTTTTAGGATAAATCTCAAGAACGGCTTTACATTCAGGATACAAAGTGAATCCCTTTTTAACCTTGTTGTTGTCGTAAATATAGCGATTTTTAAGGTTTTTCTTGATAATATCTGTTGTTATCATGCTGCTATATCTGTCGTAGAAGTGCTTCTCTTCCATTATTATTGTATTCATGAACTCTTTAATAGAACTGTCATGTATGAAGATATTATATTCCAGTTTATCAACCAGATCCTGACTTAGACGGCAGTTCCAAAACATGCTGCCTGATTCACTGCTTATGTAAGGTTCATCTGGGTATGGTGCTTTATCATATGTCACTGTTTTATCAGATCTAATCTCCTTAATGTCAGCTTTATCTGGAACGGCAGCTTCGGGTGTGCTTTCAAATGGACTTTCTACAGATGTGGCGATGTTAGCAGTCTCTATGTCATTTTTAATGTTTTCCGATTGATTTTTCGTAATATCATTAATATTATCAGATACGTTCTCTTCTTCTCTTTTATCTGCAGTTTCATAAGGTGCTTTAATATCTTCAAGTATACCGTTGTCAGGGACATTCTTAAGCTCTTCACGGATATTCTTAATATCAGTGTCACTTGTTTTTTTCGCTTTGAGTTTTTTGCTGAAATTAGATGACATTATTTATTCGCCTCCTTAAGTCTTTTGACAAGCTCTTTTCCATAACGGGCATAATCATCAGCCACATTTGAATCTGGTGCATACTCTGTCAGAAACTGATTGAACTCTATAGCCTCTTTTACGATGGTCGATTCCCTTATTATTGAATTAAACACGCTGGTTCCAAGGACTTCAGCCAATGCCTGAAGTCTTTCTTTACTGTTTCTTATTATGTTAGTGTTCAGTTTTGCCTGCGTAATTAAGATGCCAATTACCTTTGTCTTGAAGCTGTTTATGATGTTTTGGCAGCTGTCTAAATCCTTTGCCATCTGTAAAAGTCCCTGATATGAGTTTTTGCCAGGTTCGGCCAATGCAACAATATAATCTGAAGCAACCATCGCCATTGTCATGAGCTGTCCTCCCTCTGGACCAACATCTATCAGAATGTAATCGTATACTTCATATGTTTTTATTTCATCTACAATTTTCTTTAGCTTATATATATCTTCTGGAGAAATGAAATACTGTGAAAGAATTTTTCTGTGGCCTGGTATTATATCAATGTTTTTTCTGACCTCATATATGCAGTCTGATAGCTCTTCTGTCTCCATGAAAAGGTCATAAATTGTGTTTTTCCATTCTGTTTCTTCGGGTTCAAGATTTGTCGTAAGATTGCGCTGTCCATCAAGATCTATGAGCAGCACAGTATTTGATTTAGATAAAAGATAGGCAGTTTCCTGAGCTGTTGTTGTCTTTCCGGCACCGCCTTTTTGATTTGCAAACATCAATACATTCATTTTTATGCCCTCGTTTCCTTATATTAATTCATTTGGTTCGTTCTGTTTGTTTCTTATATTGTGTTTAATACATTGTATCAGATTATTTTTTATATGTCTATTGTGTATTTTATTTTTCTAATCCATTTTGTGTATTTTATAGAAACTGTAAATACTGTTTGATTTATATACCATTTTGAGTCTATTTTCTATATTGGCTTTAATAAGCATAATGAATTTATAGAGTATATATATTTTGCTAGATAAACCAAATTCATTAACTTCGTTAAATATATCAAACATATCAATTTTGTTATATAAATAAGGATATTTGAGCATATATATAATGCTATATTATTAGACTATATTTGAGAAATTAAATACACAATATATATAAAAAAAATAAAATATGTGTATCTAATTATATACGCATATTTTATAAAATATATTTACACAATAGATACTAAAGAATGTATGTATAATATAGATATAACAATGGAAACATGCTATATAAAATTAGTTTGTATAATTATGTGAAATAATTATGATAGCACAATTTGCTTAACATATGCATTTAGAATAACGAGAATAATATGAATAATTATATAAAATAATTAAATTGTGCAGATTAAGACAATAATACAATATATATAAATTGGACAATATAGATAAAATGGACAACATGGACAATGCGCTTGCACCAATCATCTTCTACCATTAAGTATAGCAGATATTATCAGATCGTGCAAATTTGATAGAAACAAAAATCATACTATAGCTGCATTACAGGAAAGGAGAATATTGAATTGAAGATAAATAAGGCAAAAAGAGTACTGTCAGGGCTTTTGGTGTCGGTGATTGGTATGTCTATGCTTACTGGCTGTGCGGGACTGGAAGAAAAAACCACGGAAAAAGAAGAACAGACATTTGACATAAAGAAGGTAGTCAAAGGACTGGATGACGGAGGGTATTATGTTGTTCATAACAATGTTCCGAAAAAGATATATTTCGGAAATGCAACATACGATGAAGGAAGCACAACAACAAGCGTAGACCCTGATGCAGAGACCGACCGTGCAATGTGGTATACGGAGGACTATAAAAAGATACCAACCATGTATGATGGAGATGTGCTCATATATTACTCGACAGAGGAACTTGCAGAAGAATTTAATTTTGAAAGATATGAAGACCTTGGGAAAACGGTTGGTGTATCTGGATTAAAAAAGACAAAATCCGGAAGATATAAATTTGAGGTAAGCGAAGATTCTAAGTTTGTTTATCCGAATCATGACACATCAAAGCTGCTTAATTTTTCTCAGGACAGTGTCATTTTAGACGAAATTGGTGGGCAGCCTATAAGAGAAGATAATATTTCGAGATGTGGTTCAATATATGGACTTCCTGCAGACAAGACCTTTAAATGCAAAGTGTACGGCGGAACAGAAGTTACTAATATGAATTTTAAATCTGATGTAAGAGCATTTGCTTCATATCAAGATTATGTCTCAAATGATTACACGTTTTTATCAACAAACATAATCAAGGTAAACATACCAGAGTGGTTTAACACCGGGTATTACTGTTTGGACGGAGAAGGAATGTTTAGATATGTAATTGGTGATAAATATGATAAAAAGACAGATTTTAATGTGTTGAATAACAATCCAGAGGAAAACGGAAATGACGAGAATTCCGGAGAACAGAAAAATGAGGCATTTTTCATTGCAAGCAATGAGCTTGGAAACAAAACCTTAACGGTAACTCTTGGTGCAGCACCAGAGGGAACAACACCAACTACAGCAACAATGACAGTTACCGATCCTAATGGAAAGGAATTTACTGCCACAGAAGGAGCTGAGGGAAGTATTGTACTTAATTATGACGCTTCAGCAGTCGGAGAGTATACAGTTACCATTACAAATCTTGGGGGCAGAACATACACGCTGACCAACAGTTCCAATAATACAGATGCACAATAATCTGATGGTCTAAACAATGTCAACTTAATAATAATAAGGGCGGCTGTATCTCATGACTAAAGTTACGAGCCCTAACCGCTAGTTAATAAAAAAGCTGTCGAAAGACAGCTTTTTTGTGCAGATTATGCAAAATATAGAAAGATAAGGATTTGCCCATAAGTGACTCATTCTTGTAGTTATGATTATGAGAACTCACGCGGGGTTTGTCAGAGGTGTTTTATGGAAATAACAAAACCAACAAATAAAAAACCTGTAAAGGTGTATATAATAAATGATATTGATTCACTTGAGGATTTTGAAAAAAGCACTGCGCAATTTGATAATTCTAATGAAAGAGTAGAATTTGAATTGATGACTTTTGCAAAGGGCAATACATACAGACAGATTGCGTCAATCATCCCAGACCGAAGTGTTGATAACAACGCAAAATATGTATGTATAATGTCGCTTCATAATTCGATGAACGGAAGAAGGGCATTATGTCAGGCAGCTGAATTGTATTTTAAAAATGAAAATAAAAAAAATCCGTGTGATATTCTTTCAATTGCTTCAACTATCGAAGGCGATTATATTATGCTGAAGGCGGTTCTCAGATATTACAGGGAGGTTCCTGACATTAAGGAGTTCTATAATCAGTTAAATGAAAACATAAAGAAAGATTATGAAACGGGGCCAACAACAGGAAATCTTGTAGTACCAGATGAAATTGCAAATGTCAAATATTCGGAAGAGGAAATATATAAGCATGAAGCAGATTTGAGATATCAGAAGGTGTGTTTAGACGAATGTTCAAAGGAAAGACCGTTTCTTAACAGTATTGACACTTATGTTAGAGATAAGCTGTATGACCCTGCGGATGACATTCCTCTTATTTATGACTTAAAGTCTAAAGATATGCAGACAGGTACCATTACTCCATATGATGAGTTTATAAAAATATTTGCTGAAATTATGAGTAATTATGTAACAGGTACTGAGTATAACGAATACACCGGAGTTCTTTTAGGAAATATTCAAAAAGAACTTTTTATGTCAAGTGTGGAAGAATACATAAACACAAATTATGTAAGAAAGCACAGACTTCCTAAAGAAGATGTATCAACAATGCTCAAACGTATTGAAAAGGCTCTTTTTGAAATGTATGTGGTTCAGGACCTTATTGACGATCCAGAGGTAACAGATATCAAGATAACGGCTCCGGATTCAATCAGAGCCAGAATTCGCGGAAAAGCATACCTTTCTAATATTACGTTTGTGGATGTAAATGATTATATGAGATTTATGGGCAGTGTCATTCTTAAAAATGGTATTGATACGAGCCTTCCAACACAGGTCGTGACCGATGAACATGATGAAAATTATATCCTTCGAGTCTCGTATACATCTGCGTACATTAATTCATCCGGCTTGCCAAGTCTGCATATAAGAAAAGTTGCAAGACATAAAATGCTTGGTGATGATTTGATTAAAGCCGGGATGATGGATGAAAAAACAAGGGACTATCTTCTTGATTGTGGCAAAAACAGCCGTGGCGTTGTGTTTGCTGGACCGCCGGGATGCGGAAAGACAGTTGCTCTTAACTGGTTTATAGAAGAAGCATATGAGCAGTCTGCTGAAATTCTGGTAATACAGGAAAGCGATGAGCTTTTTACATACAAAAAAGGTGTTATGTTTGAGCATGTTGTCACTAATCCTTCACAGAAGAAGAATGAACAGGCTGTGACTCTTGAAAAGCTTGGACAGATGGCGCTGGTTGCAGGCGCAAATGTTTTTGTAATTGGTGAAGCAAAAGGTGCTGAAATATGTTCTGCTATTACCCTCTCCAACTCAGGATGCCGCACGGCAATTACGGTGCACAGCCCTTCATCAACAGAAACTATCAATAAAATGGCAGATCTTGCAATGCGAGGCTGGGCAAGGGATATGGATCAAGCTAAACGCATGCTTAAATCTTTTGAAACGATTGTGTATCTTCAGGATTTTAAGGTGCAGGAAATTTCACGAATCATAGGGTATGACGAGGAAAAACATGACATGATTTATCAGTATATATATCGAAGAGATGCAGAAAAAAGCGCAGACGCTGATGTCTAGCAAATACATACAGACAGTCCTGTTTCAAACAGGGCTGTTTTTTTACTGTTTTGCGTCAATAGGTAAACAAAAATCATACTTATGCCAAAGGAGGCTAAGAGATGATATACGTAATGAGCGATATTCACGGTCAGGCAGGCGCATTCTATAAGATGCTAAAAAATATATGCTTTTCAGACAATGACCAAATATATGTACTAGGCGACGTTATAGACCGCGGGCCTGATGGGATAGAAATAATAAAGTATGTGATGTCAAAACCAAACATTACGCTGTTAATAGGAAATCACGAACACATGATGTTGGATGCATTAAGGACAGGACTAAGCCATGATTATGACCTGTGGTTTTATAACGGAGGAATGATGACACTGGATAGCTTTAATGAGCTGGGCAGTGCAGAAAAGGATGAAATGCTTGAATATCTTAGAAATTGTCCTGTTGTAATTCCTGATGTAAAGGTTAACAATAGAAAATTTTATCTAACGCACGCCGGATGGCTGAACAGAAAAAGCATTCTGCTGTACAAGGATGCATTTGTTTTTGATATTGAAGACGCCACATGGGACAGAAATTTTGCAAATTGTCCACATAAAGAAAAGGGCTTTGAAGAATATCGAATTATTTTTGGACACACTCCAACTCCGAGGCTTTATTATGGACGAATCAATAAAAAAGGTATTCCACTTATATCGTATTGCAAAAAAGCCATAGCAATTGACTGCGGCATGGGCACTCCAAAATATGGACAGCTTGGATGTCTGAGGTTAGATGATTTAAGAGAATTTTATATCAGGGAGGATTAAGAATATGAGACTATCAGTACATAGTGAAAGACAGAAAGGAAGCGCCAATCATGCAGACCGCCAGTTTGATTATATAAAATATGCACCGCATATTGATCCGACAAAGGTAAAAGACAATATTTATATAGGCAAGGAAGATGATAACATCTCATTCAGAGAACAGGAGTATGAATATTATAAAAAGAATTTCTCAAAGGCGGTAGAGGCACAGAACAGGCGAAATGAAAATTTCAGACACGGAGAAAGAAACAGGACGATGGAAGATGTTTACCAAAGCAGAATAACCCGTCCGGAAGAAATTATCATACAGATAGGAAATAAGCATGATAAATACACGGACGCAAAGACCTTCGAGAGCATTATAAGGGATTATATCAAAAAGTTTGAAAACATTTATGGCAAGAACTGTCATATACTTGACGCGGCCATTCATATGGAAGAGACCAACATTCATGCTCATATCAGAAGAGTCTGGTTCGTTGAAACTGATGAAGGCAAAAAAATCAATCAGACACAGGCGCTCGCAGAACTTGGATATGAAAGACCGGACCTTGACAGCCCGGAAGACCGGTTTAACAATGCAAAAATTCCATTTTCAGCGGTTGAAAGACGTCTCGTCTCAAATATATGCAGGCAGCATGGAGTTGAGCTTGAGAAGACAAGACATGGAAATTCATGCCGCTCTCTTAAGATAAATGATTTTAAGCGCAAAAAAATGGAAGAAGACATTGAGCGTATGTCAAAAGAGATTAAAGAGAAGATGGACCAGATGGATTTAATCGACAGAGTCCACAGCATGGTACAGTCTCACGATGAAGATGGAATCGAAGACGTGTTTGCGACTGCAGCCCGCAACGTACAGAAGATAGACGAGCTTGACGATAAAAACAAAGAGCTTGACAAAAAGAACAAGGAGCTCGAAGCCAGATGCAGGGAGCTTGAAAGCCAGATCCCGGATTTAAGTGAAATCAACAGACAGCTCACAGAAAAGCTTGATGAGGAAAGAAAAAAGAGAAAGCACATAGATGACATGATAAGGAAATATGACTATCTCGAAGAGGCATATGAAAGGGCTGAAGCTGAAGATCGGGATGAGGAAGAACAGCTTGAACGTGAGCAGGCTGAAAAGAAAGCTTCTGAAGATAATACAAAGAGACGGAAACTCATTAATGATACTATTGAAGAATTTTTGAATTAAATAAAAAAGGTCAGCCGGAAATGGCTGGCTTTTTTTATGGGAAGTTAATGAGTAAGATAACATTTTGCGACACCTCGTACTACGTTTATGTATTGTCGCAAAAATAAATATTAATCCACGACGTCACGACTTTGTATCCGGCGACCTCCACAACAAAAAACATCAATCAAAGCCTAGCGCAGGCCACTCAGTTGTCACTGGCCAGTACGCCCCATTATTTCATTGCCCTTCCGACCTCCTCTCCTAAATTCAGCCAAAATCTGCCGGTGTAAGCCATTCGCCCGATTTCAGCCAGTCGCCCATCCAGAGTTTTACACAGCATAACGCCCAAAATACCCGTAATCAGAGGGTATAGATGTATATTATTGCAGGCACACGCGTTCAAAGTGCCACACGCCACCACGGTGTCTCCGCGTACTTCCGACTCAATTCACGTCATATCGCCGCTTCTTCACGTATGAAAGTTACTACAGTTTAGCATATAACCCGCAAACCCAGTGTTTATAAGGCTTCCTACAGTTTCTGCACTTCATCACCACATGCAATCCTCACTGCTGCTCCCCATGCTTCTTCTGTTCACTCCCACACTTCCTCAGCTGCACTCTCTCCCGCTTTCCGCTATCGCAGAGACCGGAATGCTCGATAATCGCCTTAGTATACACAAGATAATAGGAGAGTAGTATGGAAAGTGTATAGCTTAATATACACAACTTCGCAAATCACCGCTGCAAACTTGCTGCCGTCATATAGAAAACGTGTATAGCTTATATACACAATATCGCCGTAGATAGAATAAATGTGTATAGTTATTATACACAATCTAACCGCTACGTAACCAAATGCCGTATGTAAGCCCGCATCCGCTTATTAAAAGCGTGTATAGCTTATATACACAATTAAAACCCTCCGCATATAAATGTGTATGCCTTAATATACACAATCGCGTACAGACACCCTTACGCGCCCCATATAGGTCGTATATGTATAACATTATATACACAATTATTATGAAATATGTATAGCTTAATATACACAATATGCACGCACCAAGCCTGCCGTTCTCGGAAAATTCCCCTGTTCTCCTGCGTATCCTCTCTGAAACTTGTATAGTATTATATACACAATAAAAATAAAAAGCGTACAGCTTAATATACACAAAAGAAACATGTATCCCGACATTATGCTTAAACGGCAGCTTAATGTGTATAGCTTATGTACACAATCAGATGTGTATAGCAGAATATGTATATGTCAGCCACTTCTTCCTCCGGGATTCCTCTCCGATACATCCTCTGGTTTTCTATAAATGGCAGGAGTGTAGCAATATGTATAGCTTAATATACACAAATATAATAATGTGTATGGTTTAATATACACGTTCAATAATCTGTGTGTATATTCGCATGTGTATATGCGGACATGGGTATAGCATAATGTACACAAACGTTTTCGCAAGCCGCAGGCGCAGTCTTATCTTTCTCTCAGTTTTCTCATAGGTATATCTTTATATACACATTCTTTCAATGTGTACTCTTACATATACACAATGCTTCAGTGCGTATCTCCATGCTCCTTATATCGCTCGGATATACTCTGATGTCCTTCATCACCTTTCAGATCATCCTCATTGCCTCCTCATCCGAAAAATAAAAATATTACATACTAGAAGTAAGAAATACTGTATAAGAAAAACAGGAGAGGAACGGCTGATGACACCGGCCGTTTCCTATTTGACATAAAAAAAGGACACGTACCGACGTAATGCTCGTCGCGCGTGTCTTTTTCTTTTTATGTTCTTCTTAGTACTTGTTGATTTTTCCGGCTTTCATGTATGCGATGGCATTTTTTATGCCCTCGGAACCCCAGATTTCACGAAGGGTGCACTCCTGTTCGCTTTCCTTTACCTTTTTCATGAACTGCTTAGGAGTGTTTTTGTAAATCATGATGAATCCTATGTTTAAAAAGATAAATGAACCGGCAAATATCAGCAGGCAGAATATACCGACCGGCATGCCGCAGAGCGGAGCCTTCATGGTGAAACTGTCAATCAGGTATCCGCTTTTTATGGCTTCCCACGTATATTTAAGGGAAGGACCAAAATGCTTGTCCTGGTTGATGTCGTATCCGACGTAGCCCGGGGCGTATATGATCAGGTAATAAAATAAAGATACGAGTACAGGTATGCTTTTGGACATTAAAACAGCTGTAAAAGCAAGATACAGGTTTGCTGCCTTTAAAAGCGACATGAGTATGCAGTATGGAAGTTTTAATATATAAAAAAACACTGCAAATATAAATTTAATAGTTCCTAATACATAATGTAGTACCATAGTTCGTTCCTCCTTTTGGGCTTTCTATATAAGTTCCCTTACGCGCCCGGTTAATCCTTTCCCTGTTAATCCATATAGTAATGCAGGCTGATACTGCATCTGGTTTCATATTGTTTTCCTTTTCTACATATAGTATGACAGATTTGAAAATCGCGAATGGCTTTCCATATAAAAATTTCGCATAATATGCATACAGGCATTGTACCACAAAATGAAAGACATGTCCAAGTGCCGGATGCAGACAAAAAATAAAACATACTCATTGTAGAAAAACGAGGACAAAGGAGAAAAAGCAATGGATTATATTCTAATGCACGAGGATGCGGAGGCGGCGTATATAAAAGATGGCGCAGTGCTTACTGAGGTACTTGATGACAGGGAGCTGCCGGTTGGAGTGTACCGGAAAGACATGGACATCCGCTTCACAGACAGCCGGTTCAAGACGTGGCTTGGCCACAGGACTATTCCGAACAACAGGGTCTTTGGAGATGCGCTTAAAAGGGCAGCGGGACTGGATTTTTCTGATCTAATGCTTGGGAGCATGGCGATAAGCCTGACTGATACATACTGGCTGAAGCCGGAGAAAGAAAATCTTATATGGAAGGACATAAACTTCCATGATGCGCTTTTTTCAAATGATGTAGGCAGGGCTGTTGTGTCGCACTGCAGCTTCATTCCAGCAGATAAGGCGCATCCGACGTTTACAACAGATGGCATGCTTGAAAAGACGTGGATAATCGCTGACGGCCTTCCGTATCTGCTTAAGTTCCATGAGAGCGCAAAGCAAACTGCCGGAGAAGTGTTTGCATCGAGGGTGGCACGGATGCTTGGAGTGAGCCATGTGCCATATAATCATGTAAAGATTGCCGGACGACATGCCTGTATATGCCCGTGTGTCATAACAGACAGCCACACTGACATGGTATATGCCATGCAGTATAAATGGAAAAAGGGATGTGGAGACAGGGAACTGTATAATGTGCTTGCGGAAAAAGACAAGGAAGGCATAAATTCCATGCTTACCTTCGATGAACTGACATGCCAGTATGACAGGCATCTGTATAATTTTGCATTTGCAGACGGCCGCCTGCTGCCGCTGTATGATTCGGGGAGATGCCTCGTGCCGTCAAATGATACCATGCCGTTCTGCAGGGAGAGAAGCGCACAACTTAAGCTGATAAAGGAAGTACCGTTTAAGATACCGGATGCAGAACTGCTTTCCGACATGTACAAGGAAGCTTGCAGCGAATTTGAAATAAGTCCCGGGGAAGATGCGCTTCGTGCCATAAAGCTTGGTGTCAGGAATCTTGAAGAGAGACAGAACGAGCTGGAAAAGCAAAGATACAGAAGAAGGACAGAAAGAAATGCGGATAAGAGCGATATTGTTCAACTATGACAAAAAAATAAAGGAATTCGAGATTGAAGCATGTCCATATGGGCTGTATGTGTTTTCGAATGATGCGAGAGACTTTGAGCTGGAGGAATTTCTTCTTGAAAGAGGGATGAAATATCTGCACGACGGCATTGTAACAAGGCAGGAGCTGAAGCAGTATGGCGGCGAGAGACCGGAAGGGTATGTATATGCATATGCCATGCTCATGCAGTTTGAAATGCCTGACGATGGATACTGGATAAGCTTTACGGATGAAGACCTGTTTACGCTGTACCCGGGAGACTGTACATACCAGAGGATTGATTTTTTGAAAAAAGAGATGCCGACATATAATAAAACCGCCTGACTGCTGCCAGACGGTTTTGCTTTTTGTAAGCCGCGGTGTATCAGATATACACAACAACAGCCTTTTTCTCATTAATGAATTTGTTCAGAAGCGCACGGCCTTCGGGTGTGCTCTCTTTTGCCTTCTTTGCATCCTCGCTGTTTACGGAGCTTGAGAAGCTAATAAATCGCTCTCTTGGCATGACACGGCTAGAATCGTTTCTGTCTGAAAAATCCGGCATGTCATTATCATCATCATTGTTCATAAATGGCATTTTTACAAAAATATAGCGTTCTGAAAGCCCACCGCTTCAGCCGTGGAATAAAAGGACTCTTATCTTATATGGAAAGACATCCGCAAAAATCAAATCTATCATACTCTTTATATATAAAATGAGGTGTCAGATGCATACAGTACAGTTAATTTTAAGGCCAACTGAATATGAGAAAGCTGTTATCAATAAGCGTTTCCATGCGGTGTCGCATATTCATAACGTTGTATTTATTTGAAAAACAGAGGATTAACAAGTTAAGGAGAAACAGAATATATGGTCAGAAGTGTAGATACATTCTTCATAAACGGAGAAAGCTTTATTAATTATTGCTCAGACAGAGACTTTAATTATACAATTTATATTGGACAAAAGTGTAAAGTTTTGAGAAATGGAAAGTGTTTTATAGGTACGCTGTATGAAGTAGACTCAAACAAAAACACATTCTCGATAAAGCAAAATAATGGAGAAATAATAGAAATAAATTGTGTTGATGTAGAAGAGATTTTCAACGAAGAGGAAATTGGAACGATAAATTGAACTTTAAGAAATGAGATAGTCGCAGCTATTTTTATAAACAAAAAAGTACTGAAATTTAGGGAAGTAAAACAATATGGAAAATTTTAAATATAACAATAAATCATTTATTATGCCAATGTCTGCATTTGATCCATTCAGGACATCTTGGTTTGAGTGTTCTTCTTGTAGAAATCCATTGTTTGAGAAACAAATTATGAGTAAAATTCCTCACATATGTCCTCATTGCGGAGTTCATCTTGAGAATATTATTTGCGATGAACAAGTATTTCATATTCTCTACAAAACAGGCAAAATAGTTAATGTAAATAAGGAATTTACAAGGAATGAATGAATTACCGACTCCCATACGGTGCATAGCTCCTATGGAAGTGGTATCTGGGTGGCAGCAGGGCACTTACGTCTTTCGAACTTAAAAATAAGCTGTCCGCCACCTGCCGGGGCCGTTCACGCGGCCGCTATCCCTTTTGCAGGAATGCTTAGGGGATTCAGTTCGTGGAATCCTGACACTTCAGGTGATGCGAAAAAAATATTATATCAATCTGTCAACTTCTCTTTTGAGATGTTCAATTTGTTGAATTGCGTTTTCAAGTACCATATTGTCATAATTAACAGCATTTTTCTGCAATGATACACAGCCTTTTATGTATGCATCCAAATCTGCCTTTATTTGCAGCTTCATTTCTTCTACTTTTAATTCTATCTCACTTTTACCTCTCGACATAGTTTTCTCCTATTTTTCTTTTACAAGTGGCATTTACTAATTTTCTCCTGAATGTCCTTTTTTTGCTGCAATATCCGGCTCATCCGGAATGAATGTACCTATTCTTCTTATATGATACGCGCCGGGGATGATATATCCTGTGATGTCTGAAACCCTGTTTCCAGCCTGCCAGAGTTCAAGCTCTCCGTTTTTTGTGTGAATCACATACAGACTGCTGCCGTCGCTTATCGCCGACGTGTGCCCTGCAGGCCTGTGCAGCTTCTGGTCGAATTTCTCCATGTGGGAATATATTCCGGGGTATGCATGAACAAAACTTCTGATGGCTTCAGCGTCTGTGCGGGCTGAAATATCGTAAAATATCTCCCACGGAGCGGTATCGAATAAATAATACTTCATTTTTAGTTCTCCTTTTTTCCATAGCTCTATTATAAGTATGACAGATTTTATACTGAAAAACGGCTTTCTATATAAAATCGCATTGCTCTCTGCTTTTTCTTTTTCTTCAGGATACATCAGCAGTCCTCAAGCCCCTTGGGCAGGCACAGCAGAAATCCGTCCGGTCTTCTCTGTTTGGGCGCGTAGCAGAACCAGATGCCTGCATCATTGTTTCCTGCATATACAATGTTGACCTTGTGGATGGTTACACTTTTGTATCCCGACGCAATGCATACAGTATGCTTTTTGTTCACAGATACCACATACCCTGAATCGGTTTCACCCAGAAAGCTAAGAAAATCTTCCATTCCGTCATGCAGAGAGGATTTTCTGGCATCCGTCGCCGACTGCAGGCAACAGCAATTCGCAGCTTCAAGGATGACAACCGACAGGACCATCAGTGTCAGGCATATGCCGCCTGCTTTTATTGAGCTGTTAACGAAAAACAGAAATGCCAACGTGGAAATGATAAGCATAAGGGTCGCTATTGCCGCGGCAGCTGCTGTCGCGGCCATTAGTGCTATATCGTATTTTTCCCATTTAGCGTACTGTTTTCTGTATTCTTCCATGCCGTTCATGTTAATCCTGAACGGATACGGACCGAAGATACTACTGCTGTTAGATTTTCTTTTTATGATACAGACAGTTTCCCTTTTTATGCAGCCTGATGCAGATGCCGCATCTTTTTCTGCCATAAAGAGCTTTTTCTCTTCTTTTCTCATGACATCACCTCCCGTTTTATCCTGGAAAGTATGATTTTTGTTCCTGCAAAAAGCTATTCGTACATTTTCATTTCTGTACGAATAGCGAAAAATATGACCGTTGCCGGAATAAAAATATCATACTCTATATAGATAGATCATAGATAGAAAAGAGGATTTTTTATGTTAAAAGAACAAGAGAAACTGCTGGAAAAGGCTAAAAATCAAGGTTTTATACCTGAACTTGTAAAAATATTCGAGGATGATGAAAAAGGCTTGAGTAGATACAATGTTGCTGAACTTAAGAAGCTGTATAAGCTCATGCGTTTTTACATCAAAGATCAGGCTGATCTGGCAAAACACGCCGACATGCTCATATATGTCGTGGAAGAATGCGAGGAAATATACATACCGGATAATTTTGAAAAAACATATGCAGCAATGGTGTACATAACAGAATGTGAAAAAAGATATGGAAGCACGTACAACATGCGCTGGCTGGTAATGCAGCTTGCGGCGATGGAGCTTACATGGGACGAGATAGACCTGATTGTGAGAAGAACGGTGAACGTCCCGGGGCTTGGACAGTCCAAATGGCGCATTCCTGACATTGTGCATGATGCTAAAGAAAGAGGATGCGGAATGGACGATATATGCATATATCTGGATATTTACATAAAAGCCCTGGACGGAGACCGGTGTTATTTCAAAAATTGCAGTAAATTTATTGACAGAATAGAAAGATACAAAACATACGGAATATCACATGATAACATCATACTAAATGAAAAGCTCATAAAAAGAGGGAATTATAACGAGGTGTGCCTTAGAATCATAGAGCGCACATATCCCGATATAAGGAATTTTGTGAAGGGCTTTAAAAAGGCAGCAGATAACATTGAAAAAGCTGCAGGATTTAAGATGTTATATCACTGCGACAATGCACTTTACTGTTATGATATTGACGATGTGAAGTCGTATGTGGAATTCTGCAGACTGAGGGAAAAGATGGGAAGGGCATATGCTGACGGAGCGACAGCCATGACAATATACGTGCCTGTGACAGAAGTTCTCTATGACATGTCGTTAAGCGGAGTGCGCCTTGAATTTTCATTTTATAATGGCTTTCATTTAAAAAAAAGTTTTCGTGCAGCAAATGGGGTAGGCAGTGATTTCTATGTAAGTCCACGCGAAACCCCGCAGACTGTGAAGGAATACCTCATAACTGCCGACATGAATATGTATGTAAAACGGAATAAAAAATGGATACCAATGCAGCTTCAGGAATTAGGCGTTGCCTTTACAGACTCGCCTGCGATAAAAGAAATGTTCATGTTTTTCATAAACCAGTTCATTAAGATGAAAAAGAACGCATGGAAAGATGTACTGCCAAGCCTTGACGATTATGCTGTGTCAGGTCTTCCGAAGCTTGCAGCGAATGAGCTTACTGCCGCAATGTCATATGATGAAGCGGTAAAGGCGCATTACCAGAAGGCGCGTTTTGCTGATTGGAATAAAAATGACAGAAGGTTGTGTTTTATCATAATGACTGCACTGCCAAAGGTTGAGGAAAAGTACAGGGACAGCCTTACTGCATTAAAAGACCTTACGCCGGATGACATGATTGACATGTATGGAATAGACATAACGGAGAATAAAAACAGAACATACAGCATCGTAGAGAGTGTGCTGACAGCGGTGACTTCATACAATGTGCGGATAAAAGGAATGGCAGATGACATAAAAGAAGAATTTGCAAAGAAATTTGTACCTGATGGATGCGCAGATAACATGAAAACGGATGTGGATGAATTTGTGCATCAGTACATAAGTATGATGATGCGCACAAAACAGAAAGCCACCATGGATTTTGACTCGGCTGAAGATTTTGTGAAAGCGTATGAAAAGGCGCAGTATAAAGACATAAGCATGCAGACACCAAAGTTTGCAGTACCCAAAGACTCAGCATTCAATGGGCTTAAGAAACTGCTGCCGAGTAATTTTAAATGGATAAAGACGAAAAAAGACCTGATCTTAAAGAGCATTGAAACAAAAACGTATATATACAGCCATGCATCCAAGATAAAAGATGATAAATGCGCAGTATATACATTTGAATGTCCGGATAACGGCGTCCGCTATGCTGCAGTATTCACAAAAGCGAAAAACGGGAAATACAGGCTTTGGACGGTATATTCGGAATATGAATTTACTGCAGAGGCAGAGATTATTAATACGGAGGACATAAAAACAGCCGAAAAATACATATCAAGATTTTTATGAAAAAATAAATCATACTTATATCAGACAGATAAATACCTGTTGAAGCCGCCAGTGCGGCAGAATAAAAGGGGCTTAAAGGCCCGGAAAGGATAAAATATGATCAAAAACCGAAACATCGCACTTGCAGTGATATTTACACTGCTGACTTGTGGAATCTATGGCCTCTACTGGCTCGTGAAGCTCAACAATGACATGTGTGCACTTACTCCGGATGACAGCTATCAGACAGGAGGAGGCATGGTTCTGCTTCTTACTATCATCACCTGTGGAATCTACGGATGGTTCTGGGCATATAAGATGGGATGCAAGATGGACAGGCTCAGCGCAGACAAGTCGCATACCGTCCTGTTTATCATTCTTCAGGCTATCGGTCTTGGAATCGTAAACTACTGCATCATGCAGAGTGCAGTTAATGAGCATGCTACAGAAGCTTAAGAAACTGGGAATAAGCGCCATGGTACTGGCAGCGGGCTTTGCCTATTATCTGGCAGCCCGCTTTTTCTTGTGCGCCTAGCGGCGCACGTTTCTAACGGGTTAAAGTCCCGAATCCGCCCGGTAGTGGGAAGGATATAGCCGAAGGCAAGGGTGTCCACCGTGAGGTGGAATCTGAAGGAAGCTGGATGTGAGGAACATACTAACTCATGGGCAAATCTCT
>ERZ1034691.162-NODE-162-length-52920-cov-15.181954_pt1 | contig 52920 bp, 50 predicted proteins | sample MGYA00520638_ERZ1034691 | MGnify/ENA primary metagenome ERZ1034691 (study PRJEB33766, sample SAMN09781763) | gut metagenome | biome: gut microbiome | host: Homo sapiens | place: Madagascar | study: EMG produced TPA metagenomics assembly of the PRJNA485056 data... | reverse complement strand
TCGCCTGTTTTAACAAACTTAGTTTTAGCACGCAAACAGCGTGGCTGTTTGCGCCTGATAAATTGTTATATTGGAAGATTTTATGGGCGCTGCCCAAACCCGCAATTTTTGAAAAAATTGAGTAAACTTTTTTGCTTTTGGGAGGATAATTTAGCGTTAGCTAAATTTCAATCCCCGACTGACACTCCGCTAAACCATAATTTTAAATTTAAGCACAACAAAACCGCTCAATGACACAAAAGGTCAATGAGCGGTTTATATTTTTTTAAGCGGAATATTTTCTTATTCTAAGGTGAATTCCCATATCGTCAGCAATCTTCTGACAAGCCTTTATATCTTCCTGTGGAATAGTATCGACTATTGAGAATTGAGTGTGACCAAAGTATTTTTTTGCGTCTGCCGCAAATTTCAGCATTGATTCATATGCATTTTCAAATACAGGTCTGCACACCTCGTCATATTTTTCTGACGAACAGGTGTTAAGACTGATTGATACAGAGTCAATGTATTTTGACAAAAGCTCTGCAACGGGCTTTTTGTTTATAACATCACCAAGACCGTTTGTATTAAGTCTTAGCTTAATATCCGGGTGCTTTTCTCTGACATACTGCGCAGTAGCAATAAGATTATCGAGAGCATTGGTAGGCTCGCCGTAACCGCAGAACACAAGTTCTTTAAAGCCTGTAAAATCAAAATCATCTACAGCTTTTTTGATTTCTTCAATGCTCGGATCATGCTTATGCCAAAGTGTATCTGCATTGCCTATTGCATCGGTATTGTTGCGTATGCAAAAAGTACATCTGCATGGACATTTGTTAGTCAGATTAGCATAAATTGATGTTTTATAAACATAAAGTATGTCAGCCATTTATTTTCTTCTCCCTTATAAATACATTATATTTCTCCGTTAATCATTTTTATAAAATAATTATGTACGGTTAAATCATTATTTAATTCAGGGTGAAAAGCAGTTACCAACTGTTTCCCCTGCCTTGCCGCTACTGTTTTTCCGTCAACTTGAGCAAGAACTTCTACACCGTCGCCAACTCGGCTTATATACGGGGCTCGTATAAAAGTCATAGGAATTTTTCCTTCGTTCGCAAAGCTGTCTTCGACATAAAAACTTCCGAGCTGTCTGCCATAGGCATTTCTTACGGCCTCAATATTCATAGAGCAAAAATACTTTCTTGTATCATTCTCTATGCTGTCGGCCAAAAGCAATAAGCCTGCGCAAGTGCCAAAAGTCGGCAGTCCGTCATTGATCAACTTTTTAATCGGTTCAAAAAGCCCGAGTTCAAAAAGTAATTTTCCGATAACGGTGCTTTCGCCGCCCGGAATTATAAGACCGTCAAACGGCTTTTTCAAATCATCTAAACAACGGATTTCAAAAGAGGACACACCGAGTTTTTCAAGCATTTGTTCGTGCTCAATAAAAGCTCCCTGCAAAGCAAGTACACCTATCTGCATAATTATTTGCCTCTTTCAGCCATAAGGATTTCAATTTCCTGCTCGTTAATTCCTACCATAGCTTCGCCTAAATCTTCTGAAAGTTCAGCAAGCATTTTAGCGTCATTAAAGTTTGTAACAGCTTTAACAATAGCAGACGCTCTTTTTTCGGGATTACCCGACTTAAAGATACCCGAGCCGACAAATACACCCTCTGCGCCGAGCTGCATCATAAGCGCAGCATCAGCAGGAGTAGCAACACCGCCGGCAGCAAAATTAACAACAGGCAATTTCTTATTCTCGTGAACATACAAAACCAAATCATACGGAACCTGTAACTGCTTTGCAACTTCAAAGAGTTCATCTTTTGCCATAGATGCGATTCTGCGAATTTCAGACTGCATCATTCTCATATGACGAACAGCCTGCACAACATCGCCTGTACCCGGCTCACCCTTTGTACGAATCATAGATGCGCCCTCATTAATTCTTCTTAATGCCTCGCCTAAATCTTTGGCGCCGCATACAAAAGGTACATCAAAAGCGGTTTTATCAATGTGATACTTATCATCTGCAGGAGATAAAACTTCGCTTTCGTCAATGTAGTCAATCTCAATTGCCTGTAAAATCTGTGCTTCTGCAAAATGACCGATACGGCACTTTGCCATTACAGGAATAGAAACTGCGTTCTGAATACCTTTAATCATCTTAGGGTCGCTCATACGAGAAACTCCGCCTGCCGCACGAATATCGGCAGGAATTCTCTCTAATGCCATAACTGCGCACGCACCCGCAGCCTCGGCAATTTTAGCCTGTTCGGGAGTTGTTACATCCATAATAACTCCTCCCTTGAGCATCTGCGCAAGGTTTTTATTTAATTCAAATCTATTTTCCATTTATTATACTCCAAATTCTTAAAATAAGCAAATGTGCTTATTTTAAAGCAAGTTTTTTCTTAAAATCAATTCTGTCAAGGGCAAAACCGAGAACTATAAAGATTAATGCGCCCATACCCGGCTGTAACCACCATGTTGCAAGCTCTGCAACTGCGCCTTCAAAGCCATACATAAGACCGTTCGCAATGAAGTAACCGCCAACTGTAACCATAGTAGTCGGAATAAGCATTAAAAGTGATGACCAGTTAATAATCTTATTGTCCTTGCCGTGTTTTTTCATAGCCATTCTGCAAAGAACAAACGGAACAGCATTAAAAGCCTTGATGATAGCAGTAGGAATTGCCCACTGCGGATAACCGGAAATCAAGTCTGCAAGCGCACCGCCGATTGATGAGGCAATGATACCGTAAGGACCGGGCAAAATGCTTGCCGCAAGATAAATCATTGAGTCACCGGCGTGTGAATATCCGAACATTGACGGAATTTTAATAAACGCAGTAGTAACTGTTACCAAAGCCGCACACATTGCTGTAATAGCAATAAGCTTTACATTAATTTTTGACTTAGATTTTGAAATTGTATTTGATTCCATAGTTATCCCTCACAAAAGTATTTTTAAGTGTTTTTCAAACTCAATGCCCTCATTGCGGTCAATACCCAACGCTACGGTATCACGCAAAGAAGTTTCTATGAATTTTACTGCCAGACTAACGGTATCTCTCAAAGTGTCGCCTCTTAAAAGTCCGGAAAACATTACCGAGGCAAACAAATCTCCAGTACCCGAATAGCTGCCGCCTATTTTTTTACAGCTTACACTAAACACCTCATCTTTGGATGCAATAAGATTTTGCACATACATTGTACCGTCAATATCTTTGTGCTCAATGCCCGTAATTATTACGATTTTCACGCCATAACGATTAAGCAAATTCTTGCCAAGCTCTGCGATTTTGTCCATAAAATCGGGCTTGTCGGCATTTTTTATAAATTCGCAGTAATCAACATCGCAAAGAATACAGCACTCTGTAAGATTCGGTGTAATAACATCGGCAACCGTCACCAGCTTTTTCATTTTACAGGCAAGAGCGTCTGTAAAAAGGCTGTAGGTTCTGCCGCCGTCACCCATAACAGGGTCCACAAGTACAAGCGTGTTCTCTGTTTCAAAGCTGTTTATGAAATCAAGAATTTTATCAACCTGTTTTTCACTTGATAAAAAACCTGTGTAAATGCCGTCGGGCTGAAAACCGAGTTTTTTCCATTCCGATGTGTAGTAATCGAGCTTGTCGGTGCAGTCGTTGCAGTAAAAACTCTTAAAGCCGGTCTGGCTTGTAAGCACCGCAGTCGGCATAGGGCAAGCCTGAATACCCATTACGGAAAGCACGGGTATAGCCGCAGTAAGCGAGCATTTTCCAAGACCTGAAAGGTCATTTATTAAAACAGCTTTTTTTGTCATTAAATCACGCCTCAAATTTCTGAACAGTTCAACATTTATCTTGTGATGTTCCCATTATACAACAATAGTGTCACTATTAAAATAGACAATTTTCGTAAATTTTATAAGGACAGTTTGTGAAGCATAAAAATTCCGCCTGCACTTTTTTCTGCGAACAGGCGGTAATAATTGATTTTAAATGAATATAAATTTGTAGTGGCGATTTATTTTCAGTTGGCAACAAATTAAAAAAGCAACTGACAATTCGTTCCGAATATAAAATTTATTAGTTGTTGTAATACGCAATGTCCTCGCACAATTAATCTTCGCACTTTTGAGCAATCTTTTTCCTATCCTCTGCCTCGAACACCTCAAGACACATATTATAAATAGAATTTACCTCTACATCAAGGTAAACCTCATCTTTAAAAAGTGCAAATTGAAGTGTTGATGTTATGTAAAGATAGTACAGCGCTTGTATGCTTTCAAAAGAAACATCAAGGTTTTTGGCTATATGATGAATGAATGTATCGTATCTCTTAGGAATACCCGAAAAGAAGTCATAACCCTGCTTTTTATATTTAGGCGAAGTATATACCTGATATACAAATCGCATATGCTCGCCGTAGTTTTTCTGCATCCAGCGTGGAAATTTTTCAAGATAATTTTTTAAATCCGCTCTTGAGCGAGGTGCTTTCTTCATAAATTCTCGTTCAAATTTTATCATTGCATACTGTACAGATTCGGTAATTATCATATCTTTACTTTCAAAATAGTGATATAATGCTTGGTTAGTTTTAAATCCGCAATACTTGCACAAAAGCTGTAAACCTGTATTTTCAAGTCCGTTATCCATAAAAGCCTGAAAGCACTTGTCAAGGCACTCGCATTTACGCTTTTTATAAACAGCTGCATCAAACTTTTTCATTCTATCACCCCATACTGCTCTTGTGTCAATTATAAATGTACCGGTAGTTTTTGTCAATAGCAACGCAAATTATTCTGAAAGTCCGGAGTTTGAATTAAGAGAATAGTTTTTTGAATTATGGTTTAGCTTAGTTTCAGTCGGGCAACAAAGTAAAGCAAATCCTAAACTTTCCGTCCCGAAATTAAAAGTTTGGTCAACCTTTTCAAAGGTTGTGGGTGTGGGCAACGCCCACAAATACTTTATGCTATCGCAAATTTTAATAGCTAAACGGCAAGCCGTTTGGCGGTTTGAACAAAACTGCGATAGCTAAATACGAGAGTATAAAAAAGGAAAAACACCAAAAATTGCACTATAAATGCTTGCGTTTATAGCGGTGCGATTTAATTATTTTTTCCCTAAAAGGCTATCGCCTGTTTTCAAACATTGTCTAAGCACGCAAACAGCTTTGCTGTTTGCGCCCGATAATTTGATGTAAGGGAAACTTTTTATGGGCTCTGCCCAAACTCGCAACCCTTTAAAAAGGGTTGACCTAAATTTTAAATTTATTAAACTGAACTTTATGCACTAAACCACCATTTACCAACACTCATAAAAACAGCCCTGACTGAAAAGCCAAGGCTGTAAATAAGCTATAAACTATTAAATTAGTTGTTGATAAGCTTGTCTTCGTTTGACCAGCTGTAAAGCTTTCTAACTTCCTTACCAACTACTTCAGCCGGATGCTCAGCAGCTTTTCTTCTCATAGCTCTGAAGTGAGCCTGACCGCCTGCCGGTGACATATCGAGGAGGAAGTCCTTAGCGAATGTACCGTCCTGAATATCAGAAAGGATCTTCTTCATAGCCTTCTTAGTATCCTCAGTAACAATCTTTGGACCTGTGATGTAGTCGCCGTACTCAGCTGTGTTAGAGATAGAATATCTCATACCCTCAAAGCCTGACTGATAAATAAGGTCAACGATGAGCTTCATCTCGTGGATACACTCAAAGTAAGCGTTTCTTGGATCATAACCTGCTTCGCAAAGTGTTTCAAAACCTGCCTGCATAAGTGCGCAAACACCGCCGCAAAGAACAGCCTGCTCACCAAAGAGGTCTGTTTCTGTTTCTGTTCTGAATGTTGTTTCAAGAACACCTGCTCTTGCGCCGCCAATACCGAGTGCATAAGCAAGTGCAAGATCCTTAGCCTTACCTGTAGCGTCCTGCTCAACAGCAACAAGACAAGGTACACCCTTACCAGCCTGATACTCACTTCTTACTGTATGACCAGGTCCCTTAGGAGCAATCATAGTAACATCAACATCTGCCGGAGGAATGATCTGACCAAAGTGAATTGCAAAACCGTGAGCGAACATAAGCATATTGCCTGCCTCAAGGTTAGGAGCGATATCCTTCTTGTACATAGCTGCCTGCTTCTCATCGTTAATAAGAATCATAATAATATCGGCACGCTTAGCAGCCTCTGCAGCTGTATATACCTTAAAGCCCTGTGCTTCTGCTTTCGCCCAAGACTTACTACCCTCGTAAAGACCAATGATTACATCACAGCCTGAATCCTTAAGGTTAAGAGCATGAGCGTGACCCTGGCTACCATAACCAATGATTGCAATTGTTTTGCCGTCAAGCAAAGAAAGGTTACAATCTGACTGATAGAAAATTTTTGCTGTCATATTTTCCATTTTAAAAATCCTCCTTACCGCTATGCGGTTTATATAAAAAGATTTATGTAAATCTGCAAGATTACACGGACACTGCAGTAGCACCCTTATCAAGAGCTACTGTACCTGTTCTTACAATCTCACGGATACCATAAGGCTTTAGTAACTCTACCAAAGTGTCAACACGACTTGAACATTCACAATACTCAACGGTAACGCTTGTAGTAGAGAAATCAACTATTTTACCCTGCATAAGCTCAACAGTGGTGAGAATTTCGCCACGCTTTGCAGCAGGACAATGAACTTTTATAAGTATCAGCTCACGGCTGATAAAATCACCTTCGGCAAGTCTTTTAACCTTGATTACGGGAATAAGTTTGTTAAGCTGTTTTTCAAGCTGTTCAACAACATATTCGTCACCGTTTGCAACAATAGTGATTCTTGATACATTTGGGTCGGTAGTCACACCAACCGCAAGTGAGTCAATGTTGAAGCCTCGTCTTGAAAACAAACCCGAAATCTTAGAAAGAACGCCCGCCTGGTTTTCAACAAGTATTGATAAAGTATATTGCATAACAACACCTCATTAAATCGACGGAGTGTCGGGATATACATCGCACACAAGAATGAACGGCTTGTCGGAATCAACAATATGTTTAATGATTTCCTCTGCCTGCTCATTTGAGTTTGCCTCTGCATGATCAATTCCGTAAGCCTCCGCAATTTTAAGAAAATCGGGATCACCTTCAAGAATAGTTGCACTGTGTCTGTGACCGTAGTGGTTATCCTGAAGCTCACGCACCATACCGAGTCTTGAGTTACGCATAATTATAATTTTAATGTTAAGGTTATTACCTGCAATAGTTGCAAGCTCGTTTAACTGCATCTGAAAACTGCCGTCACCGCAGACAACAAGCACATCTCTGTTCGGTCTTGCAAACTTTGCTCCTATTGCGGCAGGAACCGAATAACCCATTGTACCCATACCGCCTGTTGTAAGGAATCTTCCCTCACGAATACGGAAGTTGTTTGCACACCAAATCTGATTTTGACCTACATCGGCAACCAAAATTGCCTTTGAACGGAACATTGCGCTCAAATGACCTACAAGCGTTCTCGGTTCTACATAACCGTCAAACTTAGGAGGCTCTCTGAATAAATCCTTTTTCCAGGTTTTAACAGCCTCACTCCACTGGTTCTGAACCTTGTAGTCGCCAATGTTTTCATTGAGCATATCCATAACATTCATCATATCGCCGACAATCGGAATAGCTGTCTTAACATTTTTTCCGATTTCCGCCGGGTCAATGTCTATGTGAATTACAGTTGTTCTTTTACTCATCTGGTCGGGCGCCGCCACGGCTCTGTCACCAAGTCTTGCGCCGCACACAATAACCAAATCAGCCTCGTGCAAAGCTCTGTTTGCAGCAGGCTTACCGTGAGTACCGAGCATACCGAGGTAAAGCTCGTGTTCTGACGGCATAACGCCGATTCCCATCATTGTGGAAATTACAGGAATACCTGTTTTCTCGGCAAAAGCCTGAAATTTAGGCTTAACACCCGAGCTTAAAACACCGCCGCCGGATACAATAATCGGACGCTTGCAGTTTTTGATAGCCTCAACCGCACGCTTAATCTGAAAAATGTGTCCTTTGGTATTCGGCTTGTAGCCGATAATATTTACAGTTTCGGGATATTCAAACTTTTCAATTTCATTCTGCTGAATATCAATAGGAATATCAATAAGTACAGGGCCCGGTCTGCCTGTTTTTGCAATATGAAAAGCCTCTTTGAAAATTCGTGGCAAATCTTCTGTTTTGCTTACAAGATAGCTGTGCTTTACAAATGGCTCACAAGCGCCTGTAATGTCAGCCTCCTGAAATACATCTCTGCCAAGCAAATCACTGCGTACCTGACCTGTAATTGCGATTATCGGAATAGAATCCTGATAAGCGGTAGCAATACCTGTAATAAGGTTTGTTGCTCCCGGTCCCGAAGTTGCTACACATACACCGGGAATATCACTGCATCTTGCATAACCACTTGCCGCATGAGCCGCATTCTGCTCCTGACGAACAAGCACATGCTTGATTGAAGAATTATAAAGCGAATCGTAAAAAGGGCAAATAGCCGCACCCGGATATCCGAAAACCACTGAAACACCCTCGGCTTCCAGACATTTTACCATTATATCGGCACCGTTTATCATTGCTTTCTGCACTCCTGTCCTTTTTAATTAAGTAACCAAGCAAAGCCTAACTTTACTTTACAGATTATTATACTATAATTTATATCAAAAGTAAAGGGCGATAACCGATTACAAACGACTTTTTTCTAAAAAAAATTTTGTATTTTTATCCTAATACGCCAATGCCCTCGAGCAATATTTTTATACCTATAAGCACAAGCACAATACCGCCGAACAATTCCGCCTTTGATTTATACTTTGTACCAAATAAACTGCCTATTTTTACACCTACGGCAGAGAATATAAATGTTATCACACCAATAAACGACACAGCGGGAACAATCTGAACCTGCAAGAAAGCAAAAGTTACACCGACAGCCAAAGCGTCAATACTTGTCGCAATCGCAAGCAAAAGCATTGATTTTACATCCATTGAAGAATCAACTTTTTCGTCTTTGTCAAAAGACTCTTTTATCATATTTCCGCCGATAATCGCAAGGAGAACAAAAGCAACCCAATGGTCGTACATTTCAATCATCTCTGCAAAAAAGCTGCCTAAAAAATAACCGATAAGCGGCATAAGTGCCTGAAATCCACCGAACCACGCACCTGCAATGCACATATGTTTAGGCTTAATTTTACCGAGCGAAAGGCCCTTACATACAGACACAGCAAAAGCGTCCATTGATAAGCCCACCGCAAGGATAAAAAGATCCAATATGCTCATACCAAATCCTCCAAAAAACATTTCATATAAAATTTATGCGCTTTTCTAACGCATTATTAAACACACAAATCAAGGTTTTGCTTTTAATGTCAGCAATTTAATTGTGGTTGAACATAATTTTAATCGGGCAACAAAATAAGAACAGCAAAACTTCCTATCAAAAACTTTCCGTTTATGTAATTTTCTGATAGCCAAACTGCTTGCCGTTTGGCGGCTTTAACATAACGGTGAAAGCCTAAAAATTGCGACAGCAACAAAAGGAAGAGAAACGCTGCTCAAACTACTAATTTGCCGCTTTTCAAGGGCAAATTAGCCACACATATAAACCTTTGCGTCCTTTAGAATATCTTTTCTCTACTGATACTCAAGTGTAGCTTTCTTGCTCTCTGCCACTCATTAGTCTTAACTTTTGTTTTCTACTAAAGTCTTGAGTAATCTAAAGTTTGGTTATTCTATAATATAATTACGACTGTTTATTTATATTTCATTTCAGTGCTTTTTACCGTTTTATGGGCTCTGCCCAAACCCGCAACCCTTTAAAAAGGGTTGACCTAAATTTTAAATTTATTAAACTTAACTTTGTGCGTTAAACCACAACTCCAACTTAACATTGGAATCAATACACAAAAAGACCCGCAGACAAGCACTTTTACAAATCTTTTCAACTCAAATCTAAAACTCAAAATTGAAAACATTATCCTTGTGCTGTCTGTGAGTCTCATCATTTAAAATATTACCGGGTGAAATTCACCAGTATGTCGATAATACTATACACAAAAATGCGTACCGATTACTCCCTCTTAACATTAAAATCAGGAATATTTATACAATAAATTGTAATTTTAAAGTCCCATAATCAAGCCGTAAGGCCAGGCAATCAGTCCACCTATATCATAAATATCTGTGTAGCCGAGCTTGCACAGCGTTTGTGCCGCCATTCTGCTGCGACTGCCTGTTCTGCAATAAACTACAAGCATAGATTCCTTACTCGGTATAACTTCTTTTGCCGATTCGGCGGTAATATCATCAACAGGAAAAAGTACTGCGTCCTTTACATGACCTGTTGCGTACTCCTCTTCCTCACGCACATCAAGAATTATACAATTCGGATTTTCATCTATGAGTTTTTTTGCATCCTCAAAGTTGTTTACAGTATGAATTATACACATTAATAATCACTTAGTTTTTCCAATATCGTGGCGGAAGTGCATACCCTCAAAGCTGATTTTATCAACCGCAGCATATGCTTTTGCAAGTGCCTCATCAAGTGTAGGAGCAGTTGCAGTCACACCGAGAACTCGACCGCCGTTGGTGTAGAATTTACCGTTTTCATACTTTGTACCTGCATGATAAACAGTAGCGCCCTCTACCTGACCGTTTTCGTCCATACCGAACATTTCAATGCCCTTTTTATATGCAACAGGATAGCCGCCGCTTGCCATAACTACGCAGGCAGCCGCACCGTTGTCCCATTCAATGTCGAGGTCAGCAAGTTTTTCGTCAATAACCGCCTCGCAAATATCGACAAGGTCTGTTTTAAGTCTTGGAAGAACCACCTGCGCCTCAGGGTCACCGAAACGAGCGTTATACTCAATTACCTTAGGGCCGTTCGGAGTAATCATAAGTCCGAAATAAAGACAACCCTTGAAAGGTCTGCCCTCTGCTACCATAGCGTTGATTGTAGGAATAAAGATTGTGTCCATACATTCCTTTGCAATCTCGTCTGTATAGTAAGGATTCGGGCTGATTGTACCCATACCGCCTGTGTTAAGTCCCTCATCATTATCGTAAGCTCTCTTGTGGTCTTTTGAACTTACCATAGGCTTTACGCACTTGCCGTCTGTAAATGCAAGTACAGAAACCTCCGGACCTGTCAAAAATTCTTCAATAACAATTCTGTTGCCGGATTCGCCAAACTGCTTATCTTCCATAATAGACTTAACGGCATCAACAGCCTCATCAACAGTCTGTGCAATAATAACACCCTTACCGAGCGCAAGGCCGTCAGCCTTGACTACGATAGGAGCAGTATTCTCTGCCTTTAAATATTCAATAGCATTTTCTGCGTTATCAAAGGTTTCGTATTTAGCGGTAGGAATACCGTATTTTTTCATTAAATCCTTTGAAAATACCTTTGATGCCTCAATTACAGCCGCATTTGCATTAGGGCCGAAAGCTCTGATACCGGCAGCCTGAAAAGCGTCAACAAGACCTGCCGCAAGCGGATCATCCGGAGCTACGAAAGCAAGGTCAATATTCTTTTCTTTTGCGAAAGCGACAAGTGCCTCTTTATCCATAACACCGATATTTACGGTTTCGGCATCTCTTGAAATACCGCCGTTACCGGGGGCGCAGTAAAGTTTTGTGCACTTTGGGCTTTCAAGAAGTTTTTTGATAAGTGCGTGCTCTCTTCCGCCTGAACCAATCATTAAAATATTCATATCTTCACCCCGCAGATTAATGGTGGAAAAGTCTGATGCCTGTAAATGACATAGTCATTCCGTACTTATTGCAGGTATCAATTACATTGTCATCTCTGATTGAACCGCCGGGCTGTGCAACATACTGTACGCCCGAACGCTTAGCTCTTTCAATGTTGTCGCCAAATGGGAAAAATGCGTCTGAACCGAGTGAAACGCCGCTGAATGTTGCGAGCCACTCTTTCTTCTCTTCTCGTGTAAGAGGCTCCGGCTTAGTTTTAAAGAACTGCTCCCAAACGCCGTCTGCAAGTACATCCTCATAATCGTCGGAAATGTAAACATCAATAGTGTTATCTCTGTCAGGTCTGCGGATATTGTCAACAAACGGGAGGTTAAGAACCTTCGGATGCTGTCTTAAGAACCAAATGTCAGCCTTGTTGCCTGCAAGACGGGTGCAGTGAATTCTTGACTGCTGACCTGCGCCGACACCGATAGCCTGACCGCCCTTTGCATAGCAAACAGAGTTTGACTGTGTATATTTGAGTGTGATAAGAGCAATAAGAAGATCACGCTTAGCCTCTTCCGTAAGCTCTTTGTTCTCTGTAACAATGTTCTGCATAAGCATAGCTTCGTCAATTTTAAGCTCGTTTCTGCCCTGCTCAAAAGTTACACCGAATACATCCTTATGCTCAATCGGAGCAGGAACATAGTTCGGGTCGATTTTTACAATGTTATATGTGCCTCTGCGCTTTGTCTTAAGCACTTCAAGAGCCTCTTCTGTATAATCCGGAGCGATAATACCGTCAGAAACCTCTCTCTGCAAAAGTTTAGCGGTCTGAACATCGCAAGTATCAGAAAGTGCAACCCAGTCACCGTATGATGACATTCTGTCTGCACCTCTTGCTGCTGCGTATGCAGAGGCGATTGGTGAAAGCTCCAAATCGTCAACAAAATAAATTTTCTTTAATGTATCCGAAAGCTCGGTAGCTACCGCAGCACCCGCAGGGCTTACATGCTTGAAAGACGCAGCTGACGGCAAGCCTGTTGCCGCCTTAAGCTCACGCACAAGCTGCCATGAGTTGAATGCATCAAGAAAATTAATGTAACCCGGTTTGCCGTTGAGTACCTCAACAGGAAGTTCGCCCTCGTTCATATAAATTCTTGAAGGCTTCTGATTAGGGTTACAACCGTATTTAAGTGCAAGTTCCTTCATTGGAGTTCATCCTTTCATAATCAGATTATTTATTCTTATTAATAATTCTTGACTCTGCCGTATCTGAAGCAATGTCAATGTAACGAACAAAAAGTGATACCTTGTTGTCCTCGTCAAGTGCATTCCATACTTTTTCAGCAAAAGTATCAATGTCATCGTTGCCAATCTCTACAAGTGTAGGCTCCCCCTCAAAACTTGGGAGTGGAGTGCCGTCGCCCATATAAGTGTGAATATATCTGCCAAGGCCCTGTAAAGGTGTGGAATACATAAATGTATATCTCTGACAGCTGTCAGCAATACCGTCTGCACTCTTAAGGATTGACATAGCATATTCCATAACACCGCCGCTGCACTTTACAATACCCGAAATACGAGGTGTGTAGTTAGGACCGTCAGGCTCAAACTCTCTTGTACGGAGTGATTCCTCAAAAGTTTCACCCTCGTTCATAAGCTCATAAATTGTATCTGTCTGGTCACCGTTTGTAACGATTGTCTTGTTGTCAAGTTTTCTGACAGGTGAGTAAATGATAAGTGACGGATCAATAAGCTTTGATTCGTCAAAAGCCTGTGTCTTTATGCCGTCCTCGGTTTCAACGAAAATTCTGTTTCTGCTGTTTTCGCTTCTGCCCATAATAAAGTAAGCAATTACAGCCTTTGTGCCGTCAGCACTTCTGCCTATAACAATTCCTCTGCCCGGATAAGTAACAGAAGAGATTTCTTTTTCAAGTGAAATTGGTTTCATTGTTTACCTCCGAATTATTCGGCAATTACTGTAACATTGCCGTTTACCTTTATTTTATCTTCGCAGAAAAGCGAAACAGCCTTAGGAAGAATTTTCCATTCCGCCTGTTCCATAACTCTTTTCTGTAAAATTTCGGGTGTGTCGCCGTTTTGAATTTCAACAGCTTTCTGAATGATGATAGGACCGCCGTCACAAACCTCATTTACAAAATGTGCTGTTGCACCTGTCACCTTTACTCCCCTTGCAAGAGCCTGCTCGTGAACCTTAAGTCCGTAAAAGCCCTCGCCGCAGAAAGACGGAATAAGTGACGGATGAATATTTATAATTCTGTTTTCAAATGCTCTGATTACACCTGTACCGAGGATTGTCATAAATCCCGCAAGCACAACCAAATCCGCATTTTTTGACTTTAAAAGCTCGGTTAATGCCTTATCGTATTCGTCAAGGCTTGCATAATCCTTTCTGCGGATTATGTCGGTAGCAATATTGTGATTTTTGGCTCTCTCAAGTGCATAAGCATTCGGATTTGAAGAAATAACGCAGGTGATTTTACCGCCCTTTATCTCCCCTCTTTCCGATGCGTCTATAAGAGCCTGTAAATTAGTACCGCCACCGGATACAAGAACAACAATATTTTTCATTATTCAATTACAACTCCGTCATTGCCCTCTACTACTTCACCGATGATTACAGCATCCTCACCGTTTGCCTTGAGAACCTCAAGAGCCTTGTCTGCCTCGTCCTTGCTAACGGCAACGAGCATACCGACACCCATATTGAATGTGTTGAACATATCGTGCTCTGAAATACCGCCAACTCTCTGAATAAGGTCAAAAATCGGAAGAACAGGAACTGCGCTCTTGTTAATCTTAGCAGAAAGACCGTCATTTAACATACGGGGAATATTCTCGTAGAAACCGCCGCCTGTAATGTGAGATACAGCCTTTACTTCAACTTCTTTCATAAGAGCAAAGAGTGGTTTTACATATATTTTTGTAGGAGTGAGGAGAGTTTCGCCTAAAGTTTTGTCAAGCTCAGGGTATGTATTATTGATTGTGTTTTCGTTAATATCAAAAACTTTTCTTACAAGTGAAAAACCGTTTGAGTGAACGCCCGAAGAACGGAGTGCAACCAAAACATCGCCTGCTTTAAGTTTTGAGCCGTCAATCATCTTCGGCTTGTCTGCAAGGCCTACGCAGAAACCTGCAACATCGTATTCGTCAACAGGCATAAGACCCGGATGCTCGGCTGTTTCGCCGCCGATAAGTGCACATTCTGACATAACACAGCCGTCTGCAACACCCTTAACGATTTCCGCAACCTTTTCAGGATAGTTCTTTCCGATTGCAATATAGTCAAGGAAGAATAACGGCTTTGCACCGCAGCAAATTACATCGTTTACGCACATTGCAACTGCATCAATACCGATAGTATCGTGCTTATCCATAAGAAAAGCAAGTTTGATTTTTGTACCTACACCGTCAGTACCGCTGACAAGTACAGGCTCTGTCATACCGCTTACATTTGGGGCAAAAAGACCGCCAAAACCGCCGATACCCGAAACAACGCCGTCAATTTTTGTGCGTGCAACATGCTGTTTCATAAGTTCAACCGACTTATAACCTGCTGTTACATCAACACCTGCTGCCTTGTAGCTCTCTGAAAAACTCTTCATCTTCAATCACTCCAGATTATTTTTTATTAATTTTCTTTGCGAATTTATCAACAAATATAGTTCTCGGAATTTCTGCAGGATATTCTCCCGTAAAGCAACCGTCGCAAAATCCCACATCGGCGCCCTCTGCAATTTGGTTAAGACCAGAAATGCTTAGATAGCCAAGAGAATCCGCACCGATTTTATTGCATATCTCTTCTTGTGAAAACCTATTTGCAATAAGCGACTCCTTGTTGTGAATATCCATACCGAAATAGCACGGACATACAAAAGGCGGAGAGCTTATAAGCATATGAACCTCTTTTGCACCTGCGTCACGCAAAAGTTTTACAATATGATTTGCGGTTTCGCCGCGCACAATAGAGTCGTCAACAATAATAATTCTCTTTCCGCTTACATTTGCCTTAAGGGCAGTAAGTCTTGTTTTGAGAAGTCTTTTCTTTTTATCTTTTCCCGTACCTACGGTTCTGCCAATGTATTTATTCTTAACAAAACCTGTACCGTACGGAATACCCGACGCCTTAGCATAGCCTTGTGCGGCAATAATTCCCGAATCAGGAACGCCGCATACCATATCGGCATCAATCGGATGTTCATTATAAAGCAGTTCACCTGCCTTAAATCTCGCATTATGAACACTTACTCCGTCAATAACACTGTCGGGACGGGCAACATAAACATATTCAAAAATACACATAGATGTATTATATGCCTTAATTCTCGACTTGTAACTGTGAAAACCCGTTTCATCAATTACAACCATTTCTCCGGGCTCAACATCACGCAAAAATTCACCGCCAAGACTGTCAATTACACAGCTCTCGGAAGTAATAATATAGCTGTTGTTAAGTTTTCCGATGCAAAGCGGACGGAAGCCGCTTTTATCACGAAAGCCGATAAGTCTTGACGGACCGCAAAGGACTGCGGAATATGCGCCCTCCAGCTTATCCATAGCAAACAAAACCGCTGTTTCAAGGTCGTCCGTGGTACAGCGTTCGGTTGCGATTACATAAGACATAATCTCAACATTTGAGTTAGACTGAAAGATTGCACCGCCATGCTCAAGCTGTTGGCGAATTTCGGCAAAATTAGTAATCGCACCGTTGCTTGCAATAGCAAGCGAACCGGCAATATATCTCATAACAAGAGGCTGATTTGCCGCTCTGTCAAGACTTTCGTGCGCACTGTAACGCACATGACCGACTGCAATGTTTCCGTCGCCGAGTTTATCTATAGCCTTATCGTTAAAGACCTCTGACACCATACCGAATTCTTTTACGGTAGTAAAATTTTCATTGTTATTTACAGTAATGCCTGCACTTACCTGTCCCCTGTGTTGAAGTCCGTACAAAGCCTCACGAGTAAGGGAGGCTATATTAAAGTCATCACTGCCGGCTTTGTAAACGCCGAACACGCCGCATTCATCGTTTACCTTGTCTTTGTCATATATATCAACATACTTAATCAAAGTTCTGCCACCTTAAGCTGCATAGCCTCATCCTTTTTGGCTACGCCTTCTTCCATATCTGCTTTCATTTTCTCAAGCTTTTCTGCAAGTGTATCGTCAGAAAGAGCGAGCATTTCGATTGCAAGAATAGCGGCATTTGCAGCGCCGTCAACAGCAACTGTTGCAACAGGAATACCTGTCGGCATCATAACTGTTGCAAGTAAAGCATCCATACCGTCAAAAGCGGCTGATTTGCAAGGAATACCGATTACAGGCAAAGTTGTTTTTGCTGCAAGCACACCTGCAAGATGAGCAGCCATACCCGCTGCGGCAATGATTACTCCAAAGCCGTTTTTCTTTGCGCTGCCTGAAAATTCAATAGCAGCATCAGGAGTTCTGTGAGCACTCATAACATGCACTTCATATGGAACACCAAATTCCTTAAGCTTTGTGACAGCCTTTGAAACTACAGGGAAATCACTGTCAGAACCCATAATAATAGCAACCTTTTTCATCATTACACTCCTTAACTTTTAACGGCACCGTAAAAACGGTGGCAAAATTGTTTCGGCAAAGTTTCTGCAAAGGCAAAAATTCATTGCCCTAAAATCACTTTAATTACCATTATATAAAAAATCAGAATAAAATGCAATATGTGACAGGAATTATTTTGAAATTCATAAGCTAATTTACAGTTTAAACGCAGTTTTGATTAAAAATTTTATAATTGATACAGAAGTCGATGTTTTTTAAACTTTCACAACAAACAATGCGCTAAACCATAAATCAACGGGCAGCAGATATATTTACCTGCTGCCCGAGTTGAACTCTGAATTTTCAATTCACTGCTAATCTTTTTCCGGTGCTTTCATATTCGGAAACAGAAATTCCATTTTCTCATCGTCAAAATGATAATCTATATACTGTATAAAAGCGTTATCCGTTTTGGGGTGTTCTGCCCTGTCCTGCCATCTGTAAACCGCCGCACAAGACATAAATGCATTAAATACCATAAATATTATGAGTACCGCCGTCATTACACCGCCTGCACGCTTTGGGATTTTCTCAATAAGTCTTGCCATCCACGGATAAACAAAGCGTACCCATACAAGTCCCAGAAATCCCCAGATAAGCGCATACATAAGGTTTGTTCGTCCGTTAAAATTCAGCGGAGTATCGCTGTAATCCCATGATACCGTACCGAAAAGCGTTTCCTGAAACCACGAGCAAAAATACTCAAAACTTGCACCCACCACAGCACTGATAACATAAATAAGCGTATCATTAAGTTTATACAGCTTATAAAGCACAACAGTCAAAAAGCACGCTCCGCCGCCGTAAACGGGAATGAACGGTCCGTACACAAGTCCCACTCTCACCTGAAAATTACCGTCAATCATAAACGCCCACAAAGTTTCAAGTATCGTACCAAAAAGCGAGCCGATCACAAACAGATAAAACAACTTTGTAAAACAAAGTCCGAACGCAAAAGGGCGTTCTTCTTTATTCTCAAAAACAGCCGTATATTCGGTCATATTTTTATCTTTGACCTCGCCCACTTTATCTGAAATCACACCGAGATAAACGCTTGTTTTAAGGTCAGGAAATGCATTTGCAAGTCTTCTTCTTAAAATATTTTCCGTAAAAAGTCTGTTACAGTTTTCGCCTATAAGTTTTATTTTTTCCTCGTCTGCATCATCTCCGAGCAATTCTTCAATATTGCTTAAATATTTTATTCTGCGTTTTAATCTTATAACCGTAATCACAGAAAAAATATAGTCAAGCAAAATTATTGCAAGCAGAGCAAACAAAATTATATAGCTGACTGTAGTCGGAATAAGCATAACAAGTGCGTCGGATACGGGCATAAATACTTTTATAAAACCAAATCCGAAAAGTCCTGCCAACAATGCATAAGGCAAAGATATATAACTGCCGATGCTAAGTTTTGACTGCGAATAATCCCATACTTTAAATCCGAGGATTTTTTCAAACAAAAATCCCGAAAGAACTATTACGGCGGTTGTAAGCGCAATCGAAGCAGCAAACAAAAGCCACGGATAATTTGCAAGCGGAGTCAACACCACTCTGCAAATAACAGCCGTAAGTCCGTACATAGGAAAAAACGGAGAAGTCAGGAAGCCGTTGTTTTTAAACCTTTTATATACCGCAAGGTTTCGTATAACATTACCGACCCAGCCTAAAAACGAAAATATAACAAATGTCCAAAGAATAAGAACCATTAATTCACTTCCTATAAAAAAGCACCTAAGGGTGCAGATAAAAACTGCACCCTTATGCCATATTTTGATTTAGAATTATACTGTATTACTTCTTTGCAGGCTCATCTTTCCAGATTTCTTTAATTGCGGCAACATTTCCTGCAATTGACTGGAGCTCCGACGGAATAATAATCTTTGTAGCCTTACCGTCAGCTGCCTTTGCAAACGCCTCGAGAGATTTAAGCTGAATGATTCTGTCTGTAGGAGCAGCCTCATTTAGCATACGAAGAGCGTCGGCATTAGCTCTCTGTACTGTAAGAATAGCCTCTGCCTCACCGGCAGCCTCTCTGATTTTCTGTTCCTTAACAGCGTCAGCTTTTAGAATAGCAGACTCTTTAAGACCTTCCGCAATAAGAATCTGACTGCGCTTTTCACCCTCGGCATCAAGGATTTTAGCTCTTCTTTCACGCTCTGCCTTCATCTGCTTTTCCATTGCGTCCTGAATTTCACGAGGAGGAAGAATGTTCTTAAGCTCAACACGCTTTACTCTGATACCCCATGCGTCTGTAGCCTCATCAAGGATAATTCTGATTTTATCGTTGATAGTGTCACGGGAAGTAAGTGTGCTGTCGAGTTCGAGTTCACCGATTATGTTACGAAGTGTGGTTGCCGTAAGATTTTCAATAGCGTTAAGCGGACGCTCAACACCGTAGCTGTAAAGTTTAGGGTCTGTAATTTCAAAATAAACTACGGTATCAATCTGCATAGTAACATTATCTCTTGTGATAACAGGCTGAGGCGGGAAGTCAACTACCTGCTCTTTTAAAGATACTTTTCTTGAAACTTTGTCGATAAAAGGAATTTTTACATGCAAGCCCGTACCCCAAGTTGAGTGATAAGCACCGAGTCTTTCAACTACATAAGCGTGCGCCTGCGGTACGATTTTAACATTGCTGATTATAGCAATTAAAATGATTAATAAAATAATTGCAATTACAATTAACGGTCCCATTCTGATTTCTCCATTCAATAATTATTCTCCCTGCCAAGGTTCAACTATCATTTTTACACCCTCAATGGCAAGGATTTTGACTTTGTCGTCTTTCTTTACAGGTGTAGGGGTTTTCAACTTTGCGGTCCAGACTTCACCGCTCACCTTTACCTGACCCACTGCTTCCAAAGTGTCAATATCGGTAAGCATTACACCTGTTTGCCCAATAAATCTGTCGGAATTTGTTTTTACCTCCTTATGACCTTTTTTATACTTATCCACAAGCGGTTTTGTAGCAATGAGCGTACCGCAGGTAACTACGATAAACACTATAACCTGAACAAGCACAGACGAAGTAATAAGAGAGGATACGGCAGCGCAAAGTGCACCTACGACAAACCATATTGAAACAAGCTGATTTGTTGCGGCCTCGCCCACAGCCATAACCACTGCAATACCAATCCAGACAAAAGGCATATACTCTTCCATATTCACATCTCCTTTCACAACAACATTCTACCATAAGAACAATATACAGTCAATTATTTTTTCAATTTATACTATAATTTTTAAAATATTTTTAACATTTAGGTTACTATATTATTAAAATATTTTTATTTGCGAAATATTTGCGAAATTTTATGTGTGTTTATTTATAATATTTTCTCCACATCGGCAATTTTTTAAATATGAAAATTCAGCCTTAATTACTGTTAAATTAAAACATAATTAACCGCAAAAGCAATACATATCGGAATATTTTTTCGGTTATTATAAAATTTCTCTACACATTTATATTTTTATATGATATAATTAAATAAATTAAACTGAAATTAGGTGAAACTATGGCTTTTGATACATTTGACGAGGGTATTGTCCCGGGCGGAATGAGGAGCAAATACGAAATCCGTATTCTTATATGCTATCTTTTAAATTCAATTAAAGAACCCGTCAGCAAAGAAATTATTGTTGACTCAATATGTGAGGAAAGCCTTGCAAATTACTTTGAAACTAGTTCATGCTTTGACGATCTTATTGAAAAAGGAAATATAATTGAAGAAGGCTCCGACGGAGATATAAAGACATATACCGTCAGCGAAAACGGAGTTATGATTGCAAATCAGCTCGACACCATACTTGCCTACACCGTAAAAGAAAAAGCGTATGACTGCGCAATAAACCTGCTTGCGCAAAAGAAAAAAGAGCGTGAAAACAGCGTAGAAATCGTTAAAACCGATATGGGTTACAATGTAAACTGCAAAATTTCGGGCGGAAATCTTGATTTGCTGAGTTTTTCGATTTTTGCTCCGGATATGCCGCAGGCACAAATAATCAAAAAGAATTTTTACGAAAACCCAACAACTTTTTATAAAGTAATCCTCGCCATGCTCACACAAAACAAAGAAAGCGTAGGCGAAGCACTCGAAAGTCTTTTATGATTATAAAAGCAATTGATAAGATTAATATTAAGAAATGAAATACCTGCTTGTTCAAAAATGAACGAGCAGGTATTTTTTATATAAAGAATTATTAACTTTTTATAATTGTCTTCCGCACTTAATACAAAACTTACCGTCCGCATTATTCATTACGCCACAGTTTTGACAGATTTTTTTATTTGACAAAACCTGCTTCTCCGCTTTTAAATTATACCCACATGTTTTGCAAAATATATCATTTTCTCCTATCGGATTTCTACATTTTACGCAATATAAACCAACACTTTTGTTTGTATTATTATATCCAACAGGCATATTCGTGGCTATCACATACGGTGTTCTTGGTTTTATGCACAGCATAACTATGCCGGCAATGATAATTAACACTGCAAGTGCCATAAATATGTAGCATGGTATGGAATTTGTTGCATTTGTTCTTGCCTGATAATCCTGCATAAATCCCTCTGCCCAGTGAGTTTTTCTTCTTTGCACATTATAAAGCTGAACAGCTGACACGATAAATGTTATCACACCCGAAATAATCATAATAACACCTATTATTATAAGTGCAGGATTTCTTTTTGTCTTTTCCATAAAATACACCTCATTCAACTGTTATTCTGTAAAATGTGTCTTTCCCTTTATTTTTGTGCTGTCTGAAAAGTCCATATCCAAGTTGCTCAATCCAGTCATTCTGTACCGTATATACTACATTCCCTCTCAAATCTATAAATTCAGTTTTCACTTCATCATTATTGCTTTCTGAATAATAGGAAATAGCAAATAGTCCGTTTTGATCAACAGATTTAAAATCACTAATTTGATACTCATCTTCTGATTTAGAATAAATTACATTTCCTTTGCTATCAATTAAATTGTAAACTTTGTTATTGTCCTCTGTAACGCAATATCCATTCGTAAAGCCTCTATTATAATTTCCTTGACCTCGATTTCCAAAATACAAACAATCTGTTATTACATTACCGTCTGTATCAGAAATAACGTTTTCATTTCTGATATATACTTTTCCGTCATACTGCGAAACTATTCTTCCGTATTGAAAATTACCACCAGATAATTCAAATTTCAAATCTGAAATTTTACCTTTTTGGTCAATTAAAAATACTTTTCCTTCTTCATCTACAGCAAGAGTTTGTTTATTTATATTTCTTTCAAAATCTTGAATTGCTCCACCATCATAAATGCCATCAAATCTGATAATTTCCTTATAATTAAAATCTGCAACAACCTTATTGTTAAAATCTATAAGCCCGTATTTTTCATCTTTTTTTGCCCTAAATAATGCTGGTGAGGCAAGAGAAAGCCAATCATATTCAGCAGGTATAATTTCATTTAAATCTAAATCTAATGCGCCATATTTATATAAATTTTCTTCATTTTTACCGAAAATAATTACACCGTTATCTATTATAAGCGAACTGTATTCCGAATCTATGTGCTTTAATTCTTTTGTTTTCAAATTGTATAAGGCAAATTTCTCCTCACTACGAATCGGAGTATCGAATTCAATTATAGTATAATCACCGTATATTCCACGTATTTGTCCCTTTTTTCCATATCCCTCATTAAGTGAGATATTAGAAAGATTGGCAACCATATTACCTTCCAAATCAAATATAACATTGTATGCACAAAAAGCGGTAGAATTTATATTTGAATAAGTAATACTTACTACCAAATATTCTCCCAACACATATGCATCGGTTATTCTGAATTTACTGTCCGACATTGAATATCCGCTTGAGGTTGCCGCCTCATCTAGCGAAATTTCTTCAAATTTATACTTTTGATTTTTCTGCGGAATCGGTGCAACATAGTTTGTATTCTCATAATTTGGTTCTGTTGCAGGTTGTGTTGTAATCTGTGCTGCCATAGCCTCTGTTGTCACGGTTTGTTGTGACGAATTCGCATTATTCTCTGACTGTGAAGTGTCTGATTGATTTTCACCGTTATTACAGGCACACAAGACCGAAGTCAGCATAGCCGCAATCAAAATGCCTGAAATAAATTTTTTCATAAAATATTCCTCCTCGTATATTTTACTTAGATTCTTAGATTTAAAAATAAGACAATTGTTTCTGAATTATTTCTATACCTTTGACTACTTTGTATTGCTCTAAAGGCTCTTTGCTTATTGATTCTATTCCATATCTTTGTATTTTCAAATATTGCATCTTTGATACCGCTAATGCAATAATTTTTGTGAGAACACACAAATTATGATCACGTATAGCGACATTTCCACGATTATTATAATTCATTCCATAACAATTCGGACAAATCGCATCAATTGGACAATTATTACAAAATGGATCTTTAAATTTCTCATCATCACTGAAATTTATGCTTTCAAAGTTTCTGCTCTCGGTTGAAGAAATCGGAAGAAACATTTGGCACGGATAACATTGACCATCGATATCATACGCTTTCATATGAGTTCCCGAACCACACCATCTTTTATTGATGTCATCAGAAGCCAATCTTGAAATAGGCATTGACATCATAGAACAAGGCTGAATATCCGGATTATCTACATAAAATTCTATTAATTTATTTAATTGTTCTTCTAAAATATCAGAAAGGTTTGGTTCGCTCCAATCAACACCATGTGCTAAATTTGCGCTAATCAAAAATCTTTTGTTATGTAAAAAAATTATTCCCTCCGCAAGGTCATTTATTGTTTCTTTAGATATCGTCATTTTAGCACTTTGCTCCGGCCAAGTGTTTACAAAAAAGTCGAGATCTATTGAATCAAATGACTTGGAACGATTAATATTATGCATTTTTTTAGTCCCGTCAACACTCAAGCCGCATACTATGTATTGTTTTCTTTGACTTAACCATTCTTTCATTTTATCAGTTAATAAAGTTCCGTTCGTACTAACAAAGCATACCCTTTTTTTAGTAAATTTTGGATTCCAAATATATTCATACAATTCTTTTATGAGATCAAATTCTAAAAACGGTTCTCCACCAAAAAATTCAAAAATTATTTCCGGATATTCGTCATTTGTATTTATTTCTTTTTCGATGATTTTTTTTGCCGTTTCTACGGACATGGTTTTTTTAGTTTTGCTATGCTCATAACAATATGAACAATTCAGATTGCAATTTTGAGTTAAAACCAATGTGACAATTTTTTTAAGATACATATTATTCATATTTTTTCATCCTTTTAAAAATCAGATGTTATGCACTATATAAAATTGATATTTCAACAACTTTATAAAAATCAGCCATATGTAAAACCACCGGAGCAACCACCGGAACAACTCGAACAACTTGTGCATCCGCTGCATCCGTAACATGAACCGCTGCAACCGCCGAAAGAACAACTAAAAGCCACATATTCATCTTCTATCTTTTGAAAATTATATATTTTCTTTAAGTCGTTTAACATATTGATAACTTCTGTCATAGCATAAGTATTCAATTTTAAAGATTTGCTCATTTTAATTCCTTCTTTCATTATTATAAGTGTAACTTTCAACAAAAATTTCTTACCAGTAAACATTCTAAATAAAAAGTTTTCATTTTGTTAACAATTATATTATACAGTTTTCGATTACAAAACGCAAGTGTTTTAAAATATTTTTATCAAAAACTTTTTGAGGTGAATTATATGTTTGACTTTGGTTTAAGAATAAGGCAATTACGAGAATCAAGAAATATGTCACAAGAAGAGTTGGGCAGACGGGTCGGAAGAAGCAAACCTGTAATAAGCAGTTACGAAAACAATATCAAAACTCCTACACTTGAAGTTTTGATTTCAATTTCAAATGTATTTAATGTTTCGCTTGATTATTTAGTTGGCATAGAAAAGAAAGAAGCATTGTACTTAAATAATCTAAACGATACACAAACAGAAATTCTTAAACTTATATATGAAGAATTTACAGATAACAGTATAAAAGCAAAAGAATTGTCAAACAGACAGCAAAAAATACTAAGTATGCTTTTAGTCGAATTTTTAAATTCATAAGTCACCGCAACAGTGGCTTATTTTTATATATTGTAGAAACCCTTAATGCAGAAAAAGCCTTGCTTATTGATTTTGCAAGGCTTTTGGATAAAAATAAGACAAACAGAAATTGATTTAAAAAAATAAATTTAATCCAAGCATCAGCGTTACTCCGGGAACTCCGCCAAATGCGGCACAACACACCGACACAAGGCTTACAGGCAGGTACACACCTGTAAAATAGCCTGTCAGATTTACCGCAATCAGCGTTAAAATTCCTATAGCCATTGAAAGCAGACTTCTTTTAAACGGATGTCTGCTTTTACTTATGTAATGAGCAAATGCAAACAGCAAAAATGCACCGAAAAACATTAATCCTATTCCCCACAAAGGCATAATTAACAGCTCCTTTAGCATAAACAATACTGTAAAACAGAGTCTTTTATATATGTAGGATAAATTTGTTTTGCTCTAAATGTTAGGCAAAATAATTTAAAAATTTAGGTCAAGCCTTTTTAAAGGCTTGCGGGTTTGGGCAGTGCCCATAAAAATCTTCCGATAGAACAATTTATCAGGCGCAAACAGCGTGGCTGTTTGCGTGCTAAAACTAAGTTTGTTAAAACAGGCGACAGCCTTTTATAAAAGAAATAATTAACTTTTCATTATATATCGAATGGCTTTCTTATTGCTGTCGCATTTAAGGGCTTTCGCCCATTCGTTCAAGCCGCCAAACAGCAAACTGTTTGACTATCGTTAGATTGCATAAACGGAAAATATTTGTGGGCTTTGCCCACACCCACGACCTTTGAAAAGGTCGACCAAACTTTTATAATTAATTTGCAAATCAATTTGCTAAACCATAAAAACAAAAATAGACCGCAGGACTAACCTACGGTCTATAATTATGTTTGAAATTTTAAAAATATTACAAGCTTAATCAGAAACTTTTTCCGACAAAATAAGCAAGTACATTAAGTGCAATTACGATAATTACGAAAATTGCTGCAAAAAACTTTGTAAAACGAGCAAGCTTTGCATCAATCGAGCGAGCCTTATTTTTTGAGAAATAAGAGTCAGCAGCACCGGAAACAACACCGATACCCTGCTGGTTGCCCTGCTGAAGAATAATTACGATGATAATTGCAATGGCTGCTACTATAAGCACTGAACCAAGAACAATACCCCAAACGCCCATATTATACCGTTCCTTTCTGTAATATAAATGTATAATAAGTTCCAAATACAAAAACTAACTAATTTATATTAACATAAAATTATAGATTTTGCAAGATTTTTTTGAAAAAATTTAAATTTTTTCGGTATATTTCCAAAGGTGAAATATACAGTTAAATCAGCGTAAGCTGTTCGTCGGTTGAATCTTCATTTGCAGGCATAGCGCCGAGAGTAGGAAGTGTTTTCGTTCTGTATCTCTGCGGCTTTGCAAATGTTCCCTCAACATACTCCGAAATTTCAAACAGTCTGTGACCTTTTTTGAGTTTCATAACCGCCACACCCTGTGTCGAACGGGTTGTTTTCAGATTAATTGCACCCGAATGAATAAGCAACATTCTGCCTGATGACGCTTTCAACAAAAATTCTTTATCCTCTGTAAAGAATACCATTCCCGCAAGCGGTGATTTATCGGAATAAGCGCCCGTAAGTTTTTTGCGGTTTGTCTTTGTTTGATAAGCCTCAAGCGGCACTTTTGCAAGTTTACCGTTCTCAAACGCAAACAACAGAATACCCTTATAATCCTTTGTTGCAACCATATATACAGCGTTTTCGCCCTCGTCCATACCTAACTTTGCCGGTACATACTCGCCGAGAGCGCTTGCCTTTGTATCGGTGAAATCCGCCGCCTTTGCCTTGTAAACCTGACATTTGTCGGTAAAGAACAGCAATTCGCCGTTATTTGAAAATTCGCAGGTCTGGGCAATCTCATCGCCGTCCTTGAGCTTATGGTTGCTGCTCATTCTAAGCGACTGCGGAGTAATCTTCTTGAAATAGCCTTCCTTTGTAAAGAAAAGATTTACGGGGTAATCAGGAACATCGTCCTTTTCCTCCGTATAACTTACGATATCTTCGTAAATTATAATACTCTTTCGTGGCTGACCGTATTTTTCGGCAATCTCTTTGAGCTCCTTTACAATTATGGTTTTAATTCTTGTCTTGCTCTTGAGAATTTCGTCAAGTTCGGCAATTTCCTTTTCAAGTGCCTCAATTTCTGCCGTTCTCTTTAAAATGTATTCCCTGTTAAGATGACGAAGTTTGATTTCGGCTACATATTCAGCCTGCACCTCGTCAATGCCAAAGCCGATCATAAGGTTTGGTACAACCTCGGATTCCTCATCGGTTTCTCTTACAATTTTAACAGCCTTGTCAATATCAAGCAAAATAGCCTCAAGACCTTTTAAAAGGTGGAGCTTTTCGGCTTTTTTATTTCTGTCAAAATATGTTCTGCGCCTTACGCACTCAATTCTAAATGCAATCCACTCTTCGAGCAACGCCTTTACGCCGAGCACTCTCGGCACTCCGCCGATAAGTACATTAAAGTTGCAGGAGAATGAATCTTCAAGCGTTGTAAAACGGTAAAGTTTTGCCATAAGTCGGTCGGGATCAACACCGCGTTTAAGGTCAATTGTTATCTTAAGACCGTCAATACCCGTTTCATCTCGAACATCGGCAATATCCTTGATTTTACCTGTTTTTACAAGGTCAATAATCTTTTCGATAATAACCTCACAGGTTGTGGTGCTCGGAATTGAAAGCACATCAATACAGTTTGCCGATTTATCGTATTCATACCTTGCCCTTAGTTTTATTCCGCCCTTACCCGTTTCATAAACCTGTCTTAATGCGTTTTCGTCATAAATAATCTGACAGCCGCCGATAAAATCAGGTGCAGGCAATGTCTGCATAACATCGTGGTTCGGGTCACGAATAAGCGCCGCCGTTGTTTCGCAAATTTCCTTCAAATTGAAAGAACAGATATTTGACGCCATACCTACCGCAATACCAGTGTTTGTATTTACAAGTACAGACGGAAAAGCGACCGGCAAAAGTGACGGCTCTTTCATTGTATTATCGTAGTTATCAACAAAGTCTACGGTATCTTTATCTATATCACGAAAAAGCTCGTTACAGATTTTGTCAAGTTTTGCCTCTGTATATCTTGATGCCGCCCATGCCATATCTCGGCTGTAAAATTTACCGAAGTTACCCTTTGAATCCACATAAGGATGTAAAAGTGCTTCGTAGCCTCTCGAAAGTCGCACCATAGTGTCATAAATTGCCGAATCGCCGTGCGGATTAAGTTTCATAGTTGCACCGACAATATTAGCGGATTTTGTTCTTGTACCGTTTAAAAGTCCCATTTTATACATTGTATAAAGCAGCTTTCTGTGCGACGGTTTAAATCCGTCAATCTCCGGAATAGCACGGGAAAGAATAACGCTCATGGCATAAGGCATATAGTTTTCTCTGATTGTAGAGTCAATATTCTGCTCCACTACCTCGCCTGCGCCGTTGATAACACCATGGGTTTTGCTCTCCTTGGCAGGCTGGGTTCTTTTTCTTTTAGCCATAAATTCGCACCTCCCGTCAGCTTACATCAAGATTGTCAATGTACTCGTTACCATGAGCCACAATGTAATCTTTTCTGCCCTGAAGATTGTCACCGAGCAGAATATCAAAAATTTCCGCTGTTTTTTCAGCGTCTGTCGGCATAACCTTTATAAGTCTGCGAGTAGCAGGATTCATAGTTGTGAGGTTCATCATATCAGGCTCGTTTTCACCAAGACCTTTTGAACGCTGAATTGTGAATTTCTCTTTGCCGATTTCCGCAATAAACTTATCTTTTTCCGCCTCGTCATACGCAAAATACACATCATTTTTAGCTGTAATCTCATAAAGCGGTGATTCCGCAATAAAGACTTTTCCCTCGTTTATTAGCGTAGGAGTAAGTCTGTACAGCATTGTCAAAAGCAGCGTTCTGATCTGAAATCCGTCAACATCGGCATCGGTACAGAGAATAACTTTATTCCAACGCAGTGCGTTAAGGTCAAATTCGCTCAAGTTTTTATTGGCCTTTGACTTAACCTCAACACCGCAGCCGAGCACTCTAAGCAAATCCGTAATTATTTCGCTCTTAAAAATTTTGTCATAATCAGCCTTAAGGCAGTTAAGTATTTTACCTCTGATAGGCATAATCGCCTGAAAATCAGGGTTTCTTGCCTGCTTACAAGCACCGAGAGCAGAGTCACCCTCTACTATAAAAAGTTCTCTTTCTTCGGCATTTTTGCTGCGGCAGTCAACAAACTTAGCTACACGGTTTGTCATATCAAGACTGCCCGAAAGCTTTTTCTTTATGTTAAGTCTTGTTTTTTCGGCATTCTCTCTGCTGCGCTTGTTTACAAGCACCTGCTGTGCGATTTTGTCTGCCTCAAGCGGATTTTCGATAAAATAAACTTCAAGGCTCTGCTTTAAGAAAGCAGTCATTGCGTCCTGAATACCCTTGTTGGTAACTGACTTTTTAGTCTGGTTTTCATATGACGACACACTTGAGAACGAGGAAATTACACACACAAGGCAGTCCTCAATATCATCAAATTTTATCTTGCTTTCCGATTTATTGTATTTATTATTTGTCTTTAAGTAATTGTCTATCTGATAAAGAAAAGCCGTTCTCACCGCTTTATCAGGCGCACCGCCGTGCTCAAGCCAGCTTGAGTTGTGGTAATACTCGGTAAGTCTTGTCTGATTTGAAAAAGCGACCGCAACATCAATCTTACACTTATACTCAGGCTTATCGTCACGATCCCTTGTTTTTACCTCGGTTGTCCAATGTTGAACAGAGGTAAAGCCGTTTTCGCCGATGACCTCCGCAACATGATCCTCAATACCGTTTACATAGCAATAAGTTGTGGTGTCAAAGCTCTTACCGTTCTGATTTCTGAACACAAATTCAACGCCCGCATTGACAATAGCCTGTCTTTTCATTATGTCAAGGAAATATTCAGGCTGAATGTCTATATCGGTAAATACCTCAAGGTCAGGTTTCCAACGGATTTTTGTACCTGTATCCTTTTTATTGTACGGCTCTTTTTTAAGTCCGCCTACATTTTCGCCCTTTTCAAAATGCAGAGTATAGCGAGTACCGCCTCGGCGAATGTCAACATCCATATACTCTGAGCTGTACTGTGTTGAGCAAAGTCCAAGACCGTTCATACCGAGCGAAAACTCATAGCTTTCTCCCTCGTTGTTGTTATATTTACCGCCTGCATACATTTCGCAGAATACAAGTTTCCAGTTAAACTCATTTTCTTTTTCGTTAAAGTCAACGGGAATACCTCTGCCGTGGTCTTCTACCTCGATAGAACCGTCGGAAAATCTCGTTACGGTAATCTTTTTTCCGTAACCCTCTCTCGCCTCGTCAATAGAGTTAGAAAGAATTTCAAAAACTGAATGTTGACAGCCGTCAATACCGTCAGAGCCAAAAATAACCGCAGGTCTTTTTCGTACTCTGTCTGCACCTTTAAGTGCAGAAATACTTGAATCACCGTATTCAACTGCTTTGGTTTTAGCCATTTAATCAATCCTCATTTATCGCCACGGAGCTTTTTGATTTTGTCACGCAGATATGCGGCGTGTTCAAACTCAAGCAGCTTTGCGGCAGCTTTCATTTCCTTAGTAAGGCTCTCGATAAGCTGTTGCTTTTGAGCCTTGTTCAGCTTTTTAGCCGATTTAAATTCATCATCTGTATGTGTAGAAATTTCAAGAATTTCACTGACTTTTTTAACAATAGTTGTTGGCGTAATGCCGTGTTCCTTGTTGTATGCCTGCTGAATTTTTCTTCTGCGCTCGGTTTCGGTAATCGCCTTGCGCATAGAATCGGTTACACTGTCGGCATACATAATTACAGTGCCCTCGCTGTTTCGTGCGGCACGACCGCAAATCTGAATGAGCGAGCGCTCACTGCGCAAAAATCCCTCTTTGTCGGCGTCAAGCACTGCCACAAGCGACACTTCGGGAATATCCAAACCCTCTCGCAAAAGGTTGATTCCGACAAGCACATCAAATTTGCCGAGGCGCAAATCTCTGACAATTTCCATACGCTCTACGGTGTCTATATCGTGGTGCATATAGCGCACCTTGATACCCATTGTTTCAAGGTATGCTGTCAAATCCTCCGCCATTTTCTTGGTAAGAGTGGTAATAAGCACTCTCTGCTTTTTGCTCACCCTTATATTAATTTCAGAAACCAAATCATCAAGCTGTCCCTCGGTAGGTCTTACCGAAATTTCAGGGTCAAGAAGTCCTGTAGGTCTGATAATCTGCTCTGCAACCGTTTGTGATTTTTCAAGCTCCAAATCGCCCGGAGTTGCACTTACAAACACAACCTGATTTATTCTGTCGTAAAATTCGTCAAAATTAAGCGGTCTGTTGTCAAATGCAGACGGCAGGCGGAAACCGTAATCAATAAGATTTTTCTTTCGTGCATGGTCGCCTGCGTACATTCCTCTTACCTGCGGCAAAGTGACATGCGACTCATCAACAAACAACAGAAAATCCTCGGGAAAATAGTCAAGCAAAGTAAACGGCGAAGAACCGGGTTTTCTGCCCGACAAAATTCTCGAATAGTTCTCAATGCCCGTACAAAATCCTATTTCCTGCAGCATTTCCATATCATAGCGTGTGCGCTGTTCAATTCTCTGTGCCTCAAGCAATTTTCCGTTCTCACGAAAATACGCAAGTCTTTCTTCAAGTTCACGGTCAATTTCTTTGAGTGCGGTTGCCATTTTATCCTTAGAAACAATGTAGTGTGACGCAGGGTAAATTGCCGCATGGCGCAAAACAGCCTTTAGTTCGCCCGTAAGCGGATTTATCTCTGAAATACGGTCGATTTCATCACCAAAAAATTCAACTCTTATTATAGAATCGTTAGATGCGGCAGGAAAAATTTCGACCACATCTCCCCTTACTCTGAACTTATTTCTTATAAAATTAACATCGTTGCGCTCATATTGCAGTTCAACGAGTTTTTTCACAAGGTCATCTCTGCTTTTTTCCATACCGGGGCGCAGGGATATTACCATATTTCGGTAATCAATAGGGTCGCCCAAGCTGTAAATGCACGAAACCGAGGCTACTATAATTACATCTCGCCTTTCGGAAAGCGCAAGAGTAGCGCTGTGCCTGAGTTTGTCTATTTCATCATTTACAGCGCTGTCCTTTTCTATATAAGTATCCGTGTTGGCAATGTATGCCTCCGGCTGATAGTAATCGTAATAAGACACAAAGTATTCTACCGCATTGTCGGGGAAAAACTCCTTAAACTCGCTGCAAAGCTGTGCCGCAAGAGTTTTGTTGTGCGCAAGCACCAGGGTAGGTCTTTGCGTTCTTTCTATTATATTAGCCATAGTAAATGTTTTACCCGAACCCGTTACGCCGAGCAAAGTCTGCTCTCTGTTGCCCGACTCAATGCTGTTTACAAGCTCATCAATCGCAGCAGGTTGGTCACCCGTAGGCTTATATTTAGATTTCAGTTTAAATTCCATAAAATCAAACCTTATTACAATAAAAAAATACTTCCCGACATTTCACTTTCACGCAGGGAAACATAGTCAAACTCCGTCACAATATAATGGTCAACAAGGCTTACTCCTATGCTGTCAAGAGTTCGTCTTATGATTTTTGTAGAAGTCAGATCGCTTTGCGAGGGCAATGCCGAGCCGCTCGGATGATTGTGTCCTAAAAAAGCGGTCTTTGCGTTGTGCCTTAGCGCAAGGTCAACGATTTTCCTAAGCGGAACATCCGACGAACTTAGCGAACCTTTGGCAATAATGTCAAAGAAAATCATTCTGCCCTTTGCATCTCCGAGCATAAGCGCAACTGCCTCGTTTGTTCTGCCTATAAACTTATTTATAAACATTTCTCCGAGATGTTCAAGCTCGATGACATTATGATTTTCCGTTTTTGATTCTTTATACACTCTCGAAAACTCGGGAAGCATTTTCAGAAAAACCGCACAAGACTGCGAAAGTGAAAATTCACGCATAAGCTCGTCAACAGGTGCGTCGCACACACCCGCAACGGTTAAATACCTGTCGAGCAAACGGTGTGCAAGCGCATTTGTATCTTTTCGGGGAATGGCATAGAAAAGGCACATTTCAAGCACCTCGTGCGGCTCAAAGCCGTCAAATCCGTTTTCAAGAAACTTTTTGCGAACACGGTCACGGTGTCCTGTATGCTCATTTGCCACGCCATCCACCTCTGATTAAATTTCTGTTAAGTAATTATTCTTTTACACCATACTGCTCATAGTATGCGTCAATTGCAGCCTTGAGCTTGTCGTCAATAATAACTTTGCCCTTGTATTCCTTATTATAAAGGTGCTCAACAACCTCTGCCATGGTAACGATTGCGGTTGTTTTTAAACCGTATTTCTCTTCAATTTCAGAAAGCGCACTCTTTGTGCCCTTGCCTCTCTCCATTCTGTCAACAGAAACCACAAGACCGATAGGATCAACATTGCCCTGCGCCTTGATAATCGGGAGAGTTTCCTCAATAGAAGTACCTGCTGTTGTAACATCCTCAATAATAACTACCTTGTCGCCGTCATTTATAGGACTGCCGAGCAAAATGCCTTTGTCGCCATGGTCCTTAACCTCTTTACGGTTTGAGCAGTAGCGAATATCTGTATCGTACTTTTCGCTGATTGCAATAGTAGCCGCAACAGAAAGCGGAATGCCCTTGTATGCCGGTCCGAAGAGAACATCAAAATCAAGACCGAATTTCTCTTTGATAGCCTCTGCATAGTAGCCGCCGAGCTTTCTAAGCTGTGCGCCTGTTCTGTAAAAGCCTGTGTTTACAAAGAAAGGTGTCTTTCTGCCGCTTTTTGTTACGAAATCGCCAAATTTAAGCACCTGGCAATCGACCATAAATTCAATAAATTCCTTTTTATAAGCGTCCATAGTAAAATCCTCCGATAAAAATACATAATTTAACATTTAACATCATACCACATATGTTCGGTTTTGTAAATGATAAAACGAAAATTTAACCGTTAAAAAAATCCCTATATAAATAGTATAGAGAATTTTTACGAAAATCCGTGTTTAATACACAATTAAATCAAACTGCCTTTTAAGCAATATATCAACAAAATTATTAAAAAGTTTTACAATCGGTACTGTTTTTCTATAAATCAAGGGCATTATTATTTTCAACAAATTAATAAAAAAAACGGCATAAAAACTATAAAAATGCACTTGCATTATTTTTACTTTCAGTGTACAATATTTGTTGTAATAATATTTTGCAAAATATTATATTTTGAATGAGGGAGAAAAATGAAAGAAAAAAGAACACCAAATTCACGCATAAGCGTGCGATTTAAATCGTTAGGTCTTGCAAAAAAAATCAAAAGCAAAAAAGGCTTTACATTGGTAGAACTTGTAGTCGTAATTGCCATAATAGCTGTTCTCGCAGCTATAGCTATACCGATAGTTGCATCTACCACTACGTCATCTATAATAAGCAAGGCAAAAACCAACGCAAGTACCATAGAATATGCCTTTAAAGAAGCCGATGCGGCTGTTGCAGGTGCAGATAACACAAAATATGCCAATGCAAGTACAAATACTATACAAATTTCTGAAGTTGTAGCCGCTAATAAACTTGAGCGGATTATTCAGCCCGAACATCTTTTTGGCACACCGTATTATCCTGTTATCTGTAAAAGCAAGGTGTATTTTGCAGTTGATTCAAATAATGACGGCAAATTTGATGCAAACGACAAAACCATTGACGGTACAAAATTACCCGATGATGCTATTGCTCTTTACGACCAAGCAAGAGGGTGTATAATAGACGGAAATATTACAACGCTAAATCTTTCAAACAGAAAAAATTAACGGCACATTTAACAATTTAGCGCAGTAAAGTTTGTGCAATGTTATAAAAATGCGTTTTTTAACTTTTTTTGGTAAAAATATATTGCAAGACTTGCAAAAATGTTATATAATAAACTTGTTTAACGGGAACGGTAACGCAAAATCCTATCAGCAATTGTCGTTGCGGTTTCCACAAAACGGCTCACAAATTATTATTAAAAGAGAGGTAAAAACAATGAACGAAATTCAGGCAGTAAAAACTGCAAAAATCGAAGAAGTTAAGAAGAACAGCAAAAAAGGCTTTACACTCGTAGAGCTCGTAGTAGTAATTGCAATCCTTGCAGTACTCGCAGCTATCGCTATTCCTGTAGTAGCATCAACAATCAAGTCATCACAGATCAGCTCAGCTCAGGCAAACGCTCAGACAATTGAAACAGCTATCAAAGAAGCTAAGGCTGCTACAGCTGCCGGCGATGATTCAATCTTCGTAAGTACAGATAGCAAACATAAGGCTTCTTTGAATAACCTTACTGTTGAAGATGTACTTACAGCTAAAAAGATTACTTCAGCTGCTGCTCAGAATTACACAATTGATGGTACTGTGTACAGTTGCGTATACGATGCTACTGATGAGAAAGTTTATTTTGCTGCAAGTGATAAAAAGTCAACAATCGGTAAAGACTCTAACGATATCAGCGGACACAGTGTTATCGCACTTACTTCAACAGCTAAAGATGGTAAGGTTACAGTTGATAATACCAAAAATCTTAGTGACTTAAAAGTAACACCGAAGGCTGGTAACTAATTTTAATACATTGTAATATCTCGGTTTTGCTGATGACCGACAACATACAAGCAAAAGGCTCGCCGAGTGCGAGCCTTTTGAAATGTATATAGGTTTTTCGGTGTATTAAACTCAATTTTTGTGTATTGTTAATAACTTTTAGGGGATATGCCCTGATTTACCCTGTTTGATTATAAAATTATTTTAATTTATTCTTTAAAGTAATTTTATAATCAAATCGGTTTAAAATTTTTTAACGGTTTTGATAAGCTTAAACAAGCATAAATTTTCAGGTGGTGTATTAAATATGAATTATGTACTGGTGCAGATTGCCAAAAGATACCTTTGCATAACAGCCTGCGAAACTGTAGGCGAGGCAGCTGCTAACGGCACTGCAAATAAAGGTAACAGTAAAAAACAGGCTGACCCTAACGAAAAGAAAGCCTACTCTTTCTCTTCCCCTCTTATTGTTCCTGTTGACAAGGCTGTATTAAAAGACAAAAGCTCCGTATGGGAAGACCCTGCTTTACTCGCCCGCCTTGTAAAAGACGGACTAAGCACAATGAACCACAGTGAGGTTCGTGATGTTATTCTTATGGTAGAAAGCTACGACCTTACCTGTCAGGAGTATCAGCATATCAGAGGTGCCAAAAAAATAATTGAAGGACTTGCAATTGACAGAATCAGAGATTTTGTCGGCGAGGCGGTTTCCGACTTCTCGGTAATCTACAAGGATTACTCTGCATACAAAACAAAAGAAGTCAGCGAAGAAATCACATCTAAGGCTTTTGCAATGCCGAAAGCACTTGCGGATGACCTTGTTGCAGGATTTAAGTCTTTCTCTCTGAATCTTATCAAGATTATCCCGTCAGAGACGGCAATGATTTATGCTGCTCAAAAGACAATCTACAGCTTTAACAAAACCGTAGCTCTCATCAGTATGGACTATTCGGCAGTCAGAGTTTTTATCGCCAAAAACGGTGTGCCTCTCTACTGTCACGAATTTACATCTCCTGTTGACGAAATTTTACAGGTAATTGAAGAAGACAGAGATTTAAGCACGGCTGCCGCTATTGATTACCTGCGTACTGCCGGATACGGATTTAAAAATGAATGCAGAAAAGAATCTTCAAAAAGGAAGATTGACGATATTGCAGAAAACCTTATAGATGATATTGTCCGCAATGTTCGCCTTGTTACAATGTCGCTCAACATCAGCATTGACCAGTTGTTCTTAAGTGACTTCTTGGCTTACATTCCTCACATCCGCAACTATTTTGTAGGTTTTGGACTTGCAGGCGAGGTTATGCTTGTATCTGATACATTCAATACAGGCTCGGTAATTCCGGAACCGTCGCTTAAGGCAAGAGATGACTTCTACAAAAACGGTTCATACTTCCTTATGAACGAACTTATGAACTGCGGTACAGTATTTGAGAACAACCTTATTTACGGACTAAAGGCTCAACAGGCTAAAACACTTGATGACAGTGCAAAGGCTGCAAAAGCAGGCTGTGTCGGTCTTGGCATACTCTGTGCTGCGGGACTTGCTTTCTTTGGTTTCTACTTTGGCAGAAGCGTTGTAGATGATATAATTTATAACGATACAAAGTACGATTACGCAAAAACTCTTATTCAACAGAGAGATGACATTACCCAGTCTTTGTCAAATCAGTCACAGGATGCCGAGCTTTTACCGAGAACACAGCTTTATTGCGAAGATGTAATTAATGAGCTTGATGACCAGGTTGTAGATAAAATGGATACTTTTACAAGCTACAGTATAACTCACGCAAACGACGGCAACGAAACCTACAACATTCCGGTAAACGGACTTATTAAAGACTTCCCTACCTTTATTGATTTACAGAACAACATTAAAGACAACGGTTTCTTCTCTATGAGCGAAAACTTCTCGGTTTCTACAAATACAGAAACCGATCAGTACAGTCTTACAGCTCAGCTTACAACAGACATAACTCAGTCACAATCAAGTAAAACTGCAAGTGATACTGAAAACAACAGCGAAAACTAAGGGAGGAAACAAAAATGAAAAAGACTAAAATACCGGTACCGATTATTGTGTTTGTTGCACTTCTCATAGTATTTGTAATTATTTTGCTTGCACTTGTAATGCCGACATTCACTAACCTTTCTAAGTATAATGATGACCATGCTGCTGTCACAGCAAAAATCGCCGACTGCGACGATGTACTTGCAAATCAGACAAGTGTCGAAACCAAAATTGACGAAATGACAAAGCAGTATAACGAAAATCAGCAAAACCTCTATGTTGACGCTAAGTCATCCGTTAAGGATTTGCAGGATATTTTTGCCGACCTCGGTATTGATATGTCATCACTTACCCGTGGTGAAGGCGTGCAGGACTCACAGGGCAGAACATCTATGGGCGGCATTCCGCTTTACTACACAAACCTTACATTCAGCTATACCGGCGCAAAGGATAAAACTTTACAGCTTATCCATTATCTCGAGCAGGAATCAAAAGGCTGCTACTTTATTGATTCGCTTTCAATGTCAGAAATTGAAGACAGCAAAGATTACGCTACTTCATTTAATGTAACACTTTACTACTTTGATACAACAAAGCAGGCTGTAAATAATACAGATTCTACCGATTCAACAGAACCCACTACATAATTTTTAAGGACTTTACTATGGCTAATTTACTTCCAATCGACTTTTCACAAATTTCAACCTATATAACTCTCGCAGTAATTTTAATACTGTCAGTTGTACTCTGTATGCTCGCATACAGGCTTATGAATGTCGTGCCTGCAAAATGGCTGTGCGACTATGATGAAGAGCCGGACGAAAGTCTTTTTGGCACAAGGTATATTTTCAAACAAAGCGGAATTTACACTTCCGCTTTGTTTGCTATATTTAACTTAGGCATCTTTGCGTTTTTCGGCTATTCTTATTACACGATTTTCTTTTTATTAATTTCGATTACAATGCTCCTCATAGCTATGAGTGACTTTAAATATACAATTATTCCCGACCAATTCACAATTGCACTTGCAGTGCTTTGCGTTGCACTTGCGATAACCGATCTTTTAACCGACCAAATCTTTATAAAAGAATGGTGGAGTATTCCGCTTGGCGCAATCTGCGGTGGCGGTGTGCTTATGCTTATAAATTTACTTTCTATTGTAATTCTCAAAAAGAACGGAATGGGCTTCGGCGATGTAAAGCTTATGCTTGCACTCGGTGCCTGCCTCGGTTTTCCTATGGTATTTTCAGGACTTCTCTTAGCGGTACTCGTGGCATTTGTATACATTATCTTTTTACTCATTAAAAAGGCTGTATCCCAAAACGAAGTTTCAAGCTATTTCCCGTTCGGCCCTTTTCTTTGCATTGGTTCACTTTGCAGTATGTTTTTAGTTAATGTTATAAACTATGGCTTAGATCTCTATTTCTCTCTCTTTAGCCTTAGTTATTAATCTTTATTCCCCTGAAAGGATGATCATATATGAAAAACTCTGTTTTTAACTTGAGTGACGATCTCGTTAAAAGCGGTATAGTAAGTTTAAAAACATTAAAGCGTATTGAAATGCTTTATACGGAAGACAATACTCTTACTCTTGAACGTGCGTTGATAAAAGAAGGCGTTGTCACAGAGGAGCAGATTTATGACCTTATGGCAAAGAAAATGCATTTGCCGCTTGTTGACCTTACTTCCTACTACATATCAGACGATGTAGCCCAGCTCATTCCGGAGCAGATGATGGAAGACCTCGGCGTTATGCCGCTTACCGTTGAAGGCAATTATCTCTTGATTGCCATGACAAATCCGCTTGATTATAAAGCAATTTATACTCTCAACAACTATACAAAAAGAAAAATAAAAACCGCTATATGTACTCCTACACAACTTAAAATCAAACTTGACGAAATTTTCAGTGTGTCGGACAAAGAAGCGGTAATAGACGAGGCTCAGGAATTTGTACAGAGCCAGATGAAAAAAACCGAGGACACGGTATCTACCGAAGATCAGGAAGATGTCGAAGATCAGCCTATCATTAAATTTGTAAACAATATGATAGCCGAGGCTGTAAGACAGCGTGTATCCGATATTCACCTTGAGCCTCAGGAAAAGAAATTGGTAATTCGTTTCCGTGTTGACGGTAAACTTATTAAATATATGGACTCAAGCAAGGAGCTTGCTCCCTCTGTAACGAGCCGTATTAAATTTATCAGCGGTATGAACATTGCGGAAAAAAGAATTCCGCAGGACGGTAGAATTCACTATAATATCAATAATCAAAAAATTGATATGCGTGTATCTTCTCTTCCTTGTGTTTATGGCGAAAAAATCGTAATCAGAATTACAACCGCACTCGGTATGAAGCTTGATAAAAAGAACATCGGTTTTCTCCCCGAAAACCTTGAGAAATTCGACCAGCTTTTGACATCAAGCCGTGGTATCATTCTTCTTTCGGGTGCAACAGGTTCAGGTAAGTCAACCACACTTTACGCTGCTCTTTCAGCTCTTAACACCGAAGACAAAAACATTGTAACAGTTGAAAACCCTGTCGAAATGGTTTTGCCGGGTGCTACACAGGTTAATATCAATGAAAAAGCAGGACTTACATTTGCAAGCGTTCTTCGTTCTATCCTCCGTCAGGACCCTGATATTATTATGATCGGTGAGATTCGTGACCAGGAAACCGCAGATATCGCAGCAAGAGCCGCTATCACAGGTCACCTTGTACTTTCAACAATCCATACATATAACGCAGCCAGCTCGGTTGTCCGACTTATTGATATGGGTGTTGAACCTTATATGGTATCTTCTTCTATGCTCGGCGTTATTGCCCAAAAGCTTGTAAGAAGACTTTGCCCGGAGTGTAAGCAAGCATATGATGCAACAGATGACGAGCTTAGACTTCTCGGACTCCCTATCACCAAGCAACTCACACTTTACAAACCGGGTCAGTGCCCTGCTTGTAACAACATAGGTTATAAGGGAAGAATTGCCGTTCACGAGGTTATGCCTGTTTCAAGAGCAATTAAAAATGCCATTCATCTCGGTAAAACCACAGATGAAATTGACACAATAGCAAGAGAAGAGGGTATGATTTCACTTCGTGATAACCTTAAAAAGCTGTTGTATGACGGTATTATATCATTTGATACATTCATTGACACTGTATCAGAAATCTATCAGGAAGATTAAGGAGTAAGTTTTATGGAATTTGATGAGATGGTCAGATTTGCCGTTGAAAACGGTGCGTCTGATATTCACCTTGCAAGCAATAACTTGCCTTCTTACCGTAAAAACGGTAAAATTATGAGCTACAAAGGCACAGAGATTCTTGACGAGGACACAGTTATGAAGTATATTGACGAGGTTCTTGAACCTGCCGATTACCTTAAGTTCTGCAACACAGGCGATATCGACTCGGCTTATCAGTTTGAAAACCTCGCACGATTCAGAGTTAATGCATTCAAGCAGCGCCACGGTGCGACGCTTGTAATGCGTGTAATCAAAATGAATCCTCCAAAACTCGGCGATTTAAATTTGCCGCAGTCTATTGCAAAAATTCTTAACCTGCAGGAAGGTCTTGTACTTGTAACAGGTCCTACCGGTAGCGGTAAGTCAACAACACTTGCAGCTCTTATCAATGAAATTAACCATCGAGAAGAACTGCACATTATCACAATTGAAGACCCTGTTGAGTATATGCACTCCCCTGCAAAATGTATTATTAACCAGAGAGAAGTCGGCCAAGACAGTGAAACTTACTCGTCAGCACTTAAATCGGCACTTCGTGAAGACCCTGATATTATCCTCATGGGTGAGATTCGTGACCTTGAGTCAATGTCAATCGCTCTTCGTGCAGCAGAAACAGGCCACCTTGTTTTTTCAACACTTCATACAGAGAGTGCCGCAAAAACAATCGACCGTCTTATAGATATGTACCCTGTTGAGCGTCAAAAACAGGCACTCAGCCAGCTTTCAACCACACTTAAGGCAGTAATTTCACAGCGTTTGCTTCCAAGATCAGACCGTCCGGGCCGTATCGGTGCATTTGAAATTATGTTTGTTAATTCTGCTATCGCTAACCTTATCCGTGAAGATAAGATTCCGCAGATTGAACAGATGATTTCTTTGAACCAGCAGACAGGTATGATTACAAGAAAGTTGAGTATCGAAAACCTCCTCAAAAGAGGACTTATTTCAAAAGAAACTGCCGACAAGTACAGTTACGATGTGGCTGATAACGCAATACTTACAGGCGGCAACAATTCTCCGCAGCCGGGCGCACCGGGAATACCACAGCAAACACCGCAGCAGTTGACCGCTCCAATGCCACAGTATTCTAATCTCCCGCAAAACAGCACAAACGCTTATCTTAACAGGAGGTAAAAATAATGGAATTTTCTTATGTAGCGGTAAACGAAAAAAACCGTAAATATCGTAACCGTATGACAGCAAACACCAAGGAAGAGGTTAAGCGAAAGCTTGAACAGCGTGGTCTTATCGCTATTTCCATTGATGAAGTAAAAAAAGGTTCGCAGGAAGATATTCCAATCTGGCAGCGCGACCTTGGCGGCACAAAGGATGTGCATACATTAAAAATCAGCAACAAGCGACTTCTTACATTTATGCACCAGATGGCATTGATGATTCGTTCGGGTATTTCGCTTTCTGTTGCAATGGCCGTAATGTGTGACACTGAAAAAGATAAGAATATGTTGAGAATTTTACAGGAAATAACCGCAAACCTCTACAACGGTATTACTCTTTCGCAGTCGCTAAGCTCATTTAAAACTTTCCCGAATGTTTATGTAAACATTATTCAAACAGGTGAGGCAAACGGTCGACTTGATGAAGCATTTGATAAGTGCGTTAGTCTTCTCAAAAAGGAAATCACTCTTAAAAGTAAGATTAAGGGTGCAATGATTTACCCTATCTTCCTTCTTATTCTTACAATTGCACTTATTATTGTAATGAGTGTAGTTGTACTTCCGTCATTTAAAGGATTGTTTGAAAGTTTTGACTCTGAACTTCCGATAATGACGCAGATTACAATGGGTATTTCAGATGTACTTCTTCATTTCGGCTGGCTCGTTGTTCTTATTATCGTTGCACTTGTAATTACACTCAGAATTCTTTACAAAAAGAACTATACATTCTGTATGTGGTGGTCAACATTCCAGCTTAAAATCCCGATTATCGGCGAAGTTTTAAGACTTAACCAGCTTACAAGATTTGCAAATATGATGGCAACACTTACTTCTTCCGGTGTAAACATTCTTTACGCACTTGAACTTTCAAGAGATGTAGTAGGCAACAAATTTATGTCCGACTGTCTTAACCAGGTAATTGAAGATGTAAGAATCGGTACACCGATCAATATTTCTCTTTCAAGATATCCAAAAGCTTTCGATCCGCTCTTTGTATCAATGATAAGAGTCGGTGAGGAAAGCGGTATGCTCAGTGATTCCCTTAACAAAATGGCAGATATGTACGACGAACAGGCAACCGACGCTACACAGCGTATGACAGACGCAATGACACCTGCAATGACAATCATTATCGCCGGTATCGTAGGTTTCGTTGTAATTTCTATCGTACAGGCAATGTTCGGTATGTATTCAGTTATCACAGCCTAACAGTGATAATTTATAGCAGACGAAAGGAGATCTTTATGAAGAAACTTCATACAAAGAAAAGAAGGATAAACAGCAAAAAAGGTATTTCCATGGTTCTTGCAATAGCTTTGGCTGCAGTTTTGTTTTTATCGACAACTACTTTCTTATCTATTGCAATGCTCCAGCAAAAAGAAACCGGTACTACAATGAACTCCCGTCAGGCATATGTATCAGCAAAAAGTGCACTTGATATAGCAGAAGAACTGTTAAACGACGGTAAACTTTCATTACCTGATTCAGGATCACTTTACTATGTTTTTTACTATGTTGAAGGAGATCCGAATGTTCATGTAGAAAAATTCAACAGCTCTGAAGATGCATTAAAATGGATTAACAATCCATCTAATGCAAGTTATACTATAATAGGTAATGCTTATATTAAAATTACTAAAAATACAGACGGTAGTTACACTATGACTGCCGTTGGCAAAGAAAATAAATATGACTATTCAGGTGATGGAAATATAGGTGATCTTTCAACCAAATTTGATGTAAAATATAATTTAGTTGAAAAAGAAGAAATAGCTAACCTCACTATGAAGCAAAAATCAATTACTACACCGACCGGCAATAAATTTTTAATGCTTGGTGATCAAACTTCATTTTCACTTCTTCGTTCTGTAAGAAAAACTTTAAACGAAGGAGATACCACATTTCGTACCTTACAGAGCTATGATACTGACAATGACAAAAAATCAATAATTTATATTCCTAAAAACGAAGCTGGCAATACACCACTCACAACTTGCTTTCCTCTTGTATTTGATAAAACAGTAAAAAGTACAAGTAATAGTAATAAGAGACTTAAATTTACAGCATATGATAACGGCATTTACTTTTTAGGCAATTACAGCGGACCAAAAGTAACAAGTGACTATAATTCCGAAGCGGTTGATATAAGTTTTTACACAGAGTCAGACGCTTACGGTGTAGCCTTAGAATGTAAATATCTTGTAATTGGCGGAAATATGGTATGTCGTCCGGCCACTGGCGAATCCGGCATTACACTTAAATACTCCGGCAGCTCTTATAATACCGATAAAGGTGTTGTAATATACTTTACTAAAGATTGTAAGCTTATGACTTATAATAATAGCAATCAAATAACTAAAACAGTAGAGTATAAAAAAGGATATTATTATATTAACTTAGGTGACAACAATACAGCCGTTGATTTATTTTCAGAAAGCACCAAAGCGAGTGCTAAAGAAATTACTACAAACAGTGAAGAATACAAAAGAGTTAACAGTATTGATATGTATAGTTCTATGGTTGATACAAAAGGCAAACTAAAGGACATACATTCAGCTTACGAAGGTGAATATGAAAAGGGCAAAGAAAGAGTTGATATTTTGAATGAATCTGGAACTTTCACTGCAGTTCCAAATTCAAACAGCTACTCCAATACAGTTCGAACAACATTTACTAAAGGATGGCAAGACTACTACATTTATTGTGCACCATCCGAAATGCCAACAGCTAGTGGATATTATGATATGTATTCAGGCAAAGAATTTAATTATCTTTGGTACAATATAAACCCAATGGAATTTAATGGAAATGTCGATATGTCAATTCATAGTAGTAATATTACATTATCAATTGGTCCCGATGAAAAAGAAACTGTTTATTATAACAATCAAATTAAGAACAGCAACGGTAATCCATACTATCCTTATTCTTTCAATCAAACTATTCTTCCTACAGACAAGTTTGCTACTGACAGTAATACTACAAAATTCACATCAGAAGGTTCAAATAAAATCAAACAAAATAACAGTTCAGCATCATTTAGTGTAAAACCTTATTGGAATGAAAAATCGTTTACTCTTAAAGTAGTAAATGATTTTATTGTAGAAATGTCAGATGGTACAACATATACCATAAAAGCCGACGATTACACAGATATTCCGGAGACAGGACTTAACTTATTTACAGACGAAGCAAAAAAATACTTTGAAAGTCATTCTACTTCACGAGTTGATTCTAACTCATCAAGTATTGAATGGGTGAAAAATAACACTATTAATACTTCAGTAGACAGCAGTAACCTCGACCAAAGCAGTTCAGTTATAAATTTTAAAGCAACAGCCGGCGGAACACTTAAAGACGGTACATATAAGGGCAAAGCTATTTACTGTGATTTTGGTAATGGTTCTTCGGGTAAAGATGCTATTGTAACATATGGAAACAATGCAACCTTAAAAGCAGATGTTGTTTCAATCGGAGCGGATTTACTTGAAATAAAAGACGGAAAAGGCCTTAAAATTAATACTTATAGTGCACATAAGGATTCGACATGTGTTGTAGACGGTAATCCTATTGACGGTTCCATGCTTCAGATTACTCGTAAAACTACTCTCAAATTTAATGATAATAATGCTAATTCTATAACTTTAAGTCCGGGTTACTATTTCTTCCCGGGTATTAAAGGTGATTTTGATATTTTAAGCAAAGCTTTTTGGGAAAAATGGAGTTCTTCAAATCCATATTACAAAGCAGAAAAATTAAACGACGGTACTGAAGCTTATAAAAAGGTAATTGTTACAACTAAAATTGAACCCGTTGACTTTGAAGGGAAGTATTTCTAATGAAGAAGAAGAACCTTAAATTTAAAAAATATTTAAAAAGTAAAAAAGGCTTTTCTCTTCTCGAGTTGGTATGTGCAATTATGATCATGGCAATAGCCGTTTCGGCTACTGCCACCGGTCTTAATATCAGTAATCAGTCCATTACTAAAAACAGTCTTATGGACAAAGCTTCTGCGAAAGCACAAATGTATTGTGATGTAATTATGACATATGTTGAAAAGACACCGTCAAATGATCCATATGACGGTTGGGATTCATTAACTGATGCACAAAAGAATGCTAATAAACTTTTTGAAACTCCGCCTAATCAAACATATACTTTTACAAGCGATATTCAAAACAATATTGATACAGATGTAAAATCTCTTGACAATACTTTTTCAGCAGAACAATATACTTCTGCAAATATCGACAATAGAGATTTTAACAAAAATGAAGTTGCTTATACAATTCAAAAAGAAGGTTCTTACACTAATTCTGATGGTATAAGTATGGTATCATACAAAGTCACTGTTTATATTGATTACGGTACAAATGGTACAACTTCATGTACCGGTATTATCACTAAATCCAAATATGTTCAATAAGGAGGATGCAAATGATTAAAATATTAAATAAATTAAAAAAACATCTCTCCAAGCGCTCCGTAAAAAATAAAATCGGTTCAACGCTTATTGAACTTATAGCTGTTGTATGCATTCTTTCTATTGCCTCTACTGTAAGCATAAGCGGATTATTTGCTATGGCCAATGTTGCAAAAAGAGGTCAGGATCTTTCCCTTTGCGAACGCACAAGCGATATGATTTCTAAACAGCTTTCAATTTACGGTAATACCTCAAACTATGTTCAATCATATGATTCAAAACCTACTCTCGAAGCATATGACGAAAGTGCAACACCAAGTGGTTTTATGGATGTAGATAATGGTATCGGTAATAAAAGTGATTACTTTTTATATGCAGATCCAAATACAAAATACAGATTAATTCTTGCTAAGTTTGATACTTCATCGGGCGATCCTACAGGATATAAGCTTACACCAATAGTCAGTATTGACAATGTAAAATCAATTAAATTCGACCTTAAACAACTTAATACTGATGAAAAAAAATATATTCTTCAATATACAGTAACAACAGTAGGAAGCAATGTATGGGATAAGGATACTGATAAACGAGTTGAGTACACTATTTCAAGCGGAGTAGTTTTGAATAATACAAATAATTCTTCTACTATACCTACCCCGCTGCAATATTCAACCATAACAACAAAAACTTCTTTAACTGAAGCAAATTCAACCTATATCAGAATACAAACCTCAAGCAGAAGTAGTCTTGATATTTACTAAAAGTTAAAACCCTTAAACAAAAAGCTGTACCAAATCGGTACAGCTTTTTTCTTGCCTATAACAAATGCCCTGCAAAGTTGCAGGGCAAAAATTATTTTATTAACTTAGTTTGTTGTAATAAAAGGACGAATTGCAGACGCAACGGTTGAAATCGGGTGCGACTGTAAGAACACTCTGCCCGGGCCTGTAATAACTGTATTAAACAAACCCTCTCCGCCGAGGAACATATTCTTAACACCCTTAATACGCTGGATGTCCATTTGACAAGATGCATCCATTGCAGCAAGGTTGCCTGTATCAACAACAATCTGCTGACCGGGTGCAAGGTTATACTGCTTGCAGTAGCCGTCAATCTCAACAAAAGCAGTTCCGTAACCCGATAACTTTTGAAGTATGAATCCTTCGCCTCCAAAAAAGCCTGCACCGGCTTTTTTATTAAAATGTACAGAGAGTTCAACAGTTGCAGAACTTGCAAGGAAACCCGATTTCTGAACGATTATAGGCATATTAGGCTGAATCTCAAAAGGAATGATTGAACCTGGGAAAGATGAAGCAAGAGTAATGAAGCCCGGACCGCCCATAGCTGTGTAGCGGTTATGCATAATTGACTCACCTGTAATCATTTTGCCGAACATCTTGCCTACGCCGCCGCCCTCTGTTTCCATATTAAGGTTAGGTGACATCCATACCATTCCGCCGCCCTGTGTAATAATTGATTCTCCGTTTTCAAGAGATACCTCCACTATCGGAAGTGAACCTCCCTCAATTTTGTATTGCATAGATAAACCTCCATAAATGTTTATTATCAGCATTATATCATATATCAAATGCAATGTAAATAATATTTTACATATATACATCAAAAGACTTCCATTTGCAGAAGTCTTTTTTACTTGTGTTTATTCACCTGTCAAATGTACAACTGTTGCCGTATGCCCTACCGCTTTTAAAAACTTATCAAAAACATCTGTTGTTTTTATTTTAAGGCTCGATGTATTCACGCACGGGTGACATCCTACATATTCACCTTTTAGCACATCTTCATCTACAAGCAAAGTGACTGCGTTTTCTTTGTCGTTCATAAGTCCCATAACGCTTACAGACCCCGGCAAAATATCAAGGTACTCTTCCATAGCCTCGGCAGACGCAAAAGAAAGTCTTGCCGAATTAATTTGACTTGAAAGCTCCTTTGTTTTAAAAGGCTTGTCCCCCGGCATCATAAGCAAATAAAACTTTGTTTTCTGCCTGTTGCACAAAAACAGATTTTTACAAATAAGTACATCAAGTACCTTGTCAATTTCATTGCACGCCTCCATAGTATCGGCATGGCCGTGATCTGTTCGCAGATACTCTATGCCAAGGCTGTCGAGCAAATCATATACTCTGACTTCCCTGTCAAGTCTTCCCTCAATATTCTGCGGTCTGCCTTTGTATAATTCCACCGCTGTCATCTCCTAACATTTTTATGATTTCATAAATTCTGCCAATCTGTAATTCTTAAAATTACCCAACAATTAAAACAAAACCCATTTACTAATAATATAATAATAGATTACAAAACTTTTGTCAAAACAAAATGGGGCAACTGCATTTTCATACAATTGCCCCGATTCTTAATTTACTTAACCGATTATTTCAATTACATCAATACTCATAGTTATAGCTGTTATAGAATTGTGAGTTCTTGTTTATTGTGTAATCTGAATTAATAAGTCCGTATTTCTTTAATACCTCTAAAGTATTTGTATATGTTTTTGGAATATAGTAATATTCACACTGTGAATGTGTTAAATCAAAAAATCCTTTTTCACCGAGTTTATACTCAATCTTTAATTTACATACAAAATCATTGGAGAACTGCTGTTTAATCTGCGGTAATGAACCGATTTCTTCACCCGGACTAATTTCTTCACTCGAACTATATGAATAACCATCATAATACTCATAATTGTACGAATTATCAACTATAATTCCAAACGGGTCATAAAGCACACCGTTAAGATAGCGGTCATCAGCCTCAAAATCTTTCTTAAGTGCCTCATTAAGCTCATTAAGAATAACCTTATTTGATTCGTAATCTTCATCTTCAGAGTTGCTGAAATATGATTTTTGACCATTGATACAAGATTCTGAGGCATAATCACTGCCCTTAACCATAGCGGTAACTTCAGCATACTTTGCACCTAATTCAGAGTTGGCTTTTGAGTTCATAAGAGCAGAATACTTAGTTACATATGTTTTACTTGAAATAAGCGGATTTGCAATTTTGTTTATACCGTCAGTATCAAAAGAACCATAATCATCATAATAATACTCATCGCTATAAACTGTATTCATAGAATTAACAAGTGAAATCATACTTGCCGAATAAAAACGATTAACCTTTCTGCCGTTGTTAAGTTTATATGTTATAGCATAAACATCATCATAAGATAAGTCATCAAATGCATTATAAAGCATAAAGCCCCATACCGTTTTGAACTTTCCTACAGATTTAAGCTTTGTACTTTTACTGTTAATAATATTATTATGGATTTTAACAATGCTGTCAATATCACTTGAACTTGTAAAATCTTCGGCACTTTTTGACATTACCCTCGAAAAGTTTTTATCTTTCGGATAATAATGCTGTGTCAAAATTATGCCCGCACTCTTTACATCTTCTGATTTAGGCACATAAGTATTGTAGCCGAACACATCAAGATTAATAAGAGCCACACCGACAATTACCACAACAGCAAGACCTGCATAAATCGGAATAGTTCTTACAATCTGCTTTAAGCCTTTGTAGAAAATCATATGAACGATAAGGAATGTCGGCGCACTTGCAAGAATAAAACCAAAAACAAAACCGCCTACACCATTGCCAAAAACATTTAAAGAGCCGAACATAGTTCCGAGGAACATACCTGTAAGGAATGAAACTATAACTTTTATTATATGGCAAGGAATGTAATATGCAAATGAAGTCTGCGCTCTTTCAGATCTTCTTTTCATAATAAGCAGCGTACCGAAAGCAATACAAGCAGCACTGAATACAAGCCAATAAATTAAATTGTTGCCAAAGTAAGCAGATATAGGATTTAAAGCGTTTGTAATAAAGCTCTTCGAAAAAGTTTGAGTGTAAGCGCCTGTAAAGAAAGCGTCGATATAAGCCCTTACAAAAACCATAGATAACGGATAGCAGGCACAAACCGCAATAAACATAATAACAGTATTAAATGTAGTACCACAGCAAGCAGACAGAAAACCGTATGCGCTTATGCAGGCAAGAGTACCCACAATAAAATTAACATACATATTTGTTACCTGCGGAAGTAAAAGCGTACCCGTACAAATGGACGCAATAGCAATAATGCCCATAAACACAAGCATAGGAACAATAGAGAACAAATAAGCCGCACCGTACTTGGCGAGGAAAAGTCTTGCTCGGCTTATAGGAAGCGAACCGTAAAAATCGACTTTACGCTTGTTGTGCATATACGAGAATATCTGCACAGTATAAATAATAGCAAAAATAAGTGTAAGAAAACCGATAATGGCAGATGAAATAACCTGAAAAACCTGCATTTTTTCGCTTAGAGATATTTTCTGTGAACTTTCAGTTGAAAACAAAGACGAAAATGAGGTTTGATCTGCCGTAAGCACAAAAACAAGTGTAAAAATTATAACAGTAAATACCGACGCCAAAATCGTATATACCATCAACGAGCCTTTACAGCCTTTCAAATCCCATAGAATAACCGAAAAAATCTGCTTGAGCTTATCTTTAAAGGATACTGTGGATGTCATATCCTGCCGCCCCCATTTCACTAATAAATATTTCCTCCAAAGTAAGAGGTATTGCAGAAACAAAAGCAGGATTAAGTGCCTTAAGCTTTGGCATAAACTCCTCTTCCGTTCCCTTTATTGTAAGATTAAATATATTGCCGTTACGGGTTATATTAATTGCATTAATACCCTCAAATATATTCGGCTTATACGGCAACTCCGTAAATGCCACCTGTACCTTGCGCAAACCGTGCCTTAAATCGTCAATACCTCGCTCAAGCAGCATATGTCCCCTATGCATAAGGCAAAGTCTGTCGCACAAATCTTCAAGCTCTCTCAAGTTATGAGAGGCAATTACAACGGTTGTATTATTGTCTGCCACCTTTTCGGCAAGCAGGCTTTTGAGCATATGTCTTACTACAGGGTCAAGACCGTCAAATATTTCGTCAAGGAATAAATATTTCGGACAGGTTGAAAGCGCCAAAATAAGCGCCGCCTGTCTTTGCATACCCTTTGACATATTAATAATAGGTGCGTTTATGTTAATCGGGAAAATCGAACAAAGTCTGTTATATTCCTGTTCGCTCCAATTCGGATAAAGTCGTCTGTAAAGAAAAGCCGTGCTCTCTACCGTACTTGTATTGTAAAAATACGGGAAGTCAGGTATAAAAAAGCATTCTCCTTTAGTTACGGGATTATCAAAATGCTGTATGCCGTCAACTTTTACAGTTCCTCCGTCAGGAGCATATACTCCCGCAAGCATACGCAAAAGTGTTGATTTACCGCTGCCGTTACTGCCTACAAGACCTACAACCGCACCGTTTGGAATATTCACGGTCATATTATCTACAGCATTAACCTTGCCGAACCTCTTGGTAAGTCCGCAAATTTCAATCATCAATGCCACCTCCGTTATAAATATTTTCAATAATTCTATTAAGCTCTGCCTTGTCAATGCTCAATAAATTTGCTCTTTTTGTGCTCTGTTTAAAATCATCGAGCACCATGGCTCTTTCGGCACAATCCTTTGTCAGTTTATCGGATACATAACTTCCCCGTCCGACATTGGATACAATATACCCGTCATTTTCAAGCAATTTATATGCTTTTGCTACGGTATTAGGGTTAATGCCAAGCTCAGATGCAAGACTTCTTACAGGCAACAATTTATCACCCGGATTCAATACTCCCGCTGATGCAAGACGAATTATATTGGTACAAATTTGTTCATAAATCGGTACTCTTGATGTCAAGTCAATCTGAATCATTATTTTACCTCCAATCTTATAAATTGCACTCATTGGATTTATTGTATTAATTTAAATAGTACATCTTAAATATATACTATTTAGTTATTTTTGTCAATACTTTTTATCACTTTAGTAAGTTTTATTCGATTGTCATTTTTTGTTCTGAATATGTAATCTGTTATACAACAATATTATATGTG
>ERZ1034691.161-NODE-161-length-52959-cov-9.315345_pt1 | contig 52959 bp, 48 predicted proteins | sample MGYA00520638_ERZ1034691 | MGnify/ENA primary metagenome ERZ1034691 (study PRJEB33766, sample SAMN09781763) | gut metagenome | biome: gut microbiome | host: Homo sapiens | place: Madagascar | study: EMG produced TPA metagenomics assembly of the PRJNA485056 data set... | reverse complement strand
TTTACGATATACTACATCCATAAGCAGATACTTCTTTTTTCTAATTTTCTTTTGCTGGTGCTCGCCGGTGTCTAAAATTCAAGAATTCCTGCTTAGAACCCAAGAAACAACAAAATAATCTAAGGAGGAAAACGTGATAAGACAACAGAAGAAAGAAACGTATGTTTCCGACAGGGAAGCACAGTATGATGAGCGTGCCAAAAGGGTAGCAGGCTCCAAAATCGTGATCGCCAGTATCCTGTCAAAGACAGTGGATGCTTTCCGGGGAATGAAGCCTCGGGAAATCGTGCCCTATATAGAGGGCGAACCTTACATCGGCAGTGTACCGGTGGAACCCGGGCAAACCAATGCTTCTTATACCGAAAACGGGAAGCGGATTGTGGGCTTCAATACAGAAAATCAGGAAGAAAACGAAGGACTGGTAAGATTTGATGTAATCTGCTATGTGCGTCTGCCGGAGAAAGAGAGCAAGGCAGCTGCAGGGAACGGACGTGCTGCAAAGAAAAAGTGCCAGGCAACCGTATCCGGCAGAAAAGGCCCGCTGACCCAGATCATCATCAACATTGAAATACAGAAAGACCAGCCACATACATATAAGATCCTAAACCGGGCAGTCTTTTATGTGAGCCGTCAGATTTCTTCCCAGAAAGAAAGGGATTTTGTAAAATCCCATTATGACGATATCAAGAATGTGTATTCCATCTGGATCTGCATGAATATGGAGGAGAACAGTTTGTGCCATATTCACCTGACCAAAGAGGATATCATCGGGAATAAACAGTGGGGCGGCAACCTGGATTTGCTCCATATCATTATGATAGGAATCGGGAAAACACTGCCGGAGCATAACGAAATCTATGAACTTCACAGGCTTCTGGGAACCTTGTTTTCAAAGGAGCTCGGCAGAAAAGATAAGATAGGGATTTTAAAAGAGGAATACGATATAACAGAAGACGATAATCTGAGAGAGGATGTGAGCGAAATGTGTAACTTAAGCCAGGGAATCAAAGAAGATGGTATTGCAATCGGACTGGAAAAAGGGCGTGAAGACGGTATTGCGATTGGACTGGAAAAAGGGCGTAAGGACGGTATTGCAATCGGAGAGGCCAAAGCACAGGCAGCGTTAATTGGTAACATGCACAAAAACGGTTTCACTGCTGAGCAGATAGCAGCAGCCATCGATAAGAATATAGAGGAAGTAAAAGTCATTCTGGAAAGTAAGGAATAGGTAAAAGTTATTCCTAATAGTGAGGAATAAGAAAGGGTGAGTTTGCCCGGAACGGGCGTCCGCCCTAAAGTAAATCCCATATTTGCCGATATGTATTACAGATGAGTAACTGCAGTGCGCATCTATTATACATATGGTCGCCACGGATGGTATCAGAAAGGAAAAGGAAGCCCTTATGATATCATTTTTGTTTTTATGGGACAAGGAAGGAAAATAAGAGCAAGGGACCGCCGGCCTTAATGGCAGAAGGGGGCAAACTTGAAAATAAGTTCCAGTAATATGATAATGCAGTCGTCACGGAGATACACTTCCTCGTGGAGTGCGACGCAGCGTTTTCAGTTTAACAAAGGTCTGCAGGATGCAGGCACAAAAGAAACGAAGGAATGGGAGGAACCGGAAGCTTCCCAGACCTACGACAGTCTGAAAAATTATTTTGGCAACCTGCGGATAACGCATCTGGAGGTACGGCAGGACACCAGCTCAGTGTTTGAGCAGTTCAGACAGCAGACAATCCGTTCTATTTTTGCCATGCTTTTCGGCGAAGAAAAAGCAAAAGAAATATTTGAAGACAGAGAAATTTCGGCAAAACAGACGGAAGTACCGGCTCAGACGCTGCAGACGGGAACCCTGCAAAGTGCCGGCAGGATAACTTACCGGGTAGAGCAGCAGTATGCAGAACAGGAAAGCACGTATTTTTCAACAAACGGAATTGCGCGCACGGCTGACGGCAGGGAAATCAATATCCGTGTGGATGTAGGCATGTCCCGGAGTTTTCAGGCGGCTTTCAGCAAAGAAATGACAGTGGATACCTGCGACCCGCTCATCTTGAATTTTGACGGCAACGCAGCAGAGCTTACCGACCAGAAATTTTATTTTGACCTGGATTGCGACGGTAAAAAAGAACTGATTTCCGGCTTGGGAAGCGGAAGCGGCTATCTGGCGCTGGATAAAAACGGGGACGGAGTTATCGGCGACGGCAGGGAACTCTTCGGACCGGGCAGCGGCAACGGCTTTGAGGAGCTGGCAGCCTATGACGAAGACGGCAACGGCTGGATTGACGAAAATGATGCGATTTTTAATTCCCTGAAAATCTGGTGCAAGGATGAAAACGGCAATGACAGACTTTACAGCCTTGCGGAAAAAGGTGTGGGAGCCATCTGTCTGCAAAATGTTTCCACGGATTTTTCCTTAAAGAATGCAAAAAATGAAACCAACGGCATAATCCGTAACACCGGCATCTTTTTGTATGAAAACGGCGCAGCGGGCACAATTCAGCATGTGGATATGGCAAAGCATCTGGACAAGACACAATAAACCATTGCAAGAGATAAGTTAAAACAAAATAAGTGACAAAAACAAAACAATGAAAAGAGCGGGTAAAAGAATTTTTATTTTTTGCACGTTCTTTTTCTTTTGCATAAATCACCAACATCAGGCAAGACTATGCATACAGAAGTTATATCTGAACCATATGGAAAAGAAGGTTCTGTGAAAATCATATGGAATGATAAAAATAAATAAGGAAAGGATGCATAGCAAAATGAGAAGGGATAATGGATATAAAAGAGGCAGGAATGCTGCTAAAAAAGAAAAAATTATCATGATTGCTTCTTCGGCATTTGTACTGATGGCGCTGACCATGACCGGTGTTTATGTGAAGAATAACAACAGTGAGCAGAAAAACGACGGCTACCAGATTAACTTTGACCAGTTGGAAAACCAGGTGAAGGATGAGCTGGGCAATACTGGCAATCAGATGCAGGAGCAGCTTCAGAATTTAAGCGACCCCATTGCCAGGGAGGACGATTTGGATTATACGCCGATGGAAGAGGTGGGCTCCGGTGATGTGGAAATTCCGGGACTTACGGGAGAAATTGCAAACAGCGACGGCAAAACGGCACATGCAGGAGAAGAGGAGCTTGCTCCTAATCTGGTGGATGAAGCAGAGGAAACCGGGATGACTTCCGAAGTAGAGAAAGAAAATGACCTTGCCGATGCGGGCGAAGAAGTAACCAGCGGTTCCCATGTGAAGAAACAGGAAATTTCCTGGCAGGCGGGCGACTATTTTGTATGGCCGGTAAACGGCAATGTGCTGATACCTTACAGCATGGATAAAACCGTTTATTTTGCTACCTTGGACCAGTATAAATACAGCAGAGCCATGGTACTTGCGGCAGAGGAAGGAACCACCATATATGCATCCGCTTCCGGCACCGTGGAGTCCGTTTATGCAGATGCGGAAATCGGAAATGCCGTGAAATTAAATATCGGCGGCGGATATGAAGTGGTATACGGACAGTTGAAGGATATTCAGGTGAAAGAAGGCGGCTATGTGGAAAAAGGCAGCGTCATCGGTACAGTGGCGGCACCTACAAAATATTACAGTGCGGAAGGCGCCAACATTTACTGTGAACTTCTGCATGACGGCGCAGCGGTTGACCCTATGGGGGCACTGCAGTAATGCTTTATATCACAGGCGGAAAAATACTGACCATGGCGGGCAGGGTGTATGAAAACGGAACCATCGGCATCCAGAACGGAAAAATTGCGGAAATCAAAGAAGGTTCTATTGCAGATATGGAATGCGGATGCCGGAAAAATATTATCAATGTAGACGGAGCCTGGGTCATGCCCGGGCTCATAGAGGCGCACTGCCATGTGGGCATCAGCGAGGAGAAAAAAGGCATGGAAGGGGATGACTGCAACGAAAATGTCAACCCCATTACTCCCTATCTTCGGGCGATTGATGCCATCAACACCATGGATGCCGGCTTTTCGGATGCCGTGAGGGCGGGCATTACTTCCGCCATGATCGGTCCGGGAAGCTCCAATGTGGTTGGCGGGCAGTTTGCGTTCTTAAAGCTCTTCGGACGCTGCATCGATGATTTAATTGTGAAGGCACCGGCAGCCATGAAGGTGGCGTTCGGTGAAAATCCCAAGGTCAATTATTCCGGAATGGGAAAGAGCCCGTCAACCAGAATGGCGATTGCGGGCATGCTCAGGGAGGAGCTTTTTCAAGCGAGGGAATACCTGAAAAAGAAAAAAGAGAACAGGAATTTTGAACCGGATTTCCGGATGGAACCGTGGGAAGCCGTATTTAACGGCGAAATTCCGCTAAAGGCACATGTGCACCGGGTGGATGATATTTTTACCGCGGTGCGTATTGCCAAAGAGTTTGGACTCCGCATGACACTTGACCACTGCAGCGAGGGGCATCTGGTGGCGGACCGGCTGGCACAGGAAGGTTTTCCCGCCATCGTGGGACCGGATTTATCCAGCCGCAGCAAAATCGAAGTGCAGAATGTGGCGTTCAAAACCGTGGGTATTTTACAAAAAGCGGGAATGTTGACGGCAATTACCACGGACCATCCCGTATCACTTATCCAGTCCCTGCCCATTTGTGCCGGAATGGCAGTCAAGGCGGGACTTCCCATGGAGGAAGGCCTAAAAGCCATTACCATTAACCCGGCAAAAATCTGCGGCGTGGCAGATCGGGTAGGTAGTCTTGAAGTGGGAAAGGATGCTGACATTGTTGTTTTTACCGGCAATCCCATGGAAGTTTTCACCAGGACGCTTTATACCATTATTGACGGCAGAATTGTGTACGATGCCGGAAAAGACGAAGGCGAGAAAGCATAAACCGCACTTTACCGGGCTTTTTTTTCATGGTAAAATAAGCAGGGTGATGAGATTGCGGAAAAAGTGGAAGCAAATAATGGCGCTGCTGCTTGCGATGACTTTGTTAAGCGGCTGCGGTTTGGAAAATAAAGTGAATAATGATGCTGCGGGAAACAATGCCGGAACCAACGGTACTGCAACGGGAGTCCCAGCCGACGGCGACAGTTCCGCAGCAGCCGGTTTTTCGGTTGCCTACGAATTGCCCGACATGCAGCCGGGTGTGCTGGTTTCCCGCAGCGGCTATCCGGAGAATGGCAGGAAAACGGTGATTTTCCGGGGGAAAAAGCTTCCCGGGCATTATGAAATTATAGACCGGACAGAAAAAACGGTAATTTTTACCGGAGATTTGCAGGATGTTGTATACAACGCCCTGACAGAAGAATATAATGGCTATGGAGATTTTTCGGAGCTTACAACGGAGGGTGAATATGAAATCCGTTGCGACTATATCGGGTATTCCTATCCGTTTACCATCGAAAAGGGCGGCCTTTCCGGAAAACTGGCAGAGGGGATAAACGAATTAAAAGGTCCGGAATCCCTTGCGGACGATGAGATAGAAGAGGCATGCAGAACGGTTTCTATGCTGCTGCTTTCTTATGAGCTGTACGGCGGCGTTTACACACAGGATGCGGATACGGAGGAGGCATTTTTTGCCGTACTTCGTAATTACATAGAATGGCTATACGGAAAGCTGGACAATTCCGATTATGAGGAAACGGCGTGGATTTCCGCAGTGCTTGCCAAGTTCAGCTACAGCTACCAGAAAAAGGACAGCAATTATGCCACGTCCTGCCTGCAGGCGGCTGACAAGGCCTGGAAAACGGTGAGTCAGGAGAAAGATACTCCGCCGGAACTGCTTTTTTATGCGGCGGGAGAGCTGTACCGGGCAACCGGGCAGAAAAAATATTCCAAAGTGCAGGAAAAAGCGGCGGAACGGCTGCCGGAAACCGTGGATAACGGCGCCCAGACATTCGGAACTTTTACCTATGCGTCCACGAAAAGGAAAATAGATGTGGAGCTTTGCGGCAAACTGCTGATGGTGCTGCTTAACCGGGCGGAGGAAATTGCCGCCTGTGCCAAGGATATGCCTTACGGCATCGGCAGCAGCATTACCACCGGGGAACAGATGCAGGTCTGGTGGGAGGGTGTCCTCATTGCTTCCTGCAATTATGTGATTACCAACAATGAGTACGGCACGCTTACAGAAAACTATGCCCGGTATTTTGAGGGCATCAATGAAGAAGCGGAAAGCCTCTTATACCAGACCGATGAAGAAACAGCGGCATATCTTTTGCTCCTCAGTGAAATGGCGGGCAGGGAATTATAATATAAAAACAAGTAATAGTATGAACACAGAAACTTGTTAAGCAGGATATGCGGATACAAGAATGAAAAAAATCATAGGAAAGGCAAGGACGGAAGGATGAATATTGTAGTCTTGGCAGGCGGAATCAGCACGGAAAGAGATGTTTCTTTAATCTCCGGACAGAAAATTTATCAGGCAATCAAAGGAAACGGACACCATGCGGTACTTTTGGATGTTTTCTTAGGCTATGAGGGCGATATTTCCCATATTTTTGAAGAGGACATCAACTGGGAAGCACAGGTAAGCGGCATCAAGGAAACCAATCCCGATATTGAAAAGGTAAAGGCCATGCGTCCCGACTGGGAGAAGAATTTCTTCGGGCCCAATGTCATTGCCATCTGCCAGAAAGCGGATGTGGTGTTTATGGCGCTGCACGGCGAAAACGGCGAGAACGGTAAAATTCAGGCATGTTTCGATTTAATGGGCATTACCTATACCGGCACAGATTACGTTTCCTCCGCCCTCAGCATGGATAAGGGACTGACCAAGGATATTTTCCGGCAGTACGGCGTTCCCACTCCCCAGGGCTTCCGCTTAAAGAAGGGCGAAAAAGAACCGGAAGCAGTTACGTTCCCCTGCATCGTAAAGGCTTGCTGCGGCGGTTCCAGCGTGGGCGTCAGTATTGCAAGAAATGAAGAAGAATATGAGGCGGCTAAGGCAGAAGCATTCAAATACGATAAGGAAGCCGTTGTGGAGCAGTACATAAAGGGCAGGGAATTTTCCATAGGTCTGCTGGAAGGAAAGGCGCTTCCTATTATTGAGATTGCACCGAAACAGGGATTTTATGATTATAAGAATAAATATCAGGCAGGCAGCACCGTGGAAACCTGCCCGGCAGATCTGACACCGGAACAGACAAAGCAGATGCAGGCTTATGCAGAGAAGGGATTTGCGGCACTTCGCCTGAAAAACTACGCCCGTCTGGATTTTATGATGGGAGAAAACGGCGATATGTACTGTCTGGAAGCCAATACCCTTCCGGGAATGACACCTACGTCACTTTTACCCCAGGAAGCGGCTGTCATCGGTATCAACTATGAACAGCTTTGTGAGAAACTGATTGCGATTTCACTGAAAAAATAACCATTTCGGGAAAGGCTGCTTGTCATTTCCGGAAAGAACAGGAAGGAAGACCTTTATGAAAAAACTGACCTTGGAGAATATTGCCAGAGCCTGCAGCAGTACACTTTTGAATGCCGCAGGAAAAGAAACACGGGAAATTACCTGTGCCGTTATTGATTCCCGGAAAATTGAAGAGGGCGGTCTATTCTTTGCCACTAAGGGAGAAAAGGTGGATGGACACCGTTTCATTGGCCAGGTATTTGAAAAAGGAGCGGCATGCGTGGTTACCTGTATGACACCGGAGGAAGTAGAAGCTTCTTATGGGGTACCGGCAGATGTCTGGGGACCTTACATATTGGTGGATGACTCTCTGCGTGCCCTGCGCAAGGTGGCTTCTTTTTACCGCAACGGCCTGACTATCCCGGTGGTGGGCATTACCGGCAGTGTGGGTAAGACCAGCACCAAGGAATTTATTGCGGGCGTGCTTTCCGAAAAGTACTGTGTTCTGAAAACAGAGGGCAACTTTAACAACGAAATCGGACTGCCGCTGACATTGCTCCGCATTCAGGAAGAACATGAAGTGGCAGTTGTGGAAATGGGTATCAGTGATTTCGGAGAAATGAGCCGCTTAGGCGAAATGGCAAAGCCTGACATCTGTGTCATTACAAATATCGGACAGTGTCATCTGGAAAATCTTCACAACAGGGAAGGTATTTTCCGTGCCAAGACAGAGATTTTCCATTACATGAAGGACGGCGGCGAGGTTTGTCTGAACGGTGAGGACGACCTGCTGGCGGCGGTTACCGAGGTGAACGGTAAAAAAGTGCATCATTTTGGCATTTCCGAAAGGGAAGGTTTTGAAGTATACGCAACGGATATTGAAAGTCTGGGACTGCTCGGCAGCAAGGCAGTTTTACATACACCGGAAGGAAGCTGCCCGATTGAAATTTCGCTTCCGGGCATTCACATGGTAATCAATGCTACCGCAGCGGCACTTGTCGGCAGGCTGCTGGGACTTACTTTAGAGGAAATTCATGCGGGCGTTCACAATGTTACCCCCGTGGGCGGCAGAAGCAATCTGATTAAAACGAAGGATAAACTTGTGATTGATGATTGCTACAACGCCAATCCGGTTTCCATGAAAGCGGCGCTTGATTTGCTGGCAACGGCAACGGATCGCAAGGTAGCCATTTTAGGAGATATGTTTGAATTGGGAGAAAAGGAAGACAGCCTCCATGCGGAAGTGGGAGCTTATGCGGTGGAACAGGGCATTGATGCCGTTTACTGTGTAGGAACGCTGTCAAAAGCTATGTATGATGCGGCGCTGGAAGCTTACGACGGTTCGCAGGATGTGCGGTATTTTGCCGACAGGGACGAACTGATGGATAGCCTCCCGGATTTGCTGGAACCGAACGATACCATACTGGTTAAGGCATCCCACGGAATGGGCTTTGCCAAAGTCGTGGAAGCTTTGACCAGGGAAGCATAAAACAACAGGAGCGGAAAATGGAAATTTCATTTCCCGCTCTTGTTGTCTTTAATCTGTTTTCTTTTTTTCTACGTCGTATACTTTCTTGGCATAAATAAGTGTAGCCGCTGTGGCGCCAAGCAGGTAAATCAGCATCATAACAGTTGCCGCGTTGCCGTTTAAGAAAATGGAAGTAACGACGGTGAGAATACCGGCGGCAATCATGGCGATGGCGCCGAAACGGTTGCTTTTTCGCCAGGTGGTATCGTTATACATACTGTAAGAAATACGCACACCCAAAAGATAGTTTTTCCGGGTCTTGGGCATGAAATTTCCCAGAACAATGAAGATGCCGCCCAGTATGATACAAGAAACCTTGGCAATATCGACAGAGGCAACGGTGCTGTCTGTGACGGCTGTCTGATAGGAACCGTACAGGATAAATGCCTGCATGACGGTATACATCACTGCCATGGATAAGCCGACAATCGGCAGGAACTTTGCGTTGGACTGTGCTTCCGCCCGCTCTTTGTCGGATTTTGCCCGGTCTGCCTTTTTTTCAAAGTGCCGGGTAAAAAGATGCCAGAACAGGGTGATTACCAGAATCAATAAGGGGAAAATATAGCTTTCGTATTTGCTTCCCCACCGGTCGATTTCTCCCGCAAAATTTGAATGCATAGGTATGGTATCGGGCATAAACTGTAAGGCAACGGCGGTAAAAAGCAAAGGAATAACAGATACAATCCACATCAGTTTTTTCATTTTCGACTCCCTCCAAACTGTTCAATCCATAAAATCAATTCATCCAGCACCGTGGTATTGAGTTCATAATAAATAAAGTTTTTACTCTTATATTCCATAATTAAATCGGCGCCTTTTAGAAGCTTTAAGTGGTAGGATAGGGCAGCCGGTGTCACAGAAAGCCTTTCGGCAATTTCCCCGGCGTTCAGCCTGCCGTCCTTTAACATCACCAGAATATCCCGCCGCTGTTTATCGGCAAGGACCTTAAAAATATTGTTTTCACCCATACAACTGTGCTCCCGGAATGTTTGCTATAAAATGTTTACTATAGGTAGAAGAAAGCAACATACTATTTCAAAAATATTTTAAGCAGCTTTTTCTTTAGTATAACAAATGCGGAGAAAATGTCAATAACTATTTCAAAATATTTTTAATTAGTCATGTAAATGACATGAATTATCTGTCCTTTTATATAAAAAACGGAGAGGCTTATTTTGCCTCTCCGAAATATTTCTCTTTGTTCCGGAAATAGGTTTCTTCAATGACCGCTTTCACGGTGGCGCCTATCACTTTCTTTTCTTCCCGGGACATTTCATTTAAGTAAATCGGCTTACCGTATTCAATGACTACGGTGGCCTTTTTTATTTTGGGGAAATGGTCTTCAAAAACGGCTGCTGAATTGACGATGGTCATGGGAATAATCGGCGCGCCGGATTTCTCGGCAATCTTAAAGCTGCCATCGTGGAACGGCAGGAAGGTATCGGCGGTTTTGTTGCGGGTGCCTTCCGGAAAAATGCAGACGGAAATACCGGATTTTACCATTTCAATGGCCTGCAGGATGGTTTTTAAGCCTTCCTTTATGTTGTCACGGTCAAGGAATAAGCAGTGCAGGTATTTCATCCAGACAGAAAGCAGGGGAACCTTGAGCATTTCTTTTTTTGCCACATAGCCGGTGGGACGCGGTACTTTGGGATAGGTTAAAATAATGTCGTAAAAGCTGCGGTGGTTTCCCACATACAGTACAGCTTTATCCTTTGGTACGTTTTCTTCGCCAACGGTAATGACCTTGGTGCCGGAAAGAAAAGCGACCACGCGGAATGCCCAGTTTACAATGGCAAGGGAACTGCGGGATTTCACATCCGGCTTCCATTTGCCGATAAGCCATTCGATAAAAAAGAGGGGAATGGAGCAGATTAAAAACAAAATAACGAAGGTTGCTACAATAATCAGTCGAAGCATGGAAAATCTCCTTTGTATGCGTAATCATTTTCAGTTTACCATACAAAGGAGGGAAAGACAATTACTGAAATTCCACCGTTTTATCCATATATTCCGTCTTGATGACAATATAGGGATATGAAGGGGCGTCGGAGGTTTTTTCATCGGGAGAGGGACCCAGCAGACAGGTGTCCACACAAATGGCGTTCTCCGTCAGATACAGTTCGTTTACCGCGATACTGTAACCGCCGGTGGGCTGCTCGCCGTAACCGACACACAGATACAGATAACTCTCATCGGTATATGTAAAACTGAAGGCGTCCTTTTTCCTCTCGGTAATGAGCCCCTTTAATTCATCCGGAAGAACCTCTTCCGAAAGTACCGTAAATTCCATATCCCGGAGCTTGGTATTTTCACCGGTTCCCAGGCTGCAGCCGCAAAGCAGGAGAAGACCGACGATGAGCAAAACTGCAGTGAACTTTGACAATCGCATAAAATTTCCTTTCTGATTCAGGATGTTATTAATAGTTATGAAAAAAAGGTATTCCATATGCGGAAAATATGATATTCTAAAAGATAAGACAACAGAAACAAATCCCGTGTCTTGATGAGGAGGCAGAGCGGACGAAGAAAGGAAAAAGCAGATGATTTTCATAAAAAATGCTTATGTGACAGACCCCGCCGGCGGCAGGGAAGAAAAAGCAGATATCCTGTTAAAAGACGGAAAAATTGTTAAAATCGGTCAGATAAAGGAAGAAGAACTGGCGGCAGAACCGGCTTCTCTTAGGGTGATTGATGCCGAGGGGCTTGTGGCGGCGCCGGGACTTGTGGACGTGCATTCCCATTTCCGGGATCCGGGTTTTACCTATAAAGAAGATATCGAAACCGGTGCGAAGGCAGCGGCAAAGGGCGGCTACACCACCGTGGTTCTGATGGCAAATACGAAGCCCTGCGTGGACAATGAGGAAACGCTCCGTTATGTGATAGAAAAAGGAAAGCAGACCGGCATCCATGTGTATACCTGTGCAACTGTGACAATGGGCATGCAGGGAAAAGAAATTGTGCCCATGGAAGAGCTGGCACAAAAAGGTGCGGTAGGCTTTACCGACGACGGAGTGCCCGTTTTATCGGAAGAAGTTGTGGAAGAAGCCATGAAGCGGGCGGCGGCTCTCGGCATGCCGTTGAGCTTTCACGAGGAAAATCCCGCTTACATCGAGAACAACGGTGTGAATGCGGGAAAAGCGGCAGCCCATTACCATATTGGCGGCTCCAAGAGAGAAGCGGAGATAGATTTGGTTGGCAGGGATCTGGAGATTGCCTTAAAGACCGGTGCGGCGATTGATATCCAGCATATCAGCACCAAGGAAGCGGTGGAACTGGTGCGTCAGGCAAAGAAGCGCGGCAGCAATATCCATGCAGAAGCTACGCCCCATCACTTCACCCTGACAGAGGATGCAGTCATCACGTACGGCACACTTGCCAAGATGAACCCGCCTTTACGGGAAGAAAGTGACAGACGTGCCATAATAGAGGGATTAAAAGACGGCACCATTGACATGATTGCCACAGACCATGCTCCGCATAGCAAAGAAGAAAAAGAAAAACCGATTACAGAGGCGCCCAGCGGAATCATCGGACTGGAAACGGCACTGCCTTTAAGTGTGACGGAGCTTGTGGAAACAGGAGATATGACACTGATGTCGGTACTGGAAAAGCTGACCTGCAATCCGGCGGATTTATACCATCTTCCGGCAGGCAGACTTACCGAAAACGGCCCGGCGGATATTGTGTTGTTTGACCCGAAGGAAGAGTATGTGATAGACGGTTTTGTTTCAAAATCCCAGAACAGCCCCTTCCTTGGAAGAAAAGTAAAAGGACAGGTTTATTACACCATTTGCGGGGGAAAGATAGTTTACAGTAAACGTGAGGAGGAACAATCATGACAAAGAAGAAAGTAACGGCAAAGGTGCTTTCCCAGAAAAAAATCGGCCCGGACATCTATGATTTGTGGATGAGCACGGAGCTGGCGGAAACGGCGCGCCCCGGACAGTTTGTATGCGTATATCCCAAGGACAAAAGCGCGCTGCTGGGCCGCCCCATCAGTATATGCGAGGTCATTCCCACAGAAAGCATGATGCGTCTGGTATACCGGAAGGTCGGAAAGGGAACCGGTGAGTTTGCCACCCTGAACACCGGGGATATCGTGGAACTGCTCGGCAACCTGGGAAACGGTTTCCCGGCAGATTTGGCGAAAGGAAAAAAGGTATTTTTAATCGGCGGCGGCGTGGGTATTCCTCCCATGGTGCAGCTTGCCAAGACTATTCAGGGAGAAAAGCAGATTATTGTCGGCTACCGTAACAGTGAAACTTTTCTGGACAAGGATTTGGACAGAAGAGGGGATTTATACATTGCTACGGAGGACGGCAGTCTGGGCACCAAAGGAAATGTCATGGATGCCATCCGGGAAAACAAGCTTACCGCCGACATGATTTTTGCCTGCGGCCCCATGCCCATGCTTCGTGCCATTAAAAAGTATGCGGAAGAAGCAGGCATTCCCGCCTATATTTCCTTAGAGGAACACATGGCATGCGGAATCGGCGCGTGCTTAGGCTGTGTGGTAAAGACCGCTAAGAAGGACCCGCATTCCCATGTGAACAACACCAGAATTTGTACGGAAGGCCCCGTATTTGAGGCACAGGAGGTGGAAATCTGATGAATACAAGTGTGAAAATTGCAGGAGTAGAATTCAAAAATCCCGTTATGACCGGCTCCGGTACCTTCGGCTCCGGTATGGAATACGGCGAATTTGTGGATTTGAATAAATTAGGTGCAGTTGTAACCAAGGGCGTGGCAAATGTGCCCTGGCCCGGCAACCCGACGCCGCGAATTGCCGAGGTATACGGCGGTATGTTAAATGCCATCGGTCTGCAGAACCCGGGCATCGATGTCTTTATGGAAAGAGACATTCCGTTTTTACAGCAGTATGATACAAAAGTGATTGTGAACGTGTGCGGAAAATCCATTGCGGATTACGTGGAAGTGGTGGAAAAGCTGGCGGACAAGCCCGTGGATATGCTGGAAATCAACGTTTCCTGCCCCAACGTAAAGGAAGGCGCCATTGCTTTCGGACAGAAGAAGGAAGCACTGGAAGAGATTACCGCGGAAATTAAAAAGCATGCGAAGCAGCCTATTATCATGAAGTTAAGTCCCAATGTAACGGACATCGGCGAGATGGCAAAAGCGGCGGAAGCAGCGGGTGCGGATGCTATTTCCCTGATAAATACCCTGACCGGCATGAAAATCGACATTCACCGGAGAAAATTTGCCCTTGCCAATAAAACGGGCGGTATGTCCGGTCCGGCAATCAAACCCATAGCCGTGCGGATGGTGTATCAGGCGGCGCATGCCGTAAACATCCCAATCATCGGTATGGGCGGTATCTTAAGCGGTGAGGATGCCATTGAATTCATGATGGCGGGCGCTACGGCAGTCAGCGTGGGCGCAGCCAATTTCTTTGACCCGTATTCTACGGAAAAAGTCATTGCCGGTATCGAAGAATACATGACGAAGTACGGTGTGGAAGACATTAACGAACTAATCGGCGCAGTTGTTTAGCATATTTCCTACGCTGCCTTCATATAGTACCTATAAGCAGTACTTGTATGGAGGTAGCGAAAGTGGAACTGATTAAGAAAAACATACATATGGACCGTATCAAATGCCAGAGTGCCGCGCAGGTCACTTTGGAAGAAGACATCAACGTTCCCGACAACAAGCCGGATGTGGGCGGGATTATTCTTCACAAGGCAGTGATACAGATAGAAGAAGTCAAACCTACAGAAGACCATGTAAGCGTCAGGGGAAGACTTCTTTTTTCGGTGCTTTACCAGACGAAGGACGAGGGACAGATGTTGGTCAATATCGACGGCAAAATTCCGTTTGAAGAGCAGCTTTACATGGAAGGGGTGCAGGGAACGGATGCGGTAACGGTAAAGGCGTGTCTGGAAGATTTGACGGTGGGAGAAATCAATTCCCGGAAGCTTTCCGTACAGGCACTCTTTACCCTGAAAGCCTGTGTGGAGGAGCTGTATGACGAAGAAGCGCCGGTGGATTTGTTTTCGGAGGAAGAGGTCTGCCCGTTGGAATTTAGGAAAAGCAATGTAAATGCGGCGCAGATTGCCATTCAGAAAAACGATATTCTGCGGCTGAAAGAGGAAATTTCCATGCCCCAGAATTACCCCAATATTTTCCATATTCTGTGGGAGGATGTGGATTTGGAGGGCGTTACCTTTAAGCCCATGGGCGAAAGTATTTCTGTGCAGGGCGATATCCATATTTTTGTTTTGTATGAAGGGGAGGGTGAAAATACCCCCATCCGTTTCTATGAAAACACCATTCCGTTTAACCGGAATTTAGAGTGCAGCGGCAGCCGGGATGACATGACAGGGCTGATAACGTTTGAAATCGGACAGAAAAATCTGGAAGTCAAACCGGATTTCGACGGCGAGGAACGAATGCTTTCGCTGGAACTGGTGCTGGATGTGTCTATAAAACTCTACGAAGAAGAAAACATCAGCATGGTTTCGGATGTTTACGGCGTTACAAGGGAAGTGGAATGCCTGGAAAAGGAAGCGGTCTGCAAGCAGCTTCTCATGCGGATAGCCGGAAAGAGCAAGGTGTCCGACCGGCTGAAATTAGAGCATTCCGAGGAAAGGGTGCTGCAGGTGATCCACAGCCGGGGCGAGGTGGTATTGGACCGCACTGCCATTACGGAAGAAGGCATTTTGGCGGAGGGTACCTTAAATGTGCAGGTGCTTTACATTACCGGGGACGACATAGCGCCCTACCGCAGTGTAACGGGAGTATTGCCGTTTAGCTATACGCTGGAAGTACCGGATATCCGGCCGGAGGATGAGGTAAAGCTTCTGGCGGAAACCGGGCCTCTGCAGGTGGTTATGGTGGACAGCGAAGAAATGGATGTGAAGGCAGTTCTGGACTTCCAGGCAATCTGCTTCCGCAAGCAGCCCGTTTCCCTTATAAAGGATTTGAAAATCACGGACCTGGATACGGAAAAAGTAAACGATCTGCCCGGCATGGTGATTTACGTGGCGGGTGTGGAGGATAACCTGTGGAATATCGGGAAAAAATATTATGTGCCGGTGGATAAAATAAAAGAAGTCAATGAAATGAACTCGGATGAAGTCCATCCGGGGGATAAACTTCTTATTGTAAAGGGAATGTAATAAAAAGCCTTGCCATTGCGGCAGGGCTTTTCTTCAAGTCATTGACGAAAAACACCAAATTGTATATAATTAAGTACAATTCCTGAAGAAAGGAAACCAAACACGAAATGACGGACGATATAACGCACAAGAACTGCATGGAAACAGAAGGTACGGCAAAGTCAGATGAGAGCTGCATAGAAATGCAGGGACATGCCAAGGTCAATCTCGGACTGGACGTGGTGGGCAGGCTGCCTAACGGTTACCATGAAGTGAAAATGGTGATGCAGACCGTGGGTGTGCATGATACCGTAACCTTGAGAAAAATACCGGAGGGCATCAAGTTTTCCACGGAAAACGGCGAGATACCCTGTGACGATACCAATTTAGCCTACCGGGCGGCAAAGCTTTTCTTAGAGAGCACCGGCGTGAAGGGCGGTGTGGAGATACAGCTTATAAAACGTATTCCCGTGGCGGCGGGGCTTGCCGGCGGCAGTACGGATGCGGCAGCCGTCTTTAAGGGTATGAATATTTTGTATAAAACGGGGCTTTCCGAAGAAGCATTAAAGGAGCTTGGGGTAAAAATAGGAGCCGATGTTCCTTACTGCATCATGGGCGGTACGGCGCTGGCGGAAGGAATCGGTGAAAAACTGACGCCGCTGCCGGATGTACCGGAGGCAGCAGTGCTTTTAGCCAAGCCGGATTTATTTGTTTCCACCAAAGAAGTTTACGGCAGGCTGAATTTATCGGAAGAAACGAAGCATCCTGATATAGACGGCATGGTGGATGCCATCCGGGAGGGAAGTCTGCACGGGGTAACGGACAGGATGGGAAATGTACTGCAGGATGTGACGGCACCGTCCTATCCGGTTATCGGCAGACTGATAGAGCTGATGGAAGAAAACGGAGCGGTGAGAGCCATGATGAGCGGCAGCGGACCCACCGTTTTCGGGATATTTAAGAATAAAGAGGAAGCAGTACACTGCAAAGAGGTATTGGAGCAAAAGCAGGCAGAGATGCAGTGGACAGAGAAAGGTTATCAGCCGGTAAAACAGATTTTTGTGACGGAATTTGTACCCGCATAAAGTATTACACGGCAGAATGAGAGGGCATATGCAGGAAAACCTACAGACAAATATGGATGAATTTCTTCCATTAAGAGATGTGGTATTCAATACATTACGACAGGGAATTTTAACAGGGGAGCTGAAGCCGGGTGAAAGACTGATGGAAATTCATCTGGCAAATAAGCTGGGCGTCAGCCGTACCCCCATAAGGGAGGCAATCCGCAAGCTGGAACTGGAAGGTCTGGTGACCATGATTCCCAGAAGAGGCGCGGAAGTGGCGCAGATTACCGAAAAGAGCTTAAAGGATGTGCTGGAGGTAAGAAGGGCGCTGGACGCACTCAGTGTGGAGCTTGCCTGTGACCGCATTGACGACGAGGAGCTTGCGGCGCTGGGAAAGGCATGTGAGTCCTTTGAAAAGGCAGTTTCCACCGGGGAACCGAAGAAAATTGCCCAGGCGGACGTGGAGTTTCACAACATCATTGTGAAGGCTGCCGGTAACACCCGTCTGGTACAGCTTATCAACAACCTGTCAGAGCAGATGTATCGGTACCGTTTTGAATATATCAAGGACGTCAGCACTCATGAACAGCTGATTGCGGAGCACCGGATTTTATTTGACTGCATCCGGAATAAGGATAAGGCAACGGCGGCGAAAACGGCAAAGCTTCACATAGACAATCAGGAAAATGCCATTATGCGCCAGCTGCATAAGGAGCAGGAAAAAAATGCCGCGCATGCCTGAAGGGTATAAAGGAAAGAAAGAGTGTCCATACTCTCTGTAACAGAATAGCGGAAAATATCCGCTTATAGGAACAGAGAGGTCTTTCTATGGAAAAATGGATTTACAGAATAAAAAAAGTAAGCTTGCTGCTGGCGGCATGTGCGTTCTTCGGATTGTTTTACCCGGAGTTCTGCTTAAACGAGGATACCTGCCGGGTGGTCTGTGAGGACGGACAGACGGAGGAAGAAACGGAGTACGGCAGCGAGCTTTATTACCGGCTGCTTTCGGCAAAGCCGGAGGAAATAAAGGCAAAGAGCAGGCTCTGGGAGCTGTTGAAAAACTGGTTCTGAGCATGCCTGCCAAAACGTTGAGGACAGAGTTATGAACAATGACAGAATAGACAGGGAGTCACCCATTGGCGTGTTTGATTCCGGTATCGGCGGGCTGACCGTGGCAAGAGAAATCATGCGTCAGATTCCCAATGAAAAAATCGTATATTTCGGGGATACCGCAAGGGTGCCCTACGGCAACAAATCCAAGGAAACCGTAACCCGGTTTTCCAGGCAGATTGTACGTTTCCTGGAGACGCATCATGTGAAAACCATCGTGGTGGCATGCAATACGGCGAGTGCCTATGCATTGGATGAACTGGAAAAGGAATTCGACATTCCCATTATGGGTGTGGTAAAGCCAGGTGCCAAAGCCGCCGCCGATACCACCCGGAACGGAAAAATCGGTGTCATTGCCACGGAGGCAACCATCAACAGCCATATTTACGGCGAATACATAAAAGAGTTAAATCCCAAGGTACAGATATGGGGCAAGGCATGCCCGTTGTTTGTGCCCCTGGTGGAAGAAGGACTTCTGCAGGACCCGGTAACGGATGAAATCGCCAGAAGATATCTGACGGAGTTGATCGATCTGGATATAGATACCCTGATTTTAGGATGCACCCATTATCCCCTTATCCGTTCCACCATCGGCCGCATTATGGGAGAAAAGGTTAATCTGGTGAACCCGGCTTATGAAACCGCAAGGGAATTAAAAGAGATGCTGGCGGAAAAAAATCTGCTTCGGGAAAATGCACCGGGGCTGGGTGACAACCAGTACCAGTTTTATGTGAGTGATACCACTGAGAAATTTATCCGGTTTGCCAATTCCATTATCAAATACGGTATCCTCTCTGCCAAGCAGGTGAACATTGAAGAGTATTAGAAAGCACCCGGCAGATAACAAAGCGGAAGGAAGGCAGAACAGTTGACAGAAGAAGTTTCTCTTACCATAAAGGGTGTGCAGTCTTTCGGGGAAGACCGCGACAGCCAGGAAATGAAAGCGGATGCCAGGTATTTTAAGAAAGGGGAATGCCATTACCTTTTTTATGAAGAAGTGCAGGAAGGGATGGAAGAACCCGTGAAAACAAGGGTGAAGCTGCACAAAAACGGCGTGGAGCTGGTACGCAGCGGCGCCATAAGCACCACCATGATTTTTGAAGAGCAGAAAAAACACCCCACCCAGTACCATACGCCCTACGGAAAAATGAATCTGGCGGTGGACACCCGCAAAATCAACGTGAAGGAAACGGATGAGGAAATCGAAATCCGTATCGAATATGCTCTCGAGGCGGAAGAAAAGCCGCTGGCGGAATGTTTTTTACGGATGAAGATATCGCAGAAAGCATAAAAATCGTTCAGGCATAAAGAACATAACAGATAACAAAAAAAGAGGGTATGTACCGGCGTACATACCCTTTGTTTTCAATCACTATTTAACAGGCTTTGCTCCTGCCTTTTCCTGGGCGGTTTCCAGAGCACGCTTGAAGAAGCCTTTCTTCTTTACGGGTGCTGCGGGAAGCTTGCCGTGAAGTCCCTTTACGTCTAAGATATAAATGCCGCTGACGGTTGCCTTGACTTCCTTTTTCACGGGAATGCTGTCAAAAATCTTTTCATCACTGACTAAGGAAAGAATCTGGGGACCGACTTTCGCTTTTACAATGGGAAGCTTGGAGTTGCGCATCAGCTTCGGCGTCTGCTCCATGACCATGGCGGGGAGTCCCGAGTCCTTCATCTTCATTCGTTTTTTATCTATGATAAGCATGGAAACGGTCTGCTTGTTCTGTTCTAAGAGAACCTGCTGCTCCGCCTGCTTTTTCTGTGCTTTCTTTCCAAGAAAATACAGTACAACCAGTATGGCGACCAGAACGCCGATAACAATAAGTGTGATAATCCAACCAGTACTCACCGGGAAACCTCCTAAAAATTACTTTGCAAGCAACATTGTAACATTGTTTTTAGGATAAGGCAATACGCATTTTTGGGGTATTTTTTAGAAATAATGTGTGGTATACTCAAACAAATAAAAGGGTGGCGGAATACGGACAGGTATGCTGCCGAACCTTGGAAATCTGCGGAAAGGCGGGAAAAACATGTATCAGGTGCTGGATATTACCATGCAGGGGATTCGTTTTTTTTTCAATCACCTGGTATTTTTTAATTTAATATTTGCCGTGGCGGTGGTTTTTTTCCAGAGGAAGGATCCCAAGACAGTCTGGACATGGCTTCTTGCGTTGTATTTTGTCCCTGTGGTAGGTTTTATTTTTTATCTTCTTATCGGGACGGACATGCACAAGCAGAAGATGTTCCGTGTGAAGGAAATCGAGGATAAGCTGAATGAGGCCATCCGGCAGCAGGAGAACAAAATCCAGAGCAAGGAGTACGAAGAGGATGACCCGGACTTAAAGGGCTATACGGATCTGGTGCTGTTTAACTTAAACACTACCGGCAGCGTGCTCACCGATACCAATGACGTGGACATTTTTACGGACGGCAATGAGAAATTCGACGCCCTTATACGGGACATCCGGGAGGCAAAGGAATTCATCCATATCCAGTATTACATCATTAAAAATGATGTACTGTTCAATCGCATTAAGGATGTGCTGGTGGAGAAGGCGAAGGAAGGTGTGGAGGTGCGCATTCTGTTTGATGCCATGGGCTGCCGCTCCGTGAAACCGAAATTCTGGAAGAGCTTAAACGAAGCGGGCATTGAAACCGCAGAATTTTTCCCGGCGCTTTTCCGCAGGCTGCAGCTTCGTATCAATTACCGGAACCACCGTAAAATTGTGGTGATTGACAATAAGGTTGCCTATGTGGGCGGCTTTAATATCGGAAAAGAATATATTGGTCTGGTTCCGAAATTCGGCTACTGGAGGGATACCCATCTGCGCATCCGCGGCGAGGGCATCATGGGACTGGAGCTGCGTTTCTTACTTGACTGGAACTATGCGGCGAAGGATCATCTGTTTTCCAATCCCCGCTATATGGCGGGCTTTGCACCGGCGGCGAGGGACAACTGCTATATGCAGATTATATACAGCGGTCCCGATACTTCCTTAGAGCCCATCCGCGACAACTATATCCGGCTCATCCACAAGGCAAAGGAAAAAATCTATATTCAGACGCCGTATTTTATTCCGGACGAGTCCATGCTTTCCGCCCTGCTTATGGCGATTTATTCCGGCGTGGAGGTAAACCTGATGATTCCCTGCAAGCCCGACCATCCCTTTGTATACTGGGCAACCTATTCCTACATGGGAGAGCTTGTCATGGCGGGCGCCAACTGCTATATCTATAACGATGGTTTCCTGCATGCGAAGGGTATCGTGGTGGACGACAGGGTGCTCTGCTACGGTACGGCAAATATGGACATCCGCAGCTTTGCCCTGAATTTTGAAGTGAATGCGGTTCTGTACGACCGGAACAAGGCGAAGGAAATGACGGGGTATTTTAAAAAGGACCTGGATAAATGTACCAGAATTACAAAAAGTATGTATACTTCGCGGAAACCTGGGCTCCGCGTGAAAGAACAAGTGTGCCGGCTCCTGTCTCCGCTCTTGTAAATCGGGTGTATTTGTGATATAAAATAAGAAGCCGCTTTGTAAAAAAGCGAAAGAAATGAGGTTTATTATGAAAAAAAGATTTGCAGTTTTACTGGCACTTTCCCTGACACTCGGTGTACTTGCCGGATGCGGAGATAAAACCAATACAGATGGCGGAAATACGACCGAGTCCCAGAATGAATCCGCCATTGCCGGCGCGACCACGGCAGCGGAGTACGAAAGCGAAATTCCCGTGGTGGACGGCGATGTGGATGTGCTCAGCAATGTCAGCATGAGCAGCGATTACAAGGGACTGGAGCTCTCCATTGCCAAGCAGGCAGAAGTAACGGACGAAGATGTGGAAACCATCGCCATACAGACCTACAATCAGATGGGCGCCAAGAGCAATGTGGAGAAGAGTGTAGTAGAATCCGGCGATACCGTAAACATTGATTTTGAAGGCAAAAAAGACGGCGTGGCATTTGACGGCGGTACATCACAGGGTTACAATTTAACCATCGGCAGCGGCAGCTTTATCGACGGTTTTGAAGACGGCTTAATCGGCATCAATGTTGGTGATACCGTAGATTTGAACCTGACCTTCCCGGAAGGCTATCAGAATGCGGACCTGGCAGGACAGGACGTGGTATTTACCGTAACCGTAAACTTTATCTGCGCATCCAACAGCTCCGAAATGGTTGATTCCGAAATCGAAAGCTTTACGGACGGCACTTATCACAACGTGCAGGAATTTTTGGATTTCTGTCGTGAATACCTGGAAGCCAGCGCTAAGTACAACTACGGTGTTGCAAAGGAAAATGCAGTTATTTCCCAGCTTGACGGCATTGCAACCGTAAATGCGCTGCCCAAGTCCTTAGTAGACAAATATTCCCTGCAGCTTACTTCCACCATGGAAGCACAGGCTGCCAACTACGGCGTGGACATTGATACCTACAGCATGTATACCAACAGCATGGATTCCCAGACCTATATTCAGATGTCTGCTGAAACCAGCGCAAGACAGAGCATGATTTTCCGGTATATTGCGGCAAAGGAGAACTTAAGCATTGACGATGCCGAACTGGAAGAAAAGCTGACCGAAATGGCAAGTGAAAATAACTATGACACCGTAGAGGATATGCTGGGCGACAGAGATAAAGAAGAGTTCCGGGAATATTTCCTGTACGAAAAGGTTGTAGATTTTATTTATGAAAACGGCAATGTTACCGAATATTAATACGGGGCATTTACGGACAGTTTAGTTGTAAAAATACAGATGACAGAATAAAAAGAAAGAGGAGCAGAGAGATGGAGTTAACAGATATCAGAGATTTATATCGTGACAGAGAAAGCTTTATTGGCAAAGAAGTAACCGTAGGCGGCTGGATACGCAGCAACCGTGATTCCAAGACATTCGGATTTATCGTCATCAATGACGGTACTTATTTTGAAACCCTTCAGGTAGTATACAGCGACAAGCTTGCAAACTTTGCAGAGCTGACCAGGTTAAACATTGGCTCCGCGGTTGTGGTAAAGGGCACCATCGTGGCAACACCCGATGCCAAGCAGCCTTTTGAAATGCAGGCGGAGGAAGCATTTGTGGAAGGAGAGTCCACTTCCGATTATCCTCTGCAGAAGAAGCGTCACAGCTTTGAATATCTGCGTACCATTCCTCATCTCCGTCCCAGAACCAACACCTTCCAGGCAGTGTTCCGTGTCCGTTCCCTGATTGCTTATGCAATCCACATGTTCTTCCAGGAGAGAGGCTTTGTCTATGTGCATACACCGCTCATTACCGGAAGCGACTGTGAGGGTGCCGGTGAAATGTTCCAGGTAACCACCATGGATCTGAACAACATTCCTAAGACGGAGGACGGCGCCGTGGATTACAGCAAGGACTTCTTCGGTAAGCCAACCAATTTGACCGTAAGCGGACAGTTAAACGTAGAAACCTATGCGTTTGCATTCAAGAATGTATATACCTTCGGACCTACCTTCCGTGCGGAAAATTCCAATACCACCCGTCATGCGGCTGAGTTCTGGATGATTGAGCCGGAAATGGCATTTGCAGACCTGACAGACGACATGGTGCTGGCAGAGAGCATGTTAAAATATGTAATCCGCTATGTACTGGAAAATGCACCTGCGGAAATGGCATTCTTCAACCAGTATGTAGATAAGGGACTGATTGAAAGACTGCAGCATGTGGTAAATTCCGATTTTGGTCATGTTACCTACACCGATGCCATCAAGATTTTGGAAAAACACAATGATGAATTTGAATATAAGGTATTCTGGGGCTGCGATTTACAGACCGAGCATGAAAGATACCTGACCGAAAAGGAATTCAAGCGCCCGGTATTCGTTACCGATTATCCGAAGGAAATCAAGGCATTCTACATGAAGTTAAACGATGACGGCAAGACTGTTGCCGCTATGGACTGCTTAGTACCCGGTATCGGCGAAATTATCGGCGGCAGCCAGAGAGAGGATAAGTTGGAGCTCTTAGAGCAGAGAATGGACGAACTGGGCCTGAAGAAGGAAGATTACGATTTCTATCTTGATCTCCGCAGATACGGTTCCGTACGTCATGCCGGCTTTGGACTGGGCTTTGAAAGATGCGTTATGTATCTGACCGGAATGGGCAACATCCGTGACGTTATCCCGTTCCCCAGAACCGTAAACAACTGCGAACTGTAATTTCTAAAAGATAAAAAGATTGCCCTGCGGGTGGGAAGGAGACCAATGAAAAAGACAGCCAAAAGACTTATAAACTGTATATTGGTATGTGCCATACTTTTGGGTACGGTGCTTCCTGCGTATGCTACCTCCATCGGGGAAATTCAGGAGAACATCAAAAACCATCAGGGGCAGCTTTCCAATATCAACGACAACATTGCAGGACTTGAGGATGAGCAGGATCTGCTGGAAGAGGAAATCTCCGATCTGGATGCGGAGCTCTTAAACACAATGGCGGAAATCGGCGTCCTCGAGGAAAACATTGCCACCAAGGAAGCGGATATTGCAACCACGGAAGCTCTATATGAGGAAGCAAAAGAAAAAGAAGAAACGCAGTATGCTGCCATGGTCAGCCAGATTCAGTTCATGTATGAAACCGGCGAGACGGATTACCTGAACACCATTTTTTCTGCATCTTCCTTCAGCGAAATTCTGAACAATGCCAGCTACATAGAGGCGGTTTATTCTTATGACAAAAAGCTTCTGGATGAGTACGAGGCTTCCCGTGTGGAAACCAAGGAAATCTGGGACCAGCTTGAGGTTGACAAGGCAGCGCTTCTGGTGGATAAACAGTCCATGGAAGAACAGAAGGCGCAGCTTGACGTTCTGCTTGCGGAAAAGAAAAAGCAGTCTGCGGACTTTGATACGCAGATTGCCAAAGCAAGGCAGGAAGCCAAGGCTCTGACGGCGAAGATCAAGCAGGAGCAGGCGGACTTAAAGAAACTGCAGGATGAGCAGAAAAGAAAGAATGCGGCAAACGGTACCTACACCGTTAGCACTAATGTGGCGGAGATTATCAACAATGCCAAGGGAAGTGACTTAGGAAAGCAGATAGCCCGGTACGGTTGCCAGTTTATTGGTAATCCTTACGTTGCGGGCGGCACCAGCCTTACGAAGGGTGCGGATTGTTCCGGCTTTACCTACCGTATTTACAGTGATTTTAATTATTCTCTTCCCCGCACATCCTATTCCCAGCGGAGCGCAGGTAAGGAAGTTTCCTATGAAAACGCCCAGCCGGGCGATTTGATCTGCTATGATGGACATGTGGCGCTCTATATCGGCGGCGGCTACATTGTGCACGCCAGCAGCGCAAGAACCGGCATCAAGGTAAGCAAGGCAACCTACAGAACCATTTTGTCGGTAAGAAGAATTTTGTAGGGAGGATTTTTAATTATAATGAAAGAAAAAGTGAAAATAATTGCAAAAACGGTACTGGCCATTTTGGTACCGATTTTTACATTTTACCTGTTTGAATGGTTTACCCATAATCCGACACGGGATATGCTGCCCGGAATTCAGGTTTATAATATTATTTTGTTTGAATTGATAATGGTGCTATTATTTATGTTGACAGGAAGCTTGCGAATAGCGTTATTTATCGAGATGGGCTTTTTTATTTTTTATGGTTTGGCAAATTACTTTGTATTCTCATTTCGTTCTTTGCCTATTCAGCCGTGGGACTTGTATTCTATTCGTACCGCAGTAAGTGTTGCAGGAAACTATGATTATGATTTAACTTATGAAGTGAAACGTTCGTTGTTGGGCTTTTTTGTTCTGATAATAGTAGTTTGGTTTTGTGGTAAGTGGAAACTGAAGAAAAATTATTTACCCAGAATAATTGGGGGTGTCTGTTCAGTTATTTTATTAGCTGTTTATGTAAATTTGCTTAGAAGTGAAGATTTTACACTCAATAAATTACACATGTATGATAAGTTATTTACACTTGACACAATGAGCTATAAAAACGGAACGGCAGTTGCTTTTTTATATGAAATGCAATATATGAATGTTGAGGTACCTAAAGGTTATGATACGGGGGAACAAGAAAAAATTCTTGCTTCTAAGAATGCCGACAGTAGTGAAGGTAGGCAGCCGAATATTATAGTCATAATGGATGAGGCTTTTTTTGATCCTGCTATTTTGGGTGAATTTGAAACAAATAAAGATTATATGCCGTTTATCCATTCCCTGCAAAGTAATTCCCCAAATACCGTGACGGGTAATCTTCATGTATCTGTAAAGGGAGGTAATACTCCTAATACGGAGTTTGAATTTTTAACGGGGAATACCATGGCATTTCTGCCGCATGGAAGTATTGCTTATCAGCAATTTATACATAGTGAGACTCCTTCGATAGTGTCATATCTTAGGAGTATGGGATATGCAACAAGAGCAGCACATCCATATAATGCCAATGGATGGTATCGCAACAAGGTGTATCCATTGCTGGGATTTGAACAATCTGATTTTAAGGAAAGCTTCGCAGATGAAAAAATAAGAAATTATATTAGTGATGCGGCAGCCTTTTCTTTTATTAAAGAAGCATACGAAGAAAAGGACGATAAACCTATGTTTTTCTTCGAGGTGACGATGCAAAATCATTCGGGCTATACAGATAAGTTTGATAATTTTACACCGGATGTTTATATGATAAATGGCGGAACCGATGAGTTAAGCATGTACCTTTCTTTAGTCAGACAAACAGATATGGCATTGAAAGATCTGATAGATTATTTTGAAGGGCAGAATGAGGAAGTTGTTATAGTTTTCTTTGGGGATCACCAGACAAAGGATTCGGTTGTTGAACCCATTTTGGAAGGTAATGGAAAAACAGTTTCGTCATTAAATGAGGAAGAACAAAAGGATAGATATGTAGTACCATTTATTATTTGGGCTAACTTTGACATAGAGGAAGAACATAATATAGAAATTAGTGCCAATTATTTGTCCGACTTAGTATTTGAAAAGGCTGGAATACAGTTATCTCCATATCAGCAGTATTTAGAGGATATTCGTATGACTATACCAGTCATATCTGCCGAGGAAGTTCGGTATTCCGATGAAAAAGAAGGGGATAATGCGCTGGTAGCATACCAAAAAATGCAGTATTACCAGTTGTTTAAGCACAACTAAAACAGGAGGGGCACAGGCGAATGAAGAAAAAAACAGGTCTGATTTTGGTCATTACCGGAGCAGTACTCTGCGTAACCGGAGTAGTACTTCTGATACTGGCATACGGTAAATGGAACCAGGCAAACAAGCTTTTGACGGCTGACGGCAGTGCAGAAACCAGGGTGACTGCAGAAGCGGAAACGCAGCCTGCAGAGGAAAACGGCGAGAGCTCACCGGCGGAAAATAACGCAGGCGACAACAAAGGCGGAACGGAGAACGATGGCAGGGACGAAAGCCTGACCGACCCGGAAAACGATAAGGATGCGGAGGCAAAGACAGCGGACTATGACCTGGCGGTACCTTCCGTATGCGGCACTCTTTCCGTGGACGGTACCCAGCTTGTGGACGAAAACGGCAATCCGGTGCAGCTTAAGGGCATCAGCACCCACGGCATCGGCTGGTTCCCCACATACGTGGACCAGAATGCGTTCCGCCAGTTCAGGAACGAGTGGAATGTAAATGTCATGCGTCTTGCCATGTATACCCATGAAAACAGTGGTTACTGTACCGACGGCAATAAGGAAGATTTGAAAAATATCGTGAAGCGCGGCGTCCAGTATGCAACCGATAACGATATGTATGTGATTATCGACTGGCATGTGCTGAATGAGAACAGCCCGTTGGTCTATGAGGACGAAGCCAAGAAATTCTTTGAGGAAATGGCAAAAACCTATGCCGACCAGAACAATGTTCTCTATGAAATCTGCAATGAGCCCTGCGGCGGCACAAGCTGGAGCGATGTAAAGAAATATGCAGAGGACATTATTCCCATTATCCGCAAGTACGATGACGATGCCATCATTATTGTAGGTACTCCCAACTGGTCCCAGCGCGTGGATGAAGCGGCGGCGGATCCGATTACCGGCTATGACAACATCATGTATACCCTGCATTTTTATGCGGCAACGCACAAGGAGGATCTGCGCAACACCATGGTAAATGCCATTAAGGCGGGACTGCCTGTATTTATCAGTGAGTTCAGCATCTGCGATGCCAGCGGAAACGGCGGCGTGGATTATGACCAGGCACAGAAATGGATGGATGTGATTAACGAATACGGCATCAGCTATGTGGCATGGAATCTTTCCAATAAAAACGAAACCTCTGCGTTAATCAGCAGCTCCTGCAACAAGACTTCCGATTTTACGGAGAGTGATTTAAGCGAAACGGGAAAATGGCTTTATAAGACCCTGACCGGCAACAGCACCGTTGGAAATTCCAAGGATGCCGCAAAGAACAATCAGTCCGGCGGAAAGAACAACAGCCAGAATAACAGCAATAACGGACAGAGCAGTAATAGCGGACAGAGTTTCTCCTTTACGAGCAGCGGCTTAAACGGAACCGCAACCTTAAAGAGCAGCTGGGAGGACGGTGGCAAGACCTGCTACCAATTTGATGTGAAGTTAGAAAATCCCGGAAGCTCCGATACCAGCCAGTGGGCAATCGACATTCACTTCAGCGGTGATATCGCTTTTTCCAGCGGCTGGAGCGGAAAATATTCCGCAAACGGAAATACCCTGCATGTGACCAATGAAAGCTACAACGGCGTAATTCCCGCAGGCGGAAACATTTCAGACATCGGTTTTATGATTACCGGACCGTCCGGTCTTACGGTAACGCCGTAAAGCCTTGCAGGCGGAAGCGTAATTCTCACAGAGCTGCTTCTGCGTGATGGGTGCTACAAAGCCCGGTGCATACAAAATCTGCTCGGCATAATGACACAGACAGGAAATATCACACCCTATGGACAGGAAGAGTTCGGAAAGTTCATGGGGTGTTTTACTTTTTAAATTCTCCCGGAAAACACGGCTTCCTTTTTTTAACAGGCGTTTATAGGCCAATAACGTGCCGTAGGGGACGGAAGTAACATGAAGACGGATACGGAATGCCCATTCCGTAAGAAGGGGCAGCAGGACCCGTAAAACGGTGGCAAGCACAGTCAGAACCACAAGGAAAAAGGCGATTACCGCCATTAAACCGTAGTCCATGCGAAGCCGGGATAAAAAGCGTAAAGGGCTGCCGTTTCCCGTAGAAGCTACCGTGGGTTCAAATACCATCCAGCCGATATTCTGGATAAATACCTCCGGAAAGGCATGGGAGTCACGGTTTTTAATGACATAACGGTTGCCGCCTTCTGCCTCGGGGGTGTATCCTTCCGCATAGCGGACGGTCAGTCCGGCGGCTCTGGCAAGCAGCACATAAGCGGAAGCAAAGTCCGAGCAGGTGCCGGTTTTTCCGGTAAAAAGGAAATATTCCGGAGAATCATCCGGGGCATGATACTGCAAATCGTAAGTAAATCCGCCGGTCTGGAAAAAACTTTCAATGGCGGCGGCTTTTTCGTAGTCATTGGAAAGCCCATCCGTCAGGGACAGCGCAAAATCCTTTAATTCCGAAGAAATTTCCAAAGTATTTTCCGTACACAGCTCCCGGTAATAGTCGGCTTCAATCTGCTGGTGCAGATAGGAGGAGGCAGTATTGTACCAGACATCTTCGTTTTCCTGCAGCACGTTGCGGAGGTCTGTCAGAAGCTTCAAGGCTTCTTCATTGTCAAAATCCACACCGCCTGCCAAAATCCAGCTGTTGTAATAGACGTAGTCGGTGTAGTAACTGTAGGAGTACTGGAAATTGAGCGGATGGGCTCCTTCTTTGGAGAAAAAGGCTCCCCCGGGAGTTACCCGGCAGGAGTCCTGCAGTTCTCCCACATCCAGACAGATGACGTTAGAAGGAACGAGAAAATAAGCGGCACCGAAATTCTCCGACTGGATTCTTGTTGTCTGCAGAAGGCTTAGGGGCAGTCGCAAGTCCATGATTTCATTTAAATGATGAGCCTCCAGAAAGCCCGGCTCATATTCTTCTGCCGCCAGCAGGGCAGAATGGAGGGAGGGCAGATTTTTGTACTGCTCCACAGCCTCCCAGTTTTCCGGTGTCGAATATGTGGTGGAATAGGTTTCATCCGCATACCAGCGGTCTTTTGCAAAGTCATAATAATCAAAATTCTGACGTTTTAAGTAGGAAGCGGTACTGCCGTAAAGGGAGTACATTTTTCGGTTGGACTGGCTTAAAAAGCCGGAGGCATCCCCGGAAAATTCGCTTAAGTCAGAAAAACTGTCTTCGATATCGGAGGAGGTGTCGCCGCCCATGAACAGGTCTTCAAATTCATCGTAGTAAGGAGCTTCCTGCTGTTTGGGAATAGCGGACGCCACAAGGAAAATCATAAGCATGAACACGGCGCCGGAAGCAATCAGCGTGGCCTTTTTGGTGATTTTTCCCATATCGCGCAGGGAATTGCGGTGCAGAATAAAGACAGCCACGTTGCAGAGGGCAATGAGTACCAGGCTTACGTTGTTGATTTCGGACATAACCTTTACATACAGTACACAGGGAATGAGGCTGATTAAGGTGAGAAAAAACATCCGGTACAATACCTTGGAAAAGTAGTAAACGGTCACGGAAAAGAAGAACGTAAAGAACAGAAACAGGGAAATCAGAAAAAATACGGCTCCTTCCGCATTGCTTCCCTTTGTCAGCATCCATTCCAGAAAGATCGCCTGATAGGCGCTCATGCCGTAACGGGAAAAGAACATAAAGAGCCTTACCACAATAAAAAACACAAATCCGAACAGGACAGAGCCGATAAATCTATGCTTTTCCACAAAGGCGCACAGAAAAAAATAAGCGGCACAGATAAGCAGTGTCCCGGGAATAAGGAACAGTGCGGCGGTTCCCGAAAAGGCATCATAGATGACAAACAGGGAAAAACACAGAGTAAGCACCAGAGCATAGGCGCCGCATTCAGTTTTGTGCTTGGAAAGAAAATCACGTATCATAGCAAAGCTCCTTTGCCGGTCAGGGCAGAATAAACGATGCGGCCGCGGAAGTCTGCATCGTCCGTTCTGCCGGGTGTGCAGATAAGCAGAGGCATATCGGATGTCAGATTATCAGGCAGAATCCGTCTTTCTGCGGAAAAAGAATAAGCCGCCAGTTCCTTTGCCAGTTCCGGAATATCTTCCTCTTTCCGGAGAGACATTTCCCGGAAATCACCGGTATCGGGAGAAAGGTACAGGTAGGAAACCGTGAGACTGTTGTGAAGGAGTGCGCGGGCAATACCAAGGGAGGTTTCCATGGCGTTCTGGGCAAGAAGCGGCAGTGCCATATCCGGTTTTGCAATCGCATATAAATCCGGGGGCAGGTTCTGCAAATCTTCTTCCCCTGCCTGCAAGAGGGTGTCAAGTAAGATGCACACCCTGGAGGAAGCGGTTTCTTCGTCCAGACGCACGTAGAGCTTGTCCCTCTTGGCAGAAAGCTTCCAGTTAATTCGTTTTAAGGGGTCTCCCGGTACATATTCCCGGTGTTCAAAGCCCGGAAAGCCGCCAAACAGTGTGGAGCCGGCATCAATGGTTTCCTCACTGTCCCCGGTCTCTGTGGACTGCCGGTAGATTTCCAGAATATAGTCTTCGTCGGAAGATACCTCGGCAATGTCCGGGACTACATGGATTTCCTGTGTATCCGGTACGGGAGCGGTAAAAGAAAAGAGACCCAGATAATCCCAGATACGGATTTCCTTAATACCGACAAAGGAGGCACCACAGACAGAGGCTGTAAAGTCAAAGAAAACGGTTTCGGTTGAACGGGGCAGCAGGGACAGGGTCAGAAGCGGTTCCCCACAGGTAAGATAGGGGGAGTCCGTAAAAGTTATGGTTATAAACGGGGAGGGCAGAAAGCCTTTGCTTTGCAGGCTCACAGTGAGAATACCATGCTCTCCCTTGGCGGCAAGCGGTGTTTCCAGCCTGCACGCAGCGGTAATCTGTTTGCGGAACAACAGGGTAAACAGCAGGGAAAGAATGGGAGCACAGATAAAAGTAAGCACCAGAAACCAGCCCACACGGCCACTGCAATACAGAGCAAATACAACACAGAGACCGATGGACAGAAGATAGCCCGGTATACCGCTCAGGCGGGAGTTTTTCTTTTCTTTCTTTTTTTCCTTCCAGGAGAAAAAGGATTTCAAGGGAAACATCTTATTCATAGGTAACCTTCTTTGTGTTACAGGAAATTTCCATTATTCTATTCGTATGGAATTTCGGCTATTCCGTAGGAACGGTAAGGGTGCGTAAAAGCTGGGCTAGCACTTCTTCGGGGGAGCCTAAGACGGATTTCCCTTTGGGCGAAATGATAATGCGGTGTGTCAGGACAAACGGTGCCAGAAATTTGATATCATCGGGCAGCACATAGTCCCTGCCGCATAAAACGGCGTAAGCTCTTGCCGTCCGGTGCAGGGCAAGGGAGCCTCTGGGGCTGACGCCCAGCCGGATGTATTCGGAGTCTCTGGTAGCTTCCGCAAGATTTACAATGTATTCTTCCAGACGGGGGCTGATATGGATGTGCTCCACCTTCTCTTTCAGCGCCACGATTTCTTCCAGGGAAATGACCGCGGACAGGTTGGCGGGAGCGGCATCCGCGCTTCTTCTGAGAATGGCAAGCTCCTCCTCATTTTCCGGGTAGCCCATGCTGATTTTCATAAGGAAACGGTCCATCTGCGCCTCCGGCAGGTGGTAGGTGCCGTAGGTTTCCACAGGGTTCTGGGTAGCAAGCACCATAAAAGGCTGGGGCAGCCGGTAGGTTTTTCCTTCCATGCTGACCTGTCCTTCTTCCATGATTTCCAACAAGGCGGACTGCGTTTTGGGAGAGGAACGGTTGATTTCGTCGGCTAACAGAAAATTACAGAAGACAGCGCCTTCCCGGAATTCGGTCTCTCTCGTTGCCGGGTTTATCATGGTAAAGCCGGTGATGTCCGACGGCATGACATCGGGGGTAAGCTGCAGACGGTTGAATTTCCCGTTGCAGGAACGTGCCACCGAGGCAACAAGCTGGGTTTTTCCCACACCGGGAACGTCCTCTATCAGAATGTGGCCGCCCGCCAGCATGGCTGTCAGCAGCAGGGCAATGGAGGTACGTTTGCCGACAATCACCTTTTCCACATTGTCCATTACGGCGGACAGTTTTTCGTTTTCCATCAGGTTTTCTTCCATTCGGAGCATCCTTTCTAAAAGCGTACAGTATCAGTATGGACAGAATACAGAATTTGTTTCAATGTATTCACTCACTTTCTTTCCCGCCTTTTGTTGGTGATGATAAAAGAAATCAATTGTTTTATGCGAGTAGTAGTTATAACATAACCTATGAAAACCAATATGTCAATTTAGAAAGGAAACATTTATGTCAGTAGAAGCTGTTAAATCTTATTTCAGGGAAAAAGGAATGGAAGAGCGGGTGTTGGAATTTCCGGTGTCCAGCGCAACCGTGGCACTGGCGGCGGAAGCCCTGCACTGCGAGCCGGGCAGAATCGCCAAGACTCTGTCCTTTATGGTGGAGGACAGACCGATTTTAATCGTAACGGCGGGCGACCGGAAAATCAGCAATTCCAAATATAAGGCAAAATTCGGAAAAAAAGCCAAAATGCTCACGGCAGAAGAGCTTACAGAATTCGTGGGACATGCTCCCGGAGGAGTATGCCCCTTTGCCGTAAAAGAAGGTGTAGAAGTTTATTTGGATGACTCGCTGAAGGAATACGAAACGGTATATCCGGCATGCGGCAGCAGTAACAGCGCCATTGAATTGAGCATATCCGAAATAGAGCAGTATTCCGGCTGCCGCGAGTGGGTGGATGTCTGTGCTGATAAGATAATCTAATTCAGGTGATATTTCAGCCATTTACCCTGCCGGTAGCGGATAATACCTGCGAGGGCGGTAATCACCCAGGTAAGCCCGGTTGCAAACCATACGGCACGGATGCCGATGGGGAAAATTACAACGAAGAGCAGGGAGAAGCCGACACGTCCGGTGACCTCCACGGCACCGTTAATCATGGCATAAAAGGCATCGCCGGCGCCGTTCAACAGACCTCTGGTAATGTAAATCATACCGAGAGGGAAGAACATCAGGCTGGTGATGCGCAGACCCATGGCACCGATACGGATGACCTCCGGGTCGTTGACAAAGCACCTTATCATAAAGGAACCGGCTGCGTAGCAGGCAATCAGCATGGACAGACTGATTGCGGCAGCAATCCAGATACTCTTGTGAAAAGCTGTCTTTACACGGTCGGTTTTTCCGGCACCCATATTCTGTCCTGTAAAGGTGGAAACGGCGCTGCCGAGGGAATTAAACGGCTGCTGAACCAACTGTTCAATACGTGTCGTAGCGGTAAACGCACTGACGACCGCCTCTTCAAATCCATTTACCACTCTCTGCAGGATTACACAGGAAATGGAAATCAGAATACTCTGTGCCGCCAACGGCAGGCCAATCTGAAAGCATTTCGCAGAAATTTCACGGTCAAATCGCAAATGTTCTCTTTTTAACTTAAAATAAGGATTTTTCCAAAAGCCGTACAACAGGCTGCAAATAGCGGAAATACACTGGGAAAGCACGGTGGCAAGCGCTGCGCCCATTACGCCCATGTTTAATCCCACCACCAGTAAAAGGTCTAAGAAAACATTGATCAGGCAGGCAACAATCAGAAAAATCAAAGGTGTCCGGGAATCACCCAGGGCACGCATGGTCTGTGCCGCATAGTTATACAGGGAAACTGCCAGCGTACCCAGACACACGATTTCCAGATATGTCGTGGCGCCGTCTATCTGACCGGCAGGCGTTTTCAATATGGTTAAAATTGGTCTTGCCGACAGATAACCAATGATACTGAGCAGCACGCCGGAAACCATCTGGATATAAAAGGCATTGGCAAGCGTCTGCTTTACCTTGTCCCCCCTGCCGGAGCCGAAATACTGCGCAATCAGAATGCCGGCGCCCATGGACAGACCGTTGCAGAAGGAGAAAAACAAAAAGGTAATGGAGCCGGTGCAGCCGATGGAGCCGAGGGCATTTGCCCCCTCATGCTGACCGACGATGACGCTGTCGGCCAAATTATATACCTGCTGGAACAGATTGCCCAAAAGCATGGGGAGCATGAAACGCAGAAGCAGGGGCGTTTCCCTGCCGTGCGTCATATCTTTTACGAGGGTTGCCATACTATGACCTCATTTCTAAAAGAGTTCGTTCGAATTTTCCCAGAGTATCAATGCGTAAGCAGGCGGCTTACAGTTCACTCCAGGGAATGTCTTTTTCCACTCTGTCAAAGCGGATGCTCAGCATTTTTAAGCCGCTCTGGGCAAAGAACAGGCGGATGGAGGTAAACGGAGAAAACATGGGGATTTCTTTTTCGTAGGAAACCGGTTTTCCGTCCGTGCCGTTCCAGGTAAAGGTGCCGCTTGCACTGCCCAGGGAGAACAGAGATACCGGAATCTGCGCCAGTTCGCCCTGGGTGGAGCTGGCAGTCAGAGTTACCTTATAATAAGAAGGATTGTGTACCTTTAAGCCGAAGCTGTAGCTGGTGCCTCTGTCCGTGCAGATGTCCTCGAGAGGAAGGGTAAAATCATCATATACATCGTAGAAGATAACCGGTTCGTCGCTGGGGGTATCCTCCGCAGGTCTGTTTACAATGGTAATTTCATCCGGCTCGCCAAGCAGTCGGTTCATGGCAGGGGTGTGCAGCAGGAAGCGGCAGATATTCTTGGCATTGCGCTGCAACTCTGCACGGAGCAGGGTGCCGTTCTGTAAGCTCTCAAGGGTGTTGTCGTCGTTCTTTTCCCCATCTGCGCAAACCATGAAGATATCGTTCTGGGCCTTCGCCATGGCAGCGAAGTTGGTCTTGTTCTGGCTGGTGCCGCGCTCGTTGATGTCTGCCCACCAGTCGGTCATGGTAAAGCCGGTAAAGCCCCATTCGTTTCGAAGAATAACGGTGTTTAAGTCAAAGTTACCTGCTGTCCAGAGACCGTTTACGGGACCGTAGGTGGTCATAATGGAGTCGGCGTTTCCTTCCTTTACGGCAATTTCAAAGCCCTTCAAGTAAATCTCACGAAGTGCACGCTCGGAAGCGATGTTGTCTACAAAGTGACGTCCGGTTTCCTGATTGTTTCCGCAGAAATGCTTGATGGTGCCGGTAACGCCTACGGAATGCAGTCCCTTTAATTCGGCAACTGCCATCTGACCGGTTAGCAGAGGGTCTTCGGAGAAGTATTCAAAGTTTCTGCCGTTTAAGGGGTGACGGTGGATGTTCATGCCGGGTCCCAAAAGGCAGTCAACCTTGTTGGTAATCATTTCCAGGCCCATGCAGACGAACAGCTCTTCCACCAGTTCTTTGTTGAAGGTAGCGGCAATCATGGTGCCGATGGGAAGGCTGAACGCTTTGGTGCCACAGTCTAAACGCATACCGGAAGGACCGTCGTCACAGCAGCCGCAGGGAATACCGAATTCAGTCAGGCTCTTTGCCACGCCGCCGAAGGCAGCAGCCGTACCGGGAGTAACCTTGGGGCTGCCCATACCTTCGCCACGGATAATGCAGGAAAGGTCTTCGTCGGATAACTGACCGATAAATTCATCCATGCTGTGGGTACCCTTTAATACATCCGCAAGCTTGATACCCAAATCGCCGGTGTAGGGAATTTCGGCGGGAAGAAGGGAAAGTCTTCTCTTAGGTTCGTCCACTTCATTCAGTGGAACATCCTCTGTGGTTATTTCGTAGGAACCGGCAGCCTTGTCATTGACAACCGGTTTGAAACGCTTGAAAGCTTTTACCGGTGCAAGCGCCTGGGTAAGCCGTTCTGTGACAACTGTGTCAGAAATAGAAACGCCAAGGGAAAGAGCCGCGTTTCTGACATTGTTTCCTACATAAAAATGATAGGTGCCGGCTTCCAGAACATAGGAGAAACGATGGCCGGTTACACCGGAGTCATCATAGGAAGCCAGAGATTTTACGGGAATGGTAACAGTAAGGAGCTGTTCCTCTCCGGGAGCTAAGAGCTTTGTTTTTTCAAAACCGCAGAGAACCCTTGCGGCTTTGCCCAGTTTTCCCTGGGGAGCCTCACAGTAAAGCTGCACGGTTTCCTTACCTGCAACAGAACCGGTGTTTCTGACATTTATGTCAAAAGTCAAAACAGTGTCCTTGCTGACGGCAGCGCCGTTTCCTTCGGAGGTGCGGACAACAGAGATGTCAAACTCTGTGTAGGAAAGTCCGAATCCGAAGGGAAAGCGTACCTTTTCGCGGGCAAAGGTTTCAAAATAACGATAGCCTACATAAATGTCCTCAGAGTAAAAATTCTGTGTCTTTCCGCCAAAGTAGGGAGAGGAGGGATAGTCGGAAAGATGATAGGCAATGGTATCCGGAAGTTTACCGGAAGGAGCTACCTTGCCACAGAGAACATCAGCAGTACCTCTGCCGCCTACCATGCCGCCGGCCCATACATACAGACAGGCATCGGGAGGGCAGGTATCTAAGAAACTCATATCAATAATATTGGAAACATTCAAAAGTAAAATCACCTTGGAGAAGGATTTGCGTACTTTCTTTAACATATCCCATTCCAGTTCGGTGAGGCGGAAAGAACCTTCTCCGTCGAAATTGTCCTGTTCCTCCCCGGCGGTACGTCCGATGATGACAATCGCAGTGGAGGTTTCTTTTGCAACATCGGCTACCAGTTTATCAGAAAGAGGCATTTCTTTCTGGGACCAGGGTTCTGCAGCCCAGCCTTCGCCCAATTCATAAGGATGTTCCCTTTCCCATTCCTTATAGGTATTTAAAAGCGTTTCGTTAATCTTCACGTTGTGTTCTGCAAGACCGTCAACAATGCTGATGACCCTGGAAACATTTACCATACCGCCTGAACCGGTACCGCTCTTATAATAATGAAGCTGAATGCGGCCGAACACAGCAACCTCTTCATCCTTTGCAAGGGGAAGGGCATGGTTTTCATTGGTGAGCATGACGATACCTTCGGAAACGGTCCGGGAAGCGGTATCAAGATAAGTGTTCCAATCAAGAGTTTTTTTCATGGCAGTTGTCCTTTCTTTGTTTGATAAAATGTATGTTTTTCGTTCTTTTTTTTCGTTGCCTTATGACCTCATTGTATGAATTTGTAAAAAGAAAATATATCATATATATTACTTTTTTATCATATTTATGCTACAATAAAGCAAGAAATCTGATAAGGGAGAAATCGTAACGCAGTAAGGATTTGCATAGAGGGATTACACGGAGAAGAGAGGAACAGGACGCGTATGTTAAGTGAGAAAAGAAAAGTAGCCATCCTGGAACAGTATGTGGAACGAGAAGCCACCTCCACCGATTACAGCGGGGAAATGAGCTTTTATTCCTATGTAAAGCAGGGGCAGACAGCGGAAGTGAGGCAAAGACTGGACGAGGATTCCTTTGCCATGAACACCAAAAAGAAATTGTCAGCGGATCCCATACAGAGTATCCGCTACCACTTTGTGGTAACGGCAGGCCTGCTTGCCCGTTTCTGCATCGAAGGCGGTATGGAGAGCAATCAGGCATACGAAATGTCCGACTATTATATCCTGAAGGCGGACAGGCTGAACAGCTTAAAGGAGCTGTGCGCTCTCCACAAAGTGATGTGCTTAGACTATGCGGAACAGATGGAAACCATCCGCAAGAAGAAAATCTTTTCCAAGCCGGTGGTTAAAAGCATTGATTATATATATTCGCATCTCCACTGCCGGATAACGGTGGCGGAAGTGGCGGCATACGTGGGACTCAACGAAAATTATTTTTCCAGACTGTTCTCCGGCGAGGTAGGTATTTCGGTCAGCCGTTACATTTTGCAGAGAAAGCTGGAAGTGGCGCAGAACATGCTGAAATATTCCGATTACAGCTGCTCCCAGATTTCCGAACTCCTCTGCTTTGCCTCCCAGAGCCATTTCATTGAAAAATTCCGCAAGGAATACGGCATGACGCCCCTGCACTACCGTAACCGGTACCACAGTGATATGGGGCTGAAGGAGGAGCCGTAAAAACGTTTTCGTACTATCTGACAATATGGCGGTATACTGTAACGTGCGTGTTATAAGAATAGTTCTGATGATATGCTTATGGAAGGACATTTTTATCCACACTTTCAAGACTTATAGGGAAGGGAGGTATCCGTTTTTTTAGATTAGATTTGTAATCCTAAAATTGTGGATAAGAAGATATAAAAAGCTTTGATATTAGCTTGCTTTTTGGTATGATAGTATCATACTGGCAACTATATGCAGGAGGAACTGCTATGGACACAATATGTCGTGATATTTTTAGGGCAATCCATGAAAATAAATGGATAAGTATAGAATATAAAAATAAGAAGGATGAAATTACTAAATATTGGATAGGAATAATGGAAATAAATCCAATAAAAGGGAAATTGCGAGGAGAAGGATTACATTTAGGGAAAAACACAACTACGCAATTGGAGATTTATATAGAATCGATTTTATCCTCTCGTATTATTGAAGGTTCTTACTTTGAGGTGCCAGAGTTACTTAAAGCGGATATTCAACTAAATCCGCTTAAATATCGCTCCTTGTTTCATAGTGTTTCTAATTTAAAATTACTCAGTTATTATATAGATTGCAATAAACTGGATTCGGTTCCCTATAAAACAGAATATAGCCTGTTACAATATTTTGATGGAGATTGTATCAATAGGGGAGAGTATTACCTGTCAGATACGCAATTCAGAGACATTATAGATAGTTTTCAATATAATGCAACAAGTGTTTGGACTAAGAAAAGATTCAAACAATTAGCATTAAATATTTTAAGTGTACCGGTAAAACAAGGCTTATATGTACTCGCATATAGAGAGATGTTTCTGGATGTAAAACGCAGATGCTTAAAACCGGCAGAAGATGTCACAGTATGTACAGAATTTACAATAGACGGAACACAGCAAAGCATTCGGAAATTCTTAGATGCGGATGATTACGAGTTATTAAATGACTTTAAGAAAAATGCTGAATTAATAAAAGATAGAATTACACAAGGCAATAATCAGATTAAAGGCGTGGATGATATGCCTTACCTGATAGCTATTGGAAGAGATGTTATTTTAGATTTGCATGAAGAATATAAGGCTATTGATGATATGTTTCAGAAGGATGAAGTGACAGCACCTATACAGGCTTTTTTCGGAAATCTGGTTCAGGAACCGGCGAGCAGAAAGGTGTTTCCGATAGCCCTTTTGAATAAACAGATTAATCTTGACCAATTATTGGCAATTCATAATGCCATGAAATATCCATTGGCATATATACAGGGACCGCCCGGAACGGGAAAAACCAATACCATTGTAAACACTCTTGTGACAGCTTTTTTTAATGAACAGACCGTTCTGTTTACGTCTTATAATAACCATCCTATTGATGGAGTATGTGAGAAACTTCAACTCATCAGTAATGGTAATAAGGGATATATTCCTTTTCCCATTATACGACTTGGCAGTGATGAGAAAGTTGCAATGGCTATAGAGTATATTAAAAACCTTTATGAGGCAACGAAGGAAATTAATATTTATGAGGGGACACTCGAAAAAAGAAAATCAGACAGAATTGCAAGGACAAGACAATTAACAAGTCTTCTGCAGGATTATGAAGAAAGATTAAAGCTTATGGAAACGCAGGAGGCTATTCAAAGTCTGATGGATTCCAACAAACATCTTACTTTTCAGACACAACTGCAGGGAGTACAATTAAGACAGGTAGAGGAAAAAATTAAGCAGACGGGAAATATTACAGAGGAAGATGCATTAAAATTAGTATTAGAAGATGAAGAGGCTTTTAAGAACTATTTGTACTATACATCAGCTAAATGTATTAAACATTTACAAGAACCCAAAAACGCCGATTTGCTGAAGATTGTATATACGGAGGATGTAACTGAAAAGGTAAAAGCTTTTAATGATTATATAAAGAAGGATGAAAACCTCAAAAAGTTCCAGAAAATCTTTCCGATTATAGCAACTACTTCAATTTCGGCACACAAAATCGGAACGCCAGGTGTTCACTTTGATATGGTTATCATGGATGAAGCCAGTCAGGGGAATATTGCTACATCGCTTGTTCCAATTATCCGTGGAGCGAGTCTTATGCTGGTAGGAGATCCGCAGCAATTAAATCCGGTTATTTTGCTGAGTCAGATAGATAATAGGAAACTTCGCAAAACGTATAAGATAACAGATGAATATGACTATATTAATAACTCTATTTATAAAGTCTTTTTAGCCTGTGATTCCGTCAGCAGGGAGATTCTTCTCAGTCACCATTACAGATGCAATGACCGGATTATACAATTCAATAATAAAAAATACTACAATGGTAAGCTAAAAATCTGTAATCATAGTAAGGAACTGCATCCGTTGGTGTTTATAGATGTGCCGGAAAACAAAACATATTGTAAAAATACGGCGCCAATGGAAGTGAATCAAATCATTAAATATGCATCCATGAATAAAGATAAGAGCATTGGTGTGATTACTCCTTTTGCCAATCAAAAGGAGCTTATTAATCAGGAATTAAAAGACAATGAACTAAGCAATGTCTCTTGTGGAACGGTGCATGCTTTTCAGGGGGATGAAAAAGATGTTGTTCTTTTTTCGTTAGCCCTGACCGAAAAAACGGGGAAGGGAACATACGAATGGCTAAAAAACAATAAAGAACTTATTAATGTTGCTGTATCAAGAGCAAAAGATAAGTTGATTGTTTTGTCAAGTGCCAAAGAGTTAGAGCGTTTGCATGCTAATTCCGAGGATGATGATCTCTATGAGCTTGTACAATATGTAAAAAATAATGGAGAAACCAGGGTTACACCTAAAGTGGGAGCATCAAGAGCACTGGGAATAAAGCCTTACAGCACGGAAACGGAACAGGCTTTTCTGGAAAATCTAAACCATGCCTTAGATAATGTGCTTAACACAAATCATAAGTGCATTGTGCAAAAGGAAGTGAGTATTGCACATGTATTTCAGGATGCGTATGCCTATAATGACTTATTTTACACAGGAAGGTTTGATTTTGTGGTCTATGAAAGACAACCGAGAACAAAAGTGGATATTCCCATTTTGGCAATTGAGTTAGATGGCAGAGAACATATGGAAAAAGCAGTGGTTATGGAAAGGGATAAGAAAAAGAATGAGATTTGTGAAGAACATGGTTTTGAACTCATAAGAATCGAAAATACATATGCAAGGCGTTACCAGTTTATGAAAGAGATACTTATGAAATATTTTGCGAGTGTAAAAGAGTATCGGTAAAAGCTGACATCGGCCAACGATTTATTCATATAGATATGTTTAAGTGGGCAGGGGAGGGGACATTGGTTCAGCATTGACGGAAGTGAAACGGAGAGACTGAGTATGGTAGGTAAGATACTAAACTTAATTTCAATATAATTATAAATGGGAAAATAAAAAAAGAGATGTACTGCTTTGGTTACAAAATGATTGTAAGATTTATAAAACATTTGTATTAAATAATTAAGTGGGAGGAAAAAAATGAATGAATATGTTAAGAATGAATTAGAGCAACGAATTGCTTCGTTTCAACAGTTGCCGTATTTATTTGTTGGAACTGGTTTTTCTATGCGTTATTCTCATGCACCAAGCTGGAATGAACTGCTGTTTAATACGTGGAGAGTGATTAATCCTGAGAAGAAGGAAAGAAGTTATGAAAAACTTAAGCAAAGAATTGAGAGAAAAATTGCAATTGAGCATCCGGGTATGACAGAGGAAGAACAAAAATATTATGTTAATCCTGTTTTGGCAACAGCTATAGAGCAGGAGTTTAATGAACGTTACTATTCTGAAGAGGGATTTGATATGATTGTTTTCAACGAAGAAGAAAACAACCACATTATCAACAATCGGTACAATCCATTTAAGTTTCTGGTTGCAAGACAAATGAGCCATATGCAGTTAGATAATGGTTTGACGGAATATAAAGAAGTGCAAAGTCTAATTAGAAATCAAAATAAATTTGCAGGAATAATAACAACCAATTATGATGGAGTTTTAGAAAATGTTTTTAAGGACTTTTCGGTTCTAATCGGACAGGATAGTTTATTATTAGCCAATTCATTGAATATTTTTGAAATATATAAAATACATGGATGTTGTAGTAAACCAGATAGCATTGTTTTGACCGAAAAAGATTATGAGGATTTCGACAAGAAATTGAAATATTTATCTGCAAAGCTATTAACAATTTTTGTTGAGCATCCCATTATTTTTATTGGATATGGTTTAGGAGATGTTAATATTCGCAATATCTTTTGCGAAATTGCTGAATGCTTAACAGCAGAACAGCTTGAAAAGATTAAGAATAATTTTATTTTTATTTCTCCAACGTTTGGAAAGGAGGAAGCATATAATAAAAACACTCTTACGTGGGGTAGACATTCTATCATGATTAATGAATTTATATTAGACAATTATGAGATTGTCTATCAAGCTTTGTCAAAAATTAGAAGTTCAATGCCAATTAAGCTTGCAAGAAAACTTCAGGATATGGTATGCCGATTTGTCTATTCTACAGAGGCACAAAATAATATTTTATTTGGGGACATTAATAGTCCTGATATAGATGATGAAAAAGCAGCAGTGTATTTTGGAAGAGCGGATACAGTAAGACAGATAGGTTTTAGCTATTTCGATATTGATGAAATTTTAGAGGATATTCTTTTTGATAATAAGCCATATCTTATCAATTCACAGCTAATTGATAAAACATTTAAAAATATACGAAGCAGATCGGGAAGTACACTTCTGCCTATATATAAATATATCAGAGCATTGAATTATCCTTTGGACAACATACCTTCAAACTACAATATTATCAATGGCTATGATGACCCTGATATAAGACCTACATCATCTGATATGCGAAGTTACATTAAAACAGGTACAAAATTTAACAATATAAGAGATATCGAGATGACATATCCTAACCATATTCCTAAGCAAGTGGCAAATATTAAAAAGTTTGCAAAGGATATTTTGACTGAGGAATTAGGGGAGTATTTGAGAAAATACTATAATACTGAATTATATGAAAGATATAAATCTTTATTTAGAAAATTAATAGCATTGTATGACTATAAAAAATATTCATAAAATAAAGAAGGTACAATCCCCACTGTTCAGATTCCTAAAAAGAAACCATCCAAGAGGTTCATATACCTTGTACTTTTATTGTATGAAAAATACAAGTTTATTATACCAATTGTTTGGTAAAATGCAATAGGTAATAATGCTGAATTTTTACGAAAGTAAAAAAGGAAATTCTAAAAAACTAAATAAAGCAATATTATACTATATATTATAGGCGAAAGTGGTCATCAATAAAACCCTATCATAACTCCGCAGATACTTTCAGACACTGTAAAAAGTACTCTGAGGGGGTATCCTTGAAAGCTTATATCGAAGAATGTTCGATTGGCATAAAAATGTACATTATCAAAAATAATGCTACTGTGCTTCAGTCCGTCAGGGCATACGAGGTAAGTGAGCGAACAGTATATGAGGACACAATAATGCGATAGGATAAAAACAAAATTATACGGAAAATGGAGTAGAACTGAAATAAAGGTACTCTCGGGTAGATCAATCTGGGAGTGCTTTTTGCATAATGAATAAAAATAATTTATATCGAAGAAGAGAAAATACAAGTTGTTAAGCGACATATTACTGCATAATGTGGAGAGGAAGACAAATGAAGACAGACCGGATATTGGGCATCATCATTTATTTAGTGAATCATGATAATGTTTCTGCCAGCTATCTCGCAGAAAAATTTCATGTATCGGTCAGGACAATTCAAAGAGATATGATAAGTATTTCTGCAATAGGCATACCGATATATTCGGAAAGCGGGAAAAATGGCGGTTATTCCATTCTGCCTACTTATAAAATCGAAAACAGCGAAATCAGAAGCGATGAACAGCAGATGATAATAAAGGCATTGGAAAGTTTGGCCACATCTTATACCAATGATACCTTAAAGACCCTGATAGAAAAGTATAATGCGATTGTTCAAAAAGAAGGCGGTCAAAAAGTTTTCTGGGATTTTGGCGTAACCAAAGAAAATGCCGATGTACAGAGTAAAAACAAATTGCTGGAACATGCCATTGGTCAGAAGAAGTATGTGTCATTTGCATACTGCAACGCGGATGGAAGAAAATCCGTACCGGTGGTCGAGCCACTGGCTATTCATTATAAATGGTATGCATGGTACCTCTTCGCTTATTCGGAAGAGAAAAAGCAGTATAGAACCTACAAAGTGGCAAGAATGCAGAATTTGAAGGAAACGGATAAGATATCGGTTATAGACCATGGGGACGTTAAGGTCTTAATGAGCGAGTCAGAGCAGGCATACTACCAGACAAGCATTCCGATTGAGGTGCAGTTTGCCAATGAAGAAACGGCATTGATGGAAGAATATTTTCCGGGTTGTCCCATAGAACAGATAGCAGAAAATACAAAACGCATGTTTATTGATGTGCCTGCAAAGGAACGATTATGGAAAGCACTGCTGTTAAGTTTCGGAAACAAAGTAAAGGTCATAGGACCGGAGGAGTACAAGAAGGAGCTGATACAGACAGCTCAAAAATTTTTGTCTAATTACGACATATAGTTGTCGCAGCAATCCCGTAAAATATACCTGAAAATAGGAAAGACAAACATGTTTTATCATTGGAAAATTGGGAGGAAGGTTTATGACAAAAGAAGGATTGATCCGTTCATTTGAAGAAAAACACAAGGAATTGGAACGGGCATTGCAGGGAGATGACATTGGCTATATAAAGGAACTGACGTTGGAAGTTCATGCTATGGTTCATCCGGCGGAAGTATCCGGCAGGACGGAGAAAACAGTAGCGGATTATGTGCTGGATTACATGATGAAAGGGCATCAAAACGACCTTGTGCCCAGGGAGAACTGGGAAGAAGACCTCCATTATGCCGGAACCAATACGGTGCCGATGTGCTGGCAGTTCTGGCATACTTACAGAATTGAAGATTTAGTCAGTAATATATTGATGGCAAACCAAAATCAGTTGTTTGATGATGAGTGGCAAAAAAGAATAGGGACAAACATTATGGATACAGGGAATGCCCTGGAGCTGGATGAAGCAATCACATTTGCAAAAGGAATTCATGTGGAAGTTTTACGGGAGTACATGATTGCTGTCGGAAAAAATACAAGAAAAATCTTAGAGAGTCTTACATTGGAACAGATTAAATCCATGGTGCCGGAAGAGTGGGTTATGCGCATCCTTGAAGAAGGCGGAGTGACTACGGATATCCGTTCGGTATGGCTGCTGGTATTCTGGGGAAGACTGACGAGGGGCGGAATGATTTTGATACCTATGACAGGGCACCATATGATGCACTTGCCGCCCTGTTTGGACCATTTGCCGATATTGGATTGATGCAGCAATGATGTGACTCAATAGAAAAAGCAGTCTTGCTGAAATCGGTTTTATACATATATAAATTGGGGAGGAAGCGATACCATGACATCATTGGAAGTAGACACAATGGTGAATAATTCAACATATGACTTCACGCAACAAGATGCTTTTGATGCACTTTACGGGGAGCTTGCAAAAAGAATGCAGAGTATGAAAAATGGTGAGGTATACACCATTGAAGAAGCATGGGAGGAAATTGACAAGGTATAAATTCCGGTCATATCCCCTCGGAAACATACATACAATGTAAAAAAGTATTCTGAGGGGATTACCTTTGAAAGATTATATCGAAGAACGTGCGATGGGCATTGCAACGTACATCATCGAAAACAATGCCACCGTGCGTCAGACCGCCAAGGCATTCGGAGTCAGCAAGAGCACGGTACATAAGGACGTGACAGACCGCCTGATGCAGATTAATCCGACACTTGCAAAGGAGGCAAGATGCGTTCTGGACGTAAATAAATCGGAGCGGCATATCAGGGGCGGCATGGCAACCAAAGAAAAGTATGCGCACCAGCACCGGAACGGACTGTAAATGCGTGGCGGAAAATAAAGAAAACCATATAACGTGCCGATACATATCCCAAAGGATAAAAACTGTTGATGCGGCAGGGAAGCCGCGTGCGGAAATCAGGGAGGATGTATCGGCATGTTTACAATGGCGGGAACAATAAAAAGAAGTGTGCGCATGGCAGCACTGGATCAGAAATGGCAGCAGAAAAAGAACAGTTTCGGGCAGGATAAGAAGAAACTGACGGAAATGACAGCGGAAGAACGGCAGCTTCAGGATTTCAGAGAACAGGCAGAGCAGATGCGGAAAAGTCAGAAGCATGCCAATATCGATGCCAAGCTGGCAGCGGGGGAAGAACTTACCCCGGAAGAAATTGAGTATTTACGGCAGAATAATCCACAGGCACTAAAAGATTATGAGGACACCCAGAAGGAGCGGGAAAACTATAAAAGGGCGCTCCGCAACTGCAGAACGAAAGAAGAGGTAGAGCGGTTAAAGTACACTAAGATGGGACAGTTTATGGCGGAAGCCAAGAAAATATCCAGTAACGCCTGCATTCCCAAGGGGAAAAAGGTTGCACTGTTAAAGAGAATTCTGCAGCAGGCAACTGCGGTAGAGGACGAACATAAGGAATTTTTGAAGACAAGCCGCTACGCAAGTCTTCCTACGGAAGAGGAAGCAAGAGAGGCGGAAAAAGCCGAAAAAGAACAGCGGGAAGCGGAAACCACAGGAGCTGACGAAACGGAAGACGTGGGAGATGCAGGAGACGCAGAGGATGTAAAGGACTCTGATGCTGAGGGCACAAAGGACACCGGAGCAGAAAGCGCAGACCATACCAAGAAAACACCGTTACCAAATACCCCGGAGTTTCCGAAGGACACCCGCCGCAAAAAGAAACCGCAGCCTGCCGGCAGTTTGCCGGAGGGCTCTGCAGCCATCCACAGTATTTTAACCAGTGTAGTGGCATCGGCGGATGGCATCCCCAGTGAAATAAATGTGAAAATATAACTTTACAATCGAAAAAATGTGTATATAATCAAGTCAAATTTTAGCAAAGGCGCTATGTAGAAATACATGGCGCTTTTTTCTATGGAGAAAGGCAGGTTTTTCATATGGAAGAACAGCAGAAAAAAAGCACGGCGGAAGTGCTGGTGGAATGCTTGAAGGAAGAAGGCGTTGACACCATATTCGGTATTCCCGGAGAAGAAACACTGGATTTGATGTTTGCCATAAAAAAAGCGGTATTCATTTTATAGATACGAGGCATGAACAGGGTGCGGCATTTATGGCGGATGTATACGGCAGACTGACCGGTAAAGCAGGTGTCTGTCTGTCCACACTGGGACCGGGAGCCACCAACCTGGTAACCGGCGTGGCAGATGCGTTCCTGGACGGTTCCCCACTGGTAGCGATTACCGGTCAGGTAGGAACCGACCAGATGCAGTTGACGAGCCACCAGTATCTGGATTTAACCACCATGTTTGCGCCCATTACCAAACGAACCAAGCAGATTATCCGGCCGGATACCGTGACAGAAATTACCCGACTGGCGTTTAAGTATGCGGAAAATGAGAAGCCGGGCGCTACGCATATTGATTTACCGAAAAACATTGCCAAGATGCCGGCGGATGTAGCGCCCTTAAAGAAACAGGAAAACTGGTAGAGTATGCTTCCAGAAAAGCAGTTGTGGCTGCAAGTGAACTGATTAAACAGGCAAAAGTGCCGGTGATACTTGCCGGTAACGGTGCGGTCCGGCAGCATGCGTCCGGGGCATTGACGGAGTTTGTGAACAAGCTGCACATTCCGGTGGTAAATACCATGATGGCAAAAGGCATTGTGTCCATGGACAACCCCTACAGTCTGTGGACCCTGGGAATACCTCAGAAGGATTATGTCAATAAAATATTTGAGGTGGCGGACCTGGTTATCGGTGTGGGCTATGACATGGTGGAATGTGCGCCGTCCAAGTGGAACGTCCGTCCCGGCACCAAAATCATACATATTGCCTGTGAGCCTGCCGATGTCAATAAACGTTATCAGCCGGATGTGGAGCTGGTGGGCGATATTTCCAACAGTCTGCAGAAAATTTTAAATATTACGGAAAGAGAAGAAGAACCGGTATTAGCCCTGCAATTAAAGGAACAGATGGTAAAAGAGCAGGAAGAAATGGCGGCGGATGACTCCTATCCCATGAAACCGGCAAGAATTTTAGCGGATGTACGGAAAATCATGGGAAAAGAGGACATTGTGCTTTCCGATGTGGGCGCTCACAAAATGTGGATTGCCAGACATTACCACTGCTACGAACCCAATACCTGTTTAATCAGCAACGGTTTTGCCAGCATGGGCTTCTCCGTGCCGGGCGCCATCAGTGCCAAAATGCTTTACCCGGAGCGAAGGGTGCTGGCAATCTGCGGAGACGGCGGATTTATGATGAATAACCAGGAACTGGAAACGGCAGTGCGTAAAAAAGTGCCCTTTGTTACCCTGATTTGGGAGGACGAGGCTTACGGTCTTATTAAATGGAAGGAACAGGAGCAGTTCGGCGACAGTTGTTATGTGGATTTTACCAATCCTGATTTCAAAATGATGGCGGAATCCATGCATTGTAAGGGCTATGAAGTACATTCGGCACAAGAACTGATACCGACGCTGGAAGAAGCATTTGCCCAGAAGGTGCCTGCGGTTGTCGTTGTGAAAGTGGATTACAGCGAAAACATGAAACTCAGCGCCCACTTAAAAGAGATTATGCTTTGACAACCGGACGGATAGTCTTTATAATGGGAAACAGATATTTAGGAGACTATTACGAAAGGCATGGTAGGATAATGGATAGAGAAATGGTTGTGGTTCTCGATTTCGGCGGTCAGTATAACCAGCTGATAGCCCGCAGAGTCAGAGAATGCAATGTATATTGTGAAGTGCATCCGTACAACCTTCCTTTGGACAAGTTGAAAGAAATGCATCCCAAGGGAATTATTTTCACAGGAGGTCCCAACAGCGTATACGGCGAAGAGTCCCCACTTTGCGATATGGAAGTGTTCAAACTGGGTGTGCCCGTGCTTGGTATCTGCTACGGTTCCCAGCTTATGGCGCACATGCTGGGTGGCAAGGTGGCAACCGCACCTGTCAGCGAATACGGCAAAACTGAGGTTACGGTGAACAACAGGACCAAGTTGTTTGAAGGCGTATCCGAAAAAACAATCTGCTGGATGAGCCATACAGATTATATTGAAAAGGCACCGGCTGATTTTACCATTACGGCACATACACCGGTATGTCCCGTTGCGGCAATGGAAAATGTGGAGAAAAATCTGTATGCGGTACAGTTCCACCCCGAAGTAATGCATACACAGGAAGGTATGAAGATGCTTCACAACTTCGTCATGAACATCTGCGGATGTACCGGAAGCTGGAAGATGGATTCCTTCGTGGAAACAAGCATTCAGGCAATCCGTGAAAAAGTCGGAAACGGCAAAGTACTTTGCGCCCTGTCCGGCGGCGTTGACTCTTCCGTAGCAGCCGTAATGCTGGCAAAAGCAGTCGGCAAGCAACTTACCTGTGTATTTGTAGACCACGGTCTGCTTCGTAAAAACGAAGGAGATGAGGTAGAAGCGGTATTCGGACCCGACGGTCCCTACGACTTAAACTTTATCCGTGTCAATGCACAGGAGCGTTTTTACAGCAAACTGGCGGGCGTTACCGAACCGGAACGCAAGCGTAAAATCATTGGTGAAGAATTCATCCGTGTATTTGAGGAAGAAGCAAAGAAAATCGGAGCCGTGGATTTTCTGGTACAGGGAACCATTTATCCCGATGTAATTGAAAGCGGTCTCGGCAAATCAGCCGTTATCAAGAGCCACCACAACGTAGGCGGTCTTCCCGACTATGTAGATTTCAAAGAGATTATTGAGCCGTTGCGGCTTTTGTTTAAGGATGAAGTCCGTAAGGCAGGCCGTGAACTCGGCATTCCCGAATACCTGGTAAACCGTCAGCCGTTCCCCGGCCCCGGTCTTGGTATCCGTATCATTGGCGAAGTTACTGCGGAGAAGGTTAAAATCGTTCAGGATGCTGACTACATCTACCGCGAAGAAATCGCCAAAGCCGGCATTGCACCGGAACTTGGTCAGTACTTTGCAGCTCTGACCAACATGAGAAGCGTCGGCTGCATGGGTGACGAGCGTACCTACGATTACGCCGTGGCACTCCGTGCCGTAACCACCTCCGACTTCATGACCGCAGAAGCTGCCCAGCTTCCCTGGGACCTCCTCGGCAAAGTCACCAACCGAATCGTAAACGAAGTGAAGGGTGTCAACCGCGTAGTCTACGACTGCACCAGCAAGCCACCCGGAACGATTGAGTTTGAGTAAGGGGTTGTTGAAGTGCTTATCAGCGAAAGAATCTTCCTTTTAATGGATAAGAACGGACTAAGCCAGAAAGAATTTTCAGAGCAGACAGGAATTTCCCAAAGTACGATCAGTGATTGGAAACGGAAAAAAACAAATCCATCTGCGGACAAAATACTTAAAATATGTGAAGTATTACATATTACGCCAAATGAATTATTAGCAGAGGGAACAGTTCATGATGATGGCAGGATGGATTATGTATTTGCACTGAATAAAGACGAAGCAGTTGTTCTGGAAAGTTTCAGAAGTCTGGAAAGCCGACAAAAAGAACGACTATTGGGCTATATGACCGCTTTGAAAGAAAATAAGTGACACTTTAAATCGTATGTTAGGGATGTCTTGACATACGATTTCTTTTGAAATAAAATACGTATATGCGGTACGCATATACAATCTAAGAAATGGAGAGAGAATATGGGAGATGTAAGTATTATTGCAAGACGACTTGAGGATGGTCATGTTCAGTATGGATGGAGCGGAAATGGCGGATATTATAAAGTGGTAGGGGTACGGCTTCTATTATGGTATCTGGAGCCGGAAGATGTGGAATATCTTTTTGGATTGGGGCAGACCGCATTAATTGGAAAACGTGGAAGCGAATACGGAGGATACCGTTGGATTGAAACACATGACCTTACGGGTGAACCATTTTGGTTAGACTGTTCGGAACGAAGTATTTTCAGTAGAATTGCATTTATTGATTATGGATATTTCTATGATTTGGATCACAAATGGTACTATATCATTCCGGGACCGTTTAGGATTAAGATGCCTTTAGAGTTGATTGTTCAGAATGTAGATGAACAAAACTATGAATTTGATTTTTGTGAAAAAGTTCAAGATAAAATACTACGTTATATTCTGGGGGATTATAGAGAAAAAAATCCTGAGTTTGCTGAGTTTTTGGATAAAGAAGGATATTGCGTAGAGGATATCCTTGAAAATATAAGTGAAGATGGCTTGTTATCGGTTCTGGAATTCTATCACAAGTATTGGAAAATATTTGATTATTTTGATGATTGGATTCTTATTAAAACAAATGAGGAAGATACTGAAATCACAGATATTGTTATGAAGAAAATGAGTGAAAATCATGTTGAGACATGTGAGTGGTAAGATCTGGAGTTTAGCTTAGATAGATAAACCCAAGATAGGAGATCAAACATGATAACCAACGCTTTTTGACAACTCAGAAGCCATATTCGGACCGAAGCTGACTTTGTGCTAACTTGAAATGGTAAATATCAGTGCAATAGAAAAATGTTTGTATGTGCGAATTATAATTTAGCCTGAATTATTCACGGTTGTATCGTGAAAGTGGCTGAATGCCATATGGTTACTGT
>ERZ1034691.159-NODE-159-length-53104-cov-10.182209_pt1 | contig 53104 bp, 55 predicted proteins | sample MGYA00520638_ERZ1034691 | MGnify/ENA primary metagenome ERZ1034691 (study PRJEB33766, sample SAMN09781763) | gut metagenome | biome: gut microbiome | host: Homo sapiens | place: Madagascar | study: EMG produced TPA metagenomics assembly of the PRJNA485056 data... | reverse complement strand
GAGCGCATGCTTCACACGCATGAGGTCACAGGTTCGAGTCCCGTAGTCTCCACCAAAACCCTTGAAAGTTCTGATCTTTCAAGGGTTTTTTCTTGTTTTCATGCCATGATTCAGACCGCATGCCTGTTTGCCGATTTTAATGATAGGAATGAGGTCTAAAAATGCGTTCAAAAATCAAATTAAATGAACAGTCTGGCCGCAGCGTAGCGGAAGTCTTTGACGACTTCGTTTTTGCCCAGACTGCGGAAGGTTTGTCAGAGGTCACGATTCGCAATTACAAGCTCCACTTACACAGCATTTCCAAACATCTAGATATTCAACAGCCAATGAAGGAACTGACCAACAGGCAATTGGAGGAAATGATTGTGTCTATGCGGAAGTCTGGTCTTGCCCATAATTCCATTTCTGCCTATGCCAGAGTATTCCGCACGTTTCTGAATTGGTGTCAGCGTCAGGGTGTGGCAAGTCTGACCATGCCCCACATAACGGATAAGGAAACCGTGAAAGAAACCTATACGGATGAAGAACTTGCGCTACTGCTCCAAAAGCCAAAATCAGACTGTTCCTTTGCGGAATATCGGAATTGGGTCATTATCAATTTTCTGCTCAATAGCGGCTGCCGTGCGGCGACTGTGCGGAACATCCAGATTCGGGATGTGGACTTGACCGCAAGACAGATTATCTACCGCCACACGAAAAACGGGAAGATTCAGACGGTTCCCCTTTGCTCTAAAATGGCATCTATTTTGAAGGATTATATGGCAATCCGTAAGGGACAGCTTGCGGAATATCTGTTCTGTGACCAATACGGGGATATGCTGTCAGAAAACGGACTGCGGCTTGCCATTGCCCATTATAACCGCTCCCGTGGCGTGGAGAAAACCAGCATTCACCTGTTCAGGCACACTTTCGCCCGCAAATATCTTGTGGACTGTGGCGGGGATGCGTTTATGCTTCAAAGATTGCTGGGCCACTCTACCCTAAAAATGACAAAGCATTATTGCGCTATTTACGATGCGGACATTGCAAAGAATTTTGACAGGTTTTCCCCTTTAGCACAAATCAACACAACCAAAAGCAAGCTGAAAAGAACGTAAGCTATCATCTTTTATCATCTTTGAACATCTATAAAGCAAATGGAGAGGTGCTTTCACATCTCTCCATCATTTCTATACATTTCTAGTGATTTTTCAAGGAACTCCCGCATTTTCTCTACTACTGGTTCCGGTGAAAGAATCTTTACCTTTCTTCCAAAAGTCGCAATCCAGGCAAAGAAAGGCGGGCTGATCTCGATGGGGGCCAGGATGATGAAATGGTTTTCGTCACACGGCATCATCATAATATCTTTGCCGAATTGGTCTATTACTGCGTCCGCTAATTCGTTGCGGAAGCGGATGCGCACATTGTATTCCTGCCCGCCAAACATATCAAATACTTTTGCCTTTTGGCGGTTCAGGTTCTTCTCGCTGTAGGCTTCTTTGCCGTCCCGCTTGATGGGCAAGGGCTGGGAAATACGCTCCATTCTATCCACACGGAAATAGCGGAACTTCTCTTTTTCGCTGTCGTAGGCATAGAGATAATAATTGCCGTTGTTCCAAAGAAGGGCGTAAGGACTGACCACATATTGCCCGCCACTCTTGGAATACTGTTTTTTGTCATTGGTGGCGGGCGCATAGTGGAAGTAGCGGAAGCTGATCTTGCGGTCTGCGGCAATAGCGGCGTGGATGCGGTCTGCGTCCTTCATAACGCTGTCGTTCATATTGCGGATTCGGTTCGCAACGTGGTTTTCACGATTCAGACTTTCGACGGTGTCCTTGCCCGCAAATTTCTTTATTTTGGCGGTCAATTCCTGGGCTTTTTCTCTGGTGATGAATTTGGAGGACTGAACACTGTCCACCAAAAGCCGGAGTTCGTAAGGCTCAAAGGGCGGGTTCAGGAGCCGATACCCCTTCTTGTGGGGGTCATAGTCCAGCTGTAGCCCGCAAATATCCCCCAGGGCCGCAAAATCGGCGTAGAGCGTCTTTTTCTCCACGGGCATGTCGTGTTCCCGCAATAAGGCTTCCAGCTCCCCACGCTTCACAATGCGGTCACGGCCTGCGTTGGCTTCCAGGTATTGCTTTAGAAGGAGGAGACGGATAGCAATGTAGTATTTTCCGTGGTTTGCCAAGGTGGGGGCCTCCTTTTAGAGGATTTTTGCTATTATAACATACTTCCGCAGAATAGAAAATCCCCCAAAGGATTTCCGCTCGAAAAAATAAAAGTATGGAACCTCTGGGGGCCTTTATTCCTCTATTTTGACAATATCTACGGATGCTTCCAGCAGCAAATTGATTAGTTCATTGCGAGAACGGTTTGTTTCTGCGGAAAGTTTATCCAATCTTTCAATCAGTTCATCTTTCATACGAACGGAAACGACTTTATATCCATCGTCTCCACGTTTCGCAATCTTCTTTTTGATTTTAATTTCCTCTGCCACTATAATCACCTCAATTATAGTATGATTATAGCTTGACAGAAATAGCTTTGATATATTATAATTATGTAGTCTTATAAGAACTATAAAAATATAGTTAGAGGAGATTAAACATAAAAAAAACAATTACCCTGCTCTTGGCACTGGTGCTGTGCCTGTCCCTATGCGCTTGCGGAAGCAACTATCAAAAACAAGCAGAGGAAGTCGCTCCTAAATTGGATGGTAAGTGGGGACGAAGTTGGACTGCTCCACTCGGAACAATGTATCAGGTTTATATCTTTGAATTTGAGGATGGAAACAGTGGAACTGCGGTACTTTATAATCAGGTAGATGACACACCAATATCTGCTTGGAATGGTACATTCTCTGTCAGCACAAAGAAAGACGGTATCATTGATTTGTCTTTCCACAAATTTGTCGATAACAGTGGAACAGATGAGCTAGATGAGCCTAAGGAGATGGTGGTTCATTATACATACAAAGACGGAAACCTTTCTCTGACAGACGATGAAGAGAACACACTTATTTCTCTTGGATAACGAATACACGAAAGGGACAAACAAAAATGCCTACCATACATTCCGTTTTTGAAATTGCTCGCAAGACCATACAAGCCAAGAAGCGCATACTTCTAATTGCTTTGGTTTTACTCTTGGTTGTATCCGTTTTCGTTGGCAGCAGCATCTATAAGCGTAATTATTTCTCCCATATTGTCTCTCAAATGCTGCGCCAATATCCTTTTGCCGACAATGGGGTAGCACAAGATGGCAGTTATTTGGAAATAGACACAAACCCCAATAATGCTGACCCAGATTCTTTTTCTTACAATAGCCGCAAAGCCAGTGACTCTTTGGATGGAATCAAATTTGTGAATGAAAAACTCGGTTTTTCCAACTCCGTTTATCGAAAAATGGTATCTACTACTGCATTAATGGGACGGCAAACCGCAGAGAACAAGCATTTTCGTGTTTCTTGGACATATCATCCGAGCAACGGTCTGGAAGTAATGTATGAGCGAAAATAGCCTTTATTTCTTTGAAAAATGGAACGAAAATGGCAGAGCGTTGTTGCGTTCTGCCCTTTTTGATTTTTATCTCTCCAACAGCTCAATATACTTATAAACCGTTGTCCTGCTCAAATCACAAACCCTTGCCAATTCCGAAACATTCAACTGCCCTTTTTTGAAAGCGGGATAATGCCGAAGGAAGATTGCGGGAATGCTTTCGGCGGTTACTTGCGGTCTGCCGATTTGCTTTCCATTTGCCTTTGCGTTCGCCATTCCGGAGCGCACACGGCTTCTAATCATTGCCAACTCCAATTGACTGAACACGCCCGCCATCTGTAAAAACGCCTCGCTCATCGGGTCTGAACGGCCCTCACGGCAATCCAGGGTCATAGAACCCACAATCACAAGCCGCAGACGCTTCTCCCGCACGGTGTCGATAATTTCACAAAGCTGCTGTGTGCTTCTGGCAAGGCGGGAAACCTCCAGAACAATGATGGTGTCGCCTGCCTGGGCTGCCGCAAACATCCGGGATTGTTGGCTCTTTACCTTTGCGTCTCCGTGTTCGTATTCCATAAAGATTTCCACGGCTCCGGCGGCTTTCAGCTCCCGCACTTGGCGGTTTATATCCTGCTTGCCCTCGTTGGTGGAACATCTGGAATAGCCGTAATCCATAACAATCTCTCCTTCTGGTGGCGGGGCTTTTGGCCCCGCCTTTTCTATCACACGCTGATGGTGAAGCGGCGGCTGGAAACCTGCTTGGTGTACGCCTTGTAGATTTCCGGCATTACCTTCTTGAAAGCGGTGGTGTCAAACCGATTGGAAAGAACGGCGGTATAGCGGATGATGTACTGTCCCGCAATCATTTTCTCCAACTCTCTGGCATCCATCTCCGCTTTGATCTCGTTGCGGATGGTGTCGGCCTGGGCTTTCATTTCCTCAACCATCGCCTCGTATTTGTTCAGCAATTCAATCTTGGCAAGCAGTTCGATTTTAGACATTGTGGTGATCTCCTTTATTTTTTTTGCCGTCTCTCCGTGCTGTCGCCGCTCCTATGTGTTTGTCGGTTCGCTGGGTTACATCAGGCGGTGTTGAAATTGGCTCCCAACTCTTTATGGACTTATTATAGCACTAATTACTGGTGCTGTTTATTGACAAAATACACTAATTATTGGTGCTATAATTGTCTATATTAGCACTTGATATTAGTGCTTTTCTTTGCTATAATGTGGATGATAGAGAAGGAGGCGAATTTATGGCAATCCGTTATAAAGTGGATATAATGGCCGAACTAAAACAGAAGGGCTATAGCTCCACAAAAATCCGTGAAGAAAAGCTAATCGGGCAATCCTATTTACAGCAAATTCGGCACGGGGATTTAGTGTCCTGGAAAACCCTTGATACAATCTGCTCCCTGTTGGACTGTCAGCCAGGAGATTTGATTGAGTATGTGCGGGAAGCCGATGTAAACGAAAGGGGCTAACTCGTTTCCTTGACAATTTTTCTCGCTTTTCCGGCCTGTTCGGCTCCCTTTTGGCTGCTCCAAAAGTGTAGGCGAAACCAAATGTTAAATTGAACAGGGTAGGGCATATATTTCGGGAAAGCCAGATATTTTCCCGCCAAAAGGAAAAAGGCGTGGCTTGCGCTTCCACGAAGAGCAAACCGCAATCCAGAAGTCGGAATACCTGACTGTTCGCGGCCCAATAAAACAAAAAATCCCCCCAAAGGTTTTCTGCTCTTAGAAAATAATAGAGCGGAAAAACCCTTGGGGGGCTTATAAAATTGTCTCGTCATTGGCTTATAGTTTAATCTTGATTTCTTTATTCCAATCCTTCAAAAGATCGTCCACAGCCTTATCCAAAGCGGCTTCCATAGATTTTTCCATAAGGCTGAAAATCTCTTTCTCCAAAATGGACTGCTGCTTTTTCTTCTTCTCGTTCTCTCTTTCACGGGTACGGTCAATTCTCACTTGATTTTCACCTCACTTTTAATCTTAACGGTAACAACGGAATCCGCAAGTGCTTCCCGTTCTGCCTGCTCCCTGTCCATTTTCTTATGGAAGGCGTATAGAATTTCATCGGGCGTGAAGCCGTCAAGATACATCCAGTCGTAGTATTCGGGTACTTTTCTGTAGCAATCGTCTAATAACGTCATTGTGATACCTCCGTATTCTTTTCTATTAGAAATGTGCTTTTTTATAAAGAAATTGTTTGGAATTGCCCAATTAGAACTTGAAGCCGTCCTCTTTCTGCTGCTGTTGGAACAATTCTCCTCGAATGTTTCTGGACAATTCGTAAATATCTTGAAGACTGATTCCATCATCCAGGGAAAATGCCCCCAAAAGGATTGTTGTGCAGGAATAATAACAACAATGATGCTTTTCCCACATCTGATGGATAGCCTCGCTCCACGCATCTTGCCAAGCCTCTTTTGGCGAAAGGCCGTCCTCCTGGTTCTTTTTTTGAAATTCCTGTACCAGCGCAATCCTTTCCTCATAGTATTGCCGCATTTCTTCATCATCGGAGGCAATCGGAGAGCGAACAAGGACTCCATTAGCATTTTCGGTTTTCCAAAAGGTACGTTCTTCACTTTTTGCCGCAATGGATTCATTGAAAAGTTTACTGCACCAATTAGACAATGTTCTGGCGGCAACGTAAATCCTATACTCCTGATAGAATGCGTCGGCCCGTTCTTCCCACGGCATACTCTCAAAGCCGGGAATATCATCAAAGGCGCAAAGAAAGCAGCTGAACGCATAGGGGTCAGTCTGAACGTCCAGACCGAAAACAACTATCAGAATCATCTTTAGCCGTTCTACATCGGTGGTGGGAATGTGGGTGATCTCCACGCTTGCCGTAGAATATTCGTAGCCATAACCCAGGTTTTGAAGCTTTCTTTCAAGATTCCTTTTGAAATGCCGATTGTCCGCAAGATTCAAGTCGAATAATTCAGCCATTTCCTGCCGGGAATAGACCCGCTTTTCCAAATACATTACCGCTAAATTCATAATCTGTACCCCCAAAGGTTTTCTCGTCTTTTATAATTTTAGGAAAGGAAAACCGTTGGGGTTTTCTCCTATGTTGTGGCGGTTATTAGCCCTCGGTTCCCGCGGCGGCCAATTCCGACTCTGAATTTTCCTTGTTGTTGCTGGGCTGAAAGGGAATGAGCGTAGGATGGTTATTGAAATAGTAGAAAGGTTCCGTGCGATACTTGGGAAACTGCTCCACAAACCAACCTGCTACAATTGCGTAGGCTTTCTTTTTGCCCATTGCCTGTGCGTAGGCGCAAACATGGTTATACTCCTTCTTGTAGCTCTGTTCTTTATCATCAACTACCGCAATAAACCGCTCCATATTTTCAACGGTGATACCCTTGTAGGGGTTATGGTGGAACTTCTCGTTGCTCTTTGTAACGTAGGTAGTGGGGGTACGGTGGGTCTTTCCAATCACTTTCAGATTCGGAAAGTCGGTGCTGAACTTCTGATAAAGTTTGTATTCCTCACTCCCGGGATTGTTCATAGCCTCTGTAAACTTGGCGGTAATGGTCAGGGTCCTGGAGATAACATCAAACTTAAACTTTTCCATAATAAATACCTTTCCTTTCTGTACGTGGGTGGATTAAGATGCTTTACGGGTCTGCTCTGCGTTGTCAGAAGAAATTTCGGTCAGGGGCTTGGTTGCCTGAGCAATTCGGAAGTTGGAAATCTTCTCTCTTGCGTCATCCATTTTGAAGGGCTTTTCCTCGGTGCTGAACTTATCCAAAAACCACTTCTTTGTCATGGGGAATGCTTTCATACGGCACTCCTTAGCCGCTTTCTGAATTGCTTTGTATTCTCTCTGCATCTCCTTAGCGTTATCCAAAGTGGAAATGTAATCTTTAATAAAGTCGTCATTCAGCCCTTCGTAAGTTCTCTTGGCACGCGTGGTCTTGTGCTTCTGCTCTTTGACTGTCAGCTTGAAGGTGGGATGCGCCGCAATCTTAGCAGTCAGTTCCTCGTATTCGGGGCCAAAACCCTTACTGGCTTTATTAAAGCTGGCCTGGGTTCCGGTAATAGTCGTGTTGATGAAGTCAATGGTGAAGCGAACAGCGGAAGTAGTGGTATTCATAGCAATTTCCTTTCTTGGCTCTTGGCCGTGGCGGTAGGTCGCAACCCTTATTTCTTTTGGAGAGGTTTTTGTTTTGTTTATCTCTCTCAATCTTTACACCCAGATTATACAAAATAACCTATCCAATATAATAGGATAGGTTCATAAATAAAACTGATTATTTTTCATTTATTTTCTATGCTTCTGGATGCGGGATGATAGAGAGATGTTCAAAGATGATAGAGCGGAAAGGAAAGATGATAAAAGATGTTTAATTTAGTCAAAAGACCTTGTTCCGTGGACAGAAGATGTGATAAGATGTATTCAAACAGAAGAATGCCGACTGAATCAGAAAAAGGAAAACGGTTTAAGAAAGAATTTCAAGAAAAAGTTCGGACTTTTCAAGGATAACAGTAAAAATGGCGAAAAAACTCTGCTGGTTAGAGCGTCCCCCGTGGGGCATAGCCCCACGACGCTTCACACGCATGAGGTCACAGGTTCGAGTCCCGTAGTCTCCACCAGTCAAAAACACCACCCTGTTGGGTGGTGTTTTTTGACTCTCGGCAAGTCGGGGACTCGAACCCACTTCAATGTGATATGCCGGTGGCATATCACAACAGCCAGTTCAAAAACTGGCTGTCACCGTATGAATTTGCCTTGAGGCAAATTCAGCAATCGAGTCCCCTAGTCTCCACCAAACATGAAAAATCCGAACTTCTTCCCTGTGGGGGATGGGTTCGGATTTTTTTGTTTATATCAAGGATATTTCATATTGCGTTTTGTGCCAACAGTGCCGGTTTGATGCCGGGCTGCTGGCACTTATTTTATTTTCTGTTCCGGTTCATCGAACTCTTGTGCGTAGCGATTCGAAAACTGCATTACAATTTATCCGAATACCGATAAATTGGAGGTTTGTATTATGGAATATGGGTATATCCGTGTTTCTACAAGAGAGCAAAACGAACAGCGGCAGCTCATTGCAATGCGGGATTTTGGGATTTCCCAAAACCGAATCTACATGGATAAGCAATCCGGGAAGGACTTTGAGCGGAGGAACTACAAGAAAATGGTCCGGAAACTGAAAAAGGACGATACCCTGGTAGTAAAGAGTATCGACCGGTTGGGGCGGAATTATGAGGAGATCCTGGAACAGTGGCGGATCATCACCAAGGAAAAACAGGCGGCCATTGTGGTGCTGGATATGCCCCTGCTGGACACCCGGCAAAACCGGGACCTGACCGGAACGCTGATTGCGGACATTGTTTTGCAGCTTCTTTCCTATGTAGCCCAGACGGAGCGGGAGTTTATCCGGCAGCGGCAGGCGGAGGGGATCGCCGCGGCAAAGCGAAACGGAGTGAAATTTGGGAGAAAACCCATGGAGCGGCCCGCGGCATTTGGTGTACTCCAAAAGCAATGGCAAGACCAGCAAATATCCGCCAGGGCGGCGGCCAGACAGCTGGGAATCACCCACAGCACCTTTTTGCGGTGGGCGAAGGAATGCAACGGATGAAAAAGTACAGTTTACTAACCATACAAAATATAGTAGATATATGCGGTTTCCATTATAACTATTCTACAAACAAATTGCAAGTACCTGGTGGATGATAAACTGTACATAATGAGCCAGGATGGTAGTCAATAAGTGGGGTGTATAAGATGATTGTGGTTCCAGATTTTAGAAAATACTTGGAGTTGGATACCTGTTTGGAAAAAAGGGAGCACAGATTTTGTTTAGTTTCCAGGGTTGTGGACGAATTGATGCAAGGAAAAAACGGAACCCAGGAATGGAAGGCTGCATATGCCGAGATTTGTGGGAGGCAGATGCTGGCGGGACGACCCCTTGCGGAGGAATCTACAAATGATGAGATACTTCTTGAGCATATCCTGGCCAGTTGCGATTCGGATATTCTGGCCATGATTATAGATAAATACGGAAAGGGAACAGAGCTGGGCAGACGGATCTCCAAGTTATATCAGGTGGCGGATGACAGTAAGCTGAACTCAGTATCAAATGTTTCGCAAGAATCCTTTTATCAATTGTTGACACACATGATTAAAGAAAAAGGATACGCAACAGATGCAGATTATTATAACAAACTATGTTTTTCAAGGCAAACCTTCAGCAGATTGAGAGCAAAGGACTATGTTCTGTCCAGGGAAAACGCATTGTGGCTGACACTTGGATTGGCTCCAAGGTATCAGGAGGGGGTACGACTCCTAAATGCGGCGGGCTATGCATTGCGCAGTGCGGTTCGGCGTGATTATATCATTTCTTACGTTATGAAGAGCGGAAAATATTCGTTGTATGAGTTGAATTGTACGCTTGTTGACTTTGGGGAAGAGCCTGTGGGTTGCAAATAAAAATTGGCAGTAATTTGTCTCATAGAATGGTACGCATTGCATCTACTTCCGATGTATACTGACATCAATACAAATCAGGAAGGAGATGAATAAACTTGTGCGGAAGCTGTTGCTGTGTGGGATTTCGGAGAAAGGCATTGCATTGACAGGTGTAAAGCAATTGGATTTGTTCAGTCCCCATGTAAGCTGTTTTATTTGTGAGCCATTTGTGCTAACAAAAACTTCACTTCTGGTTGCAGAAAATTGGAATTCTGTACTGACGGATATTTTGCTTGGGTTACGTTTGTGCCAGATGCGCACAGGAATCAAAAGAAATCTTGAAATCACGGTTTTCTTGGATTCAAAGAAGGAGAGCGAACGCATACAGAAAATACAGACATTTTTGACTCAGAGGCCGAAATGGGTAACTTCGATTCGATTCCGTGAATTTGGACAGGCTGCGGAGCCGGATGAGGATGCGTTCTGCCGATGGGTCTGGATGAGCGCAGAAAAAAGAAAGAAGGAATAATCAATGGAGTGCATGGAATTTAAACTGGAACCGCCGTTGTTTGAAGAATATCTTCAAGATCATCAAAAAATCGAGAGATCGGATCAAGCCAGAAGCGATGCGCTTGATTTTGCGCATCCGGTAGATGCGGGTATCATCCGCATTCTGGATTCCCCACTGGTGAACAAGCCGATATCTTCGATGATGGATGTGATGATCGACTCGCAATATGGTATGATGCTGGCCACTGGCCTGCGCATAGATAACCAGGATGTACCACTGGCGAAAATTGTGAAGGGATGCGCCGAAACGCTGAAGATTGAGGTGCCATATGCCATAATCTCATCCAGTATTTCCGGACTGAATGCCCTCACTGTGGGAAGTGACAACTCGGTGTATATCGCCATCAGCAGCCTGCTGCAGAAGATGTTCAGCGAAGAGGAGCTGAGATTTGTTGTAGGACATGAGTGTGGACACATTGCACTGGGACACACAATGTACCATACTTTGGTTGCTACCATGAGTAGCTTTGCCGATATGATCCCAATTGTTGGTCCCGTCGTATATAAGTTGGTCTCCTGGCCTCTGAAGGCGTGGAGCAGGCGATCGGAGATATCCGCAGACAGAGCGGGCTTGCTTTGCTGCGGCGATGTCAAAACAGCTTGCAGGGTATTGCTTCGGCTGGAAGCCGGATTTACCTCTATAGAAAATTTTGATATAGATACTTATATTTCCGACACTATCCACAGCCTTCGACATTCTCAGATTGGCTATCTGCGGGAGCTGACTGCGGAACATCCGATTCTAGCAAAGCGTATGGAGGCGTTGATGGTATTCGCCAACTCTGAAAAGTACTACCGGATTACGGGCAAAACACCGGAAGCAAGGGCAGAACTGTATTCGGACGAAGAATTGAATCACCGGACGGAACAAATCATAAGTGTTTTATAAAATGTTTGATAGGAAGGAGCAATAGTATGAGTCAGGATATGACGATGATTTCCCCCGAAATCTTTCGAGTGTGCAGGGAAATCGCAGACGAGCTAAAAATAGAGGAAATCAACCGGATTTTGTCAGAAGCCGAGGCAGTCATGGGCCATGACCGCAAAAAACGTATCACGTTCGTGGGAACGCAGTTTGCAGATGTGCTTGCTGCCGCGGATGAGGCGGTGGGGTTTTCCATCTTACCGGAAGTGATTGACCCCCATAACGTGGATACCGAGGTTGACTTGCTTCTGACATATGGCGAGGAAGACCGCATGGAGGGCCTTGCGCTTCTGGAAGAGACATCTGAGAAGCCCGTCTGCTTGACCTGGACCCGTAATCAGCATCCACTTCAGGAAGCGGATGTGGAGCTGATCATAGCAAATAGATTCACCGGCGATTTTTCGTGGAGAGAAAAGCTACAGGCGACGGATTTTGCATTTCTTGTCACCAACGCCGCATTTCTGCTGTCCGCCGTGGAGCGAAAGTTTATGCGACAGGAAATTAGCCGCTACTTGGGTGGTAAACGTTTTGGAATCATTATGGCAGGCGGAAGTGTCATCAACAGTCCTGAGGATTACGATGGATTGATGAGCAGGGTTCGCTATGAACTGGATGCTCTGGGAGCGGACGCTGTATTCCTTGAATGCGGGCAGAACCGGACGGCAGCATTCTTGGCAGATAAGCTACAGGAAACGGAGCAACTACTGGCGCTGAACGCGCAGCAGGCCGCACAAGTGTGTGTTGATGACATCACACAGATCGTTGTTCAGAGAATTGAGCAGGCGCAAGTCAGCGTGGAGCAGCTGGACACGGCAATGGCGGTTCTTGAGAAAAAGAAGAAGATTCTTTACCATATGGGAGAGGTTGCTGCAAGTAAGGCGCATACCGAGATCACAGGTACGATGCGTTATGCCTGTAATATGGCTATTGAGCACTATGTAAATGAACTGTATGACAACATCGAGCAGACGATCCGCGACACAGAGGATGTGGATCATGCGGCACAGCTGCTTCCCAAATTCCTGACATCAGCCGCAGAACGGTGCATGGATCAGCTGATGGCTTCCATTGAATTGGAGCTGAGCAACCTGGAGGCACGGATCAAAGAGCAAATGGCAGCGGATGCCGGCGAGTTCTTCAGCCAGGTGGACGGCCTTGACAGCGAAGTAGCTTCAGGCGGAACAATTAAAATTGACTTTCAGCTTCAGGACGGCTCCAAAACTCAGGAGCAGGTCAACACTGTCAGTAAGGTAATTCTGTTCAGTGCAATTCCCTTGGCTGTGCTGGTCAGTGTGCCTGCGGCATTGGGAGCAGTACTGGGCTCTCAGGTCATTAAGAAATTGGGCAAAGAGAAAATTGACAGTGAAAACAAAGAGACATTGCTGGGGCAGGTTCAGAGCCTTTGTACGGAACTGCGCACTGACCTGCAGAACAATGTAGCCCAATCCCTGAACGGTCTGGGTGAAGATGTGGAGCGGAAGGTGTCGGATGGATACCATACGTTTAAGGAGCAGATTGCGGCAGCTCTGGAAGAAATGAAGCAGCAGTGTGTCTGCGCAAAGGGACAGCGGGAAGTACTTCAGAGAATCTATGGGGAAAAGCTTCTGCCACTGCAGAAATAGGCTGACGAAGATATGTGATCGCTTTTAACAGCATAGAAATTGCCCCCCAAAATAGAAAGGTGGAAATAAGAGTATGGCAAAGATGAACTCCGAAGAATTGAGAACCCATGTAATCGAGCGGCTGAATCGATATATCGAGCTGCTGCATGCGGCCCAAATGGAAAACGAGGCCGCACAAACGGAAGAAAAGGTTAAGGAATACATGGACGGGTTGTTCTCCGTCATGTTTACAGGTGATTTTTCGGCAGGTAAGTCCACGACACTGAACGCACTAATGCGGCAGAATCTGCTTAATTCGTCCATCAGCCCCGAAACCGCCGTACTCACAAAGATTATTAATGGCGAGAATAGCGATTTCGCTACAATCAAGTATCGGGACAAAAATCGTGAGGACGAAATCATCTCGCTGTCGGATTTCGCAGAAAGGTACAGACTGGAATATGCCGATGAGGGGAAATTTCAGGAAGTATCCTATGTTGAGCTGAAACGCCGGTTGAGAACGTCAACAGTCGTGTTTGTAGATTCTCCCGGTCTGCACAACAGTACGTTTGATGATGAAGTAGCCAATGCATTTGCAGAGAAGGCAGATGCCATCGTCTTCATGATTCATGCGACCAAAGCAATGGACCAGCTGGCGAAGGACTATATTGAGCGACGATTCCGCCGTCGTCATCTGAAGAATGTATTTTTTATTGTAAACTGGTATAATATGGTCCAGGAACAGGACGAAGAGAAATTCCGGGAAAAAATTCAATACGATCTTTATGACGTTTTCACGGATGAAAACGGGAACTTTGATCAGGCTCTGTACGATTCCCGAGTGTTCTTTGTGGATGCCTTCACCTCTTTTTGCGCTCGCACTGGAACTAACAAAAAGGCCCGTAAAGGTGCCAAGTGGATTGAGGTGCCGGTGCTCCCGGAAGATGACAAATATTCCGGAATTCCGGAGTTTGAAGCGGCACTATACGAATTCCTGGAAGCAGACGATCGGGATATGAACGGTTACCGTGGCTTCATGCCCCTTATGGCGGGCATGCTGAGCGCGACCCGTGAGCATATCGCTGAAGTGATTGCCCTGAGTGCCCAAAATATTACCAGCCTGCAGGCACAGGAAAAGGAGCAGAAAGAAAAGATCGAGGAGATCAACCGGTATCTGCAGGATATCCAGACGGCAATCGACGACTGCATCCGTGCGATGATGGTCAACATTCAGTCGGCGTATAACTCCTTTGTCAACAGACTGGAGAACAACTGGGACGACCACTTCAGTGGCAGAAAGATCAACTTTGGCTTGTTGGATGAGGTGAAGATCTTTGGGCTGAAGGTCAAGCATAAAGTTCAGGATATCTTTGACAGGGATGGAGCGGATCAGCTAGCCCGGGACAAGGAATTCGAAACGCTGATGAAGCGGATAACCTCCCAGGTGGAGGAATACGTCCGTTCCCAGACTGACAAGATGGTCAACGAGATTTCTACCAATTGTGAACCTTCCGTGAAACGAATGGCAAACCGGATCGCGGGCGACATTGCACTGATCAAAGAAGTGAAGCTTCCCGGTTTTGATTTTGAGAAGCTGGTGGCAGATGTTGTGGCATCCAGCAAAATGGATGCGGATTCTGCAACGAGGAGCTTCGGAAAGGGCGCTACCGGTGTAGCTGATTCTGTGCATGGAGACATGAGCCTGGCTCAGATGCTGATCAGCGGGCTGCTGTTTACAAATTTTGACGATATAGTTACCGGCGGCGTCGGGGGCAAAAAACCTTGGGGCACTTTTTTGCAGGAAAATCTGCTCAAGGAGATTGGCGAAATAATCCTTGCCAATGTACTCGCCCTTATCTTTCCTGCCGCATGGATCTACTATGTTGCCCGTGCCGTATGGGGGGTGCTCAGTGTCAAACGGAACGCACAGGGAATTGGAAACTCCATCATCCTGGGCATGAAACAAACCACAAAGCAGATGGCCACGGATGCCAGGGACGAGGTGTTTACAAATCTCGAATCCAGTTTTGAAAACCAGATCGTCTATGGTTGTTCTGAGCTAGTCGGAGCCATTGAGCTAGGCATGAAGCAGAAGCAGAAGCAGCTGGAATCGCTGGTCCGTCAACGGGAAGGCAGGCAGTTCGATGCAGAGCAGGAGAAGCAGAAACTGCACGAAATCGAGAAGAGTATGGTTGCTGACTTCAATGACCTGTCCAAGCTGCTGGGCGGTCCTACATACACAGAAGCTCAAATCATGGAGCTTGCTGCGCAGAAGATATCATAGTCACTTTCCGGTATCCGCCCGGGAATCCGGGCGGATACCCAGGTGGCTGCTTTAAGGAGAATATTATGGGATATGCGGAAGATTTTTTGATTCAGTGGGACACTCTGCGTGAGGAAATGGTGCAGTCCATGAACTTCCAGACAGAGCAGAATGGGGAGCTTTGCTTTGCGGATGTAAACCATCTTTTGCAGTCGAAGACAAGGCGGTGGTCCTCCCGAATGAGTGCTGAAGGTCGCTGGATGGAGGCGCTGGAGGACAAGAAATGCGTACAGGAAGTGCAGGATGCGCTGAAAGACGTATCTTTGCGGGAGATACCTCTCCAGCCTTCCGGAAACGGAAACACAATGGAGCTGGTTGCTGGTATTGGCGGAGCGGTTGTGGGCACGGCCCTTGGAAGCTTGCTGCCGCTGGGTATGGTGACAACGGCAGCTGGTGGGATCTGTGGAGGTATTGCCGGATGGATGCTTAGCAGCAGCAAGCTTCACGGCCGAAAAAAAGAAACGCTGATACTGGCGGTAAAGGATTATTCTGAACAGATCGAGCAGATCGGTCAGCAGATTGCAGACATTTGGAGACAGCATGAAAGCAGCTGTGAATGAACGGAGATCCGACGATGCCTTCCTGCAGGAGTTGAAGGAGGCAACCGAATATGGCAGAGAAAAGCTGCACATTGCCGGGCAGAAGCGTCCCTTTTGCATCGTAGTCTGCGGCGTATTTTCAAGTGGAAAGACCTCGCTGATCAACGCACTGCTGGGTATAGATCTGCCTACGGGAATTGAGCCTGTGACAAAGGTGGTCACGAGGATCCGGTATGGATATTCCAGCCGTGTGGTCATACTAAACCCCAATGACCGGTCAGAGCGGGAGGTATCCTTGGAAACGGCGAGAAGCATCATTTTGAACAAAGCAAAAGACGACCGATACCGCAACCTTCAGGTGTATATTGAGCTGCCTTCGGAGTTTCTGAAAAATGACATTGAGATCATCGATACCCCAGGTCTGGATGACGATCGGCGGGAACGGCTGGACGAGATTACGAAACAAGAGATACGGAATGCGGATTTTTGCGTAGTCAACTATATGTCTACCAAATTCGCCCAAAAGTCGGAACGGGAATTCCTGGAAGAGATTCAGGAATTGACGAACGGCAATTTTGTTTCCGTATTGAACTGTCTCAATTACCTCCAACAAGGTGAGCAACAGCTGGCCGATTTAGAAGAAAGAGCAAGATACGTGCTGGGCTCATACGGAAACGACAGGATCGGTCGAGGGAGATATTTTCGTGTAGATTCCCAAGACAGGAACGATGCGTTTCTGGACGGATTGGATACCTGGCTTTTGCATACAGTTCGAAAATACGGTAGGGTCATGCAGGCGGACACACCGCTCACCATGGCGTATGTAGAACTGAAGAATATCAAAAAGAAATGCGACGACTATGCGAACGGTTTGTATGACAAAATCGATCAGCTTCGTCAGGCTAACGACACCGGCATCAGGCAGCAGAAGAAACGGGCCCAGCTGGAAAAGCATAAATTAGAGTCTCAACTCACCTCAGACAAGATTCGTGAGAAGGACATGCTCACCTCTATGCTTTCCAATGGATTGCGGGAGAATCTTCGCAGGATCGCGCTGGAGTCCGGTACTGAAAAATATCGGGTGGCTGCGGAAGCATGTATCCGGGACGTGGTTTTGTCCTTCCAGAGGACTATGTGTCAACGGGTACGGGAGAACTATGGCGCTTTGAACGGTTGTGCTTACGACATTTCCGGTGAGTTTCAACAGTGCATTTGTGGTTTCAAAGCGGCGGAGCCTACATCTACCATCCATGAACGGGGCATTTTTGACATAGATCGGTATCGGCATGGGCAGTATTACCTGGTGTATAATGACTACGTACAGGAAACACAGGACGAGGTGGATTCGCTACTGCTCCCAAGGCTGAAGCTACGTATTGATGCGTATTTTCATAAGGTTGAAATATGCACAGCAAAAGAATTGGACGGCAGTTGCATCGGCGGTTCGGAGGAGGAAATCCGGCAGATAGAAGCACTGGCTGACCGCATTTCCGAAGCATCCATGGACGCAATGGAGGTGCTGCACCAGGTTCGGAAGGCGCGGGATGCCTTGATTCAGGAACGGGTATAGCGGAAGTAGACGGAGCAAACAGCACAGTCCTCAATGGGCTCGTAATTATGAAAGGAAAGAAATTATGAACGATTATTCAAAACAGATTGCTAACAAGCTGGTTTCTCACATGGAGGAAAAGGAGTATCGCTATGAGTTCGATCGCGAGAAAGGCTTGCTCAAACTGAACTTTAATATCAACAGCAACTTGGGAAAGGTACGCTTTGTCCTAGATATCCACTCATGTTTTTACATTTCTTACGGATGTATCGACATGAATGTGAAAGAGGAACAGCGGGCAGAGGTAGTAGAGTTCATTACCCGGGCAAATTATGGACTGAACTTTGGTAACTTTGAGATGGACATGAGAGATGGCGAGATTCGCTATAAGTGCACCGTCGATTGTGACCACTGTATGCTGAGCGATGAAATGATTGGGACAAGCTTGGTTGTACCAGTCAATATGTATGAGAGATATGGCGATCAGCTTCTGAAGGTCATGTTTGGTATGATGGGTGCGAAGGAAGCTGTTGAAATCGCTGAGTCCGAGAACTAACGAACAAGTTGCAGTCTGGTGCGTATCTGGGAGCAGATACGCACCAGACTGTAGTTACTTTACAGGACGAAAAATACAAAACTCCGTTGCTCACAAAAGAATTATAATTAATTTGTTGCTTCTCATGCGACCAATAAAGGGTATAAATGCGTTATACTAATATCCAAACAGACATGGTTTTGTATATTGTTCTTTGAGATATTACGCCGATTTTAGAGGAACGGACTCCTAGTAATGCCGGTGCAAAATAATCAAGCGGTTGTTCCTACTCTTGCAAGGAAATCAGGCAATTTGCATCTTTATGGTAGCACTGTAGAATTCCGATTTCCAGCAAATCACAAGTAACATGATTTATAGGAGGTAATTATTATGGAAAAAGCTCTATTGAAAGCAACAAAGCTTTTGCCCAAAGCCTTGGCAGGTGATATAACTGCGATAGCTATTCTAGTAACTCTTGGCTTCGGCTATCTCCTTGAGCGGGGAATCAAATCATTAAAAAGTGAAAGGCAGGTCTAACTATGTACACCCTCCACCTGAAACTCACCAACATCAACTACACCGAAACCCTCCACGCCCTCTATCCCCATCTGACCCAGCGGCTGGAGGCTTCCCGGAAGCATGATCTTCTTCTGCGGCTGTACCACGGCATGGAGGGGAAATCTGAGGCGGTAGCGGACAAGATCCTGTCTCTTTTACCGGAGGCGGAGCGGAATGGGCTATTGGTGACAGGCTTGAATCTGTTCAGTGAAAAGCTGACGGAAAAGCTTAATGCTGCATTACTGGTAATTCCCAAAGTGGGGCAAATCTCCGTTGGTCGGGTATTTGCAACACTTGGAGAGGACGGTAGTCTTTGGCTCATGGGCGCGGATCTGCAGCGGAATGGGCTGCCTCTGGGGGAGGCCAGCGGAATGGTGGAAAAGGCGGCAATCGCTGTCTTGGTATCAGACAGCGGCAGCAGACTGCTGACCTCCGTGATCTCCCAGGGACTTCAGAGCTTCGGCCTTTCCATGCAGCTGGAAAAGTTGCAGCTGAAGCCTGAGGAACCTCCCGCCTCCGACGAAATTGCGGTTGCGGAGCTGACCCAGCACCAGAAGGAGCTTCTGGTAGATGCCCTGGCAATATTCCTGCGGGAGAGTGTATAGCTGCCGGTCAGAAATAAGATAGGCCTACTTCCCTTTTCTTCTGAAATATTCTGTGGCTCCGAACGACGGCACGCTGATGCGCAATGTTGCCTTTGAGGCGCTTGCGCAAATTATGGACATGATAAATAAGACCAGCGAGGACATGATGCGCCGGGCCTGGGCGTGGAAGCAGACCCCTACGAAGCATCCATGAATATGTTTACCGCGGAATTGCTGGGCTGCGAAGAGGCAACGGCGGAGTGCGACCGGATGAATGCGGAGGGGTATGGAATATTTAAAAAGGAAAACAGGACGGTAGAATAAAAAGGAGATAAGTTTATGAAACTGTTTCAGCAACTGAATACCGGCACCAAGGTGCGGAACCCTCAGCGGGAGATGCTGCTGCACTGCACGGGGGAATCCCATAAACTCCACCGCGGCAACGACTGCACCAGCGTGTACAAGGTGGAGTGGGTTAGCCGGGAAAAGGGAGAAGACGGAAGGCCCCTGGAGATTCGGGAACCTCAGGAAAAAGAAGCAATCTATACACGCAGAAGTTTTTTTACTGCAGCTGGGAAACGATATTGCGGCCTGAACGGATTTCTGCACGGCTTAAAGGAAATTGACGAAGACTGGGCGAAAGATCAATACGGCAGAAAGGTGCTCTGTGTGAAATGGCGATTCCCCTGCTTTGACAGCTATGATTACCTGACAGAGAACCGCTTTTACCGCTGGTTTTTCATTCGGGAGGGCAACAGTATCAGTCGCATCTACGCCATCGACACCCAACCGAATATTTACGTTACGGATGATGTGGGGTATGTAGAATACGACCTCCTCAATGAGCTGCGGAATGCAGGGATAATGGAGCCGGTCAAATAGATATGGGATGGAATGACTTAGGAATCTGTAGAGAGCGGGCGGTGGTACTCCGGGCTGCTCTGCGGCAGCACGGGCTGGCGATAAACCCGACAAATATACAGCGCAGCAGTTGCGTGAAAGCAACAAACAGGAAAAGGAACGGAGGATAACCACATGTATCTATCTCAGGAATTTCCCAGACTATGGGATCAATTTGAAGAGCAGATGAACCTGAAATTCTTGGAGGGCTTTCAGGCAGGCGAGCTTTCACCTTCCGCAGCACATCCCCTGTCAAACCTCTATGACACAGTAGGCTGGAATTACTGGAAATACAGTGCTGCCGCAGCTCCGTGGTTTCAGCAGTTTGAAGAACACTTTTTTGAGAGTCGGTACTATGAGTTCGAGAAAAAATACTATCGGTATAGCGAACTTGATGCAATGGTTGCAGAACGGCTTTCTCAGTTGTCGGGCAACGCAGCACCGCAGGTATATACGCAGATTTTGAAGACCTGCATGGATGCCAGAAAACAGGATATCCAAAAGGATCTTCAGTACCTGGAAAATCAGCTGAAGGAGCCTGTCCCTTATACATTGACACTGGAAGATGGAAAAGAACGGCTAAATCTTTCTCTGCAATTTGAGAGTGCCTACAGAAAGGACCACCATTCTACGGTTTTTGAGAAATACGCCTTTACCTTTCATGGGAGGACCTATCCGAACGTATCTGCACTGCGGGAGGAAGAGGTCATGGACCTCGCAAAGGATATCTCCATCTGCAAGGACGCCTATGGAGAGCAAGACCTTATAATCTATACGAGAATCCCGACCTTCGATTCCGGCGACTGGGAGTGGGACAGCAGAATTTTGGAGTTCCTGATTTTTGACGGACAAGCAATCAACCTGGTAGTTCTGCGCGGCGGCTATCACATTGCGCATCTGACATTCTATGAAACCCTTCTTTCGGCGGACTGCCCCTTGAAAGCATATTTCGATAAACTGGGTTGGCCCACGAAGGGGATCGACTGGCAGGAGGAGCAATGAGCAGATCAGGGTCTGGTAAAGAGACCGCCAGTAGAAAAACAGAATGCCAGGTTTGAGAGTAAGGAAAGTGTATAACATGATCGACATTCATATCCACCTGATTCCCGCCGTAGACGATGGCGCAGAAGACCAGAACATGTCTCTTTTAATGCTTCTCCGGGCCAAGGAGCAGGGCATCAGCCATATATTCGCCACGCCCCACAGCAGCGCCTTTGACGAGCATCCACGGCAGACGCTGGATGCTTTTCAAAACCTTTATGGCAAGGCCGCACAGATGCTTCCTGATATGACTCTTTATCTGGGCTGCGAGGTCTATTGCGAGGCAGACCGGATGCCGGAGGTGCTGGAAAAACTCCGCTCCGGAAAATATCCCACTATGAATGGCACGAACTATGTGCTGATGGAGTTTTCCAGATGGGTGCAGCCGGAGGCCGCAGTACCCTGTGTGAAGGCTCTGGTGGAGGCGGGATATATCCCGATCATTGCACACATGGAGCATTATCGGCATCTTCATAACAATATGCAACTGGTACAGCAATTCCGGGAGCTGGGCGCAAAAATCCAGCTGAATGTGGGAAGCCTGTTCGATGAAATGGATGAGACCACCAAAGCCTGGGCAAGGTGTTTGGTGATGGAGCAGCAGGTGGACTTCCTGGGTACCGATGCCCACCGGACCTATTATCGCCCGCCCAGTGCGGAAATGGGGCTAAAATGGATGTATGAAAATACCGAATGTGCTTATGCGGAGGCCATTGCCTTCGAGAACGCAGAACAGTTGCTGTGTAGGAGGGAAGAGCATGACTGTACCCGCAATCGAATTGACTCTTGAACGCTTCCGGAAAGCCCACGAAGAATCTTATGAGACGGCATTAGCGGAGATCCGCTCCGGCAGAAAAAGAAGTCACTGGATCTGGTATATTTTCCCGCAGATACAGGGATTAGGACACAGTGCGGTTGCTCAGTATTACGCTATTCAGAGCGCGGCAGAGGCGAAAGCCTACTGGAATGATCCTGTCCTTTCTGCGCATCTGGTGGAGATTTCTTCTGAACTTTTGAAACAGGATGGAGCGGTTGAGGCCATTATGGGGTATCCCGACAATCTGAAACTGCGCTCTTGCATGACGCTTTTTTACTTAATCAGTAGGGATTCGATATTCAGACAGGTTTTGGACAAGTTTTATGACGGGTCGATGGATGACGAAACGGAGAAAATTCTAAATAAACTGGAGGCAACATGAAAAAGAAGCGTATTCTGATTCCGGGGTTGCTTTTCTTGGTAGCCCTGCTTTTCCCCGGCTGCGCCAAGCCAGCCCCCCAGCCCCACGCCCACACCTGGGAAAACCGGAAATGCGTGACCTGTGGGGAAGAAAAGGAAGTTCACCGGCTTGGGAACTGGGAATATGTCCTCTGGGAAGAAACCGGGACCATGGAAATGGTATCCTTTCCGGAAAATGCCGAAGAAGTCCCCTTTCGGGAGCTTCCGGAGGGTATTTCCAGCGTTCAGGTTGCGGACGGCATTACCGCCATCCCGGATGATGCCTTTTGGGGTTGTGAAAACCTTGTGAATATAACACTTCCCCAAACCGTTCGTACCATTGGTAAGGGGGCCTTTGGTCAGTGCGTGAACCTGGCGCGGATCAATATCCCAGAGGGCGTTACATCCATTGGAGGCGATGCCTTCTTCCTGTGCCGCAGCCTGACCCGGCTCACCATCCCGGACAGCGTCACCTCCATAGAAGGCAATCCCTTTCAGTATATGTCCGCGGAAATTCAGGTTTCCCCCGAGAATCCAGCGTTTTCCGTAACAGACGGGGTCCTTTTTAACAAGGAACACACCCGGCTGATCGCCTGCCCCTGCAATAAGGCGGGTGCTTATGAAATTCCCGAGGGGGTTCGGGAAATCGGAGCCCATGCCTTTCAGAATTGCGATGACCTGACGGATGTGACCATCCCGGCCAGTGTGGTATCCATAGAGAGAAATCCCTTTGCCTATGCCCAGTTGGAGCTGAAGCTATCCCCGGAAAATCCCCATTTTTCCCTTGTGGACGGCGTATTGTTTGACGAAACCGGCACCAAGCTGCTCATCTACCCTGGCGGCAAAGAGGGAGATACCTACGAAATTCCGAAAGGAACCACAGAAATCGGGGAAGCCGCCTTTACCGGATGCCAGCATCTTTCCAACGTCACCGTTCCGGAGAGTGTCACGACGATCGCGCCCAGCGCTTTCTGGAATTGCGAAAATCTCCGGCTGTATGTGTGGGACGGGTCCTATGCTCTGCAATACGCCCGGGAGCACCGGCTGGATTTCTTCTATATTCTGCCGGATATGGGGCCGGAGACTGATGAATCGGATGTGCTGGATTGAGTAACTGTTCCTTAAAAATGTAAATACACCCTATCTCAGAGAGAAGACGATACTATGGCATATGAACTGGAAGAAAAGTTTTACAGACTGGATACCCCCGACTATCGAAAAGCGGCGCAGATTTTGCTGGACGATCTACGGGCTTACGTGGATGTAGACCACAGCAGCTTTCACAGCACTGTAAAGGTGACATGCCCAGCTTATGTGGGACGGATTCGGCTGATTATCTGGGACTGCGGGACTCTGAATTTTGTCTATCAGCTGGAATGCTCCGCGGAAATTCCGGACACCGAGTACGGCATGAGTGCAACGGTTGCCCATGGACCGGACAAAACGGCGGTGGAAAACTACCTGCTGAAATGCCTGTCCCTCCCAGAGGAGCAGAATATGCTCAATACGAAAATCAAAGGACTGGCAGATATGGCCGAGGACTGGGACTGGCCCGACGATGAATGGTAAGGATACTTTGAACTGAGGTGGAAGGGTGGAGAGCCGCAACATGGATAACGGAGCCGGGGCCGTGCGGTTTGTGATTATGAGCGACCTGCACCTAAGTAAAAAACCCTGGCAGGTGCGAAGAGCACTGCGGATGGGGGTAGGTGCCGATGGGGTTTTGCTGGCAGGAGATTTGACCAACGACGGAACCCCTGCCCAGATGGCGCTGATGCAGCAATGCATTGCGGACTGCCTGCCGGATACTCCTGTTTTTGCCGTAGCGGGCAATCACGACTATCCCTACCAGCCCAGCCCCATGATCCGGGAGGGAATGTGCGACTATCTCGCCTTACAGGACTGGCTGCTGAAACGACAGCCCTATCTCTATGAATTGGACGACAGCGGCGCATACGCAGTACGTGTGGAAGATGTGGAAATCATCGGTTTGAACTGTGTCTGGCATTGGCGACGGTTCAAGTTTCTGGACGGTGCGCAGCTTCGGTGGCTGGAATCCCATCTGAATTCTACGGATGCCAAGTGGCACATAATCCTCTGCCACGCGCCACTGCTGGCCCACAACCCCAAGCGCAGCGATACCAAGCCATATCTCAGCAGGGACGAACAATTACAGAAAATTCTCGATGCCCATGAGAATATCCTTTTTATCTCCGGGCATACCCATATCTCCATGGAAAGTGCCGTGAGCTGTGTGGAGCACGATGCGCTCCGAAACAATTACTACATCAACGACGGCAGTATTCGCCCCACCACAGTTCTGACGGCTGAGGGGCTGCCTGCGGAGGAACCGGCGGATGGCAGCATCGTAGAGCTGTGCATCCATGAAGACGGCCTCTTGATTACCGCCATATCTGCCACAACGGGAGAAGAAATATTCCGTATGGAGTAATTCATGCAAACGGCCAAATCTGAAAGGAGTGTATTTCCATGTCATCCGTCAGAAATGGAATATACGGCCTGTGCGTAGCGGACGCCTTGGGCGTACCTGCGGAGAGCCGGACACGGGCGGATTTGGAGCAGAACCCCATCACAGAAATGGTGGGCGGCGGCATTCATGGCCAGCCTTCCGGTTATTGGTCCGATGACAGCAGCATGACCCTTTGTCTGGCGGACAGTATCGGCCAAGTGGGCTACTATCATACCCACGACATCATGGCACGGTTTGATGACTGGTGCTGCAACGGGGCCTACAGCCCAGGCGGAAAACGGTTTGACATTGGCAATACCTGCGCTTGGGCCATCGACCGCTACCGGAAGGGCGTAACTCCCGCTTTGTGCGGCAGCAACAAGATGAACGAAAACGGCAACGGCTCCCTGATGCGCATTCTGCCCATGGCTTTCGTGCTGTATCAAAAATACGGCATCCATATCACAGGATCCAAGCGAGCCATGGAGGATATTCATAAAATCTCCGGCCTGACCCACCGCCACCCCCTGGCCCAGTCCGCCTGCGGTATCTATCTTGCCATCGCCCTTCACATTCTGGACGGCTTTTCACTGAAAGCCGCTATCCGGGAGGGAATCCAGGAGGCCCTGCAATGGTATGGTAGCCACGAGAGATTCCAGACCGTTCTGGACTACTGGGGAAGGATCGCCGACCCGGATAACCTGGCAGCCCTCCCCAAAGCCGCCATCTACAGCGGCGGCTTTGTTGTGGAAACCATGGAGACGGCGCTGTGGGCTCTTATGAATACCGATTCTTATCGGGAGTGCGTCCTGACCTGTGTCAACATGGGCTACGACGCGGACTCTACCGCCGCCGTAGCCGGTGGCCTGGCGGGGCTGTATTACGGCTACGACAGCATCCCGGCGGAATGGGTCCATGCGCTGGCCGCAAAGGAGATTATTGAGGAGTGCATCCAGAGCTTGGAGAATCGGCTGAGCAGAGAGGGTGCATTCTAAACAGAAAGGAATAAAGGAGAAAATCATATGCACGAGCAAATCATTGTACTGGGCGGTTCTTTCAATCCGCCCACCATTGCCCATCTGCGGCTGCTGTTGGGCGCTGTAAACGCGCTGGGGGCGGACAAGGGGATCTTTGTCCCCTCCTCCCAGGGCTATGTCAAGTCCAAGATGAAGCGGGCCAAGCACCCAGAGGAGGTTTTGTCCGAAACCAAGCGGATGAAGATGCTGCGGGCTATGGCAGAGGAGGACCCCCGGCTGCTGGCGGACGACCTGGAGTACCACCGGAAGGGCAAGGGCTACACCTATGAGACCATGCTGGAGGTACAGGCAAAGTACCCGGACGCGGAGCTGTTCTTTTTGGCTGGCGGAGATAAGGTGGATATTTTCTCCCGGTGGCACCGGATCGATGAATTTTTAGAGCGGTTCCACATCATCGTCGTCAAGCGGGATGGAGAGGACCCGGAAGCCTCCATCGAGGCCAACGACTATCTGCGTCAGCACAAGGACCGGTTCCATGTGATCGAAGCCCCGGAGGGCATCGACGGGATCAGCTCCTCCGCCGTCCGGGATATGCTCCGGGACGGCTCGCCCGGCGCGGAAGCCATGTGTCACCCGAAGGTGTGGCAGCTGATCCAGGAGAACGGCGGCATCGGGAAGCCTACCATCAACTGCTTCCGAAATGAGTACTACTTCCTCAGCAATTTCTGGGACGCTCCTGTGACCTACCAGGGCCTGACCTATCAAAACGCCGAAGCGGCTTTCCAGGCCCAGAAGTGCGTCAACCCGGAAGAAAAGCCCCAGTTCACCGCCCTTCGCTCCAATGAGGCCAAGCGTCTGGGCCGCCATGTAACGCTCCGCCCAGACTGGGAAGCAGTAAAGCTGCCCATCATGGAAGAGATCGTCCGTGCCAAGTTCACCCAGAACCAGGACATGAAGCAGCAGCTCCTGGCCACCGGCAACCTGGTGCTGGAGGAGGGCAATGGCTGGCACGACACCTTCTGGGGCGTGGACCTCAAGACCGGCGAGGGAGAAAACCACTTGGGCCGTATTCTGATGCAGGTTCGGGAAGAACTGCGGGAAGAGCGTTGAGCTTGCCGGTGCAGTTATAACGGAGGAGGTGAATTCCATGAAAAAGAAGATATTCAGGTGGCTCAAGTTCATCGGCCTGTTGGCTGCTGCGGCGGTGTGCTTGTGTGGATTCCTGTTGGAATTGGTATTCGCAATACCGGAATACGGGTCCTGGCGATTCCACGCCCCTGTAAATCAGCTGTATGAGGATATGGATTCCTTCTTTATCGGTGTATGCTGTTTGATTTTGTGCAGTGGTTTTTTCCTGCTTTCCGTATGTGGGATCGTCCGCCTTTTCCGGAAATCGGAACGAGCACCCTCTCCCCTTTGGCGGCGGAGCCGGAATTACATTTTCCTCATCTCGCTCATACTGCTTGTAGTATCAACGCTGTGGGACCGGGATGTTACCGCAAAGATGGATGCGATCATAGAGGGCGGAGAAGTCCCCATGGCCTATAGGCTGCACCTGCTTCATGGCTGGCTATCAATTGTGCAGATGCTAACATTCTGGGGATTCCTGGTACCATTGTACTCCTGGTCGAAAGACCAGGAAGCTGCCTGGGCGAAAATGGCGGCTGAGAAAGCAAAAAATCCCCCGGTGGGAGATTTTGGAAAGGAAGGAAATACAATGGGTCTGTTAGGAAAACTGTTCAAACAAAAAGATAGCAAAGACATTGCGGAGAAGCCTGAAATTCCCAAAGCCCCGATTGCCGAGCATCCGCCGCTGACACAGTGGGAAACGTTCGGCGGTGGCAAGCCTATATATTTCATAGACGAAAGCCGCGGGATACAGAAGCTGATCGTAGATTCCAATGGCAATATCCGTAATTTCCCCGGATTTTCCCAGGAGGATCTCTGGGTTTCCCAGGTCGATCCCTGCTATCTGAAGCCTTTGATTCGATTCTGTACCAGCTTTGAACGGCGGGGCGGCCGGTTAATCATGTTCTGGGAAATTCAACCGGACGGCCGCTACTGGGAGGATGAGGACGGCTTCGGCGGAACCAGCGACGCGGAAGTGACGCTCTACACTTTTCTGGACGAAAACGGTGATTTTACGGGACCGTTTCGTGTTTACAGAATTGGGGCCCACGATTATTATAAGCGGGAAGGATAACCCACAAAGCAGAAAATCTTCCCCGGAGGCGATTCCGTTTGCCTCCGGGGAAACCTTTTAAAATCCCCCGTGTTCGCACCTTTTTTCCCGTGATGTTTTCTTCATCCCATGGTACTATATGGTCACAAGCAAGAAACACGGCACCAAGAACAAAACCTTCTCGCGGTGGTACTGAGGAAAGCCAATTTGTTCAAAAGGGTGGTTTCGGCTCTTTGAGATAAACCCGGTGACGGGGATAAAGGGAGTGATCCCGACTTGCCGCAAGGCGAGCTTGACGGAAAACCCATGACGAAGATCATCCCTTTCTGCCCAAGGGCGACTGCTGAGGGTATGGGAGGATCGGGATCGGCGGTACATCGCCGGGTCCCTAACCCGGAAACGGGGGAGAAGCGGTCATGGACATCGGGTGTAAGCCGCGCAACGGTGAATGCTGGATGGATCTTGAGGAAGCCCCTCAAACCGAAAGGAAGGGGACGCCGAAAAGAAGGGAGTCCGCAAGACAAACAGGGCTGCGAATTCTGGGCCCTATCCAAAAGATAGGGATGGTAAATGTACACCTCGTAGTCCATACCGATTGTTTAGCTCATTGGTAGAGCGTTATCTTTCCAGATAAAAGGTACCGGTTCAACTCCGGTAACATTCTCCAGCCAAAGAGTGTATGGCTTCAGGAAGAAAATCCACTTATTGTTCTGCAATATGAACACTTACGTAGGCCGCAAGCCGAAGTAAGAGAAAGTATTGAGTAAGTGCAACTCTAGGAGACGGCAGTTTCCGAATCCCGCAAGGAAGAATGTGCTGAAAAGAAATCTATAACATCCTGATGCAAGAGTTTGCGGGTTTTTGCAAAATCCGTGTGGATGTCCGCTACTGGCTAATCCCCAGTGTGAATACCGGTGCCAACACCGGCAGACGCGGACAGGGCAGGTCAAGTTCTCAGCCTCCCATTCCCTTTCATCTCAAAAAATCGGATATTGATGTAATTGGTCAGCATTCCTGCTTCCCAAGCAGGCCGTGCCGGTTCGAGTCCGGTATATCCGTCCAGAAAACATATTTCAACTTGGCTACCGCAATTTCCGTGACATATGGGAATTGCGGTGTTATAATAGGAAATGAAAAGGGGGTCGTTTCCCGTGAAGCGCATACAAGGAAAATACGCCAATGCCATCATATATACCGATCTGGTAGAGCAGGAAGCGCTGGACCAGGTCAAGGCCATGTGTGACGATTCCCTGGCCGCCGGACAGCGCATCCGCATTATGCCGGATGTCCACGCCGGCGCTGGCTGCACCATCGGCACAACCATGACCGTTGGGGACAGGCTGATGCCCTCTCTGGTGGGTGTGGATATTGGCTGCGGTATGCTGACCGTGGGCGTAGGCAGGCAGCCCATGCCCCTGGACAAGTTGGACGAGGTCATTTACCGCTCCATTCCCTCCGGCCAGAATGTCCGGCAGTCGCCCCATGCCTATCTGGCAGAAATCGACCTTTCGGAGCTTCGCTGTAGCGAACGGGTAAACCGGGGACGGGCAGCCCTGAGCCTGGGGACCCTGGGCGGCGGAAACCACTTCATAGAAGCGGATGTAGACGAGGAGGGCAATCAGTACCTCGTGATTCACTCCGGCTCCCGACACCTGGGCCATCAGGTAGCCACCTATTACATGAAGGCGGGCTACGAGCAGATGGAGCTGGAGGGTGTGAAGCAGTGGCGGGATGTGGTGGCAGAACTGAAAGCCCAGGGCCGCTTCCGGGAGATCGAAGCCCAGAAGGAGACCTTCGTTCTGGAGAAGAACCGGCTGGATATTCCTCTGGACAAGGCATATGTGTCCGGTCCGCTTTTTAAGGACTACATCCACGATATGTCCATCGTCCAGCACTTTGCCCAGCTCAACCGCCGGGCCATGATGGACACGATTCTGGAGGAATTGAATCTCACCGAAACGGAGCGGTTTGAAACAGTCCACAACTATATCGACATGGAGTCCATGATCCTGCGCAAGGGCGCCGTCTCCGCTAAGCTGGGCGAGCGGCTGCTGATCCCCATCAATATGCGCGACGGCAGCCTCATCTGTACCGGCAAGGGAAACCCGGAGTGGAACAGTTCCGCTCCCCACGGCGCTGGCCGCCTGATGAGCCGGAGCAAGGCAAAGGGAACCATTCAATTGGCGGATTTTCAGGATGCCATGGCGGGCATCTATACGACCTCCGTCTGCGATGCCACCCTGGACGAGGCCCCGATGGTTTATAAGCCAATAGAATCTATCCTTTCCAATATTACACCCACCGTTATCGTCAACAGCATCATCCGGCCGATCTATAACTTTAAGGCAAAATCTTAAAGGGAGCACCACATGGCTTATTACGAACTGATCAAAGACTTCCGCCGCATCCGTCCCTATATGCGCTCTTTTTATGTCTACGGCTTCCGGCACCGGCTGGAATACGATGCCAAAAGCGCCAGAAGCTACGACAATGAGCGCCGCCGGGTAGCCAGCTGGCTGGGGGACTATATGAAGTTTGGACAGGACGCGGAGGGAAAACGGGTGTTCCTGTCTGTGGACAGCCGAAGCATTGCCCGGAATCCCCTGTATCGGGCGTTCCGGGCAAAAAGCTTTACGGACCTGGACATTACCCTGCACTTCTATCTCATGGATATTCTGGATCCGGAGGACGGAAAAACCGTCAACGAAATCATGGACGAGCTGGGAGGGTATCTGGAAGACTTTGCGTATGCAGAGCTGCCGGATGTGTCCTCCCTGCAGAAGAAGCTTCGGGAGTATGCGGACCTTGGCCTGGTCCGGCGAGAAAAAGAGGGGAAGCAGGTCCGCTATTTCCTTGCCCGAACGGATACGGATCTGGACAGCTGGCGGATACCAGCAGCATTCTTCTCGGAAGCGGCTCCCTTGGGGGTCGTGGGGTCCTATCTTCTGGACAGAGTAGCAGATCCGCCGGACTGGTTCCGTTTGAAGCACCATTACATCCTGTATGCCCTGGATAGCGAGGTGCTGTGTGAGCTGTTCCTTGCCATGGGGGCGCACCAAAAGGTTTCCCTCCGGCGGGGGCGGCGCTGCCAGGAAGTCCTGCCTTTGAAAATCTACATCAGTACCCAGACCGGGCGGCAGTACGTGCTGGGGCAAGCCGCGGCGGGCTTCCGCTTTTTCCGCCTGGACCTGATCGACAGCGTAGAACTGGGAGAACGGGCAGAAAATTCCAAACAGCTGGAGGAGTATCTGGCCGGATTTCAGAAACACGTCTGGGGCGTAGCCACAAAGGGCAGCCGGAATCCGAAGCATCTGGAAATGGTGATCCATGGGGAGGAGCCCTTTGTGGTTCAGCGTTTGCAGCGGGAAAAACGCTGCGGGACTGTAGCGCAATTGGAGGACGGGAATTGGCGGTTTGAAGCGGATGTATCAGACGCAGTGGAAATGCTCCCCTGGATACGAACCTTCACCGGGCGGATCGTGTCTCTTCGCTGCACCGATCCGGAGGTGGAAAAGCGGTTTTATGAGGACCTGGCAGCCATGAAGAAGCTATATGGAGGACCTGCGGATGCTGTTCAGTGAGATTTACGGTACATACTACCATACAGTTGCCAAAATTCTCTCTAAGGCCCTGTCCGGTACCCTGGACAGCCGCGCCTTGCGGGAAATCGTGCAGGACACAGCCTTTGACGAAAGTCTGCTGACCATCCCGGACAACCTGCGGACCCAAAAATGGCCGCTCCTAACCTCGGATCTCAGCACCCCATTGCTGCGAGAACCTGCCATGCCTCCGACGCTGCTGGAAAAGAGATGGATGAAGGCTCTCCTTCTGGACCCCAGAATGGCTCTGTTCGACCCGGATACCACCGGCCTTGAGGATGTGGAACCCCTGTTTCGCCCGGAATGGCTTGTGTACTTCGAGCGCTATACCGATGGGGATAACTATTCCGATCCCAAATATATCCGGCACTTCCATACTGTTCTGGAGGCCCTGCGGGAGAAAAAGCAGCTGGAGATCCTGTACGATGACGGCAAGCGGAACCGCTATCGCATGGCGGTCTCCCCACAGTATCTGGAGTATTCCGAGAAGGACGACCGCTTCCGCTTGGCGGCGGAGGGATACCGGCCCCTGATGCTGAACCTGTCCCGGATTGAAAGCTGCACGCTGCTGGAAAAGGACGCTTTTACCACCGGCCAGGATTTCCGACACAGCCGGTCACTGACCGTAGGACTGACGGATGAGCGGGACACACTGGCCAGAGTCCTTCTCCATTTTTCCCACCTGGAGAAAGAGACAAAGCGGCTGGATGATGCCCATTACCGCGTAACCCTCCACTATGATGAAAACGACGAAACGGAAATGCTGATCCGCATTCTGTCCTTTGGACCTGTTGTACAGGTCACCGAACCGGAGAGCTTCCGGCAGAAGCTCCGGGAAAGGCTCACGATGCAGGAACGATTTTAACAATGCCATGATGGTCAGCCACTGTGCCTCAATTGGTGTATCTATGTTCCGTGAAACATATAGCAAAACCGCCATGGTGCGTACTGATTCTGTCAGTCACACCGTGGCGGTTTTTGTCATTTTCCACGAAAATCGGCACTTATTTTTACCCAGAAGGGGCTCATCAAAGTGGCAGTTTTCCGCATTGAGCGAAATCGGGATTATACGGTTATGCCCAACCACCGTCTGTGGGATACCGGGCTGTTCTTGACGTCCGAGGTAATGATGTATGCAAAGCACAGTAGCAATACCTGTGGAAACGTCCATGGAATGTGCCAAATCCCGATTGACAATTTCTCCGCTACCCATGCCACCCAGGGCGTAGTGGAACAGCCGGTGCAGGGTTCCAATTAGTGCCGGATGCATAAGGTGCAGGGCCGATAATCCTTGAGCCAACGGGTATCACAGGTTATCGGCCCTCTTTTTTACTTTTCTGTATCCTTGGCTAGTCTTATACGATTGAACCACCGTATACCGAATGGTACACATGGTGGGATGAGAAGTCAGGGCTATTCAGGCCCTCCTAATCTTATCCCAGCAGCGTGGCAGTTCTTTTCATCCGCTCTGAGATTTTTACATGGAATGGGCAGCGGGTCTCACAACCGCCGCAGCCTACGCATTCAGAGGCCTTGTGCTCCAGCGCATCATAGTGGGCTTGGATAGACTGTGGGACTTTGTCCTGCATCGCAGCCAAATCGTAGAGCTTATTTACCATAGCGATATCGATTTCCATGGGGCAAGGCTTGCAGTGACCGCAATAGGTACATTGGCCCGTGTAGGCATGCCTGGGGGCATTCGCAAGGACCGTTGCGTAGTCCTTCTCTCCTTCCGAAGCTGTCTCATAAGCCACAGCCTCCAGCACATGCTGCGGATTATCCACGCCTACCATAATTGCCGCCACCGCAGGTCGTGTCAGCACGTAGTGGATGCACTGCACCGGCGTCAAAGCCACACCAAAAGGAGACCGGGCAGCATCAAACAGGCGGCCTCCGGCATAGCCCTTCATCACGGTAATGCCGATATTTCGGCTTTCACAAAGTTTATAGAGTTCTGCCCGGATGGGATCCATACCGCCAAGATGCTCGTCGTATTGCTCGGCAAAATACGCATTTAGGTCCTCCGTTGGAGGCATCAGGTCAAAAGCCGGGTTGATGCTGAACAGGATCATCTCCACGATTCCGCTCTCTACCGCTTTTTTCGCCATAGCCGGGTTGTGGGTGCTCATGCCGATATGCCGAATCACGCCCTTTTTCTTCTGCTCCAGCACGTACTGCAGGAAGGGGCCGTTTACAACTGTCTCCCAGTCCTCCGGCGTGTCCACATAATGGATCATTCCCAAATCGATGTAATCGGTTTGCAGTCTTGTCAGCAGATCCTCAAAGGCAGGAACCACCTGATTCATATCCCGGGTCCGGACATACTGCCCATTCTGCCAGGTGGATCCAAAATGCCCCTGAATGATCCATTTCTCCCGGTGGCCCTTCAGTGCTTTGCCAATATTCGTGCGCACATTGGGTTCGCTCATCCAGCAGTCCAAAATATTGATTCCCTGAGCTTCGCAGGCATCAATAATTGTGCGGCACTCCTGCTCATTATGCCTCTCCAGCCACTCTGCTCCCAATCCAATTTCGCTGACCAGCAGACCCGTTGCACCCAAGGCTCTGTATCTCATAAAATCCCTCCTGTATTTTTTAGCCCCCCGGACCACAGCAGCAGCCTGAACCGGGGGGTGAATGATATACGATGTTACACGTTTTCCTTTTGACTGTCAACTAGCTTCTTACGCATATTCAAAGAGATATTTCCAAGAACGGCTGCCAACGCAAACAAGATGATTCCCATGACAAACGCTCCCCGGAAGGTGCCTGCCAAATCATAGAACAGACCTATGGTGAAACACAGTCCGCCGCCAATCAAGCTGTTGATCATCATCATCAACGCCCAAATCTCGGAATAATGCTTGTCCCCCACAACGGTACGGGCCAGCAGCGGGCACTGCACCGTATACATGGTATTTCCCAAGCCTACGATGAACACAGCGGGCAGCGCAAAGAAGGGTGCCCTATAGCTGGCAAACATCAGAAGGAATCCCAGTGCATTGGTAACTGCGCCCCAGGCAAGCCCTGCCCGGACACCCAGCCGGTCATTGATCCGGCCCACGATCAGGCTGCTGAAAATCGTACCTAAACTCAGGCACACACCCACAATGGAACTGAATGTAATAGTCTGGCCCAGCTCAATCGTAGAGAAAGTCTGTGTATAATAGGCTACACCACTGCCATAGCTAAAGCAGACGCAGGCCAGCCAAGCCAGGTAGAACATGGGCATCTTCAGTGCCTGCTGTTTGGTCAGACTCAGCTCGCCATTATCCGCGGAGGCTGTGACCATCTGCTCTTCCCCGGCTCCGTAGGGTTCGCAGCCCACTTCTTCCGGCCGCTTGATGAACAGAAATACCGCCGGGACTGTCAGGACAGCTGCCATAACCGCCATAATGAAATAGCTCTGCCGCCAGCCAAAGCTGCTGATAAGCTGTCCCGTTAGAAGGCTGTACAGCGTCGTTGCGGCACTTCCCACAGCAATAACAGTACCCAAGACCGTTCCGTTGTTTTTCTTAAACCACATGTTAATCACAGCAGGAATGGCAACATACCCTGTAAAGGCCTGAGCCACACCAATCAATGCCGCAGAGAAGTAGAACATGTAGACCGAGTGATAGGTGGACATGAGCCCCAGCCCGATCACCTCTGCCAAGGAAGCAAAGCCCATGATCTTGCCAATATTCTTGGTATTTAGAAATTTTACAGCAGTTGTATACAGCAGCGCCATGGCCACCGCATTGACACTGGTATAAGCGGACAGTGCACTGACACTGCACCCCAGTTCCCGAACAATGGGGGTCACAAAGTTGCCCATGGCGGCAGCAGTCAGGCCTGCCGTGCCAATTTTAATCAAAATGCAAGCCGCTACGATTTTCCAGGCATAATGGTTTTTATCTTTTAACATCGATTATTCGCCTCAACTATTCTTTTCCAGCTTCTCATGAAGCTTTCTGCTTTGATTGACAGAAATGGTGCCTAAAATTCCGGCACCGATGTACATGCCAATGGCCATCAGGAACGCGCCGCGATAGGTCCCGCTTCTGTCGTAGAACATACCGATTGTGGAATACAGGCCTCCACCAATCAGGCTGTTGATCATCATCATCCGGGACCAAATCGTGGAATACTCCTTAGACCCAACAATATTTCTAGCCAACAACGGGCACTGGACCATATACATGCAGCTCCCCAGTCCCACCACAAAAATAGCGGGATATACGAAAAACGCATTTCGGTAACTCAATAGCATAATCAGGTATCCGGCTGTTGTGGTCACAGAGCCCCACAGCAATCCCATTTTGACACCATATCGATCATTGATCCGGCCAACTACCAAACTGCTGAGCACTCCGCCCAGGCTACTGCATACACCCACCACAGAGCCAAAAGCAGTCGACTGCCCCAGTTCCATCGTAGCAAAAGTTGTCGCATATCCAGCCACGCCGCAGGAATAGCTGTACATTACACAAGCTACCCAGGCAATGTAGAGTAACGGCAATGCAAACGCCTGTTTCGCCGTCAGGGACATATCCTCCTGAGATGCTCTTCCGGACTCCACGCTCCCGTTCAATCTTTCCGGGCTATCTGCCCCATAGGGCAAACAGCCTGCTTCCTCCGGCCGTTTGATAAACAGGAACACCGCCGGAATCGTGATGACCGCAGAAGCCACGGCCATGATCAAATAGGCATTCCGCCAACCGAACCAGGTAATCAACTGTCCGGAGAGCAAGCTATAGAGCATAGTTGCCGCGCTGCCAATGGATACAATGGCCCCCAATACTGTACCTGTGTTCTTCTTGAACCACATATTGATGACAATAGGCAACGCCACAAAGCCGGTAAATGCCTGGGCAATGCCAATCAGCGCACCTGACAGATAAAACATCTCCACGGTCCGATAGGTACTCATCAGTGCCAGACCCACAACCTCCGCCACGGACGCAAAACCCATGATTTTTCCGATATGCTTGGTATTGATCCACTTGGCCGCCGTCGTATACAGCAGCGCCATGGAAATCGCATTGATACTGGTATACGTTGTCAACTGGCTGACCTGGCACCCCAGTTCCCGGACAATTGGTGTGATGAAGTTGCCCATAGCCACACCGATAAATCCACCGGTACCCAGTTTCATCAAAATACATGCCAGCACAATTTTCCAGGCATAGTGTTTCTTATTCTCCATAATCCCCCTGTTATTTGGCGGTACCCGCCTCTACAAATCCCTCGTAGGTGGCACTGATATAGGTTCTGAATTCATCCAGATATTCATGGGTGTGCAACCCCTCCACCGCCGTGAACAGATACTGAAACAGTACGAACACAATCATCAGTCCAACCAGGGAATACATTGCGATTCTCTTCTTAAAAAGAGGCAGTTTTGCCCGAAAACCCGTATCTGACAGGAATATAGCCGGGCTCAGCATCCATATAAAAAGTACAAATGTTGATAGCTTAACAACTGCCGTATCCCAAGGGCCGCAGGCAATCAGTGGAGGTGTCGCCATACCGATGACCAAAAACGAAGCACAGGCCAGATAATACACAGCAGCCAGCAGTTCTTTCCATGGTGTCCCGGACCGGAATCCCAGTAGTTTACGTAATGTCCTTTTCATTGGAATCGCTCCTTTTGTTTATTTCCGCCCCAGCCTAACTGGGGCGGAAATATCTGTTACTTCGCCAGTTCTTCTTCCAGCTGGCGGACCTTGCGCACATAGTCCGCCACGATAGAACCAATGATGGGACCGCCCCACTTGCCGCCTTCAAAGGCGGTGCCAACCAGTGCGCCATCCGCATAGCGAAGCCGGTCCGCGCAGTTCTCCACATTCGTCGCGCCGCCCAATATAACCGGGATGCTGCCGCCGCTAATAGCCTTCACTGCTTTTACCAGCTTCTCATTCCGGGCAAAATCACGATCGCAGACCTCGACTGCATTGGCGCCCAGTCGCATAGAGGTTGCTGCCAATCCTTGAATAGCGGCATCGCTGTCATCCCCGGTGTGATGATAGCCGGAAATTTCCGCCAGCATACCGACGTTCATAGCTTCGATTTTTTTGCGATACTCCGCGACCTTCAGGGGCTGGGCCTCGATCATGCCGTACATGGAGTCGGTGTTGCCCGCCAACGCCGTGCAGCGTGTAAAATCCGCACCAGCTGCCTTACATACGGCCAGAGAGGGCGTAATACAGTTCCACATGATCTGAGAGCCGATGATGAAATCAGGCCCCAGTTCCGCCCGGACTCTGGCGGTCACCGCCGCCAAGCCGGCCACACGTGCATAGTCCGTGTCATCGGTAGAGGGGTAGAATACATCCACTGTCTGGATTAATCCGCCATCCGCTCCGTTTTCCTTCAGCGTTTTGCAGTCGGCAATTGCCTTCTCCGTCATCTTATCCATGTTGCCATCCTCGTAAAGAGGAGTCCCCAGCATGGGCAGCAAATGTACGAGGCCGATAACCAGTTTCTTTCCGTTCAAATTGTCAAAACAAGTAGCCATATGTATAATCCTCTCTTTTTATTTCATCTTACAGCTCCACCACTTCCATGGGAGAGCAGTAGGTAGCCGGGAAAAAGCTGAAGTCCATGCCACCCCGGAACATTGGTTCTCCCAGGGTGGTATGGCGGAATCCGGCAAAAATAGAACCAGGCAGGTAGGCATAAATTGGTGCCAGGAAATTCCACTGCTTTTCAGGAACAGGAACGTGGCAGTAAATCACCTTTTCCGTAATTCCGATCTCTTCCGGTGTCTTGTCGCAGAATAGCAGGACCTCCCTCTGCCCCCGTGCGACCATTGCATTGACAGTGTTTGCCATGTTCTTTACATTGCCGTCATTGCTGTTCAGGATCACCAATTCCGCAATATCGCTGCCAGGACACATATGGGAATTGACATGCATATAGTTTTCACTATCGATGGTAGAGCACACATCTCCGGACAGCTCCAGGATCTTCGCCTGGACGAATCGGCCGGACCAGAAGTTGTGTCCATCCGCAGTGAACTCCAGCAGTCCCTTATCCATAAAATGGATAGCCGCACGGAAGCAAGTCTCATCTATATTGGCAATCTCTGCAAAGAAGGCATCGTGATATTTTTTTACCTGCGCCCGCAGCTCCGGCAAGCAGGATTTCCCCGTCCGCTTTTCGGCTATGGCCGCCGCCAGAATGATGCAGCTCATAACATTGCTGTAATAGGTGCGCAGACCGGCGTTGTTGTCCCCCTTGGGGGTATCGGTGTAATAGAAAATATCCGCATTTTTCGCGGTGTCCGAGTTCACCGCGGTGGTCACGCCAACGGTGGTCACCCCATGGCGTTTGCACTGCTCCATAGCCTCCAGCGTGCGGATAACGCCGCCGGAAAAGCTGATAAACAAGGCCGCCATCTTGGAACAGTCCTCCGGATAGTCATAGTGCCGACTCATCTCAATAGCCTCTACGCCCTCATACTCCACATCCGGCAGATAGTGTGCAAACGCGTCCTTTACGGCAAATGCCGCAACGTTGGAATCCCCGCAGCCCACGCCGACCATATGGGTGCACGTGGAGAAAATGGGTTCGTTGATGATTTTCTTCACCTGTTCCACAGACTGGTCAAACTGCACCATGGTCAGCGGGTCCACATCCATGCACTGATTGTAGAAGCTGTCCTGGAAATAGAACTTTCTGTAGTATTTTTCATCTTTTAATCTTCTGTACATTGGACTCCCCTCCTTAGTTCATGTTCCAGGTCTGGGTACGGAAATTATAGCGTCCGCCAAAAAATGGGATTTCGTTGACGGCAGCGTGATAACCGGCGAGCAAAGATCCGGGCAGAAAATCAACAAACGGAGACATCCAGCTTTCTCTGGCCTTCGGAATCTGGCAGAATGTGGGCTTTCCCCGCTCCGCCATGGTGTTATAGCCGGATTCCTGTTTGAAATAGGGGCTGTTTCCGGTAAACATATTCACGGACAAATCAAACTTCTCCGGGTCCATGTCCGTCACAATCAGTGTCGGTCTGTGCTGCGCCAAACAGCCGTTGATGGTGTCCTTCATTCGACTTCTGCTCTTATCTTCCGCATTAATCATAACGATTTCCCCGATTTCCTCCGGGCACCGTGCCATGAAACTGATATGTGCAAACTCCTCAGAGGTCGTATGGCAGCAGAAAGAGCCACTGCACTCAATGATCTTCTGCTCCACAAACTGGGCGGAATACCCTTCATTCCAGTCCGCCAGCAGTTCAAACTTCCGGATATCCCGCATTCTCAGGGCTTCGGCAAACATCAAATCGTCAATCTTGTCGAAGTGCTCCATGAATGCCATAGTCAGTTCCTCAATATCCCTCGGAACTTGGCAGAACGCCTCCTTTGTCAAATGTCCTTGGCACAGGCCCAGGTAAGCACCCAGAGCTGTCAAACCGATGAGACTTGCATAGTAGGACCGAAGTCCCGGCGTATTGCATCCTGCTGGTGTAGCCACATCCATGACCAGTTCCGCGACCTCCGCCCCCTTAGAGCCCGGCGTCCGGGTAATCAGCAGCGAGTGGACTCCCAGCGCATTGGCTTTTTCCAGAGCTTCAATAACCCGGGCAGACCCCCCAGAAAAGCTGATACCTACAAAGAGCACTTCCTCCGCTTGAAATCCCTTCAGGATCTTCTGCTCTGTATAGAAGCCGTAAAAGTCCATAATGTCCGGGCTATTGCACGCCCGCAGACCGCTGAGCTTCTTAAAACCGGGCATCACCGCACCGGCAGCGGAATAGGAATCCCCACAGCCGGTGATGATGACCCGGCGGATTCTCTCCGCTTTGTCAGCAGGCAGCGTTTTTTTTAGGAACTCCAGATCAAAGCATATATTGGACTGAACAGGTGCCAGGTTTTTCAGGTCCAGAACCTGGTCTGTCACAGAGTTGTAGTAATCCTTCTTGTTCATTCGTCCTGCCCTCCCCGGATCCCGTGTTCATTTTGATACTCCTCATACAGCTTTTGCGCCAAATCATAGCACTCCTGGCGAACACCAAGCATGTCCGGAATGATACCATACTGACGGATATTCATGGAGGATGCCACATTGGCCATAATGCCGACCATCAAAGGATCCTTGCCCTCCGCATAGGCATAAAGCGCACCGCCAGTGGAGGTATTGCCGCATCCGGTTGGATCCACAACTGGACCAGGAGCAGGCTTCAAATAGATAGCTTCCGTTGGCGTAACCACATAAGCACCCCGGGCCCCCACTCGGAAGAGCGTCATATCCACATCCAGCTTCTGCAACTCCCGGATGCAAGCCTCGTCCCCTTCGCAATTGAACAGGCACTGAGCCTCTTCGATATTCAAGCTGAAAATATCCACCGCATCCTGGCAGATCTGCTTCACATCCTCTAGATAGTGGATATGCGCCCAGGGACCCTCGATTTCCCACATAAGCTTGAATCCGTCCCGCTTCTTGATGGCGGACAGTTTCTTCCAGTAGGTGCGGTCCGCATTCTGGGCCACATAAACGCCCTTTACATGGTTGCCCTTGGTAAATACCTCAATTTCTTCGGGCTTGGTCTTCATATAACCGAAGTCCTGCCAAGCATCGTGCTTCAGCCACTTTTCCTCTTCGCTGATTTCCTGCTCGCCAGGCTGAAAATAGGCACCGCTGCGATCCTTAAAGTACATAATAGAATGGTTGCAGCGATCACATACAATTTTATAGCCATCAGTAACCACCTGATTCTTTTCGATCCAGGGAGTAAACAGCGTTCTGTAGTCTGCCCCCAGGTTGCTGCACTGCATAACGTTATCCGTCCAGATACGGACACCGCTGTAAGCGAAAGTAGCAGGGCCGCCGATACTCTCACGCCCAGACTCCGTGCCATCCATAAATACTACCTTGTCCAGCATAACGTTGCCGGCAATCACGTAATCATATCCCATTTTTCTTCTCCTTTTACTTGTACTGCTCTTTGAGTGCTTCCAACTCCCGGAAGCACTCATCCCGGATGGATTGGAATTCCGGAATAAGTCCATACTGCATCAGATTCCGCGCAGAGGCGATATTCGCCATCAGGCCAACGGTCAGAGGATCCTTCCCCTCTGCATATGCGTAAAGCGCACCGCCGGTAGAACTATTGCCACAGCCTACAGTGTCCACCACAGGGCCAGGTGCGGGCGGCAGATAAACTACCTCATCCTTTGTAACCACATACAATCCTCTCTCGCCTACTCGGAAAAGAGTCATATCGACTCCTAGCGTCCGCAGACCCCGGATACAGTCTTCATCACTCTCGCAGCCGAATAAGGTCTGTGTTTCCGCTAAGTTGATACTGAAAATATCTGTGAACTGCGCCGCATGAAGGATAAGATCCATAAACTCCGGTCTTGCCCAGACACTTTCAATTTCCCACATAAGTTTGAAGCCGTCTCGCTTTTTGATCATCCCCAGCATATCCCAGAAGACGCTGTCAGGGTTTGCCGCCAAATAGACACCTTTGACACCGCCCTCTTTTGTAAACTCTCCAATGTCTTCCGGGCGGATCTTCTGATATCCAAAGTCTTGCCATGCATCCAGCGTCATGGCATCAAACTCGGGTGCCGGGCAAAAGCCGTAGGCATGGCTAAACCCATACAGGTGGTTTGCCCGATCACAGACAATCTTGATTCCCTGGGTCTCAACTTCATTCTTCTCAATCCATTCCCGAAAAAAAGGCTCATAGTCCTTTCCCGTGCGGCTGAGCTGCATAACACTGTCCGTCCAGATCCGCACGCCAGTATAGGCGAATGTAGCTGGGCCCCCAGGATACTCCTTGCAGCCCTCGTGAGCATCTTTCATTCCCTTGCTGTCCAGGATCAGGTTTCCCGCACAAATGTAGTCGTAATGCTTCATCTTTCCCCTCCCGATTAAATCACTTGAATGGGATTAGAGCCTAATGTCATATAGGGCATCCCACCGCCACCCCGGAAGAAGGGTTCACCCATCAGGGTCGCACGGTAGCTTGCCAGAATGGAGCCCGGGATATAGGCAAATAGTGGCAGCAAAAAGCTGTACTCCTTCTCGGGGACCGCCATGGGGCACCAGGTAACTTGCTGGGTAATTCCCATGCTCACAGGCTCCAAGTCGCTGAATACAATTGCGTCTCTTCCCGCCCTGACCTGGGAATTGATTGTTTCCGCAATGCGGTCCACATTCTCATCACAGCCGGAAACCAAGTTCATTTCCCCGATTTCACCTGCCGGATAGAGAATGCCATTCACATGAAAATAGTTCTCACTGTCGATCACAGAGCAGACATCTCCGGAAAGTTCTGCCATCTTGGCTGACAGAAACCTACCGCACCAAAACATCGGGCCATCCGCTGTAACTTCAAAATATTTTTTTTCGCGCCAAGCGAGGGCTTTCTCAAAACAGATGTCATCCATCTGGGAAATATTCCGAAAAAACTCATTTCGGTATTTTTCTACCTGCTGCTCCAGTTCTTTCAAAAAGGGTTTTCCCGTCCGGACTTCCCCCATAGCCGCAGCCATGACGTACAAAGAGATCATAGATACGTAATAGGTCCTCAATCCGGAGATATTGTCCCCCACCGGAGTATTGGTATGGTACAAATAATTGCCAGAGTGGGCCGCCAGGCTATTGGGGTTATCCGTCAGGGCAATCGCGCAGCAGCCGTGTTTCACACCGCGCTGAAGAATCTCCGATACACGTGCCGTGCCGCCGCCCACACTGATACCCACCATGATGGTATCGGGTTCTTCCTCTTCCATTTCTAAATACCGGCCGGCTTCGATCCCGCTGGGAGCCTCGCAGCGCACATCGGGAAGATATCGTGCAAAAGCACCTTTGCTTTCCGCTGCCGCCAAAAAAGAATCTCCTGCACCAGAGGCAATGATTCGCTTGGCGCTCTTGATTTTTTCTATTGGGAGAAGGTTATGGAAAGAGGCTACGCTTCGCCGGAACTGTTCCATACAAAGCTCCTCCACATCCAGGCACTGGAGCCGAAGGCCGTTATTAAAATACATCTTATTCATAGTCTTCCCCTCACTCAGCTGTCAGAATGCCATGTTTGTGTCCGGTAATCATATTTCCCGCCAAAGAAAAGTTTTCCGGCACATTCAGCCACATAAGAACCCAGCAGAGAGCCGGGGATAAAGTCCGTCAGTGCGTTCAGCCAGCCCTCTTTTGCCTTCGGAATCCGGCAGACTGCCGCTCCCCGAGGGATCAGCCCCTCTTCCGCATCTGTAACTACCAGAACCGGTCGGCCAACCTGGACGGCAGAGCGGATGGAATAAATCACCCGGTCAAAGCTGGCACTGTCCCGCGCCGTCACAAATACCGTACCAATGGTCTGCGGTTCCCGCAGGAAGAAATTGATATGGCACCAGTCCTCAGAATCCGCATGGACCGTATGCACACCGGCGCACTCAATAAACTTCTCCTCCACAAACTGCGCAGAGAAAGCAGCGTCGTGGTCGCCAATGATTTCAAATTTTGTATAGTTTTTCCAACTCTGGGCCAAAGCAATCATTTCCCGATCAATACGGTCAAATTGCTCCATAAACGCCATCATATGAGGCTGAATACTGTCCCGGATCTCCTCAAAACGATTTCTGCCGATATGCTCCTGGACCAGCCCAATATAGGCACTCAGGGCACTCAACGCCACCAGGCTTGCAAAATACGACCGGAATCCGGGGGAATTACACCCCTCTGGGGTTTCCACATAATACATATGCTTCGCCATCCTGGCACCACTGGAGGCCGGGTTATTGGAAATCAGCATCGAGTGCACGCCCATTTTATTCGCCTTCTCCAGGATCTCCGAGATCCTGGTGGAACCACCGGAGGCTGACACTGCAATCACCAGTACCTGGTCCTCATCATAGCCGCAGGTGACCTCCTCTTTGCTGTAAAACCTACAAAAATCCATGGGATCCGGTGCATCTACTCTCGACAGGCCGCTGTGAAGCCGAAAAGTACTCAGCATGGCTCCGGCAGCAGAGTAAGAGTCGCCGCAGCCGGTGACCACGACCCGCTTCAGGTTGCGGAAGGTCTGCACATCCATTAGGGAAGCCAGCTTTCCCTCATCGTAGCAACGCTCCACCTGCACCGATGTCAGATTTCGCAGATCTTCGGTCTGTAAAGTTATGGTATTATAGTAGCTTCTCACTTGGAAAACTCCTTATCTTCTTAGGGGCGGCTTTCGTTCCTCCGTCTTTTATAACAGGAAAAGCCCGCCTGCGCTTCGTTCGCGCAAGCGGGCCCAGAGGCACAAATCCAATCACCCGGAAGGGCATCCGCCCATCTATCTGTGGGGATGGATTCCGTGACTTCTCGGAAGAAAGCTCTCAGCGAACCGTAACTGAATTCTGATTTTGTCCTGCGGTGGTCACCTTTTTCACCGCTCCAGCTTCGACTTATGCTTCGTGGTGCTGCAATTTTTCCAAGCGTGCCCGGTTTCTTCTGATTTTTCTGGTTTCCGCGGTAGAGCGATAGCCGGAAATTACCAGATAAACAACGGTACACAGAATGAAGGGGACACTCTGCAGCAAATAGGCATCGCTGATGTAGGGCTGCAGATAATTGGTTGTGGCATAGGCAACGCCGAAAACAAAGCTCATCAGCAATGCACCGAAAGGCTGATTACCGCCAATTGTGGCCGCGGCCATACCGATGAAACCACGGTTGGCAGTCAAGCCCTTGGAGAAGAAGCTCTGATAGCCCATGGACAGATACATACCGCCAAGTGCGCCAATGGCAGCGGCAATCAGGAACGCAATGGTATAGATTCGCTTGGTGTTGATACCCACAGCCTCAGCGGCGGCAGGATTCTCGCCAATGGCCCGCATCCGCAGACCCAGCTTGGTCTTGAACAGCAGGAACCATACCACAACGGCCATCAGAATCGCCATGTAGGTAAAGACATTGTGTCCGGAAATGATGGAACCGAGAATGGGGATATCCTTGATAATAGGGATATCGATATTGCCCAGCGCCAGACTGGGGATGGAGCCGGCGGTGTTCGCTTTGGTTCCGGTGAGTACCCACATAACGAATATCACGCCGCCGCCCATAGCCAAGTTCATGGATATGGACATCAGGTACAGGTCTACCTTCATGTAGAAGGCGGCAAAACAGATGATCAATACGATCACCATGGCACTGAGCATACCACCCAGGATACCCAGCCACACATTTTGGAACATGGCGCTGAAGATAACACCGGCCAGAGATGCCACCAGCATCATGCTTTCACCAGCCATATTCAGCAGGCCAGCCTGAGCGGAGATCGTGGAGCAGATAGCTACGAAAATGATGGGGGTGGAAATTCGGATAATGGAGTAAATAACATTGGTAATAAATTCCATGATAGGTTTCGCCCCTCCTTACTGACACTCGCGGGAAGCCTTGATGATGGCTTTCTGGCGGCTCTTGCCCAGGAACTCTTCTGCGGCCACAAAGAAGATGATAACGGCCTGCAGCATAGTAACGAGCTCGATGGGAATGTTGGTATTGGTGTTCAGTACAGCGGCGGCAGTACGGATATAGGCCAGAACAAATGCTGTCACCGGCACAAAGACGGGTTGCTTTTTCGCCATAACCGCGATAATCAGGCCGTCAAAGCCAATGTTGGTCAGCATGGACAGCTGATACTGGTCGTAGGCACCAAAAATTTCCACAGCGCCTGCCACACCTGCAAAAATGCCGCCCAAGACCTGCCCCATAAAGGGGGTAATGCTGGTATTGATACCGGCATAGCGGGCAAAATTAGGATTAGCACCGGTGATACGGATCTCCACGCCAAGTCGAGTACGGTAGAAAATGACACAGGCAATGATGACACCAATGATAGCTACCCAAACGCCTTCGCTCAGGTTTGTATTGCCCCAATAGCGTGTGAAGCGCATGTTGTCAGGGAAATTCGGGGTGCACAAGAAAGAATGGCTTCTATCTGCCATATAGCCACGCACTACCCACAACGCCAAATACAGGCACACGTAATTGATAATTGTCGATGTGACCATTTCGTTGGCTCCCAGCTTCTCACGGCCATAGGCGGGAATCATGGCGACAAGTCCGCCTACCACCGCACAGGACACAATAATAATGATCTGGTTGGCAAACTTAGGCATACCTGCCATGATCTGGGTACCGAAAGTGGTGCAGAAAATCACATACAGGATAGGAATAGGCGCAATGTTGATAATGCCTTCACTGACCACGCTGAACCGTCCGCTGGCGTACACAAAACACATGCCGCAGCCAATCAGCATATACGGACACATACGGGACAGCACCTGGGCAAACCGACGCCGGGAGGTGAAAGGACCGATGGCAAAATTGTAGATGGCATCCTTGGCACCGTCAGCACCGGTGACCAGGACGATAACAACCAGACACAAGGCATAGGCAATGACAATACCCAGGAAGACACGCAGGACCTCAAAGGCCGAATCTATTCTTTGTACTTTTTTCAAAACAGGTCCCCCATTTCTTCAGAGCTCATGCGTTTCACACCCAGCATGTACTCGCCCAGTGTTTCGTCGGTAACACCCTTTACGTTGGTAAACTGCGCAACGATCTGTCCGTCCTTCATGACCAGCAGCCGATCAGAAACCTCCATGATTTCCGCCAAGTCAGAGGAAATCAGCAGCACAGCGTTGTTGCTTTCCCGGGTCGTTTTCACCAGCAAGCGACGAATCAGGTCTGCAGTGCCCACATCAATGCCTCGGGTCGGCTGGTTGGCAATGATGAAGTTTGCGCTCCCAGAAAACTCACGGGCCACAATGACCTTCTGGATATTGCCGCCAGAGAGAAACTTGATATTTTCGCTGCCGCCGGTGCAGGCAATCTCAAAATCCTGGATGCACTGGTCCACAAACCCGTTCAGCTTCTTCATATTCAGCAGCTGTTTCTTGCCGAACCTGCCGGTATTCAGATAGCAAGCCAAGATGTTGTCCCGAATGGACAGCCCTGCAGCCATACCCTGCTTCATCCGGTCCTCGGAAATATGGGCCAAGCCCATTTCCCGGATCTGGGCAATGGTCTTTCCAGAGGTCTCATTGCCGTTCAAATAAACCTCGCCGGAGGTTCTGGGCAGCAGACCGGAAATAATTTCCGAAACCTCAGTCTGTCCATTGCCTTCTACGCCGGCAATACCCACGACCTCACCGGCTCGGATGCCAAAGCTCAAATCATTCACAACCAATTTACCAAAATCATCCACATAATTCAGATGCTCTACATGAATGACGGTATCCTTTGGTTTTGCCGGTGCCTTATCTATGGTCAGGTCTACTTCCCGCTCCACCATCATCTTGGAGAGCTTGGCAGGGTCAAGGTCCTTGATTTCTCCGTGGCCTGTGACCTTACCATGGCGCAGCACCGTTACCCTGCTGCACAGCTCCATGACCTCGTCCAGTTTATGGGAAATAAAGATGATGCCGTAGCCCTGATCCCGCAGCTGCTTGAGCTGAACGAACAACTCCCGTGTCTCCTGCGGCGTCAGAACGGCGGTAGGTTCGTCCAGGATCAGAACCTTCACGCCTCGGACCAAGCTCTTCAACAGCTCGACCTTCTGCTTCTGTCCTACGGAAAGGTCCCGGATCAGCTTGTCCGGCTCCACGTTCAGGTTGAACTTGTCCACCGCCTCCTGGGTGATCCGGGTGGCCTCCTTCTTATCGAAGATAGGTCCCTTTCCGGGCTCCATGCCCAGGACAATGTTCTCCGCCACCGTCAGGTTGGATACCTGCATAAAATGCTGATGCACCATGCCGACACCCTTTGCAATAGCGTCCAGAGGATTGGCAATGTGTGCTTCTTCCCCATTGATATAGATTTTGCCTTCCTGATGCGATTCCAGTCCAAACAGGATCTTCATCAATGTCGTTTTACCGGCACCATTTTCTCCGATCAGGGCATGGATCTCGCCTTCATCCACGGATAGAGTTACATCCTTATTGGCCATGAAACCATTGGGATAAATCTTAGTAATGCCCTCCATCCTGAGCAGCTCTTTTGCCATTTTTTCACCTTTCCTTCCTTTCGGAATATGTAGAAGCTCTGATCCGGTGGTCCGGACTGCCCTGCCCGGGCAATCAGATCAGAGCCTCTGAAATGAGGGCGAAGAACTCGCATTCTTCGCCCTCCGGAATCACCTTACGCAGGTTGACTGTTAACCTCAGGCCTGGAAATCAGCATCGGGGTTATCCCGGTAGGCAGCAAAGGCTTCGTAGGTGTTGAAGTCATAGTAAGAGGGGACCTTGATCTCACCGGCACCGATCTTAGCAATGATGTCCTTCAGAGTCTGCTGTACATCCGCGGGAACGTTGGCCAGGAAGTTTTCGTTTTCCAGGTAGCCGACACCGTTCTCATAGACACCCCAAACCTTATTGCCAGGCTGGACGGAGCCGTCACCGCTTTCTACGCAGGCGATGATGGCACTGGCAGCGGGAGCGATGTTCTTGGTGATGGAGGTCAGGATGTTCTGGTAGCCGACAGCGGAGGACTCGTCCTGAGCAGCAAGGCCCTTGAAGTACTCGTACTGATCGTAGTCACAACCCATGACCCAGTAGCCCTTTTCATGGCCGCCATGCTCCTCAGCAGCCTGGCAGGCAGCCAGCAACATCTGCGCGGAGATGGACCACACAAAGTCGCAGCCATTGTCGTACATAACGTTAGCGGACTCGTAAACAGCGGACATAGAGGTTTCAGGCATGTAGGAGTGCAGCCAGGAAACATCCAGGCCCATCTCCTTCTTGGCGTACTTCACGCCAGCCAGCCAGCCGGTGGAGAAGTCGTTCAGGATGGGGCTATCAGTAGAGACACAGCCGACCTTTCCATTCTTGGTCATCAGGCACTGCAGAATCGCAGCCATAAAGGAGGACTCGTTCTGAGCGAAGGTAATGCCGTAGACATTGGGCTCATTGAACTCAACGCCCTTACCAACGTCGTAGTGGATGAAGGTGGTGTCGGGGTACTGCTTGGCAGCATCATCAATGATGCCCTCAATGTACCAGGCAGGGCCGAAGAAGTAATCGTAGTGCGTGGTCTCCAGGGCATCCCAGAAGCAGTTCACAGCCAGAGCCGCATCGTAGGAACCATACTCGACCAGAGTCCAGTCCATGTTGTAGGTCTCAGCCAACTCCTGAACGGCACGGTAGCCCATGTCAGACAGACCGAAGTCACCAATGAAAGCTGTAAAGAAGATGATCTTCTTTTTGGCACCGGTGTCGGTGGAGTCCTGCTTGGTGTCGTTTGCGGAATTCTGGGCGGTGTTGCCGGTGCTGTTGGAAGTGGATGTGCCGCTGCCGCCGCAGGCGACGAGACTCAGGCACATTGCGAGGGCCAACACGAGGGCAATCAGTTTCTTCGTGGTTTTCATACATTTCCTCCTGCAAAATTTGTTTTTATATCACGGGCCACAGCACCGTAGATATCCTCTGCGTGTTCAGATGTTTTCAGTTTTCGTTAAGTTTCGAATAGTTTTCGTGATTTTTTCGTTCGTTGCATGTTCAGTGCCATTTATCCTTATTTATATTATACAATCTACCCCCCCCATTTTTGTGCATTATGCACAGTTTTTATTGCTTTGCTTTGTTCATTTCTTGTGACATCGACAGCATACCGCACAATCTGCCAATTGTCAAGCGGATTTTGCATCTATTCATCAAATAGCATCGCATGTTCGTAGTGTTTGTTTTTATCGAACGCAAAACAAACATGCTTGTTCGCTCCTCTGTTCTCATTTGATTTTATTCCAATTTTCCCCATTTTTGAATTGACATTGCTTGTTCTCTCGTTTATAATCATTCATAGAAAACACGTTTTCAAACATAATGAACACAAGTGAGGACACAGATCATGGGAAACTCCTATCGCATTGATCGCATCTACAATCTGCTGTTGCAGCGAAACAGCGCTACTGTAGAAGAACTCGCCCAGTATTTCCATGTCACCCCAACTACCATTCGCAGGGACCTGCTGGAGTTGGAGGACCGGAAGTTGATCTTCCGCAACCGCGGTTCCGCCTTTCTGCTGGACAGCGGCGATGCTGAACCAAATGTTTTCCTGGATGAAAAGAAGCGCATTGCGGCTGCGGCTGCCAAATACATTTCCAATGGTATGTCCATTTCTATAGATTCCGGCTCTACCATCTCCGCTCTCTGCGACTATCTGGTCGCTGACACGCTTCTGAACAATCTGGATTTTGTGACGCACTCGCCCGGAAACGCCCTGCGGATCTGCAAAAAATTCAACGTCTCTATTCCCGGCGGTTCCTTGGTCCCCAACAGTGAATTTATGGTTGGTCTGGAAGTGGAGGAATTTTTCAAAAAAATCAATGTAGACATTGCGTTTCTTGCCTCCACTGGCGTGTGTAACTGCTCCGGTCTTACCGTTTCTTATCCGCTGCAGCTACCGGTCAAAAAATATTCCGCCCTCTGCGCCGATAAGCGGATCGCGCTGTTGGACTCCAGCAAGTTCTCCCGTCGAGGCATTTATGTCTTCTGCGATTTCAAGGATATCGACACCTTGATCACCGTAAGAACCGACTCCAACGCTGAGCAGTTGGACCGCATCTCCAGCATGGGCACAGAAATCGTCCTTGTCTAAAAAGTGCCCTCCCTATGCGGGAGGGCACATATCTGCGCAAAGTTGCCTTGTTCTTTTTCTTGTGTGACTACTTTCAGGAGGCATTTTGCATATGAAATACGATTTTACATCCATTATGGACCGCAGAGGCATGGATGCCATGGCTGTAGACGGCCTTGGCGGCGGTGGAATCGCTCCAACCATGCCGAAAGAAGGCTTTGATCCCATTCCCATGTGGGTTGCAGACATGAACTTCCCCACCGTCCCTACTGTCCCTGAGGCCATTGTTCGCCGGGCGAAGCATCCGGCCTACGGTTACTTTTCACCCCGCCCGGAGTATATCGAAGCCATTCTCCGCTGGCAAAAGGAACGCAACGGCGTAGAGGGCCTTCTCCCTGAGCATCTAAGCTATGCCAACGGTGTCCTGGGCGGTGTTGTTTCCGCTCTGAATGTGCTGTGCGCAAAGGGCGATACCGTTCTGATCCATACCCCCGCTTACATCGGCTTTACCCACACTCTGGAAAACAACGGCTACCGGGCTGTCCACAGTCCTCTGGTACTGGACGACAACAATGTCTGGCGCATGGATTTTGAGGATATGGAGCGCAAAATCCTCAGTGAGCGCATCCACACCCTGGTCTTCTGCTCTCCCCACAATCCTTGTGGCCGGGTTTGGGAGCGCTGGGAACTAGAAAAGCTCATGGAGCTGTGCAAAAAACATGATGTGTATGTAATATCCGATGAGATTTGGTCCGACCTGACTCTGGAGGGTTTCCACCATATCCCCGTCCAGTCCATTTCTGAGGATGCGAAGATGCGGACCGTCGGCATCTATGCCCCCAGCAAAACCTTCAACCTGGCCGGTCTTGTTGGCTCTTACCGCATCGTCTACAACAAGCGCATCCGGGACCTGATGGACAAGGAGGCAAAACTGACCCAATACAATCACCGCAATGTGCTGTCTATGCACGCCCTGATTGCCGCCTATTCCACAGAAGGTATGGAATGGGTCGATGAGCTGCGGCATGTCCTCACAGGGAATGTGAATTTTGCCTGTGATTTCATCGCCAAAAATCTCCCCGGACTTTCCGTCAGTCATCCACAAGGCACTTATATGCTCTTCGTTGACTGCACCAACTGGTGCACGGCCCATGGCAAAACCATTGAGGAAGTGGAGCAGGCCTGCTGGGATGTAGGTGTCGCTCTGCAGGACGGCCGCCAATTCTTTGGTCCCTGCCACCTGCGCATCAATCTGGCTCTGCCCCAGTCCCGTGTGGAGGAGGCTTTCCATCGGCTGAAGAAATATGTCTTTGTTGATTAACCATATCTGTTCGCAAATCGGGTAGGAGGTGCTGAATGGCCCTCGCCGCACAAAACCAGCTGGAGCAGAGCCGCCAATCCGGGAGCTGGGGTAGGTCGCTGTCAATCTTCTGTAATCCAACTCCTCTGTAACAGGGTTGAACAATCTCACTGGTTCGTCTGACGGGATAATGATTTCTGAATTTATGGGCAAGCAGACTTGATATTCAGTCCCGTATGCTATATACTCCACTTGCGTTTTGTTTTTTCACACCTAAATAGCACGCCAAAAACCCGGCTCTACACAAGAGCCGGGCCTTTGTTTTTTGAAATAAGAGCTTACTTCATAAGCACAATATTGGAATCCGTCAGGAAGTTTTCCAGGCTATAGAGGACCAGAATCTGGTCAAAGCCCTCTGCCAGCTGGGAGATAGGCTGCTTGTAATACCGCAGGTCCACCAGGGCAACTTCCTCATAGCTTTGGGCCAGAAATCCCGCCAGGGAACTGGCGAAGGAATCCCGGATCAGGAGGAGTCTGCCTGTTCCATTAGGATTGCGCAGCCGGACAAAAGGTTGATTTCCGTCCAAAAAGACCATGTATGGGTCATAGCCTGCCAGCCGTTCCCGGTAAAACACGCCCTCGTGGGTTTCATGCCCTGTCTCCACTGTGATAGCTGCCGGGCCCGACCACATCTCCAGCGTCTCCGCCGGAGTCAGCCAGTCCCGGCGGCAGGGCTTACCTTTTCTTCTTGCGTTCTGACAAGGATATGGTATAATGTAT
>ERZ1034691.156-NODE-156-length-53401-cov-14.578300_pt1 | contig 53401 bp, 48 predicted proteins | sample MGYA00520638_ERZ1034691 | MGnify/ENA primary metagenome ERZ1034691 (study PRJEB33766, sample SAMN09781763) | gut metagenome | biome: gut microbiome | host: Homo sapiens | place: Madagascar | study: EMG produced TPA metagenomics assembly of the PRJNA485056 data... | reverse complement strand
GCGTTTCCGTTGGCTTCGGTGCATCTGATGGCTTCGGTGTTTCCGATGGCTTCGGTGCATCTGATGGCTTCGGCGTTTCCGTTGGCTTCGGTGCATCTGATGGCTTCGGTGTTTCCGATGGCTTCGGCGTTTCCGTCGGCTTCGGTGTTTCACCGCCGGTATGTATGCGTACCGTCAGGCTCTTTTCCGCCTGGTTTCCGGCGTTGTCTGTCGCTCTCACGACGATGGTGATCTCTCCCACACCGGACGGAAGCTTCTCTGCCGGTATGGCAAATCCGATTTCTGTTTTCAGGCTTGCTGTAAAATCTTCCTGCAAAGCGGTTTCCGCATCATTTCCAATCTGGTAAATCACGGAAGCAAGACCGGCAGAAACGGCATTGTCCCTGTCATCCTTTACGGTCACGGCAATCGTCGGCACTTCTTCATATTCTTCCTCCAACGCTTCACTGCCGTTTACGGTAAAGCTGATCTCCGGCGGGTTATCCTCCACGATGAATCCGTTTGCCGCGTCTGTAATGCTCTTTGTGTCAGAGACATTTCCCGCCGCATCGGTACATCTGATGTCGGTGATGCTGCCCTTCCAGTCTGCGGAAAGGGTAATCTTCGCCACACCTGCCTTAAGCTCTGCCATCGCTGCCTGTGCGATACCGGACGCTGGCGTTATGGTATAGGAAATCTCATCCGCCCCGCTGCCTTCCTCCGTCACCGGAATATACAGAACCAGACTTTTTCTACCTATGATCCAGTCAAAAATGTTCGCTGCTTTCTGCTCGAAGGTAATTTCGCCGATCACCGGCTTTGTCTTGTCAAGTTTTGCAGTCAATGCGTCTGTCACCGTTTCATTGCCCGCTGCATCCACCGCCTTGAAGGTGTAGGTGTGCTCTCCCTCTTCCAGTCCGTCGAAAGTCAGCTGATAGGTTTTACCGCCGTCCTGCGTGGTGCTGCCTGTCATGGAAAGCTCCGTGTAGGCGCCATCATCCTTCTGAACATAAAGCGCCGTCACGCCCTCATTGTCCGAATAGGTAAGCTCTATGGACAGTTCTTTCTGCCATTTCTGCACATCTTTATCCGGCACTGCGGCAAGGTCCGGCTTTGCGGTGTCTTTCCACTTCGCATAAAGGATCACATCCTCCGTCAGCTGATCCGCATCTGCTTCGCCTGTGAAATGCCATGCAGCCGTAAAGGTATGGTCACGATACCAGCCCTCCAGAGCATAGCCTGCCCTCACCGGCTCCTGCGGTCTGTCCACCGTCTCCTTCCATGCCTTTCCGGCAACATTGGCGACGGTACTTCCGCCATTTGCCTCAAAGGCAACGGTCAGCGTTCTGCCTTCGGCAATCATTAGCTGCACCTGTTTTCCATGGGGCGCAGTCTCTGTTGCTTTCACACGGATCAAAATATTCCCTGCTGCAAGACCTGACAGACTACCCTCCGTTATCTCGCCGGAAGTAAACTCTATCCAGCTCGTACCGCCGTCAGTGCTGTATTCCATCGTCTCGCTGACGCCGTTTAACGTTCCGTCCTTTTTGCCTTTGATCGTCTCATTTCCCGCAGATACAGAGGGGCTTTCCGGACGCTTTGCTATGGCAAGCTCTGTCTCGTCGCTGTCTGACATGCTCTCCGTTCCCTTTTTAGAAATTCGGATTGTATTGCCAAACCAGTCTTCCCGGATGGCGATACAGCCCTGCCCATCGGCGGATAAGGTTTCCCCTTCCACCTCATAAGCTGCGCCCGGCGTCAGTCCGGTAAGCAGCTCCTGCCGGTAATCGGGCTTAGGTGCAGGCTTCTCCTCTTTTCCTTTAATACGGACAAGCACATTTTGTTCCGCGGTATTTCCCGCATAATCGGAAGCCGTCACGGTAATGTTTACAATGCCCGTCTTACCAGTGAGTGGTATGGTAAAGCCAAATCTTTCTGTCAGGGCAGCTTCAAAGCCGCCGTCTACCTTCTGCTTTGCACCGCCGTTTATGGTATAGGCAATGCTTTCAATTCCCGCGGTAATACCTGCATCCGTAACAGTCACATAGACCGTAGGGGCGGCATTTTCCTCATAGTAATCCTCCGACAGCCCCTCTCCCGGTCTGGGATTCGCCGGATCTGTCATGTCAGCCGCCGTAAAGGTAATCTCCGGCGGATTATCCTCCACGATGAAACCGTTTGCCGCGTCTGTAATGCTCTTTGTGTCAGAGACATTTCCCGCTGCATCGGTACATTTGATGTCGGTGATTCTGCCTTTCCAGTCTGCGGAAAGGGTGATTTTCGCCTGACCATTCTCAAGCTTTGCAGTCGCTTTTTCCGCTGTGCCGGACGCAGGCGTTATAGTATAGGAAACCTCCTCTGCTCCACTGCCTTCCTCCGTCACCGGAATACACAGAATCAGACTTTTTCTGCCGATAATCCAGTCAAAGATGTTCGCTGCTTTCTGCTCAACGGTAATATCTCCGATAACAGGCTTTGTCTTGTCCCACTTCACGGTAACAGGCGTGGATATGGTCGCATTGCCCGCCGCATCCTCTGCCTTGAAGGTGTAGGTATGCACACCCTCTGTACAGTCGTAGGTTTTCGTAAATATCGTGCCGGACGCTGTGGAAATGCCGCTGATTTCCGCGAAATCGCCATCATCCACTTTGCCGTACAGCTTCTCGATGCCCACGTTATCGGAATAGGTCAGCGTAATGTGCAGAGCCGCCGCATTGTACCAGCCGCCGGCGTTCGCACTGACACTGCTCTCCACTGCTGCCGTAAGGGACGGCTTCTGCGTATCAATATGCGTCATCTCCACGCTGTACTCTTTGCTGACATTTCCTAATTTGTCGGTAAGCCGGACTACATATTTTCCGTTTTTCGTCACGGTAAAGCTGTCCCCGGTGAGGGTCGTCCATGTGGTCTCCCCCTCCATCCGGTACTGCTTTGTCTGAATGCCGCTGCCGCCATAGCCTGTGCAGTTTCCCTTTTCGTCGTAGACTGCCGTACAGTTATCCGTAGCGCCTGTCAGCTGAATCGTGCCTGTTTTCCAGTCTGTAGATACGGAGCACTCCAGCTCTTCCAGCTTCGGCGCCTCGTTGTCAATGTTATTCACAAGCACTTCTGCACTGACGGAATTGCCATATTCATCCGTCACCATGAATACATAGACACCATTTTTCGTCACAGTACAGGTTCCAGTAGCGTCGCCGGAGCCGGAAGCAATGGACTGTATGCCGTCCGGCGTGTATACGGACTTAATATCGCCGGCGTTTGTGGCGGTTCCTTTCTTCGCCGTCCATGTAAGCACAGCGTTCTTTCCCCATGAACCCGCATTTCCTGTCACGGTAATCGTGGGAAGTCCATTTCCGATTGCCGGCTTCATCATATAATACGGTCCCGACCAGACAACTGTGGAGACATTTTCTGCGCGGTCTGTGACCTTTACCTGCAGATATTTTGCGGTTTTTGCAGTCTCTGTGGCAGTATACTCTGCCTGATAGCTGCCGTCCGCATCCGCGGTGAGCGTCGTCCATGCGGTAGGATTCGCTGTCGTTTCTGTCCACGCATACTCCACCTTATCCACGCCACTGCCGCCGGCATCCTCCGGGAACACGGCAAGCGTCAGCTCATTGTATACGGTCTCCGTATCCGTGCTGCTGCCGCTGCGGATTGTGACTGTGGGCTTTAAGGTATCTATTTTTTGTACCTCAATGGTCTTGGAAATCACGTTTCCGTAGCCATCCGTCAGTGTAACGGTATACGTTCCGTTTTGGGTTACTTTCAGATACGTCGTCCCGCTTGATTTCGTAATGGTAGTTGAACTGCTCGTCGGTCCGGCAAAAGTGATCTTCGTGCCGGAGGTCTGCGCGCCCGCATACTGCACCACGATATATTTTTCCGGTTTCCATACATCCGCCACATCCGCAGAAGAGGCCGCGGAACCCGCCCTTACAGATACCCCTGTGATCGCGGGCTGCATAAAGGTAAACGCCTTATATTCATGCATGAAGGCTCCCGATGCTGCGGTGGCGAGCACATGCAGATACCAGGTCTCCGTCTGTCCTGCCGTGCCCCTGCTCTCCGTAAGCGGTGTGCCGCTTGCGGTATTCTGCCAGCCATAAGCGGGCAGTTCTTTACTCTTCGTCCATGTATACTGAACGGTCTTTGCATTTGTCGCCGTGATGGTTGCCTTATGGCGGGGCAGGCTGCCGCTTGTATCTGCCTTGATCGTCACCGACGGCTTACTGTTGTCCACGATCACGTTGGTACTGCCGCCCGTAAAGGACTGGCTGGTGCCGCCTGCCAGACTGCACATATCCTTAATAACAGAGGCGTTGCTGATGCTCCTGACCTGCAGTGCAGTGCCGCCGCTTAAGCTGCCAGAAGCCGATACCGTCCCTGTAAAATACAGTACATTGGTGTCCGCGCCGCCAGCGTATGTCAAAGTACCTACGTTGGTCTTGATGGTAAGACCGCTCAGAGAGCTGTTCTGGCTGTCCACAATCTCGTCAAAGACAAGCGCCACCGTAATCGGATCGCCCGGGAGGTAAGTGCCGTCCGCCATGGGCGCAACGCCGAGGAGCTGGGGTTCCTGCTCATCCTGCACCATGACATAGCTGGTCAGACCGTCCACATACCAGCTGTCGTCTTCTTTACCACTCGCACCAAAGTAAGCATAGCATGTCTCATCTACACCCAGCCTCACCCATGTGTTATTGTTGTAAGAATAAGTCGTACCAGAAATTCTTGTTGGCTTAGTAGCTCCCACTCCCCCACCTGATTCGGTGCTCGGGAAAAGAAAGGTTGTCGCTTTATTACTAGCGAGTTGAAAGTTACATGCCCAAAGCTGCCCGGATACTCCTGTAACTACGCCATCTCCCGCAACTTTGTTATTCTTTCCTATTAAGTTAAAATAGCCATTCTTCGGCACTTCCGATTTTCCCATATAGGCATGTTCATAGCCGTCAGCGCCTTCATAAGCCTTCAACTGATACCGATAGTACCACCCGCTGGCGGTTGCATTCAAATACGCCGACTGATTTTGGGTATAATAATCAGAGAGTTTTCTCTCGGTATGGTAGTTCTCCACATTGTCGCGGTTGATCCGAAAACACACATTGCTATCTGTCGCGCCTTGCTTTCCTGTTGAGTCCTGAATTTTTTCCCCACTGGTCGTACTTACCTCTGTCTGATCGATATTTAATTTTTCCGTGGTATAAATTGTCCTGTCGATGGTATATTTGCTGTCCTTCTTCATCGTCCGCGTCTTCGAGCGCTTTGTCTCGTCAATCTTCCCTCCTCCCTCTACGCGGTAAATTTCCAGCGAGTAGGTTCTGTCCTCATTAGAGTACCTTGTGCCCTCTTTGTTATTATAGGCATTCGTCACACCCTTATTCTCCGTTACAGTCACTTCCTTGGACGTCTCCCCGTCCGCGAAGGTAACATTTCCCTGCACATGGTTAAAATGGGTGCCGCCGATGGCAGAGCCGTTTACCGTGCGGTAATAGACGGTCTGTTTACCGTCCGTTCCGCCGGTTCTTTTAATCGTAAAGGTCGTTTTTATGCTGTTGGTCGCTATTCCCTGCAGGGAAAATGTGCCGTAGGACGGGATTCCGAAGCCGAATTTTTCCGCTTCACTGTAAATGACCTTCGTACTTCCGTCAGATGCAGTAACCTTCGCGTACGCCCGCGCATAGTATTCCACGCCGGAGACAAGCTCTGTGGCGGTTGCACTTAACTTCTCATTCTTTGTTTTGATAACGCTGGAGGTCGTTACTTTTCCGTTGTTAAGCTCCAGTGTGGGCGCCGGAACAATGCCCCATACGAAGCCCGTCTCCGTGATCGTATCCGCTCCGGTATGAGCTAAAACCGCCTTTAAGCTGTACTGATCCTTACTGCCGGAAACCGCTGCAAGCGTACCGAGCTGCAGCTCCAGAGGCTTTGCCGTCACCGTAATGGTACAGCTTTTTGTGCTTTTATTTCCCACAGCGTCCGTCGCCGTCACCGTAACGGTCTTTGTCCCCGGGAGATTGCTGACATCCGCCGGTATCGTGTAGGACAGGGGTTCATCAGCGAGCTTGCGGTTATCCGAGACGGAAAGTGCCTCTGCAAACAGCTTTTTCACCGTCTCCAGTGCCTCGTCCTCCAAAACCGTAACGGTTGAATAGGTAATCGTGGGAGCCGTCTTGTCGATATTGTCCACCTTTACCTTATAGGATGCCGATGTGTCACTGCCGTTCAGCTTATAATTTATAGTAAAGGAATATTCGCCGTTTGCTGAAACGACTCTTGATGTTGTCGGAACAGTCACATCGGTAATTCCCATCTCAGGCACTGCCTCAGCGCTCACTGTTATCTTCACATCCTTGTTCGTAAGGACATCCGGCGACAAGGTATAGCTGACCTTGGGGCCGATTCCCAGGCCCTGCATGAAATAAAAGCTGACGCTGTCGGTTGCCTTGATTGCCTCCGTTTCCGGGTCCTTAAGAATTCCCGTGATCTTGTATACGCCGCTCGGTGAGTTTAAGGGCATGCCAAGCTCTATCTCCTCTGTCGCCTGCACCTGTCCGAAGCATGCGTCCAGCGCATTTCCTGTCTCCTCCTGCGTCAGGACATATTCTGTGGTATACTGCTTATTCCCTGTCTGTCTGACTGTCACAAGGGACTCTACGGTAACCTGACCATTTTCCGTGACGGCATTCTGAAGTTTCAGGGAAAATTCTTGAATATTGGGGTCTGCTGCCCCGCCGTCCAATATGAGCTGCATCCAGTCCACCGTCACCACCCAGCTCTGTGCAACGGTCACGGATATGACATTCTTTCCCTTTTTCAGCTTGTCAAGGGGAATCTCCAGCACGGTGGTGTTCCATGTGTTGTTCGTGCCCGCGAGGTAACCGATCGTCTCATTGTTATATTTCTTCTTATGACTGTTCTCCTGATCCATGGGCAGATAAATGTCGTCATTTAAGTACACATAATCCGTCTCACCGTAATCTTCATCCACATCATAAGCCTTAATCGCCAAATATGCGCTCTGGGTCGGAAGCTCGTCCAGCGTAAAGGCAAGCTCAATCGGCTGCATGCTTTTCCATGCGCTCATAAGCACATCTATATCGCCATCCGCCTTTCCCGTATGACTGTTGTTCTCATTATCATCCGTAAGCATCAGCGTCTGCGGGTGCGTGACGGTATTTTGCACAGCAAAAGTCTGCACCGCAATCGGAGCATTTGGCATCTCCACACCATACTCCTCCACCAGATCCGCAAGCGTCAGCATCTGTGGGATTTCATTTTCTGCCATTCTCTGCTGTATGATTTCCGGGTAGTGGTAAGGGCACTCCGTGTCCATACAGTCTGTCTCGGTATCACGTATATGCTCCAGCCCCTCCAGACGCCCGATCAGCTCCGGCAGACACTCCCCGTCTCCCCCGGATACCGTGCTGCTGTTCTCCACAGCATCGGCTCCGTTCTCCGCGAGCCATTCATCCAGGGCCTCCCGTGCCTCCTCAAGCTGTCCAGGGTCAATCATGTCCTCGTCCGCCTCACCGGAAGCAAGATATGTAATCGGATCCGGCAGCTTGTTAAGCAGCGCAAGCAGCCCGGCAGACGTTTCCTCCGCAGGATTCTCTTCTACAGGTTCCGCTATGGTCACGGTGATCTGCGGCAGGCTGACACCCTCCGCCACGGTATAGTCCTCCGGAATGACCGGCAGATAGACATAACAATTCCCCGCTGTGGCGGAGTCGAAGCTATCCGCTGTACTGTTCTCCCACGTCACAGCAATGGAAGATTCCATGGGGACTGCCAGTCCGTCAGGCTCCTCTGCACCGGCTGTCACCGGCTGTGACGACGAACCGTCAGCGCCGTCCGGAACGAGATTTTGCGAAACCGTACCTTCCTCCGGTGCCGCAGTCTCTTCCTCACTCTTTGTCTCCAGCATTACCGTAAGGGTTTCGGGAAAACGTATTTCGCTTTCCTCTGCGAAAGCGGGCAGGGACTGCTCTTTTAGGGATTCGTCCAGATCTGCAAAAGCGGTGATCACTCCCTGTGCTTTTGTGCCGCTTCCGTCACTGCCGACTGCCGCAAACACCGTGAAATCCACACTGGTAAACACAAGGGCAACCGTCGTGACAAGTGCCACAGCCCTTGCGGTTTTCTCTCTGACCTTCCACTGAATACAGCCATATAAAATTACGTTATAAATGAAAATATATGCCACCAATACGATCCAGACCGGATAACGCAGCATCCTGTATCTGCGCCCGATTCCCGCAAGGGTACGGATCGTTTCGGATTTTGCCCTTCTGAAGGGTTCACAGGCAGCGTGCAGCTTTTCATACTGTTCTCTTTTTTCCATCTGTCTCTTCATAATATTCACCTTACCTTAAGTCTCTCTATTATGCATTTTTCTCTTTTTTGTTTTACTTTGTAACAAAAATATACCCAAACACTTCTTCCTTATGTACCGCTTTGCGAATTTGGTATCTTTTTTGTCGAATTTGGTCAGGCCCCATTTCGTTGACTCCTCCCTTCTTCTTTGCTACACTATAAGAAAATGATCGGAAGGGGGACTTAAGCCTTGCAGATTGCCCTGTGTGATGATGAAGAACTCTATCATGAAAAGATAAAAGAACTGACCAGACAATATAAGCAGCTACATTCTGACCGCACCCTTTCCCTGTCCTCTTTTTCTTCCGGAAAGGAGCTTATCAACCATGTAGATGAATACGGCGGTTTCGACCTCTATATCCTGGACTGCATTATGCCGGAAATGAACGGCATAGAGCTGGGAAATGCCCTCAGAAACCGTGGCGATGCAGGCCTCCTGCTCTACCTTACCACATCCCCTGACTTTGCGCTGGATTCCTATCGGGTAGATGCCTTTGACTATCTGTTAAAGCCCATGGACAGGGATCTGTTTTTCCAAAGTCTTGACAAGGCTTACCGCTCTTTTTCCCAGATTCTGCAGGAAGTTGTTGCCGTGAAGACTGCGGACAGCATCCGCATGCTTTCCATTGCTGACATACGGTACGCGGAGCGCATGGAGAAGCATATTGATTACTACCTGACAGATAATACCGTGATACACAGCACCAGCTTCAACGGTTCTTTCCAGAGCGCTGTGACAGAGCTGTTGGCGCATAAAGGAATGCTCCTCGTGGGCTCCTCCTTTGTCGTAAATTTATTCCATGTCACTGAGGCTACAAAATCAGACCTGATACTGACCGGGAATCTTCATGTCCCGGTTCCCCGCCGGATGTATGAAACCGTCAAGAAGAAATGGGTGGATTTCTGGCTGAATGGAGGCAGATACCATGCTTTTTGAAGATAATATTACATTTTTGGTTTTGAAGGTTCTGATTACCTGCGCGGGCACGTTTGGCATGATGGGTTCCACTGTAAAATACCGGTTCGTGAAGGAGAAACCTGTCAGCATTGTAATTTTTGGAGTCTATGTCCTGTATATCATACTCTCCACCTATGCCATTATCTATTTTCTGGATTATGAGCATTTCCTGCGGGTATTTATCCTTACCATATCCTGCCCCGCCATTTTGCTGCTGCACAATATTTCTGACGAACCATTTCCACGACTTGTATTCACCCGGGCGACGCATATACTGGCATCCCTGTATATTGCCGCCTCCATCACCCTTATCAATACTGCGCTGCATGGAACGGAGCTGTCGGATATTCTGATGCGCCTGCTGGTCTATCTGTTGGTCATCCTGCTGGATTTTCACTTTGTGCGGCCCATCTATCTGGATTTTATCACCGAAATCAGAAAGGGCTGGGGAATTCTTTCCCTGATTCCCTGCGCCCTTATTGTCCTTTCCGTAACGCTTGCCGTTTATCCGAAGCATTATACCAGATACCCCACAGGTGTCCTGATGATTTACCTGCTGGGTGCTGTCATTGTCATTCTTTACGCTGCCATCGGCTCCTATCTTTTCCTGCGGTACCACAGGCAGTCCGCAGAACAGAACAGGGAAATCCTTAAGCTGCAGGTCAGGAATCTGCAAAAGGAAACCGCCGCCATGGAAAATCTTGCCAAACAGACAAGAATCATCCGGCACGACACCCGGCACATGCTTTCCACCATTGCCTCCCTGGCGGAGAGCGGGGATATGCAGGCAATCCTTGACTTTATAGGTACCGCTGACAGAAGCCCCGGTATGCCCCAGGCTTCCCGCTACAGCCGGGATCCCCTTCTGGATGCTACGCTTTGTTCTTATCTTAGATCCGCAAAAGAATCCGGCATTCTGCTTCAGCTTGCGCTTGCCATTCCGGATCCCCTTCCTGTTGACTCTGCCGGTCTAGCCATCTGCTTTGCCAATGCGTTGGGAAATGCCATAGAGTGCTGCAGGGAATTCCCGGAAACGGAAAGGAAAATTGTCTTCAAATGCATTGGAAAACCAAAGCTGATGTTCGAGATCAGCAGTCCTTATCCGGGCAGGATCACTATTGACCGGAACGGTCTACCAAAATCACCGGAAGATGGCATAGGAACCCATATCCGTTCCATTGTGGCTTTCTGTGAAAAGCATGATGCCTTTTACTCATTTACGGCTGAAAACGGCTGGTTCAAGGTTACGGTTGCATTATAAAGGGAGGAATACTATGATCTTCGATAATAATATGGCATACCAGATTTACAGAATTCTTCTCTCCATATTCGGCACGCTGGGTATGATTATTTCCATTACTCCCATGAAGAAATCCCATAAAAGGAACCTGCTCATTCTGGGCGGCTATGTTGTCTATGCGGTTGTCTTCTCCTGTCTTTCCTTACGTTTCCTCGGATTCGTGACTTTTCTGCGAAGCGCCGTCTTTACCGTGTCCCTGCCCGGCGTAGCTGCCATTTACATGGCTGCGGATACCTCCATTCCAAGACATATCTTTAAATGCCTGTCGCAGCTTCTGCTTTCCCTCTATCTGATTATCAGCATGACGCTGCTCAATACACTTTTGGGAGGCAGTCTGCTGTCAAATGCCATACTGCTCTTTTTCGCCTATACTGCTATGATTTTTCTGGAATTTTTCTTTTTAAGAACTTACTTGCTTGATATGATAGAAATTATTACCAAGGGCTGGGGGATTCTAACCCTGATCCCCAGCTCCTTTTTACTCTTTGTAATGGTGCTCGTACTCCATCCGGTTCATTATACGCAGAACCCGTCCTTTGTCATTCTGTTCTACATGACAGGCTCTGTCATTCTCATCATTTACTATGCTGTCTTCCAATACTTACGAACCCAGTATCAATACCAGATGGACGAACAAAACAGGGAAATTCTGGAAGTACAGATGCAGGGCATTAAAAAGCATGCGGAAGATACCAAAAGAAACGCAGAGGAAGTAAGAAGGATCTGGCAGGACACTCACCGGATGCTGTCCGGCATTGCTGCACTTGCCAGGGAGGGGAATGCCGAAGCCATCCTTAGCTTTGTAGCCGAATCCTCTGCCCTTAACCCTCTGACTGCGCCCGCCCATTATTGCAGCGATCCCATATTAAACGCCACACTCACTGCCTATCTAAGCAGGGCAGAAAATTCCGGCATCACAATAGATCTCCATCTTGCCATCCCCGAAATTCTCCCCGTTGATTCGGCAGAGCTTTCCATCTGCTTCGCCAACGCTCTGGAAAATGCCATAAAAGCCTGTGAAGAACTTCCGAGGAATGAGAGAAAAATTATCCTCCGGTGTATCCATAAGCCTGCTTTCATGTTTGAGATCGAAAACCCTTATAAGGGACGGATCACCTTTGGAAGAAACGGGCTGCCAATTTCTACGAAAACAGGGCATGGCCTTGGAACACGTTCCATTATGGCTTTCTGCGAAAAGCATAATGCCTTTTATGATTTTTCCGCGGAAGGCGGCTGGTTTCGGGTTATGATTACTTTGTGATGTCTGTCAATCAATGGTATTGGGGAAGCTTTCCGCCACGCACAGTTTCCCATACCCCGTTGATGTCAAGTTATTGTCACGAACTTTTTTAACTTTTTTCAAGTAAATATTTCGCTAACCCACATAACTTGGTTTGGGTGATATGAAATAATTGCTAAGCCATGTGAAAATTGATGGTAAATTATTGCTAAACATATCTAATTTAGTTACTCCTCATCGGGATATAAATCAATGGTTCTATCCTCGGAAATCACAACTGCCAAAAAGTTTCTTCCGGCTTTTTTTTGCCTTTCAACATAATTGGTCACAGAATTATATCTTGCTCCTCTTTCTGGTTTTCCTTTGATTACCATATCTCCATCAAGAATCACACCAATTGCATAACATCGACACTCATAGTCTAACATGATTGCCCCATCTATTGCTGTTATATTTGTTATTACTTCTCTCTGTTCTATCAAGTCTACCGGAGAAATCAACATTCCTCTACCGTAATTAGATAATCTTATGGCTTCATTCTTTATATCTTTAAAATTACCAAATATCAAAGTTGTTCCATGTATCTGCATTTTTGCCTCAAGTATAACCTGATTTATTCGTTCATTTTGTTCCTTTGAAAGTTGACAAACTGTAGCATTTGATATTCCACTTTCTTGCTTGATTACAGGAACCAACCTATATACACCTTCATTATAAGTCAATTCAGCATCTGCTAATGAAAATTTCCAAAATAGTTTCCCATATATACTTACTTTTCCCTCATATCTTCTTGGCAACTCATCCGTATAACCTATTATCCTTTTTCCACTACCAACTACCAGATTTAATGGGTATCTTGCCACTTCCATTATCTTTCTAATTCTTCTTACATTATCAACTGTAAATTCAATACTATCCCGAAATTTAATTAATAAATGAGCATTTCGTTTTCCTCTTCCAGAACTCCGACGTGAAAAATATATATTGCAACTTGCACTTTCGCCTTCATATGTTTGACACGACAGAAATGTCACAAAATTAATGTCAATATCATAACAAAAGAAAAAGAACTCAGTTACTGCTCTTGAAATAATCAATTCTTCCTCAACTTCACAACTCAACTCATAAAATCTTGACCTACCAGAGAAGTAAAAAAAACTATTCATATTTTTATAATGAGTGGGATACTTTAACAATTTCTGCAAATACTCTTCTTTCGTAGATATATAGGCTTTAATAAAATAATCAAAAAGTATATTAATATATATTTTTTTAGATACATCAAAAATCATGCATAATTTGGAATTTTCAAAATAGTACCATAATACCAACTCATGCTCCTGACAAAGTTCACTGACCTGAATAACATCCTTTTCATCCGTTTGCTCTAGGGAAATATTATCGCCTCTAATCTTTAAACCTTTTTGATTACCTTTATATATAGTCCCTTCAAAAACATATTGATTTATATCTTCCGCTGTTTCAAAATTAAATGTAATTTTGTATTTAGGCACATCATATGATGTACTACACACTTTATTTAGTATCGTATATATTTGTTGCACTAAATACTCACTTATTTGTTTTTCGTACTCAATCATATTTATCCCTCTTGTATTTTTCATTATGCTACATCAATCAGATTCTTCTCATACTGAAATTCCACTCAATCTCTATCCTTTTGTCTTTATAAGCATAAACTCTTCTAATAAAAGTATCAACAACTTCCTGCGTCAATTCTTCAATATGCGAATACCGGATAATCTGCTTCATATCAGCCTCTGCTTTCTGGTATTCGCTTTCCAATCCAGAAAGCTTTCCCGCTGTATCAGATTCCTTTACGGATAATGAAGATAAGCGCTCTGTCAGCTCGTTTGAACGTTTCTGATACTCCTCACTACTGATTGCTTTCAAAGCATACTGTTCATACAAATTATCCTTTTCTGCCCGAATCTGCTTTTGTTCCTGTCTGCATTTCTCCAGTTTCTTTTTCAATGACTGGATGCCTGCCCGTTGAAATGAAGATAGGCTTTCATTCTGTTTCATGGCATTTCCACGAAGCATTAACTCTTTATTCAGCATCATCAGTACGGTTTGTTCAAGCAGATCAGCATTCATGTAAGTGCAACAATCCGGGATTTGCAACAGAGCATGTTTTCGGCACTCAAACCGCCTGTAACGGCTCTTTTCGCATAGTGGCTTATAAACCATGGAATATCCGCATCCACCGCAATACAATTTTCCTGTAAGCGGATGCTTCTCCCTGTTTCTTTTTGTAGAATAATTCGGTTTGAATGACGATACCTGCTCATATATTTCTTCTGAAATGAGTGCCTCGTGGTGATTCCGAATTACTTTCCAATCTTCTTTCGGTACAGCAATACCATTTTGACTTCCTACGGACTTTCTGACCGATTTTCCATATGCCATTTCTCCAAGATAAAAACGGTTATTCAATATTTTTCTAATAGCAGTTACACTCCATGAATGGACTTTACCGTCTGTATATTTCTTTTCCGGATTACGCATCTGAGTAATGGTAGGTACGTTTTCCTTATAAAGCTGTCTTGCTATCTGTGTGCTAGTTTTCCCCTGTACCGCAAGGGAAAAGATATAGCGCACAATTTCTGCCTCTTTTTCATTCACGATAACAGCATTTTTTATTTCTTTGCTTTTTTCATATCCAAAGGGAACCTGTCCGAAAACATATTCTCCCTTTGCACACTTATTTTCAATCGAAGCCTTTACCTTAACCGATACATCCTTGCTGTAAAGATCATATAAAAGTGTCTGAAATGCGGTATCAATCTCTATGGTACTTCCGTGATGTTCCCTGCTGTCATAATGGTCATTGATAGCGATAAAACGAATGCCCATAAAAGGGAATATCTGGTTCAGATACGTACCCATCTCAATATAATCTCTTGAAAAACGGGACATATCCTTTACAATGATACATCTGATATTATTTGCCTTTACCTCCTTTAACAACTTTTGCATCCCCGGTCTATTCATATTGGTGCCGGAGAAGCCATCATCACTAAACTCCACAGCCTCATACCCGCTTAATTCGGAATCGTGATGTATGTACTCATATATCAACTTTCTCTGATTGCTTATACTATTACTCTCGTCCTTTTCTCCCTCGTCCTCTAAGGATAACCGTAAATATAATGCCAAACGCTCCATTCTACTTCACCCCTTCCATACAGTCTGCTGTAAAGGTAAATATAACCTCTATACGTTTACCCGGATAAATATATATTTTTGAAATAAACGCTTCTATCATATCCTTTGTAAGTTCTTTGCCACTTTTCAGTTTTAACAGGGCTTTAATAGCTGCCATATATTTTCCGGAGAGTTTATCCAATGCTCTTATTTCCTGCTGCTGACTTTCCTGCTGTTTTCTCAGATCTTCCAGTATGTTCGCCTGCTTCATCTTGAAAGCCACATATTCTTTTTGTGGAATTTTCCCAGCACGGTAATCCATATATACGCAGCTTTCTTCCTCCTGCGAACGTCTCAGCCTTGCCTCTGTTTCCCTTAGTCTTGCTTCCGCCTTTTTAACCGCCTCTGCAATTCTTTCTTTGCCATACTCCATGTAATGCTTTGGCTTGTTCAGGAAAACTGCAAATTCCATACGGATAAGAGGTAACAATATATCCACCAGCTCATTCTTTGAAATACGGTTAGAGTCCGGGCATACTTTAATTTTCGTTTGTCCGCTGTTCAAACAGAAATATCCGTCAAGCCTTGCTTTTTCCCCATCTGCATAGTGCTTTACATAGCTGCTTCTTGTCATTTTTCTGCCACATACTCCACAATACAGTACACCATCAAAAATGTTTTCCCCTATCGGATATCCCTTCGTTGGATGATTATAAGAAGCTTTGCGTTCCTTCATTTTTTCTCTAATCTCCACCAATTTCTGGTATAACTCTCTGTCAATCAATGGCTCATGTGCATCCTTTGTGATTACCCAGTCATCTTCCGGCTTATGAATACGGTTCTTCTCATCCCTTGCGGTTATACTGGTTTTTCCCTGCACCAGAGTTCCTGTATAGGTTTCACTTTTCAGGATTCTCTCCACTGCGCTCTTATCCCACCCTTTATATGCTCCTGCTTCGGGTCTATAGTAAACTTCTTTTGTTTTCTTATACATAGAAGGCGGATTGATCTGTCTGTGGTTCAGTTCATCCGCAACCGCAGTATAGCTTTCCGTTTCAACGAATTTCTCAAATATAAAGCGAACAATATCCACCGTATTTTCATCCGGTATCAATCTACGCCGTTTTCCGCTCCATTCTGCCATATATCCATAAGGTGGAGGGCCTCCAACATAAGAACCTTCTTCCCTTCTCTGTTTTAAGTGTAGCTTCGCCTTTTTGGAAAAATCCTTTGCGTACATGTCATTTACAAGGTTCTTGATTTCGGAAGCCATCTGCTTATTTTCATTGCCTTCCTTTCTGGTATCAAACCCATCAGCAACTGCAATGAAGCGTACTCCTAAAAACGGAAATATCTTCTCAATGTAATTTCCCGCCTCCAGGTAATTCCTGCCAAACCTTGACAAATCTTTTACTATGACGCAATTTATCTCGCCAAGCCTTATATCCTGCAATAGCCTAAGAAAACCCTCTCTTTCAAAATTGCTGCCGGTCTTTCCCAAATCGGTATAACAATCAATAATGTCAATGATTTCTTCCGTATTCTTCAGATTAAATTCTTCTATATATTTCCTTGCAATCTCAATCTGAACTTCAACCGATTCATTCTTTCTTTCATCGTGATCCGCTGAAAGTCTTGCATAGATACCTGCTCTGTATCGTCTGACTTTCACATTCTGTTCTGAATGAATGCCTGCTGTTTTTCTTAACGAGTTACCTCGTTTGGATACTCTGCCCATTCTTATGCACTCCTTTCTGCCACACAGTTTTTCTTCTGTTTGTCTTTTATTCTCTTGTTGACTTCCCGCATAATGCGATACTGATCCGTATAATAAAACTCAATTTCAATTCTGTTGTTTTCATATACTGAAATCTTCTTTACCATACTACAAAGAGTATAACGGTCTATCTCCCTCAGTTCCGCACAGTCCTGCATGGTCTTGAGCCTTGCTGCAGAGATGACACCATTCTTAAACAGTTCCTTAATCATAAGCTCCTGTTTTTTCTGTGCTTCCTCAAATTCTCCGGCTTTCCTTTTAAACTCGCTGTGCAGACGTTCAAATTCGCTCTTTGTGATAATCCCCTCTTTCAAGTCCTCATATAAGCCCGAACAGAGAGAATAATATTTATCCTGTTCTTCCTTTAATCTTGCAATTTCAGTATCATAATGGACTATGGACTCAAAATTAGTTTCCATATCCAGAGCTTTTTCAAACATCTGCTTTTCCTGCAAAAAACAGTTTGCATATTTCGTTATCATTTCCAATACAAGCTGCTTTAGTGCATCTTCCGGTATGCTGTGTCTGGTACAGCCCTCACCCCGGTTTTTGGTGGAACAGATATAGTAAACCCTCTGTGTGTTCTTATAGCGGTTTACCCGCCTTATCATCTGCTCTCCACAATCCCCACAAAACAATATTCCTGTAAAAAAACTGTTTTTCTCTGATACAGGACTCACCCGTCCATCAACCTTCAACAAGTTTTGGACAACCAGAAAAACATCTTCCGATATGATCGGCTCATGGGTATTTTCCACCTTAACCCAATCTTTTTCAGGTTTTTCCACACTTTTCTTCAACTTATAATTTATCTTTTCTGTTTTTCCCTGCACCATGTGACCGAGATACATTTCATTTGTCAGTATTCGCTTTACCGTAGCACTGCTCCACATGGATTTTACTGCACCGGAAAATCCCCCTCTGTAATTTGCGCCTGTGGACTTCTTATACTCTTTGGGTGAAAGGATACCAAGTTCATTCAATTTATCCGCTATGGCTGAAACCGCCACACCCTCCATTTTCCAGTTAAAAATCTTACGCACAATTTCCGCTGCATAATCATCCACCACAAGCTGATTTTTGTTGTTATCTGCCTTTCTGTACCCATAAAGGGCAAACGGAGCAATACACTCCCCATTCTTTCTCTTTACTTCAAACTGGCTTTTCACTTTTGTGGAAATATCTCTGCAATAGGAATCGTTAATGAAGTTTTTGACCGGAAGAACAATACCACTCTCCCCTGCATCCGCATGAAAACTGTCATAATGGTCTGTCAGCGCAATAAAACGCACAGAAAGAGCCGGGAAGATTTTTTGTATATATCTCCCGGATTCAATATAGTCACGCCCAAAACGAGAAAGGTCTTTTACAATGACGCAATTCACCTTTCCTGCTTCGATGTCACTTATCATTCTTTTAAATTCTGGTCTGTCGAAATTACTGCCCGAAAACCCATCATCAACATAAATATCATACAATTCGATATCCTGCTGTTCATGGATAAAGGCTCTGATCAGCTCTCTCTGATTTCCGATACTGTTACTCTCGGATTTCAGTCTACCATCCTTGTCTGTCACATCTCCGACATCACTGTCATCCCTTGAAAGACGGAGGTACATGGCTGCTAGAAAATATTTTTTATTCATTTAATCACTCCTGACTTTTAAGTTATTAAGCCGTAATAAACCTAAAATTCAAGAGTTTCCTTGATTTGTCCTGATTTTAGGTTAACATAACTTTTAGATTCTTTCAAGGCTTTTTCAATTTTTATCACAAATACGCTATATGTGAATTTCTGCTAAATGCCGTAGGTATTCCTCCATCTTGTCGTCTATACTCGCTCCCTCCTTTTGAAATCTGACCTTAATCACATAGTCTCCCATACGATGGACATAGATATTATTTGTCTGTCTTGCAAAAGAAGCCAGTTTTTCTTCTACGGGTAGTTTTGTGTCAATTTTGATATCCCGAATATCTGTCAGCGTGTTTATATCCACAGTCCGAATATCCACAGCCGTCATTGCATCAAGTTTTTCCTCTGATATATCTAACACTTTAGTTCTCCTATCTTCTGTTTGTTTAATTCTATTCAATTTGCAGATTGTCCTATGACATACAAACCTCTGTATGTAAAAAGCCGGGACACTGCGCCCGGCTTTACTCTTTTTATCCGTTATACTTATCATATACCCCCACCTGGACCTGCACCGCCTCGGTGATCCTTGCAAGGGTTTCCTCGTCAACCTTTCCCATGTTCTCAATAATCCTGCCATAATCAAGGGCAGTCACCTGTTCACAGAGGGCTATGCTGTGCTGTTCCAGTCCCTCTGCCCGGTATGCCGATACGAATACATGAGTGGGAAGGTTTTTCTTTTTAAAGATTTTGGTAGAGAGAGGTACTACCGTGATTACGGTACTGTGCTTGTTTGCCATGTTATTGCTGACAACAACCACAGGTCGCATACCTCCCTGCATACTTCCCTGATACTGACCACCCAAATCCGCATAAAGTATGTCTCCTCGTCTGATCTTCATCAGCAGCCTGTGCCTCCGTCCCATATCGGAATAATATTGTCAGGGGCAGGCTTTACATCCTTGTATTCATAACAGTCCATTGTGGATAATTCAAGGAACCCGACACCAATCTTAGCGGCATCCTTCATAAGCTCCTCCATATCGGATACATCTTCCGTTAAATCTGTCAGCTTGTCCACCGCCACCATGTCATACTGTCCGGTCATCAAAAAGGAAATCAAAAGATTGACTGCATCACGGTCAACATCCCTGTCCGGTCCTTTGCAAATAACTACATCATGTCCTAAGATAATTCCATGCGAGAGACACTTCTCTCTGGTCTTGTCAACCTTTTTACGGATGTTCTTCTCCGATTTGTTGGAGTTCATAAATAAAATAGCCGAAGAAAGATTCTCCCCGGCTGTGCCTAACATAATTCCTATCTTGCACATATCTTTGTACCTGCTCTTTCTTAGATTATTACAGAAAGATATGCCGGCTGTTATCTCCTGAGATAAGAATGCGGTGCACCCGCCCCCCTTATCTCAAAAGATAACTTCTTAAATAATCTATCCTTCAAGCAACACAAACTTCTTTATTTCAGAGAACAGCGGCACAAGACCGCCATTCTCCAAAATCTGCCTCTTAGCAGAATCCCCGAACCGGGTAACATACACTGGGACGGCTTCATCCCACACTGCACCTCCGTCATGCCCAACCAGACGAAATCCACAGGCAGCCACTCCCGAAAAATGCTTTTTGCTGAAATTCCGGTGCCGTTTTACCTCATTATCTCTGACTGCCATGCCAGTAGACACAATCCTCTGCTCCATACCTTCACGGGCAACAATGAAATCCTTGCAGGTACATCTTCGCACGAAATGGGACTCTGCCACCCCTTTATCCCTGCAATAAGCATAGACAGATAAAAAGGCGAAAATAAAATCAGGTGTATGCGTGTCCTATTTAGTTTTTCATAGTTCAAGGCTCATGTGAGCCTGTAACTATGATAGGACAAAACACCTGATTTTTTTACGACACAGATTGGCGAGTAGGACGATGTAATCTGGTAAGTTTATGTATGGCATATCATGGATAAATGAATTAAAACAGAGCAAAAAGATATTCTTGCAGCAAAACATCAAAGAGGAAATTCATTAAAATATAATTTTTAAGAGACAACTCCGAGTGAGTTGTCTCTTTTTGACAGATAATTCGGTATTATCCAGCAAAATGTTGGCAAATTAAGGGGATTATGAAGGAGGTACATAAGTATGAAAATTCTGTTCATATCAAACAATTTGGTTGGTGGCGGAGCTGAAAAAGTATTGCTAAATCTGTTAGAAGAGCTTAACGATCCAATATATGAAATTACGCTCTTACTAATTAAGAATAAGGGTGTCTATATAAATGATATCCCCAAACATGTAAAGGTTAAGTATATGTTTGATGTATCAACGGGCGAGGCTGTTTTCCCTATGGAAAAAGATAAGCTTATAGAGTACTACAATTCCAATATCGGTAATGAATTTGATGTGGAGATAGCATTTTTAGAAGGACCTCCCACCAAACTATTGGCATATAGCACAAATAAAAAGTCCATGAAAATAGCCTGGGTTCACATTGATATGAACAATGCACATTGGACATATAAATATTATGAAAGTTTAGCAGAAGAAAAAAATTGTTATGCCTCAATGGATAAGGTAGTTTTTGTATCGGAAAATGCCAAAAACGGGTTTCAAAAACTATTCGGCTTTACTCCCAGACAAAGCATTGTAATTAAAAATCCAATTCCCGTAAAAAAAATCCAGAGATTAGCTGCCGAATATCAGGTTTCAAATACTGACTTTACCTTTGTTGTTGTTGGCAGTCTTGCAAATCGTAAAGGTCAAAGCAGATTGTTATATGCAGCTGGACGGTTAATAGAAGAAGGATATCATTTTCAACTGCAGTTTGTTGGTGAAGGAGAACAACTATTTTCCTATACAGAGCTGGCTCATTTGTTGAATATTCACCAATATGTATCCTTTGTAGGATTTGTTAAAAATCCATATCCATACATTTCCAATGCCAATGTTTTGATTTCATCTTCCATTACAGAAGGATATCCGCTTGTTGTTTGTGAAGCTATAGCACTTTCAGTTCCGGTAATTGCAACAAGATGCACTGGCAATTTGGATGTACTCCAAAACGGAAAATACGGTATGATCGTAGATAATTCCGAGGAGGGAATTTATCACGGAATGAAACAGGTTCTTGATTCACATGATGCATATGCCGATTTAAAAGTCCGTTCAGAAAATGGTTCGGTAGAGTTACTGTTTGAAGAAAGAATACAGCAAATCAAAAAAATAATTAGTGAGGTGTAATTTATGTATAAGTTTAGTTTTATTGTTATAATGAAAGATACTCGTGAATATCTGGAAAGATGTTTAGATTCCATTTCAAATCAGTCTTATAAAAATTTTGAAACAATTGTTATAGATGACCACTCTATAACAAGAAGTGATGATATAATAAATTGTTACCGCTCTAAAATACCTAATATTACGTATCACTATCTTGATTCCAGTATTGGTCCGGGTGGTACGAGAAATTATGGTATTAAACTTTCAGATGGTGAATATTTAATGTTTTTTGACAGTGACGACTGGGTAGATATTGATATTTTAGAGAAAGCATTTCAAATTATTGATCAATATAACCCGGACATTGCTATGTGTAATTTGATGCGGGATTATGACATTCCAACAGAGAAACCATATTATAAATGCAAATACGAAACCGTTCAGCAAATTGATGGGATAACCGCATTTCGTATGATGTCCGGACAGTATAATTTGGGTTGTGTTATTAGTCCTTCTGCTTTAAATAAATTTTTTCGAAAAGATTATTTGAAAAAAAATAATATTTGGTTTGTAGAAAATGTATATTATGAAGATGTTCCGTTTGCATTTCAAACATTACTTGCAGACGGAAAAATTGTAACAATTCCAAATGCTAATTATCATAACTATAAGCGCTCTGGCTCAATCATTCAGTCTTTAACGCAAAGGCATCTGGATGATCTGAAAACAGTATTTAAGGAGATCAGAAAATATTTAAAAGAAGAAGAGATATATGATAGATATGTATTCAATTACTATAAGGTTTTTGAAAGGTTTTATAATTTACTGCTCAGACAAATATTTAACTATGCCAAAACTGAAGATGAGAAAAAGGAATGGACATTAAAGTCAATTGATATTCTGAAAGAAATTATAGACCTGGACGAATTTGCCAGATATTACACAGCTGAAGAGATCCGAAGACACCTTCAGCCATATGTAACAGATCTAACATTATATTAATATACCCTTGGATCAAGATAAATGGTATCAGGGTCAAGGCAAGGGCTGGTACAAACTTCATAACGCATATTATTTAAGTCAATATTTTTAAGCACTTCTAAATTGTGTTGCGATATTCGCCGGTAAGAGGAATTAAAGGAGAACAGCGAGACAGACTGGCGCAAAGCTTCCTGAGCATTGTCAATGTCATTATGCCTTAAATAATAAATTGCTAATATTTGTTTGTATGCGGCATCCATTTTTGTGCGGATTTTCCTTGCTTCTGCAATATCTTTTAAAAGCAAGGTATCCGCCTGACTTGTATACCCTTTTACATAGAGCAGTCCGCAATAAAGAAGATTCAAATGTCTGGAAGAACTGTAAAATGATTTGCTGCATTCTCTTATGACCTGCTCCATTGATCCAATATAGGCCCCTTCCTTTTGGTTAATATAATCAATAAATTTAGCGTAAAAAGTTACCAGTAATCCCTGTTTATTTGAAAAATTTTGTACTTCTTTCATTGCATCTTCAATCCAGATACATGCGGTATTCCAATCACGGACAAATAGTGTCCGTCCATATCTGAACAGAAAATCCACATAATGGTATGGATATTTTTCCTTTAAAAGATTCTTTTGAGCGTCTGCAGCCGTATAGGATTCAGATATATTTTTTTCGGAAGCAATATATAACATATAATTGTTGCTTAACACGTAAAATAAACAACTGTTTTTATCCGGATTTATTCCATAGATATTTACCAGCCTGTCATATGTCTCATTAAATTGTTTAAACAATATTTCACATTCAGAGTATTCTCCCACATTAAAATGGCTGTTAATTAATTCGAAGATCACTTCAAGTTGTAATATATTTAAACGTTTTGATGATGTTCCATTTATTCCTTTAAGGATTATCTCAAACCCATCATAACCAATAGTAGTACGGCTGTTTTGCACTGCCGCATAAGAATATTCAAAATACAGAAGATAAAACATTTCATCGCCCCAGAGTTTACGGTATTTTTCCTGTTGATCAGTCGAATATATTGGACTCAGAATATATTCGACCGAATAAAACTGTTCTGTCTGGCGAAGATGGAAAATCTTTTCATAAGTTTCTTCGGCTATTCCTGTTACCTGATAGCTGTTAATTTGCCGATCTAAGGCATCTAATTCATTATCACTATTTCCTGATACATGAAAGTGGTTTTGAAAGCACTGAGTGTATATATCATGAATAGGCACCAGATTTCCGTAATCATTCTGCTTTATTAAGCGTTTCGCAATAAGTAATTCTGTATTTGGATTCAACTCGCAGGAAATACCCAATGGCTTCTTATAAATCTGGGCGCAGACATTCCATGCATCTGGATGATTTATTCGAATATTCTCAAACTGCTCCAAAATATATGAGTTCTCCGAAACATTTTTTCTGAAGGATATGTATATATACACCAGATCAGGAAGCGTGCAAATTTTCTCGTCTAAACTTTTGGTATACTGTACAAATAAATTAAACACAATAAGATTAGGAAAAAAGGCATCCAATAGTTCCGTATTTATCGGCTCAGAAAGTCCAAATATGTTTTTTAAATTATTTTCAACATCTGCCCGAATTAATTGGAAAGAAAATTTTTGAAGCGTTATACAATTAAAATATTCCTCAAACAATTTCCCTTGAGTGAATGATGGCTGTGTAGCAAGTATAATATGTAACTTAAATTTTTTAAACAGATTTAAAATACATGAAAGGAACTGAGCTCCTATAGGATCTAATTTATGTACATTATCCACAAAAAGTGCACAGCCATTATTATACTCATCACAGTCGTTAATTACATACTTTTTTTCTGCAAATTCCATAACAGCCTTTTCGGAATCGGCATAATTTCGAGATTGAAGTAATCTTAACAATGATTTTGTTAAACCAGAATCTAATTTTCGACTCTTTATGGTGTCTTGTGTAAGGTCATCTATATAAATAAATGGAAACAATACGAAAAATAAAGCTTCCATCAGCCGGGATAAATTTATAGACTTTTCATCCTGTAACTCCACATAATATGTGTTATAATTCTTACTTTTCTTTAATTCTATACACTCTTCAATTATAGTTGTCTTGCCGGTTCCCGACTCGCCTTCTATAAGTCCATAGAAATTTCTCGAAGGTAGTATCTTTTCATAATTATCTTTAAATATCTGCTGTGCCTGTATATTCAAATGTGTTTCCAAATTTTCAGTTATTGAAAATACTGTTTTGGACGTGAGATTGACAGTTCGATTCAGCTTAAATAAACAAAGGTTTCTATAACCGTCTCCATTCTCAATACTAACAGATTTTCCTTCAAAATATTTATCAGTCACCGTAAAGCCGATATGTAAGAGGTTTTCCCCAGTATGCAGCTGCTTGAGATTATAATTTTTAATATGAAATCCCTTTTGTGCCGAACGAATACTTACTTTTTGATTCTGTCCCGAAATTACTTTGCAATATGCATGATATATTCGATTAGTTGTCAAATTCTGTAGAGGTTGCGCTAGTTTCATGTTACTAACATTCCCATAGATTTCTATATCATCCGATACAAATATACTGTCCTTGCTCAGATTTGGTAATGGGATAGTTCCAAAATGTTTTCGATATATTTTTTCATGCGTACAGAGCCAGTATTCCAGTAAATGTTTTGTACAGAAAAACGTTTCTTTGCAATTAGTGGCAATGGCCAATGCTGTTCTGACATCAGATATAACCTTAGCTTTTACCTCAACATTAGTGACAAAAACGATGCGAGTCACTTTTTTATTAAAAATTGAACTGACAATCGTTGCATCAAGTTTAAATCTGTGAAGATATTTATTAGATTGATTTTTGGCGGTGTTATTTTCATTCTCATCTTTTTCTGTTTCGTTTATATATTTAGCTTCCATCCACCAGACTTTATCATCCATAATATTAGGAGAATGATACCCAACTATGATAAGATATCCATCTTTATTTCCGTCATGTGTTGCCGGAGTTTCATTCCATGAAGAATCAGGATATTTATAAATATCTCGCACATAATCTCTAGCCAATTCTTCAAAACCTCTTGGTCCATCTATAATATTATTCCATGGAATTACACTTATCATCTTATCTAATCTCCGCATGTTTAATTTTATTAGAACGATATAATAGCTGGATAATACCGAATTATCTGTCACTTTTTATTAGTTCCTTATCCTCTCGACTGCTTTATTAAATTCAACGTTGCCGCATCAATATCAAAAACTGTCTGCTTTCCGTCATACCATCTATCCCAAAAATCTATAGTTGCACTCTTAGGTTTTTCCTTTGGCTTATCCAGAATAATCTTGGATGGCAACATAATTGCATCGCCAACAACAACACATTCACCAACATCCAGATTGGGAAGCATTTCTACAATTCCCACCAATGAATCTGTCAGCATTGCCGCTACTGCCGATTTGTCCCTGTCATTAGTTACCTTTAGGCTAACGATATTATTACACTGGGACATAATTGTTGTATTTAGTTCTGCCGGTCTTTGAGATACAATCAGCAGCCCGATTCCATATTTTCTTCCCTCTTTTGCAATCTTCTCAAAAATTTCAAGGGATTTCTTCTCTACCGCTTTCATTTTTGACATGTCATTAGACATATAAATATGTGCCTCATCACACACCAGCACCAACGGATGACGTACCTCATCTTTTGCCGGAGTCATCCAAAACTGTATATCATATATTATACGAGTGACAATACCGATGATAATTGCTAACATATCGGATGGAACCTCTGATAAATCTATAACCTTAATTCGATATTTATCGTTCCCCATAATCCTTGCAGCAAATTGATTTAGATAATCCGCCTGCGTTGTATCCTCTTCATTAAATACAAATCCATACTTTTTATCATCTATCTTTGTTCTCAGACGAGTAATCAAGTTGGTCAATTTGTCATAGTACTGCCCTTTCTTCGTCTTTGCCTGTCCCTTACTATCTCCTGATTTATAGACTTCTCCAGTATCGACTTCTAAAATATTCTGATTCTCCAGATATTCTATTAGTTCCTTGGCTGAAAAAGGAACCGGTGTATCAGCAGTGACTATTTCTTCTGAAACAGCACTCATGCTATTTTTGATATATTCCTTTTTCTTCTGCAAAATATAATTGATTACCGCCGCCCTTTGATTAGTTGATGTTCCTTCTGATGATTCTACAAACAATGAATGAATTTCCTCATAATTGAAAAACCATAATGGAATATGTAAGCCACTTGGTTCATCACAAATCTTAATCTGATCTGCATAGGATAACTCATTATATTCCCCATGCAAATCGAAAACGACCATATTGGCATATGGTAATTGATTGGCTTTTTCCAATACACTGGCAACTGTATAGGATTTTCCACTTCCTGTACTGCCAACAATACATGCATGTCGTTGAAAGAAACGGTTGCCATCTAATATTGCTGCCACATCCTTATTGCTGGCAAAATGTCCGATTTCTAAACTTTTACTCGCTGCCGCCTTGCCACTCACAGCATTCATTATCATCTGCATTGCGGCTTCATTCGCCTGATATACTTTACTATTTATTTCAGGATATGTATTAATTGCTCTTTTGAATTTATTCTCACTTCCAGCACCATATTTATTGTAAAAACTTCCCACCAAATTAACGACACAGCAGTTATTTGAATACAATAGGTCTTCTGTCTGCTCTGTTTCATCAAATTCAACTTTCTTCTTTGTCACCTTAGTTAAAATTCCAATCAGCTTCTCATCAGAATTACTTCCACCCAAAACAACAATATCGTTGATTTTTAATGTATTTAGTACTCCTTCATTTTCAACCCCCACCACAACTTTTCGGGTGTCTACATTTTCCACCATACCTATGCAATTTGTGTCTGCCAAGCAATCATTAATATTTCCCGCCATAAAATCACCCCTTTTATCCTATAAACAAATCAGCAAATTGATTAATATCCCACACCGGCATATCTATTGCGTATTTTTTCGACTTATAAATCATATATTCTCTGTCATCCTCACGATAAAATACAGTAATGTTCTTTTTCTCCAGTGCCTTATTGATTATATCTGGCTTAACATCCCTTGATAAAATAAGGACATTCTTCTGAAAACTGTCAAATAGTGCAGTATCAAAATGATCATCATTAAATCCATATCCATATATTAAAAGCGAATAATTATCCCTCGGATTCAACAGCTCATTAAATTCTTCTCTCATACATCGAAACGTATTGTTTGTCATTCCTACCTTATACTTTGAACTTCCAGGTGTTACAATCTCAATATATTCCGCTTTTTCTTTTAGAATTTCATAATCATTTGTTAGGTATTCTTTTCCATTCTCACTAATCCAATTTATGGAGCCATGAGGTTTAAAAAGCCTGATCCATGAATAATTCTTACAATTATATACTTCTGTTGGCTGTTTTAACAGATTTCTACTGAATTTTCCATACAGGCTCCCGTAAAATCCTGTGATAACGCCTATCCCCAACTTGTCACATATAATCTCTATAATCCGGTCATAGTTTGGTGTCATAATATCAATTATCTTTTTATCGACACTAACCGTACCGCTCAAATAGTTCAGCAGCCTGCAAAAACCAGTATCTTTTTCATAAATCGTTCTGTGAAGTTTTTCCTCACTCTCCAAAATAAACTTCGCTGTTATCGGTTTAATCGCATCTACTAAATCATTTTCGTTTTGTGCAAGATTAGCCAAACCTGCCTCTAAGCCATTTGCTTCTATTTCATCACAGTGATTCTTCCAAATCTCTTTCAAATGTTCATCACTTGACTGTGCAATTTCTTTTGCCAAGTGCTCTGCTAATTTCTTCATCCCCGGAACACCATAAATCACAGAAAGTCCTGTCCCCACAATAATTTTGGGCATATTATTCCTTGAAAGATTTCTTTGTTTGATGTCTTCCACTATATCATCGAAAATTTCTGAATGTATTTCCAGATACTCCATATCCATACCTTTCTAATATTTCCTAATTATCTCTTTTATACTGTCATCCGTACAACTCTCTTGTTCATCTATAGGTTCAAAACACTTCTTGTAGATATCACTATTTTCTTTAAAATTATACCACACATCCCCCCAAAAATCATCATATTCTACTAATTTCGTCAGCATTTCGTCACTCCCCATTCAACAACACACCCAAATTTGATACCACAGCATCCAGTACCCGGCATATGTACTCTTTCTCCCTGTCTGATTTCCCTGACATATACTTTTCCATGTCATCTCTACAAGCACTCTCATATCCAAACAGCAAATAATCCGTACTCACTCCGAGAATCTGTGCCAGTTCCATCAACTTATCCACAGAGCAGGAAGTTTCCCCACTCTCAATCCTCTGCAACTGACGTTCACTGGTATAGTCCAGTTCCTCCGCCAACCTACTTTGTGTCATCCCATTACGGAGCCTAATTGCCTTAATCCGCTCACCAACAGCTTTCTTGTCATAATACTGCACTGATTACTCTTTCTGACGTCTTATGTATTGCTTAAGCTGTAAGTATTGTACCGCAGGCTCAACAACAATCAGAGTGACTACACCCACTATTTTAAATGGAACATCGTACACTTTTCCCGCACATGTTTTTGCATATTTTTGATAAAATAAAAAAACAACCCTGCGGGCATAGAAAAAACTCGCAAGGTCATTCTAATGTTGTATGATAGTATTAGAGATTAAGGAAGGAATTTTATAAAACCATGAACCCAGAGAAAAAACAAAAGATTGAAAAAAATCTGAAGATTATCGCAAAAAGAGAAGGCATTACGCCGGAGGAAGTCAAATCCGAAATTGGGCGGGCTGTTTCCTATGCCATGAAAAGCAGCGATCCGAAAGCACAACACTTCTGGAATAACTTTCCATGTGAAGGAGACAGTCCCACTGTGGAGGAAGTCATCGCTTATCTTGCCGAAAAACTGTCAAAAGAGATATAGTAATGCGGCAGGACACTATTTACTCAAATAGTTATCCTGCCCCTTCAGAAGCTGCTCCACCATATGCAGAGCGAACTCTATTTCTCTTTCGTTACACCGATTCATCATAAAAATAAAACGCTCTATGTACTGTTCCGGCTGTTCCCGGCTCATTAAAGCAAGCGGTGAAGTCTCCAATGCCTGCACTATGTTCAAATAAGTGTCAAGGCTCATTGCCCTCCTGCCGTTTTCTATACTTTTGACAGTATCTATGGATACATCTGCCCGCTCCGCAAGTTTTGCCTGCGTCAGGGATAACCTTTTCCGTTTCCTCCTGATGTTACCGGCTATTATTTCGTATAAGTTTTCTCCGTTACGCATAGCCCGCCCTTTCTGACTTTAGCAGTATATCAGAAAATACCATTAAGTTTGGCAAACTGTAACAGTAGGTCGGTTAAATGTAACGCTTTGTTAAAATTTCCCCAATTACCATAAATACAGCCACCAAAATCAGACTGCTGTATCCGGCATAAAAATATTCTATTTTGCCCAAGCAGAACAGGAATGCAAGAATACAGACCTGCAATGCAACAATGCAGTGGCTCACTCTCCCGTAAAATCTTCTTTCCTCATCATCCAGCGGTTTATTGATGCTCTCCACCGGGCTTAATATCAGTATCGTCACAACCGCCATGATCCCGATTATAATAAGCACGGGGGTGTTTACTATTCCCATTATCCACTCACTGGTATAGATTGGGATCAACAGGATTGCCATTGACAGACAGAAACACCCTGCTTTGCTTTTACAATGCACGCCTCCGCTAAAGCTCCGAAGTGTGCCGTAAAAAAACAGAAAGACCAGAACAACGCCCAGTCTCCCCGTTATAATACCAAATATCACGGAAGCCAAAAGATTTCCGGCAACAGTTATAGCATTTTCAATCCCATACTGATATAAAGGAGCATCCTCCTTTGGTACAATCCCGTTATGAACTAATTTTTCACTTATCTTTTCCGCAAATTCAGTAATCAACTTCATAACGTCATCCCCTAAAATTTACGGAGTTTTTTCGCATTGTCCGGTAATTTGTCCTGTCCGAGAATAAACCAGCAGCATGTGCTTATATTCGTTGCTGTTACCATAAGTGCTATTGCAGCCACACCGGATAACACTCCCCTACTGATTTTATTCATTGCTTTTCTTATGTTCGGCATGATATGATCCCCTCCCTTTGATTTTATAGACACAGTATATCATCCCAAAAAGGAAAAGCAGGCAAAGTGTAACAAATTGCTGGTTAAATGTAATACTTTGTCGTTTCCTATCCTATTTTGTCGAAGCCAGAACACTTTTCACTCCACTTCTATTTTTTCACTTCTATCCCATAAAGTATAACCGAAGCCTCAAAAACCTCTCCTTTATCAGTAAATCCAGCAGTTCCGTTATACTTTTCCGCTACCCTTTGCACACTCAAAATTCCCCGCCCGTGACTATAACTGTCTTTTTTAGTAGTTTTCAGATTTTCATTCTTCTCCATTGTCTTACTGTTTGTAATTACCAAAAGCAGCTTACCGAACTGATATTTATTTTCCAGCCGGATAAACCGTTTCCCCTCCGGGACCTTTCGACAGGCTTCAATGGCATTATCCAACAGATTGCCATACAGCACACCGATATCCCCACGCTCAAGCTGCATCTGCCTGGGAATATGGATAGCAGTATCTATCTCTATGCCCTCCGATTTTGCCAGACCAAATTTAATTCGGAGAACAGAGTCTACAATCGGATTATCCGTATAAATTCTCTCATCAATCTTCCCCAATTCCTGACATAAGCCTCCCATCTGATCCACAAGAGCTTTTGAATCCCCTTTTTTTGCCAGATGATAAAGTTCAAGCAACTTATTTTTCAGATCATGCCTCAAGTTCTGCACACACTCGTTCCGTTTTTCCACTTCATTGTAATAAATTTCCTTATAGAACATCTCCTCACGGTACATCTCATCCTCATACTGCTTACGCATAAGATAATTAAACCTCTCCATCATGTAAAGCATAAAATAATAAGTCAGCACGATGGAAACAAGGATGCTGATGCACATGATAAAACTCTTAAGATTACCTGATTCCAAAGACAGAATAATTATGAAGCAGCAGTTCAGAACTACAAAGACAAAGACCATAACAAGAACGGTAATTATCTCTTTCGGAATTTTGGAAAGTCGCACTCCTCTTTTAGAAATGAGTTTGGAAAGAAGATACAACACATTTCCCCTGATAAAACTGCAAAGAGCCACCACAAAATAATATTTATAGGCTCCATCCTCTTCTGAGGTATAGTTTGCAGCCTGAAGCAGAAGCAGCCCAATTGGTTCAAACAAAATACCGGTTCCCACAAAAATAACAATATTCACAATTCTTATCCACATCTTTGACACAAAGAAAAATGTAGTCAGCAAAAGAATGGATAACAAAGTGATAAGATTCAGATATGGATTTTCCAGTCCGCTTACCGCTGCCCATATTGCAGCCATTGTTACGAGATATGCAGCAAAAAGCCCTTTGGACACCTTCTTCATTTGCTTAAAACAATGGAAGTAATACCAGAAGATTCCCAAATCAAACAGATTTACCATAAAACGAATGATAAACTCCATCGGCTACACCATCCTTTTCATAAGTTCCATGTGCTTTTCCTTTAAGCCCTGTTTTTGGGAACGGGCAATCAGAAGCCGCTCCTCGTTGTCTAACACGACCTCATCGCCTTCAATTGCCCGGATATGCCCTAAATTGATGATATAGGACACATGAATATGAGTAAACACCTTTTCATCAAGCTGTTTCCATATTTCTTCTGTTGTCATGTTTGTTTTGTAGGTATCTGAAAGAGTGTGAATGACAGCCTGCCGACCTTTCTTTTCAAAATACAGAATATCGTCACAACTGACACGGAAATGATTTTTACGGAATTGAAAGACAAAATCCTGTTTTATCATATTGAGATAATTCATAGCTTTCAAAAGAACCGACTCAATTTTCTCAAATGTAATCGGCTTAGATATGTAATCAAACGTAATCACTTCAAAGACTTCCATGACGTATCTTGTATAACTTGTCAGAAAAACAAACAGGGCTTTCGCATCCCTTTTTCGCACTTCTTTTGCCAGCTCCAGACCATTCATATCCGGCATCTCTATATCAAAGATATACAGATGATAATTCTCTTTGTCCTGCATGGAACACATTAGCAGCTCTTTCCCGCTAAAATACACATCATATTCAACCGGATAATCAGGAAGCTCATCAAAAGCAGCTTCCAACATTTCAACATCTGTCCTGCTGTCGTCACACACGGCAATTCTTAACATAGCAATCCCTCCTGGCGAAGAAGCAGGAATTACCACAAACTTATTTGATAAGCTTAGACAGATAAGCCAGTACCCGGTCAAAGAACTCATTCCTCTGCTCTTTGGTGCTGTTTGCCACATAATAGTCCAAATTAAAATCCTTTACATTACTGCTGATTCCGGTGATCAGGTAGGTAGGATCAATCCCATATGTATGGTACAAAATCAGTATCTTGTCAGCAGACAGCCCAGTTGCCCCGGCTTCCAGCTTGCGGTAGTGTTCCTCCGTTACATCAAGCGTGGCGGCAAATTCTGCCTTATCCTTATTCATGTTTGTTCTTGCTTCTCTTAATCTTTTTCCAATCTGTATATTGGTGTCTTTTCTGTCAATTTCCATAATTTACACCTCTTTTCCTGTATAAATCATAGCAATCGACACTTTTCTGTCCTAGTCCAGAAAGCAACCCAATACACATCATTTTCCAACCATTTACAGGTTAATTTTTGATTTATCCCTAAAAAGCAGAAAACGAATGGTAAAATTAACTTACCACTCGTTCTCTAACCATATTTAGCTTTTCACAGCTTCCGTTTTATACCAAACATCAAACCTTTCGGTATGATTCCTGATAGCATATACCCAATTTTTAATAACTGTATTCAAATAATCCATCTTAGCATATGCACCCATATACTAAACATTATCATCAGTTATTTTTGCTTGTGAATATATTTCTACATTTAACAAGCATATTATTTAATGTTAACAAACATCTTCTTATATTCAAGAACCTTTACAGAAAATGACCTATTTTTTCAGGAAACGGCAACAAAATATTTCAAAGCGGATAAAGCGGATAAAGCTGAATAAAAAATCAGCCTCCAAACTGCTATCGTTCAAAGACTGATTTTATTTAATGTTATTCATACAAATGTGTATGTAGGGAATATTTAATTCTACTCTTCTAAAATATAAGTTATTGTCATTTTAGGTCTTGAATATTTTGTACCCCCGATAAATGCAGATCCAAGACTCGGAGATGCAATATTTGTCCCTGTCATATACACAGACCATGTTCCGACAGCTTTTTCCGCTATAAATAAGTTGGTAGTAGTCACATTACCTCTGCCCCAACTAACAGTATGCGTTTCCCCGCTAGGACTGGTAATTGTAAGGCTCTGTGCCAATATTGCGCCTTTTCCACCGATTACAGATGCACTGGAGCAATCAACCGTAACTTCTTTTACAATCGCATTATCCGGCAGACCGCCAAAATTAAAAGTAACTGTATTGGAATCCCCTGTAACTCCCGGCATCAATGCAATCGACATATCTTTATTTGCTGATTTCGTTGCTTTCGTGTCTGCTGCAAACGCTGTTACCTGTGAAGCAAACAACATTGTGAATACCAATGCAACCGCTATTATTTTCTTTACTTTCTTCATTGACTTTACCATAATCGTATTCCTCCTGTCTGTCAAATTCCCCTTATATACATTTGCTGAATTACATACTTTATGCTTTCATATCGAAATTACTTTGCACCACAACATTTTCATTTGTAGTTTCCACATTTGTTCCAGTGTTCAGCGCCTTTCTCGCGTCATGGTATGCCTCATAATATGCTGATTTTAACGCTGAATGTACATCCGTTTCTGCTTTTGTCTCCTTCTCATGCCACCCTACTCCTTGAGTGTATGTAAGAACTTCTTCCCCTCCCTCATTATATATATGGATCGTAGAACCAGATCCCTCTCCTTGATATTCAGCCTCATATGGTATCCCAAATAAAATACACAGCCATCTTTTGTCTGCCTCTTGTATTTCTTTCATATCGCCCATATTTCCAGAACTCATTAATTGGTTGAACTTACCTATCAGTGCTGCCCGATTTGGTGCCACTTTAGCGACCTCTGCTTTCCGCAAGTTCATAAACTCATTTCCCATATATATGTTGTTTTTCGCATCTTTCTTAGCCAATTCAACAATTTTTTCTTTTAGCGAATCTGTTAATTGCCACTTGTTCTTTTCAGAAGTTTTTTTAACACTACTGCTGGAACTGCCAGATACTTTTACCGCACTAATAGTATTTGATATATCCATCTCTATTACCTCACTTAAAAATTTGCTTTCAATATAAACAATTCTGTACAAATTATCAATGCCCATTGCAGAAAACGACCTTCATTTACAGAAAATGGCACATAAGCCTTTTCTCCAAAATCATATTGTTTGAAAACCGTATTTACCCCACGAATAAATACAAGATAGACTTTTTATCATTCTGTGAAATAAATATCACGCTGTAGCAGAGAAGCCCAAATCAATGTACGATATATTTTTGAAATAACATAAAAACAAAGGAGATTCGAACTATGGATACTTTAGAAACAGTCATTAACAATTATTTGGAATACTGCAATTCGCAAAAATGTCTTGATAAGAAAACACTGAAAGCATATCGAATCGATCTGCGGCAGTTTTCTGAACAAATTTCCATCATCAATATTGCAGAAATTACTTCCAAAACATTGGAACAGTATATCGCCCGGCTGCATGAACAATATAAACCCAAAACCGTAAAACGCAAAATAGCATCGGTAAAAGCCTTATTCCATTACCTGGAATACAAGGATATCATTGACCATAATCCATTCAGCAAAATACTGATACATTTCCGAGAACCCGTAATACTGCCTAAAACCATCCCTCTACATACGGTTGAAACATTTTTGGCTACCATATACAAGCAACGGGAAAATGCCAAGACTTCCTACCAGAAAATAAATGCCCTCAGAGATGCCGCCGTTACGGAGCTGTTATTTGCAACCGGCATGAGAATATCAGAACTCTGTTCCCTAAAAATCAGTGATGTGAATTTGTACGACGGAACTATTCTTATCTATGGAAAAGGGGATAAGGAGCGCCGTATCCAAATTGGCAATGAATCAGTGATGCATATTTTAACAGAATATAATGACACTTTTGGAAAAGAAAGGCAAATCTGCAACAACTTTTTCGTAAATCAATCGGGAAAAGCACTGTCCGATCAGGCAGTACGCAGAATGATTAACAAATATACCTCTCTAGCCTCCATAGACCAACACATAACGCCTCATATGTTCCGCCACACTTTTGCAACAAGCCTTTTAGAAGCTGACGTTGATATTCGTTATATTCAGGAGATGCTAGGACATAGCTCCATTAATATTACAGAGATTTATACACATGTTACAGTATCTAAGCAAAGAGACATCCTTGCTACAAAACACCCTCGGAAAGATTTTCACATTTGATTTGTAAAAGAGCAATCTTTGTTAAGTCTTTTAGATTGCTCTTTTTAATTATTCACGGATATATTAAACCCTATCTTTGATTAATCCGTCAATCAGCAAACTCTATATATTAATCTTACGCTTTATTATGTTGTATTTCTTTCATGTATCCCGTATGATATGACGAAACTGCATTGTCTAATACACTTTTCACAAATTGAGAATTTTTTCTTATATATCCTAAGCTTATCCATTGGAGTATTGGAACATACAGCAATTTATTGTATATGCTTTGTTCTTTCATTCTTCTATGTATTTTCCCAATTCTGCTGACATAGTTAGTTAGCGGAATATTCCTTTCGATATAATCTATAATTGCCAATGAAGCCTGCCGTCCAGATTCAATAGCAAAATATATTCCTTCTCCTGTCATTGCATCTACCAAACCAGCAGCATCACCAGCTAATAATACATTATTTTTTATTGGTTTTCGCACAAAATTTCCATATGATACAAAAGCTCCCTTTATATCGTTTATAACATTAACCCCCTGACTCTCAAAATATCGCCTATATCTGGCGGGCGTTTTCTTCATTCCCCTAATATAAAACTCACCAAGACCTACGCCAATTCTATCCTTACCAGGGATTCTCCATGAATATCCTCCGAGGATTCCGGCAAATTCTATTTTTATAGTATCTTCATCCGAAAGATTAGGAATAAATTTCTCAAAACACAGAACTGAAGCTTTCCACGAACGCCCTACATAAGTTCTTACTCTACTATTAATTCCATCAGCCCCTATTAAAGCACGATATGGAATCTCTGTACCATCAGATAATACCACTACACTTTTATCATAAGAAATCTTATAATTCTTTTGTCCGTCATAAACTATGCCTCCAACACTCTTATAATATTTCAGAAGCTCATTATCAAATTCGGTTCTGTTAATCACTCTATAAGCATTATCCACCGTATACTTTCCGACAACTTTGCTGTTATATAATAATTCAATTTTATGTATATCTCTCACATTCATGTTGTCGAAATTCAGATTTTTATAAATATGCTGAATCAATTTAATGGATTTTACAGTTAATACACCTGCACATAGTTTTTCCCTTGGGAAAACCCGTGTATCTATTATGCAAGTCTTATACCCTTTCCTTTGCAAAACTGTTCCAGCCGATACTCCAGCCGGACCACCACCGATAATTACTGCATCTACCATATCCTTACCTCCTTAATGACGGATAATATTTAGTTATCTTTCATTAGGAGGTGCTATCATGACATATTTAGGAATGAAAAACGATGGATTATATGCTTATGCAAATGGAGAAGAAATTTTTATAGAGCATTATGAGAAAAAATGGAATGAAATATTGTCAGATTCATATTATCATACAGAATTATTGAGCTATGGTCATAAATTCAGACCTCGTCTTGTTTATTGGGGATATTGCGCCGGCAAATCAATATCCGCCATAGATGCAAACGATTATGATGCCATAGCACAGGTTGCAGTATGCATTGAATTAGTTCATAAAGCCTCAATTCTTTTAGATGACTATATTGACGGGGATACGGCAAGGCATGGAATTGATGCGTTTCACATTACCCATGGACCAGAACGTACAATGATTTTCTCATTAAATATCCTATGCCGAGCTTTGAGTATAATTAACGATACTTTTATAGAATATATTGATGATTCAATGTACTCTAAAATTAGTATGAAGCTGGTCATACAGACTTTAGAAGACATGACATTAGGCGTTTTAAGAGAGCTTGATTTATCAGATGATGTTTCGATACAGAAATTGGATGATGTAAAGGAAATAATGCATTTGGAAACAGCCAGTTTGATAACTAACAGCTTATTGGTCGGTTATCTTTTATCTCAGAATAAAGAAATGGACAATATAAACCTGTTACAAGAAATCGGAAAAGATTTAGGATATATTTTTCAGGTATTAAATGACCTGGAACCATTCTGTTCAAAAAGAAATAACGATCATAAAGGAAGTTTGAATACAGATATAAGCCGTAATAGAAAAAATATCTGCGTTCCCCTATTATATATTTACCTAACTTCAAAAGAAAAACGGAAACTAGAAAATACTTCGTCAGAAGAAAAAGATCCATTACTATTGAATCTCTTTCAGAAATATCATATTCAAGAGAAATTATTTGATGAAATAAACAATGTCTGCAAACGTATACATAGCAATATTACCCTAATGACCGGGAAGCCACAAATGCAGGAATGGTGTGATCATTTCAATATCTTTGTTGATTCTGTTATTACTGTCAGCAAAAAAAGACTCGAATAAAATCATGGGATATATTCGACTAATGATATTGCAGCCTGCACCGATGCCGCAAAATTTATAACTGCAATGACATAGGAAGCCGCATACGCCACAAATGGCTTTTGGGGATACTTAGGAGTTTTTTCAAGCATTAATATTTTTATTTGACTCAAGGTTTGCAGAAGTTCCAAATGCCTTTGCTTTTTTCTGCTCCTGGCAGCCATACTTTGTATAATATTACACTCCCTGATTTCTTTATCAACAAGTTTAGCAATCAAGTTCTTTATGCAGAAATAACTACATAAAGAAAAAACGGGAAACATAATCACAATTGCAAGTATAACAATTGCCCATAGATAAAACACTCCTGCCTTATTAAATGCCTCATCCATGCGTACCGCATAATAATCTGTGAATGTTATAAGATAAAGGAGCGCAATAAAGCCAGCCCCTACAAGAAAAAACATATTGCTTTGTTTATTTGTCAATGAGGCAAGCTTGACTACCCATTCTGTTTTATGTGGACAAGTATGGTCATAAATGAAAATCTGATCTGCATCTTTTGAGCAATCATGTGCCAATCTTATAAGATTAACATATTGCGTATACCCGATTAGGCATAGTGCAATGATGATATATAACGCAGTATAGGCAAATGTTTTTATCGGTAGTCCTAAGGGACACCTAATTATGTAAATAACAATCGGCAAAATAAATGCAGGCGCAATTATTATGAGCAGCCAGTTCCGGTTGGAATACACTCTTTTTTCCAATTGTGTTCGCACCAACAACAAAGTATTATCTCCTGCCATTGACATTTCTATATTATTTAAAAACTGATATGTTTGCTTTATTGAATATATATCCAAATAGACTATAATGACAAATCCAGCAACAAGTACCCCGATCATTGGTAATTTATGGCTTGAGATACAGTTGCAGTACATACAAACTAAAACTAAAATAAACATAATAACATGATATACTTTATATGGAATATCCGCTATTAATTTAACCAACTTTTCAAAACATAAGTGATTTTGTAAAAAATGAATCATAATGTAACCCTCAAGTTTTTTTATATTTAGCAGATAACTAAATATTATTCATATTATATCACACCCTTATTTGCTTATCATCAAAAATTTGCCATTTTTTACAAAATGGGACAGGAAATAACATCTCCAATATGATAAATATTCCGGCAATTTCTACAAAGCTAAATTGCCGGAATATTTATCATTCGTATTTCCCGAAAAACACTTTATATGATGAATTTTCTGCCAAAAGTTCCTGATGTGTGTTTTGATATACTCTACCATCATCAATAAAAATAACTTCATCCACATAGTCCACCATGTTTAACTTATGGGTTGAAATGAGGATAACATTGGCTTTCTGCAAAGTGCAGTTACAATCCACATAATCACAATTTAAAGTAAGAACGTCAACTATAATCAATTTGATTTAAAATTATAAAATATACCCTGCTTAAAGAAACATTGTCTCTAACAGGTTTAATAATTTTTGAGATTCATCATTTGTTCCATAGAAATAATTATTATATTCTATGCCATTGTTTCTAATTACGAATGAAGATATTTTTTCGTTTTTTGCAAAATAAATGTTTAACATTATTTCCCATCCAGTTCCAGAACTAATTTTATGCTCTTTTTTTAGTTCCAAAGAATTGATTTGAGAAATTAAGTTATTTATTTCTTTACTACTTGTGACATCTATGCTTTCCCCTGTGTTGCCATTACGAATTGTGATTTTCTCTATATTTTGTTCAATTTTTAAATATGATGTACTATTGATGAAACATACACCTCCAATGATGATTATAAGAATAGCACATACAAGAATTATTAAAAAAGTTTTTTTCATAAATAACCTCCACTATGACAAAAGGGCTGTTAGAAAATGGATTCTCATACATGATATTGAGTATAGAAAGATAGCACTATACAATATTATGTAGAAATTTTGTATTTCCCAACAACCCCGTTTTAATATAAACGACAAAAAATAACTAAATCTAAATTTCTTGATAATTATGGAGTATCAGCGCCATCATAATTTCCGGAAATTTTCCATGACTTATCGTTATCATAAATTACCTGTAAATAAGCTTCACTTGTTCCAGGTGATGGCTCATTGTTTAAAAGTAATTCAAACTCTGCTCGTACTTTTGCGGAAGATGTTCCCTCTCCGCTTGTAGTAGTATCGGTAACATTTGCTTTGTAACCGCTAAAAATTCCTGTTCTTTTGGTATGCCTAGAATCATAGCTATCTATATATACCTTTTTTGAAGATACATAGAAAGACGCGGACAACCAAAAATCTGATATTGTAGAACCATCTGATGTTTTATAGAACCTACCAGTCAATTTAAAATCATCTGTACTAGCCCTAGTAAGATTCCTGTTGACTGTTATTTTTCCCTCAAATCCATACTCTTCATCAATTTCAAAAGAGATATTTCCATTTTGATCTACCATTTCTGAAGTAATTGTAAATTCTTTTGGAACTGATATAGTATCAGAATTCGTATTAGCGGCAAATGCAGGAATACAAGTCATAATCAACATTACCGTGAATATGAGGAAAGATAACAAACTTTTTTGCATTTTTTTCATAAAATACCTCCTTATTAAGACGGTCTTACCTTCACCATACGCACCTGACTACTTCCTACAGAGGTGTGAACAAAACGACCAGTCGAAGAAGTCCATCCATCAACAACTCGAATATATCTACTATAAGAAAACGTGCTATGCTTATATTCTTCATATCCTATCCCTACAATAGAATGATTTCCATAATAATAATGACCTTGTACAATCATGTGGAAAGGATAATTATTGTCAATTTCTGTTTCCATATTACTCCATGAAGCGGAGGAATAATACGTTACAGATGGGCTAAAACCAGCATCTTTGTAGTAAGTAGTGTACGCAGCTTTAAGATTAGCGTTCGGCGTTCCGCTGCCATCAGTTGTTCCCATTAAGGAATGGAAACGATTAAAAGTAGCTTTCCATGTACTATCGCCATCTTTACGAAGTTTTCCATAAGTAGAACTACTTCTATTATACCAATAATACATGATATTAGTTGCAGCAGTTGGAGCACAGTGATCAGACGCATCAAAGTCATTCATCGTTTTATAAGTAAGACCATAACCAGTAATATTTTTTGCGTCTTTGGTTTGATAACCTGTTTCGTAATTATCCGGCTTGGTTATAGCACCACCGGATGTTGGAGGATTACTTGCTGGAACAGGTGCCGCAAGTATATTTTCCCACATTTCCCATTCATCAGAAAAATCATCCATAGAATATGCAGAAGCATTTTGAGCTACTTCTTCGGTAGCTTCAACAGCTTCGCCAAAAGAAGATACATCAAAATATGTTTCTCCATCACTAATGAGATAATCAATACCACCTGTATAATGAATAGTAGTAGCATTTTCGATTTCCAGTGCTTCAGCAGGATAAAAAGAACCGGAAGTAGCATACTCTATAACTGGAGCGTATGATGAATTTGCGCCAATAATAATATAACCTGCCTCATCTCCATTTTCATCGGATAACAAAAAATAGTAGCTACTAACATTTCCGAGTAAATCATACATAGCTGTCGGCTCACTGATTGTCATCCCCCAATGCCAACTATCACTTACCTCATTTTCCGAAAGCATAAGTGATGACTGAATGTGCGTTACCGCAATTTTTTGAGCCTGTTCGCCAGTAATACTGTTAGAAGGCTCAGAAGCATAAGCAGTAGTCGTACCAATCAGCATTGTTGCTGCTATTAACGCAGCTAAAAACATAGAAAATCGTTTCCGTTTTTTCATTTACCTTTCCTCCTTTTCGATAAATCAAATTATTATAGTAACTACCAATTATCCTCCTTTCTCACATATTTAATATAAAGATTTTATTTTAAAATCCCAACATTACCACTTCAAATCGATATTGACACCAATTACTATATTTCTCCGATAAATAGAACAATTCATCAGCTGCTGTTGTCCTTGTTGCTGATTGTGTTTCTGTACTGGTTTTATCGGTTGCACTATTCTCTCTTGCCTGTTTCTGGTTATTGCCTCTTGCAGCATATACAGAATCGCCAACATAACTACTATATACATTACTAATTTCCATTTCCTTATTGCTATTCTACTTATAATAATTTTATTTTTACTATAATCACTCTTTGTTTTTTAACGTACAAATATGTAACAGCTTTTTAACTTTCATATGAAAACATCCATAAACTCGTCCTCCTTGATAAAATAATTTGAAATCCATTTCCACCATATCATTAACAATTAAAATTTTCCTAGTTTCATAATAGCAAACCATAGTTAAAGGTCAATTTCCCTTGCAGAAAGTGGACCGTTTTTGCAGAAAACGGTACAAAAAAACCTTTCAGACACAGCATATCGTTCTAAAAGGTTTTTCCTACGCTTAATTTTCTTATTCAACACAGACTTTGATTTATCGTTATTGCCACATTAACTGTTAAATCTTAATCCTCTTTCCGCTTCGGTCTCTTCGACTGATGAAGAATTCCAGAACAAATTGGGGGCCACCCACGCCTAACTTTTTCAGCCTCATTACGGGTAATTCTTTCCACTACCTTTAATGCCTTTTTGTTGATTTTTTCTTTTCCATTCATTTTACCTTTACCTCCTGTTTTATTATTCTTGCCAGACACATCAGGAACGCACATAAGATAACAGCTATTGACATATAGCCAATATACAAAATATCAGCTTTCAAATAAACTAAGACAGCGAGTATCATTACTTCCATTAAAAGCAACAACCTTGCTGCCTTTTTCGACTCATCCAATTCACTTTTATTCATATCCATATTAGGATGGTTTATTGTTCCCATTATGCAGATTAAAAGAATTGAAAGTAATAGTAACCCATACATAACATGCGGCTTTCTACAAAGAATAGGTACAATCTGCATAATTGCAATATAAAAAATAATTGTTCCCAGATAACACTGCCAAAACTTATCCGCATGAAATCCCCCTGTACGTTTCCTCAATGAAAGAAAAAATACAATAAAACAAATGGTATGCAGGAATTGCCTAAATAACAGTCCTAAAAGTAACATAGTTCCAATTGTTATAGCACGTTCAGCCATACCTATTAATGCATATTCGTAATATTCGCAATTTGATTTGCTTATTATCTTCTGCATCTCCATTTGATTGACAACCTTTAATGCCATCTTCTCTATCATAAATATGCCTCCTAATTATTCAGTATGAATTATACATCAAAAAAAACAAGACAGCTTGCAGAAAATGGACTATTTTTTGCAGAAAACGGCAAAATATAGTTTTGAATCCAATCATTTTAACATCGCATTCATGCAGGAATAATAATTGAAAAGAAAAATTCCTTATTCTTATCTTCAATAACGTATGAACCATCATATTTCTCAATAATTTTTATCACATTCTTTATTCCTACACCATGTTCATCCAAACTTGATGTTTTCGTAGATTTTATCTCGCCATTCTCATATATGACATCATAATTATATGTGTTTTTAACCGCAATGATTATCATATCATCTTCCTTAACGAACTTGAACCTAATTACCTTTTTATCCTCACATGTCTCACTTGCTTCAATGGCATTGTTCAGTAGATTGGCAAGGATAGTAACCACATCTTCATCTTTTATTTTCAGCTCTGAAAGATCATTTACTCTGAATACAAAAACAATTCCCTTTGCGTCAGCCTCCTGATACTTTGTATTAAGTATGGCATTTACAATTACATTATTGGTATTAATGGCATCCGGTTCGTTATTCAAAGAGCCATAAATCTTTTTTACATATTCTTCTAATTTGGAATATTGCTTTTTATCTAGCAAGGATTCTATACATGAAATCTGATTTTTATATTCGTGTGTCTTTCTTTTTTGATTATCAAAATTTTCAGAGATAGACTGATACATTTCCAACTGATTTTTCGTCTGAATTTGAAAAATCTTGTTTTCATGCATCTGTGCTTCCCTTTCCACAACATCGTTAATTAAATAAAACACAACAATATTCATTCCTATCATTCCAAATGCAATAATAAACAATAGATTCGCCTGTTCTACTGTCTGCACATATCCAAAAACAGACAGCATTGCAGAAATCGCTACTATGATAAACACAGGAAAAAATAGAAACCTTAACCATTCTGTGTCCAACATCATCTCTATTGATTTTTTACCAAACCGTTTCCTAATGATAAGAACAGCAAAAAACAATATAACCTTTGCCAACAGATAAACCAATGCAAATCCAATATCATACTGCTGTCCTAATGACTCATTGCTTAAAGAAAACCATCTACAAATCAAATAGATCAGATAATCCATTGCCAATAGCAATGCATCAAACAATATAGCCAATATAAAAGATTTTTTTAAACTAATTTTAATATGCCAAAGCATAAATAATGAAAATACAGAAATCGCTATAATCTGCCTTAGTACGAAATATTCAGATAAGGCATACGAATAAAGACACATGCTACCCAATAATAGCATAACCTGTATTATATTAATCCACCCTTTATGTCGTATTTTACCAAAAGTTTCAAAAAAAATCTTGCAACATATTGCCTCAATAAATATCAACAATATATTCTGCATTAAATCAAACATCTACACTTCTCCCCGACACGCTATAAACTTTTTCCTAACTTCTGTATACCTTACTTTTGGTATGGATAACTCAACTCCATTTGATAATATCACTTTACAACGCACAACATTCTTGATATGTTTTGCATTTACAAGATAACTCTGATGTGTCCTGATAAAACCATTTTCTGAAAGCATATCGTCCAGCACATTTAATGTCTCATACATGGTATACACTGTTTCAGTATCCTCCATAACATGAAACTCAAGTAAATGCAACTTGCTCTCAATATATAATAATCTTTCCAGTGATAGTTCTTTTCTGCCCTCCTTAAAGTCAAATTTCTTTTTCGTCACGGAATAATTCATCTTATCAAAAATTGCATCCATACACTCATTAACTTTGCTCTGAAAATTGGCATTACCCTTTAACAAATACCTTACAACATCTAATCGGTATCCTTCCAGCGAATAATCCACATATGCAGTCACAAATACTATAAATACTTCCCGGCTTACTTTTCTGATCATCTCAGCCGTCTTGATACCATCAACTTTCTCCATATTGATATCTAAAAACACAATATTATACCGCACTACCTCAATTCCTAATTCTATCAGTGCTTCCCCAGAACTATATGTATCTATTTCAAAATCAAGACCTTTTTCCATCATATAGCCGGAGAGCAATTCTCTTAGTTCTTCTGTAAAAAGACTTTCATCATCACATATTGCAATTTTGAACATCTGTGTTGTCTCCTCCTTTCCTGCTATTTGATAACAATTTGTCCCTGATATTTTATACTCCACTGTGTTGTATTTCGACACATCTTACTAAATTCCTTAACCCTTTCCCTACATTCATAGTAAGGAAAGATGATATAAAAAATTTCATAAATCCCCTTATTATTTTATTTTTCTTCAGCGCATTAGTCAACTAAATTGCAGAAATTGACACAAACACAAAATGGAACAATCAAGATTGCCAAATTAGAACCTGTTTTAGTCCATTCTTGTTTTATTTTTTCAGGAAAAGTGTTATACTAGGCTTGTTTCCATTTCAACCTCTAAGAATAAAGGAGCATGATATAGACATGAAAATTCAAGACTTAAACATTTCTGCCAACTCTAAATCTGCCTTAAAAAGCATAGGTTGACAATGGTTTCGGAACTTGCAGGACAAAACTATATTACTCTTATAAATAAATTTCCAAAAAATTATAATATTGAACCCCTGATTGATGAATTGAACGCTTTAGGCTATCTGCTGCCGCCAAGTAACGAAATATCAATTTATGATGTCCCCATGTCGAAGCGATTGCAGAATGCCTTGATACGGAACGGTGTTATGTACCTTTCGCAGCTTTCCTCCTATTCCAAAGAAGATATTCTGCATTTTCGGAACTTAGGAGAAAAAACCATTTTAGAATTGGAACAAATCTGTCAGGAATACAATATTGAAATACGATCTATGCTGTCTATCAAAGAATATTTTAGCAAGTATCAGTTTTCATCTAAAATATACCCACTGCTGTTCCGCAACAACATATCATGCATAGATGACTTTAAACATATGACGGCGAATGACTTATACCTTATATGCCAGAAAGATTACATCCTTACCATGCAGACCTATTTTATTCTGAAAGAAAATGGGCTTGTATTGAACGCTTGGCAGGATAAATTCATTTTTGAGATTCTTCCGGGTAAAAATGCTGCTTACTTATGGAAAAAGCATAATATCAGTATGCTTTCATAAATACCAGACTGTAATGAATGTACTCTGAAAGAAATCGTTTCCTCTTCATATTCATTTACAGCAGCAATAAAAGAATTGCTATCATTCGGATAGATATGTAAAATATGATAGTAAAATGGCAAATCACACCGATCTGTCTTTTTTATTTCAGCAATTCATCATACGTTGTACCCAATACATTTCTGATCGCTCTAAGCTGTGATGCCTGTATGTGCTGTATTCCTCTTTCTATCTTCACTAACGCCTCCCTTGTCAATGGGACATTCTCTAACTGCATCAATGCTACCATTTCAGTCTGCCGCATACCTTTTTCTTTTCTGATACGCCTGATGTTCTGCCCGATAAATATTTCATCCTGCTTTATTTTCTGCTCCATATCATCACCACACTTCTGAACCCGTTTCGGTTCTTTTTAAAGTATTGTATTCAATAGAGCTATCGAAAAGGGACTGGTTTTAGTCCACTTCATGTAATTTTTATTGCAGAAAACGGTCAAAAATAGTTTTTACTTTATCTAAAATGCTTCCATGATGTCAGAGATTACCCTTTCTGCCTTGACACATAATAAACGTCAAATTCTCCGCTTGCCTTTACCAAAAAATAAGGCGACTACAGATTTCTCCATAATCGCCTGAAAGCTTTTGACTATCATCAACTAATGTAAGTAAAATTTTCATGCCGAACTATTACTTAATTAAATGTAAACACCTGATTTGCATATTTAGTATCCCATGGATACATAGCATTTGTAAATTCGGCTCTAACATTAAATTGTAAACCTGGATAGAGATCTGAAACACTATAACCAGTGTAAAAATACCTTCTGTATCCATCAATAATTCTATCCCCATTAAAATCTAATGATACCATTTCATTAAGGTTTTCTTCTAATAGTTGATTATTGCAATACACGAATCTCATTTTACTGGTTCCAACTTCTGTAACCTCAATATACACTTTATCATTTTGGTCAGCAGTAACATCCGTAATAGACACAGATGTCAATGAAGGAGCTGGTGCAGCATGTACAATCGTACTACCACAAGTTACTGATAAAATTAATCCCAAAGCAATTCCCATTAAATTTTTAATTATTTTTTCATCTAATAATATCCTTTCATAAATCTGTCCACAAATCAACTTTCAACATTTACCGTTACTATTTTCTAAAAATCAAAATATCCCTCCTTCCAATAAACTTTAGTTTTTTACCCACCCCCTCTATCAAATAAGTATCTGATAAAAATTATATTCAGAAATATTTCTATTTTCTATTTTCTATCCACGTTTGCATAACATCTAATAAACTGACACATTTTTTTGTTAACGCATATATTTCCGGTACTAATGATTGTGAATATGTTTTTTTTGCATTTTCAATAATTTTAGTCCAATCTCGTTTGCTGTTCCATGCTTCACTAGCATCAGCAATACCACTACAAAAACCATTACGTTCTGCCTGTTGTGAATACGTTCTCATCTTTGAAAAAGAACTCATCCCCTCATTCCGTGATTGACCCGTTTTGTCTAAATGGGACATCAGTGCAAACATTTCAAATTCTGTTGCATTTTCAGGATCAACATCATTAACGCTTATTTCGTAATCACCAACTTTAACAATTGGGTTTGCCAGAGTAGAATTTTCTGAGTATTGCGCCAGATATGCCTGATTACCAATCGCCATTACTCCAATGTTTTTCCCATCACCATTACCAGTTGCCTCTCTTGTAGCACTCCCCATTTCAAATGTCTTATCACTTTTGGCTTTTGTTTTAGCAGCAGAGTACTTATTATAATTCACACCTGCTCCATAATTTGTTCCTACCATTCCTAAACTCATTATCTTATTACCTCTATCAGTTTTCATTCATTATTCTTTTCCAGAATTTTTATCTTAATTGTATCTTTAATACCAGCAAAATTCATTTAAACTTCAATTACCTTTGCAGATACCGTCCTATATTTGTAATCAATAATACTCCAAGTGACATTACACTTAACAATTTTTTAAACTTTTTCATATTCGGATTTTCTTAACATTTCTTCCATCGCTTTCACATATTCATCAAATGTCATAACCACAGAAGATCCCACAAAACTATAAAGAGTATTTACTGCATTTGGAAAAGCATTTGCTAATGCCTCCCGCAAAGTTGGTCCATTCTTCTCTGCCGCTTTAACTCTATCATCAATTTCTTTTTGTATTTCTTCTGCTGTCCTGACTGTTGCAAAACTGCAGGAACCTTTCACTCCATTTCGTTCCATTGTATTTTGTCCCATAATGCTGCGGTCAAAATACACCGGCACGGATGTGTAGTCATTAAGACTTTGCTGCCACTTGTCCATAGCAAGGTAAGCGTCCCAATTTCCGGAACTTTTATATTCCTCCATAACATCCTTTATCGCTGTACTGTAGTCTGCCTTATCTAGATAATTTTTCGCTCCAGTCTTTTCAAACAGGATATCTGCCTTCTGCTTATCTCCTAAAGATGTATTTCCCGTTTCCTGATTAAGCATCATAAGTTCAGCATAGCTGCAGTTTCTGGGATCTATAATCCATGCATGGTGCCTCCTTTCAAATTCTTCTCCCTCTGCGGTCTTGCCCTTTAATATGTAAATCGGCGTATCATCCGAATAAATGTCTGAACGATGTATCTCAACACTCTCCCCCGTCTGTGGATTTGAAAAAGACCTCAACAGTTCATTCACTGTACTTCCTCTGTTTATATCTTCTATTTGATTATTAAAATTCTTATCTAAAACTCTCTTTTTACCCGTCATATAATTCGAGTTAATTCCAGTATTATTATCAATACCATTTACCGACATAATGTTTCCCTCCGAAATAATTATACTTAAATGTACTAGGATTTTTGTCGTTATCGACAAAAATCCTAGTATTATATGTTTTAATTCACATAAAACAATGTCTGTGGAGCAACTACAAACTTATATTCAATGAAATATCTAGGTTGCCAAGTAAAATATTGACTATACTGTATCGTACCCCATAACGACCAATTCTGCTTAACATAATACTGATCTTCTGGAATTGTCATTACTTCAAGATTGCCAATCTGTGAAAAAGTATTCCCAGATGAAGTGCTTAAATACTTATAAAAACCAGCCCACTCACGATTAGTACCATCATCTGTGATTCTTATTTTGGATAATACAGCTCCATCGGGTATCGAGCTGTCATTAGTTAAATTAATATTTTGTGCTGGAACACTCTTAACCGAACTTCCTCTAGGAACATTTCCAAAATTGTAGCTTAACCCCGGATCACGCCATCCAGTACTTCCATTTTGTATCGCAGGTCCATAATAAAGCCAATATGGAGAGGTACTGTATCCAGAATAAGCTTGCACTCCAACATAAAAAGTTCCTGTTTCATTAAATGTTAAGTAAAAAGATTCAGCAGTTGTTCCCTCCTGAAATTTTGCATATCCTGCACCGTCACTATTTACAACAACCATATCGTAATCACAACCGTTAGGGATATTCATTAGAATAAATGCATAATCTAAAGATGTATCCGTAATATTGAGCTCATACCAATCAACATCTCCCTCATAAAGTGTAGCTGCAATCTTTCTCCCCATAAGTCCTGATGTAGCAGTTGCAAATGAATTATTTGGTTCATATTGATCTCCTGCTACTGAAGCTAATGCCGGTCCATCAGTCACTTGATTTATTGCAAATCTTCCATTTAATGACTCAATAGATACCGCATTTTCTGTAAATGATACTGATTCTACTAATCCTTCGGCACATACTGGTTCACTTTCATTTTCTGCTGCAAACGCCATTGTTCCCATTCCCATTAACATAGTCAATGCTAATGCAAACGCAACAACTTTCTTAACTCTTTTAAACATACAAAAACCTCCTCGTATAAAATTTTAATAAATACAGATTATCCTATAAATATATTATCAAAAAATTTCTTTCCTAACATATTTTATATATTATAGAATAACTTATTGTATTTCATATGATTTAAAAACTTCTCCACTTTTATATGAAAGAACCTTAGATACTAAACACCGTTTAATCTGTAACCCCTCATTTAAATCAAGTATAAACGTATGGGCTATAAAAACAATATACCTTGCAGAAAGTGCCCCTTTTTTGCAGAAAACGACCAATAAATATATGAAAAGTCCCCTTGAATCAAACCATAGTTCAATTCAAGAGGACTTTTCCCTATCGGCTTTTTCCGCTTTTTACAAGTGCATTCTTTGTTGCGCTATCCGTTGTCATCGCTTTTGTTGTTTCCTGCTGATGCGCCTCAAAAGCCTCTGCCCCATACTGGAACTCCGGCTCTGCCGCTACTGCAAGTTCAACCAGATTTACAGTCTCCATATTGCCAACACCTACTGTCTCCCGTTCTGCCTTATCCGTCTGATACTGTTTCACATCTATGGCAAGCTGTTCGGTCTTTTCTATGGCGGCATCTGCACAGTTTAAGATACCGGACAGTAGCTTTCTCTTTGCTTGAAAAGGTTTCTTTAACAGTTCTGTCTTTGAGAACTTCTTCTCCCCATACTCCTTTTCAGGTTTATCAGCAAATGTACGGAACGTGTTGGCAATCTTCTGTCCGGCTTCCCTCATGCCTGTACCGAAAGCGTCTATCTTTTCAATGCTCTTATCCACATCTGCTATGGATTTCTGCACGTTCTGGCGGATATTTTCTAATTTCTTCTTAACCCCAAGAAACTCTGCCACTTTATTTAAGGCAGCTTTCCCTTTCTGCTTTGCCACTGTTACAATCTCCCCTGCCTTTGCCTTGATCTCTGTCTTGACTTCAAACAGTTTTTCTTTCATAGCCTTGCAGTCCTGTTCCAGCTTATTTACTGCCCTTTTAAGTGACTGTTGCAGCCCTTTCTCCGCCTCTCGCTCTTCCATCTTACAAAGCTGATCCTTGACTGTCACAAGCTCCTCTGTCACGGACTCCAGCCTCTTTTCCATACCGTCAATCAGGGCTGCCATTTCAAACACATTGTTTGCCGCTTCCCTCTGCTGATTCTAGTTTAAAAGGGCAATCAGTTCCTGTATAATCTGGTCTTTTGTCAGTTCCATATTCTGTTGTTGATCCATTTTGTTTTCCTTTCCGGCAAAAAGGGGCATGACCGGCACACCCCTTCTGCCTGCTTCTTATTCTTCTTCCTTATCGAAAGGGCAGCTCCCTATCCGGCTGTCTGTTCTCTGCCCTTGCGTAGCTTTGACTTGCCGCCTGCTCCATGCCCTGATTCATGGCTTTTTCCTTTTCCTGCTTGAAGCAGTCCATGAGGGCATCATATAACTTCTCACGAAATTCCTTTGTGACAGGAAAGCATACATCCTGATACTGGCTCTTTCCTTCTTTTCCGTTCTGCTTTACCATGTAGGAAGGCATCGCCACAAATTCCTTTTCCTTGCCCTGAATGATACTGACATTGCTTACTACAAAGCTGTCCTCAAAGTAGATGCGGGCAAGCCCACGAATGTTGCTGCCTTCCCTCTCAAACGGTGTAACTGCCACACGAAACTCCGGCTCCCCGGCATTCTCTGCCACCCTGCTGACTTCTGGCTTGCCGGACTGCTCCATTTCCCCATAAAGAGAAAGAATATCATCGTACAATTCCTTGCGGAACTCGCTTGTAATCGGATTGCACACATCCTTATAAACAGGCTCGTTATGCTCCGTTCTCTCCTTTGTCTTAAAAGAAGGCATGGAGACGAAAGGCTGGTTTTCCTTTCCTTCCACCACAGCGATATTAGTGACCTTGAAACAGTCACCAAAGGTCACAGTAGCAAATGCCTTGACACTTTTCTCTGGGTTGTTTACTGCGTTTAACTTGATTGAATACTGCATAGATTTCTCTCTTTCTGTCTGCCATTGCAGACTGTTACTTGATTTATTGGTTACCTATCTGAAATGTCTGTGGCTCTGCCATAGACATATTCATTCTTCTTCCGGCACATCATTTGGAATACAAATAACGCAGGACAGCTCTGATAACACCGACAGTGTATATTTTCCACTGTAATAGTTGGCTAAGGTTATCAAAAAACCGTCCTGCTCGTAGTAGAGCCATTCGCCCTCCTTCATTTCTGTGTCTGCGTCCATGATGACGGTTATGGAAAAGTCGGGAAGATATTCCTTTTCCTCCTCATCATAGTTACAGAACACACCTTCATGGATGCAGATGCCAAGCTCCGGGATATACACCCGAAAGCCGCTTATGACAATCCAGTAATCCTCCTCGCTCTCCATGATGTCATCCGGCACATGGCATAAATCCATCTCACTTATGATTTCCTCTGCCTCGTGCAGTCTGCATGGTATTGTCATTCCACCGCCTCCTTTAAGCTGCATCTTACTGTCAGCCGCATGGTTCCGC
>ERZ1034691.155-NODE-155-length-53543-cov-396.142649_pt1 | contig 53543 bp, 80 predicted proteins | sample MGYA00520638_ERZ1034691 | MGnify/ENA primary metagenome ERZ1034691 (study PRJEB33766, sample SAMN09781763) | gut metagenome | biome: gut microbiome | host: Homo sapiens | place: Madagascar | study: EMG produced TPA metagenomics assembly of the PRJNA485056 data... | reverse complement strand
ATATATTATATAAATATATACTATATCGCGCGCGGATATATATTATATAGGCGGTATATGTGCAACATAAATAAATCTATTGACAAGGTATATATGCCTGTGTTATGGTTTACTTAACAATTAAAGCCGAATCACCCAGGAAACGCCCCGGAGCCGTGCGAGGGGATAAACGCCCGCAAACGTGATAGGCAGCGGAGCAAGGACGGCGAACAGATCAGCGATACACGCTCACAAGGGAAGAGGAATCAAGAACTTTTATACCCTTGTGGGCGTTTTTTAGTGCCTGAAAACGATCAGAAAGGAGCGCGGAGCATGGAAAAAGTAGAAGCAGCAGAAGACACTCAAGAAGTGTTTGAGAATGATATAGCGCTTTATCTCCGCATTTTTTGCGAGGAAAACAAGATTGATGATATGCGCGCCGCGTCTCAGTCTGTTTACAACGCATGTCTAAGATATATCCAGCGAAATGTATTTAAAGATAAGGACATGCTAAAAGACAAGAGCAATGTATATAATAAAAAAAATAGCATCATGAGTAACTATAACAGATATAATTATGATCTGTTAAATGATATATGTGACTATTATATATATATATCTATGTTATATGACAAAGAAGTATCTATTATGGGATTTAGTAATCTTACGGGGATAGATAAAGATACTATTATAACATGGAGTAAGCCGGATAGATTAAGTCATTTGAGCATGAGCATATACAAAAAACTTTGTGAAAATCGAGAAGAATCTTTGTCCAATAAACTTGTGACAGGCAACAAGAATCCGGTAGGAGTGATAGCGGTACTCAACAGACAATTCGGATGGGCATCTCCATACACGAGCGATGCAAACCGGCAACAGCAACCGCTAACAGCTGCAGAGCTGCCAAAGTTAGCACCATCTAATTGCGCGGGAATCACAGACAAATTGGTATCAGATCAGCCGGAAGAAGTTGTTTGAAATTGTGCATATTTACAAACAATTAGAAAAGCCAGTGTTTATGTGGCTTTCAGAGATTTTAACAGGTTTTAACTATTCGCGAAAGTTTTGTTTAGCGAATAGTATAGGACAATAAAAGAATATTTTGAAACAATATAAACAATTTAGGCACAATTTGAAAGTGAGAGCAAAGCGGCGGAAAGGTCCCGACCGACAAGGGGCGTGGGGGTCTGGCGGGAAAAGCGGATCAGCCCCTACTAAGTCCCCCAAATATCCTCAAAAACAAAAAGGGATTTTAAAGGCAACAGACATGAATGTAATAGACCTGATAATGATAGTATTAAATATAATAAGCGCTATATTATTAGCACATAGTGCAAAACGGTACAAGAAACTTATAGAGGAGATAGAAAATGACAGGACATGAATACCAGTTACTAGCTGCCAGGACGATCAATAAGGATCTGACAAATAAAGGTTGTGAAATGCACGCGCTTCATGGAATGGTAGGAGAAATCGGAGAGCTGCACAGCTTGTACCAAAAGAAATATCAGGGGCATGAGTTTGACAGACATCACGCCATGAGCGAAATATCCGACCTGCTTTGGTTCATTGCAGAGTATTGTTCAGCGGTCGGGCTGAATCTGGACGATGTGATGCAGTACAACATCGATAAGCTGATTGCGAGATACCCGGATGGATTTACGGAAGAAAAATCGCTGCACAGGGCAGAGGGGGATATCTGATGTACTTTGACGATGCAGATAACGGGCTCAGAAGCAGAGGAAAAATAATGGAAATAGCAGGGAAACAGATAAATGATGAATGTACAAAATGCGCGGAACTGCTGCAATGTGAATTGTTTAAGCAAGGACATGGCATAAGGCAGCCGAGGTCAAATATTCGGCAGATGCTTGAATGTCAGATGAAACATAGAGAAAAGGCAGGTGGTGTAGAATGAAAGAGATTGCAAATAGCCCGAAAAGGGCGGTCTGAAAGGAAAGGTTTTGTTTTATATCACACAGAGTAACTAATAACACACATAATATAGCATTTTACCCCATAGGGCTTGAAATATAGCCCTATACACGAGACATGGTGTAAATGGAAAGCATTGGCAGCCTTAACCCCCTCAAACCCTCTGTCAGATGTCGGTTCGATTCCGACTGTCTCGATTGTCTGAATTATTAGCCATTTTTCAGACCTTCTAAAAAGACCCACTAGCGGAAAGCTGATTAAAGAGCCGTCACAAGGCTTGGTGGGTATCGGCGGAAATGACGCGCCGACGGGCATTGGACGTGAAAATCAACCCGTGATTCATCACACGGCAGTTAAAGGCTGCGCTCCTTTCATATTGTTTGGTTTGTGGGCGGTTAGTGCTTATCCGCTCACAGCGTAGGGCTATCGCCAAGCGGTAAGGAACAGCACTTTGACTGCTGCATTCGTAGGTTCGATTCCTACTAGCCCCGTTTCTGCATGGCAGGTTATTGTGTTGTCAGAAGTATATGAGTGGTTTATAAGGTACACTTTTATTTGGCGTGTGGCGGAGCAGTCGGCTATTAACCGATTTGTCGTGGGTTCGATTCCCACCTTGCCAGCTAATTATTGGTTCAAGTAAGCGACAAGGCTTGATTAAATGGGCGGTACAGAAAATGCGCTGCTAAGTCCTGCCAATAAATTATTTGCCGATATGGAATAAAGGTATTTCAGTAGCTTGCTAAGCTATCCAACAAAATTGTTGTGCAGGTTCGATTCCTGCTGTCGGCGTTATGCCAACGTGACCGAGTGGTAAAGGTGCTTGTCTTGAAAACAAGTTGTGCGAAAGTGCTTGTGGGTTCGAATCCTACCGTTGGCGTTGCCTGAAGTGTACCTCAGGTGTTGATGCGTGGAGGAATAGGTAAACTCTAATCAATGGTTAAGAAAAAGGTATGCGACAAGAATTGCTAGAACAAGTCCGGTAAATAGCTGTAAGCAATTATACCTATAAATCTGTTAGAAAATATAAATCCATTTATCCTTAATTGTAAGTGCGGACTAACTAACAGAATTTCATGTGTGGTGCAAATCCACACCGCATCAATACCCTATCTTCACTTAGTCATGCGCTACTGCAATAGACATGGTCGATGGAAGAATATGGATGGTAAGTGGTATCACTGGTAGACAGAAAACTCGTGTCAAAGTAGAATTTGCAGATTTAAAATGGTGCGCGGTTAAGCTGGCATGGTTCGATTCCATGTGCCACTATTCGGTCAAATTAAGCTGTCTTCCATCAGATGGCCTATGTTTTGGCTGAAATCGAAAGTTATAACGAGTAAGGTTCTGATAGCGTAGTGCGAGTTCGGTTCGATTCCGATAACAAAGGTTGACAGAATTGATAGTGCTTGTAAAAGCATATGATGGAAATTCTGATAGGTTCGATTCCTATGCGTGGTGTGAGTACGGTGCAAATCCGTATATCAGAAGCGTCCGGCTCATTACCGGATAGGCAGGCGTTGCGGTATTCCCTGCTGAAACAATTAAAATGCTTGTATTGATTATTTTAAACTGATTATGAACAAGGTAGGATAATCAATACAAGAAACCGCAAAATGATTGAAGGATGGAATAGGTATTATGTGCGAATTTTGTGATGGAAAAGAAAAAAGGATCGAAAACGGATTTACATATGCCAATGCTTATATAACCAAAAATCAACTACGCAGGTCTTATTCAATCCATTATGACAATAGCGGAGACGAGTACGGATATGGTGCGTTTGAAATCAATTATTGCCCTATCTGCGGAAGAAAGTTGGTGGAAGAATGAAATGCTATGAATGTGCATATTTTGGGATTGAAAGAAATGAAGTCATTGGAATGTATGATGTTTGTAAGCATCCATCAAAATATATACCACCATCCGGATTTTCTGATACTGAACATGATTGCGAATTTTTTAGAAGTAAATCTGGAATATCAAAATGGGATTCTTATTCGCAAGACGAAAAGGAACAGATATTGAGATATTTCGAGAAACAATATGAAGAAAAACCTATTACCGATTTAACACTTGAAGAAGCTAAATCGTTGTACATTCGTTTTCTAAAAGAAACTGATTCGAATGTGAAAATCAATAATTGAACTTAAAGAAATTTGGTGGAAGAATGGAAAAAGATTGTTCAATCTGCAAATATTGCGATATAGATTATATCTTTGATGAAGAAGAAGGAGAAGAATATCCGTTTTATGGGTGTCAGAAAGGGAATGATATATCGCTTGATTATGAATGCAAGGATTTTGAGAGGTTTATGAGGAATGAAACTGATAGTCGGAAATAGCGTATATGAAATGGCAGCAGAACAATTAAAAGGCGTTTTACATGTTGCAAGTAAACAGGTTCCGTTTGGGATATACGCTGTGAAGAAAGACGGAATTTGTGAATTGCGCAAAGATCACTTTGATACAAAATTCAACCTGCAACAGGCGGTAAAAGAATATGATGAAAACGGATTCAAGGTATATTACAATTCAAAATAAAAATGGAGTTTAATTGCTGATTATCAGCAGAAAGGAAAATGTTATGAAAAAGAAAATTATGTCGCTGATTATGATTTTGTGTATTGCCGTAAACCTGATGGGATGCACCAAAGCTGATACAGTCAATCACAACCTTACAATGGATGCAAGTGAATTTAATTTGTACAGGAAAATCACTGTAACAAATGCAAGAACAGATACCATTATGCTACAGGCAGAAGGATATATGGATCTTAGCAATAACAGTTCCAATGAACTTGTAGTCACGATTAAGACAGGAGAGAATACATATTACAAAGATTATATTTATCTGAATGATTGGACTTGCTATGTTATGGAGCAGACAGAACCAACCGGAACGGATAAATACCATTATCAGTTAGTGTTCTATCCAGAAAGAATTGTCCCTGACATTGATATCAAATAAATAACTAACCGGCTAACAACAAGAGTTAGTCGCTATCCTAGAAAAATTATAGGCAGAGGTCTATAAGCACCTTTGCTAGAAAGCGAGGTGCTTTTCTTTTGGCATCAAACTATCTGATGCAAGCAGTCCAAGAATATGAAAATTTTATAAAGGTTCACGGCATAGATGAATTTGTCATTGATGCGTATTTAGAAGCGTGCAAGGTAGCCATAAACGGAGAAAAGGATATTGAGTACGGGTTACGTCTTACAAAGCGGTGTAAGGGCATTACAGAGCGTTTCTGTATGGATAAAACAGGCGGTACGATATGGGATTTAGATTACTACCAATTCAAGAATGAGACAACGCCGTATGATCTGTTAGAAAAATACCTGAATATCTATAAACTGGAATCTCGTTATAGGTTTGAAAGTTTTATGATCTTCATGGAAAAGAATAGGGCTCCATGGGAAAGGTTCTATTTGCCTAGACAAAATCCGTTGAAGCAAGTAGCAGATTTAATACAAGACTTATACGATGATAAACTTGACGAGGGCATGGTTTTTATGCCGGGTCGTGTGGGTAAAACTCAAATTGTAAAAATGGGTAATTTGTGGTTCGGTTCCAACAGACCAGAAAGATCAAATTTGTATTCTGCATATTCGGATAAGATCACTGGCGGATTTTATGATGGAATATGTGAAATGATGACAGATCCAACATATACCTATGCAGAGATTTACCCGGAAAATGTAGCAAAAAAAATTTACACAGATGGAAAAGATCTTACAATAGATCTTGTTCGCAAAAAGACATATCCAACATTTACTTGCCGGTCAATATATGGAACGCTGAACGGAGCATGTGACTGTGATGGACTTGGAATTTATGACGATCTTTTTAGCGGTATTGATGAAGCATTAAGCGAAGATCGACAAAATACGGTATGGGGCAAATTTGACAACAACTATATGCCAAGAATGAAGCCGGGAAAAGCAAAACTTATTGGAATCGGCACAAGATGGGCGCCGAAAGACGTACAGGGCAGAAGATTAGAATTGCTGCAGAACGATCCAGAATATGCAGGAATAAGACACAGAGAGATAATTATTCCTGCACTTGATGAAAACGGAGAAAGCAATTTTGATTACCCGTACAAACTTGGCTACTCAACACAAGACTACAAAAGACGTATGGCTTCGTTCGAGAATAACGACGATATGGCTTCATGGCTTGCGCAGTATCAGCAGGAACCTATTGAACGTAAAGGACAGATGTTTAATGTTGATACTATGAATTTCTTCAATCCGGCAGAAATCGAAGAAGTACGACCAGATAGAATATTTGCGGCAAACGACCCGGCATATGGCGGCGGTGACTTTGTATCCATGCCTATCTGCTACGAAATTGACGGAGAATATTATGTACTTGATGTTGTTTACAACGACGGAGATAAGGAAATAACAATACCAGAAGTAACAAACAGAATAGAATCACATTTAGATAAATTCCCAAACAAAACTGCAGAGGTGCATTTCGAGGAAACAAAATCAACATCCAGCTACAGAACCGCTTGCGAAAAAATATGGGAAGAGGACGGATACCCAGTCAATGCAACACATGATCCGGCAGACAACAAAACTGCAAAAATGGATAGAATCAAGAACCATGCGCCGGACATACGGAAGCTGCATTTTGTAAATATGAAGCATCAAACAAAAGAGTACAGAAAATATTTTCAAAATATCTTGTCTTGCACATATGAAGGAAAAATGAAGCATGATGATGGAGTGGATTCTACTGCACAGCTTTGCGACATGATCTATAGCCCTAAAAGGAGAAAAAGAAAAGCTGTTATTATACAAAGCCCTATTTGAGAAAGGAAAATGAAAATGACAACGAAAGAATATTTAAACCAAATAAGCCGGCTAAATAGAATGATAAATAACAAACTTTCAGAGCTTGCAGAATTAAAAGAATTGTCAAAAAGCATATCTGCTGTATCAAACAAAGAACGCGTTCAGACTTCTATGGAACGAGACAAAATTGGAAATACACTTTCTAAAATTGACGAAATGGAAAGAGAAATAGATAAAATGATAGATTCTTATTCTGACAAGAGGACGCATATTATCGGTCAGATAGATTTGATGGAAGATGAAAACAGCTATGACATTCTTTTCTCAAGATATATCGAAAAAAAGACGTTTGAAAAAATAGCTGATACAAAAAATTACTCTTTCAGGCAAATAATCAGGCTACACGGAATTGCATTAAAGCAATTCGAGGAAAAATACGGTAGCGAATATATGTCATAGAATGTCACATTGAAAAAATTGTATAATTACAATGGGCAAAGCCCATAAGAGAAATACGAACAAAATAGCAGAAACTATAAAGCTAATGTATAAAGAAAATAAGAATCTTGAAAGGGCATCGCAGTAATGCGGTGCTTTTTTCGTGGAGAAATTTATGAAAAAAAAGAAGATATATTGTCCTAAATGCGGTCGCAAAGTGGCTACATACGATGGGCGATCCCAAATAGATATTGTTGTGAAATGCAGAAAATGCGACAAAAAAATCGTGTACAGGGTTGCTACAGGGGATATTGAAGTAAAGCCGTTACCAGTAAGGCAGACAGCAAGTGGAATGACGTTTATTTAGCGTAGAGGTAAATCGATGCAAACAGGAAGAATTGTAATTTATACAGGCGTAAAAGAAATAACATCTGAAAACGTAATATCTGTTTTGCGTGATGCAATTTTAGAACACGATCAAAATTCATCAAGAATACAATTTTTGCTTGATTATGATGCCGGCATACAGCCAATAGTAAGAAAAAACCCAAAAAGCTATAGACCTGATATTGATTGTTCGTGCTGCGACAATGTGGCAAATGAAGTTACTGAATTCGCCCTCGGGTTCAAATGGGGGAACCCTATAACGCTTGTGCAAAATGGGGATAACGAAGACCCTAACCTCACAGAAGCTATAGCGGAGCTGAATAGCTGCTATGAATCACAAAACGCAAGACAAAAGCAGCAGGAACTTGCTAGGTATGTTGAAATTGGCGGAATCGGATATGTTTATATTGATGTAAATACAGAATACGAGGACGGAGAAAGCTATTTCACATACGATGTTTTGGATCCAAGAACGACTTTTGTAGTAAGGTCAACGGCTTACAGCGACAAGAGAGTTATTCTTGCTGGGACATATATAAAAGATAGACACAGCGGTACCAGATATTACACTTGTTTTACCAAAGATACTCGATATGAAGTTACTGACGGAATAAAAATCACAAACGGAAAAAGTAAAGAGAAAACAAAATGGGGATTTTTGGAAAGGAGCGGAGAAGAAAATCCACTCGGAAAAATCCCAATTATTGAATACGTGAGATCGTATGACCGCATGGGATGTTTTGAGCGGCAAATATCAGAAATGAATAATCTGAATCTGCTAATTTCAGATTTTACCAATGATGTTGAACAGAATACACAGGCTGTATGGCATACGAATGATGTTGATTTCCCATCTATAGAACAAAAAAATGAAGATGGAACCACAACGGAAATTCCTGTAAAACCAAAATCTGGCGAATGGATGCAGACATATACTGCGCCGGATGGGAAAACGCCAATCGTTGAACCACTTACGATCAACTATGATTATACAGGTATGTTGAACAACATCCAATCGAGAAGACAGATTATATTGCAGAAGTGCAATGTCCCACAAAGAAATGACAACAGCGGCGGCAGTACAGGTGTTGCAATGTCGGATGCCACAGGCTGGTCGCAAGCTGAAACGGCGGCGGCAAAGCAACAGTTAATTACTGACGGATGCAAAATGGAAGAGATAAAAGTTGTTTTGGCGGCAATCAAGCTGTCAAAAGACGTTAGATCCGAAAATCCGTTGATGGATCTAAAAGCAAGAGACATAAAGCCGAATATAAAAAGGCAAAAAACCTATGAAATGTCAACTAAGGTTAATGCAATGGCAACATTACTCAGCCACGGATTTAGCCTTAAAGATACAGTAGAAGCAATTCCGTTTTTTGATGATCCTAACGATGTGGTAGCCCGCAGCGGAAAGATGGTTAAAGCCTATCAAGACAGCATAATCAAAAAGGATGCAGATAATAAGGGAGAAGGCGGAGAGGGAGAAAAAACTCCTAATAACGACCGAACTATGCAGGATTTATCGGATCAGACAGGCAATAGCCCTGTGATTGATAAAAGCAGAACAGATAAATAATTGATATTGAGCCACAGGACGGAAAATGCCTAGTGGCTTTTTATATGCCCTAGAGAAAGGGCAATACAAATTTCGCAGGAAGTTAGAGAAAACTCAAATCGCAGAAAGAAGAGGTAGTAATTATGGCAGAAGCAACCACAACAGAAACTGAATCAACAAAAAATACTGAACAGGCAACAGAAACAAACGCTTCTGAAAAAACGCCAACAGTAGAAGAACTCATGACACAGCTTGCCAATGAAAGAGCAGAAAAAGAAAGATACAAAAATGCATCTGACAAGGCAAGTTCGGAAGCTGCAGCCTATAAAAAGCAGCTTAGGTCAAAACAGACGGCAGAAGAGCAGGAAGCGGAAGCGAAAGCAGAAGCGGAAAAACTTCAAACCGAAAAGTTTGAAAGCATGAGCAAAGAACTGAATCACATTAAAGCGGTCAATGCTTATCAAAAAACTATCAGTGATGATAAATCCATTGAAACGTTGATTGATGCGGTTGCTGATGCAGACCATAGCATGATTGCAAGCGTGATTGAGAACGAGGTTCAAAGACGCGTGAAATCAGAAAAAGCGGAATGGCTGAAATCAAGACCGCCTGTAAATGCAGGTTTCGGGGAAGACAGCACAATTACACAAGAACAGTTTAACAAGATGAACTACCACGAAAGAGTGGAGTTCAAGAATAAAAATCCTGAGCTTTACAAGAAGTTCACAGAATAAAACGGAGGTAATAATATGCCACAAACAAAGTTAGCAAACTTAGTAGATCCACAGGTAATGGCTGATATGGTATCAGCTAAGCTCCCAAAAAAGATTAAATTTTCTCCTATCGCAAGAATTGACACAACGCTGGTAGGCAGACCGGGAAGCACAATCGTTGTTCCAAAATACGCCTATATCGGTGATGCAGAAGATGTTGCAGAAGGCGTTGCAATGGGTACTACTGTACTTACTGCATCCACAACAGAAGCAAAGGTAAAGAAAGCTGGAAAAGCTGTAGAGTTAACAGATGAATCCGTCCTCTCTGGTTACGGAGATCCTATGGGAACAACGGTAAATCAGATCGCAATGTCAATCGCTGCAAAAGTAGATAATGATTGTTACGACGCCCTTTGTGACGCGCCAATCCAGTATGATGGAGCAACCGCAGATATCAGCTATTCTGCAGTTGTAGCGGCTAACAGCAAGTTTGATGATGAATCAGATGGAGCACTCACAAAAATCCTGTTTATCAATCCGGCACAGGAAGCTACATTGCTGAATGACGCGGATTTCAAGTCAAATGACAAATATCCACTTAACGTGATTATGAACGGTACAATCGGATCTATCGCGGGAGCACAAGTTGTTAAATCTAAGAAGGTAAAACTTGTTAAGTACGAAAAAGACAACGAAGCAGGCACCATTACAATCGTAGAAGATACAGTAACAGAAGATGCGACAAAGAAGCATCTGTCAACAATTCTTCCGAACTATGCTGGAAAACTTGTTGTGGGAGACAAGGTTAAGAGTGCAACAACTCCTTATTATGCTTGCCCTATTGTGATTGTTTCCACAGAAGACCCTAACGAAGATTCGGGCGCAGATGGTGCTTCCGAAGAAGAAAGCGCACTTACAATCTACATGAAAAGAAGTGTTGAGATTGAATCAGACAGAGATATCCTTGCAAAAACAACGGTAATCTCCGGTGACGAGCATTACACGGCAGTATTAAGCAATGATTCCAAGGTTGTTGTTGCACATTTTAAAGCTGCTACAGAGTAAGGCGGTGATCGTATGCTGTTAAGAAGACATAAAATCAATGCTGCTACACTATGCGAAGTAGAAGCAGAAAAAGAGATCCAAAAGGAAACATACGGAAAAGAACTTAATTATGAAGAAGAGCCGGACAAATTTCCGTGCTCTTCTTTTACTAAGACAAGTATCAACCGTATGTCTACCGCAGAATTACAAGAGCTTGCAGAAGAACAGGGAATTGAAGACGCAAGAGAAATTAACGGTTCAGAGTTAAAAAAAATTCTGATTGAAAAATTCAGACTGTAGGTGGTAATCATGGCAGAATACAGCATCGTGGAGCAGGTTAAAATCCGACTGAAACAATTTCATATTGAGACGGTTGCAAATGAGGATGATACCACTTCCGATGTTGTTGTATTTGATAAGCCGCAGGACAATCCGCTGATCGAGCAGTTAATCAAGCAGGCAAAGCAGGATATTGTGGCTATGCGGAATTATCCAAGCGCATATACAGCAGACAGAATCGAAGCTGACCTTAATAACTATGAAGCAGTTATCGTTAATCTGGTTGTGTATGATATGTCACAGGCTGGAGAGGAATTTATGTCAAGTTTCTCCGAAAATGGTGTAAGCCGTAATTGGAGAAAGCGAAGTGAATTATTCGTAGGCGTATATCCGTTTGCTAAAGTTTTATAGAGAAGATTGTGCGTTGCGATTTTGTTGACGTCAACAAAATGGTAGCAGGCGGCACACTTTAAGGGCGGTGGGCGGTGTGCCAACAAAAAGAAAAATAGGAGCTACAGAATGAAAGAGTTTTTGTTACAGACATATACAGTCGTGCTTCCAATAATGCTCGGATATATTGTCTGGCTTCTAAAGCAACAAAAGAAAGATAAGGATGCGAACAGCAAAGGAACAATGTTACTTTTGCGTGTGCAACTTATAGAATACCACGACAAATACGTTGCACTTGGAGAAATACCGTCTTATGCATATCAGAATTTTTCTGAAATGTACGATGCGTATCATGCGCTTGGCGGTAACGGAATGATAACAAAAATGTATGAGGAAATTAAGCAAATACACTTAAAGAACGGAGGTAAAGAATAATGCAGGAATTGTTAAGCAATGCAACATTATTGATTGCTGTAATTGGATTTATGGCATTTATCGTTTCAGTAATTACACAAGTAGTCAAAGGCGTTTTGGGAAAAGTGCCGACGGACTTAGTTGTATTTGTGCTTTCAATCGCTCTTACGGTAACGGCGTTTGTAGCATACATGCAGTATATCAAAGCTGAAATTCTATGGTATATGATTGCCGCATCCGTAATTGTTGGGTTTATTGTGGCGTTTGTTGCCATGTTTGGATGGGAAAAATTATCTGAACTATGGAAGAGGTTTGGCAAGGATGTGAAATAATGTCACTGGATATCAACAAGCAAAAAATGACATATGCACTGCCAACAGGTCAGCAGCCAAAATACGAACTGGATTCTGATGGAAATATAGCCTATGAGGGCTATATGGGAGAAGATGGTTTATTTGTTCCATATCTTGATGATGATGGAAACAAAATACCGAAATTGACAGGAGATGCGATAGATACTTATTCGGCTCCTGTTATTTTTTATTCTTCCATCAACAACAAGCTAAACGAAGTGCTGGCAAAGGAATTTGGTATTGATGATTCTACCAACTACGCACAGCTTGTTACTGACAAAGAAGATTTTCCGCTGAAAGTCGGTGCTCTGATTTGGAAGAAGTCAGAAGTTGTTTACACGGTTATCAATGGCGAACCTATGGTAGATGCTACGTCCGCAGATTACACGGTCAAGGGCGTAGCAGACGAAGGATTGACAGTTGACCTTTATCTGCTGCAAAAGAATGTCAAGAATGCAGGTTAAGATATGGCAAAAAAAATAACTATAAATCTTTCTCAGAAGTCCATACAAGACGCTATAAGCCAAATTAAGGCATACCAAAATGACTTGACGTATAAATGTCAGCTATTGGCTGAAAAGCTGGCAGAAAAAGGCGTAGAGATTGCAAGACTGCAATTAGCAGACCTTGACGCAATATTCACTACGGAATTGATTTCAAGTGTTCACGCAGAATACAAAGGAAGCGTAAAAGGCGGCGGTATATGGGCTGTAGTAGCCGGTACAGACCATGCAATGTTTGTTGAGTTTGGAACAGGTATTGTCGGCAAGAGATCACCATATACGGGGAACTTGCCGGAAGGTGTTGACTGGCAGTACGCAAGTGGTAAAACAATCAGACAACTAGCAGATGGTCGTTATGGTTGGTTTTATCGGGACGATAACGGCGAATGGTGGTTTACGGAAGGTATGCCAAGCAGACCGTTTATGTACTACACGGCAATCCAGTTGCAAGATATCGTAGTTGAAACAGCAAAGGAGGTATTCGGTGGCTGATAATACATGGGCTTATGAAATTGAAACAAGAATACTTGGTTTGCTGAACAGTTATGCTGTGCCAAGAATAAAAAAAATAGATGGTTTTGAAAAGACGAATTTTTCAAATGCAGTTACAAATAATGAGAGCAGGTTATCTGGAACAATATTTCCGACAATATATGTCAAGGAATTTCCAGCAGTAGAAAAAGAACGAGATTTAGAGGGCAATACGATAAATGCGGTTTTATCTACGTTTCAGATTGATTGCATCATAAATACAAGCCAATCACAAGCTAAAAAAATGGCACAAATTGTATCTGAAATAATGAAAGAATTGCAATTTGAAGTAACAGCAATGCCATCTTTTGATTCAAAAGAAAAAGTGTACAGATCTACAGCGCGTTATAGAAGAACTATAACAAAAAAAGACAGATTAGAAATAAAACCAAAAGCCAATTAGGCTTTATTTTTTGCAATAAATAGGAGGTAAAAATATGGCAACAGGTTTAAAATCGAGAATTGCTTACAAAACACCAAGCTCAAATCCGACTGCAGGCGCATATTGGGCTGGTACTTACAAATTGCTTATGAGAGCAAAATCAATCCCTTCTCCATTCGGCTCTCCAAACATGGTGGATACATCTACTCTTGAAGATTTGGTAGAAACGCAGGAAATCGGTCGTAGAGCAGCGGGATCAATGGAAGTGCCGGGAGCGTTTGAAAAGAAGTACAAAGACGAAATGGCAGAAAACGAGGGTAAAAAATTAGATTTTATTATCCTTTATGGAACAGACGGAAAAGGTTCGGAAGGAATTTGCGGATTTATCGGACAGGAAACATTTGCGCCGGATGAAGCAACAGACGATCATCTGACAGGAACCGCAACCGTATCTGTGCAGACAGTTCCTAAGTGGATTGAGGATGATTACGATGTAGCAGTCACAGAAGATGACCAAGGTTATCCAACGGCAATTACGCTTACAAAAAAATCGTAAGCCAGTCAGAAATAAGTAATAGCAAGGATGTGCTGACTGGTTATGACAATGAAACAGCCGAGCCAGAGATTGATACGTATTAAAAGCAAAGGGCGGTCTACGGACTGCCCATTTCCTATGTGAGAGACATAGGGGGAAAGGAAAAATATTATGACAACGATTAAAGTGAATAACATTGAATACAAAATAGAATTTGGTTTTGATGCGGCAGAAACAGAAGATTTTGTACAAAAGCTGTTTCGGTTTATGACAGGATCTTACATTGCAGAAAATTCAGAGAATATGGATAACCCAACCGCAAAAGATGTAATTCTCGGTACGACAAATATGTTCTCTGAATTACCTAAACTGTGTGCATTGGGCTTTTATGCCGGACTTATCCAAAACCACGGATTTGGCAAAGAAGAATCCAACTCTATTATGAGATCATATATGAAAGAAAACAATCTGTCTTACAACGATTCATTTGCATTTTTGAAGGAGTGCATGGAGAAAGACGGTTTTTTCAAACTGATCGGGCTGGACAAAGTAATGGAAGGAATGACAGAGAAGGAAGTCCAGCCGGAAGTAGAAACAAAGAAGATTCCGCAGGATCACAAGAAAAAACAGACTGGCACAAAATAATATGGGAAGAATACTTCCCTATGGCTTTTTCAATAGGTATCCACATAGATGAATTTAAAAAAATGACACCAAAACAGCTTGAATTGTGCGTACAAGGATATAATATGCGGCAAATTCGAGAAGATCATAATATGTGGACTTGGTTTGGAAACTACGCAACATCTGCAGTTTATGTTGCTATTGATACTTTTATCAATGGAAGAAGGGCAAAATCAAAGTTTATAGAAAAAGCCGTAATGAGTTTGGAAGAAGAAAAGGAACCGAAGTACAAAGAATCAAATGAAGAAGTGGCAGTTTACGAAATGAAGCAAAGAATACGGATTCTGAGGGAAAGCGGATTACCTGAAAGCCCAGATTAGAGGTAACAAAATGAGCAAAAAAGTAATTGATGTATCATCATATCAAGGTTCTGTAAATTGGAGATTAGTAAAAAAGTCGGGTGTTGACGGCGCAATCTTAAAGATTATGCGGAAAAACCTTGCAAAAGATAAATTTTTTGAGGTTAACTACAAAAATGCGAAAAATGCTGGTGTTCCTGTAATTGGCGTGTACAACTACAGTTACGCAACTACCGCTGCCAAAGCAAAGGCAGATGCGAATAAAGTATTGGAGCATTTAAATGGCAGAAAAGCGACTGTATGGCTTGATGTAGAGGATAAGTGCCAACAGGGGCTTGGAGCGGCTCTTATCGGCATTATACGCGCTTACAGAGATATCATCGTTGCCGCAGGATATGACTTCGGCGTTTACACTGGATACGCATTTTATAATAGGTACATTCTTCCTTATGGCGGTGTGGATTGTAAGCTGTGGATTGCAAAATACGGTATCAATGACGGAAAGTACAATGTTAACCGCCAGCCGGTAGTTAGCGGTAATATGGTCGGATGGCAGTACACGTCCAATGGAACCGTAGACGGCGTATACGGAAAAGTAGATTTAAGTGTGTGGTATGAAGATATCGAAAGCAACACTGTAACTGTATCTCATGGAAATAGTTACACGGAACCGCGCAGATTACTGAAAAAGACTTTTCCTTGTCAGCGTGGAGAGGACGTTAAGTGGCTGCAATACGAGCTTTTTTATCATGGCTTGCTTGCAGCGGAAGAAATTGACGGAATTTTTGGAAAAGATACAGCAAATGCAACAGGAAAATTTCAAGAGAAAGTAGGAATAACGGTTGATAAGAAGTGCGGAGCGGTAACAATCAGTTATCTAAAAGCAACTAATTGACAACATAATTTAGAGCGGTGTGGATTTCCATGCCGCTTTTTTTAATTTACAGAAAGTTGGTGGAGATATGGCAGAAGTAGATAGCCTTGAGATTGGTATAAAAGCGCAGGCAACACAAGCGAATAATGCATTAGATAAACTGGTAAACAATCTTACTAGGCTGTCCAACTCTCTTATGAGTGTAAATACAAGCGGTCTTAATGGCTTGTCAAACGGAGTAACAAAACTGTCTAATGCCATGGCTGGAATCAGCACAGTAAAAACGGCAGATTTTACAAGAGTTGCAAATGGAATCACAAAGATTTCCAGCATTGACACGGCTAATTTAAACCGCTCTGCATCTGCAATCGGTATGCTTGGTAAAGCATTAGCACCTATAACGGCTTCTGGGGCATCTGATAGAGTTACAGCACTTGCAAAGGCGATTTCGCAGCTTGGTTATAAGTCAAGTACAAAAGCCATTGACAATATTCCTAAACTGGCTAAAGCTATGAAACAGCTTATAACAACGCTTTCCGGCGCACCAAAGGTAAGCCAAAATCTTATTGATATGACTAATGCACTTGCACAATTTGCGCGTACTGGTTCGTCCGGCGGCAATGCGGCAAAGGCACTTGCAAATAACTTTACTTCTTTTGGCTCTACAGCAGTAAAAGCTAAAAAGCATACGTTTTCGCTAGCGTCCGCTTTCGGAAAGCTATATGCATCGTACTGGCTTTTAATTCGCGGAGCTGAAAAACTGAAAGAAGCAATCAACATATCATCTGCTTTGACAGAAGTACAGAACGTAGTTGTCAATACGTTCGGGCAATATACAGATTCACTTGAAAAATTCTCAAAAAATGCAATACAGCAGTATGGCATTTCTGAGTTAACTGCAAAGCAGACAGCAAGTAGGTATCAGGCAATGGGTATTGCAATGGGAGTGCCTATTCAGAAAATGTCTGATATGTCTATTGCACTGACGAAGTTATCTGCTGATATGGCATCTTTCTACAACGTAGAGCAAAGCCAAGTACAGCAGAATTTGCAGTCCATTTTCACTGGTGAGACAGAACCAATGAGAAAATATGGTATCGACCTCACGAACGCCACATTGAAAGAATGGGCTTTAAAAGAGGGTCTTGATGCGGATATCTCTTCCATGACACAGATGGAAAAGACAATGCTTCGATATCAGTACGTAATGCAGAATACAGCTAACGTGCAGGGGGACTTCGCTAGGACAGCAGACACATGGGCGAACCAGCTTCGTATCTTGCGAGAACAGTTTAAGGCACTTGGGGCTGTTTGGGGCAATGCCTTTATAAATATGCTTAAACCTCTTGTCAAGGCTCTTAATACGGCTATGCAAGCTGTAATTAAGTTTTCTGAAACTGTTGTAAATGCACTTGGGGTTATTTTCGGTTGGAAGATTGAAATGCAGTCTGGCGCAATCGCGGAAGATTACGACACAGCGGCTGGAAGTGCTGATAATTTAGCGGCAAACACAGGAAAAGCGGCTGATAATGCTAAGAAATTAAAGCAACAGTTACAGGGCTTTGATAAGTTGAACAATCTTACAACAAACCAAGGCAGTGACAGCGGAGCTGGAAAAGGAAGTGGTGCTGGTGGTGCTGGTGGTGGTGCATCAGGCGGCAATCTGAAATTTAATGTCAAGGAAACGGAAAGCCTTTACAAGAGCAAGATAAAAACGCTTGAAGGACTTGGAAAGTATATCGGCAATAGCTTGTCAAAAGCTATGGAATCCATTAAATGGGATAAGGTATACAAGAAAGCAAAATCATTCGGCACTGGTCTTGCGCAGTTCTTAAATGGTCTTATCAGTCCGAGATTATTCGGAAATGTAGGGAAAACCATCGCTGGTGCGCTTAACACGGCTATCTATGCCGCGCTTTCCTTTGGAACTACGTTTAAATGGAAAAACCTTGGTAATTCGATTGCAACAGGAATCAATAAGTTTTTTGATACGTTTGATTTTGCGGCATTCGGCAAGACGGTCAATACATGGGTACATGGTATATGGACTACTCTTACTACGGCAATAAAGAAAATAAAGTGGGAGAATGTATTAAAAGGAATTACTGATTTTCTAGGAGAACTTGATCTTGAAACAGTTTCAATTATTCTTGGTGTCATTACAATCAAAGGAATAAAGAAACTTCTGTTTTCTGAAAAATTCAAAAAATGGTTGGGAGAAAAAGCATCAAAAGTAATTGTCAAAGCAATAGCTTCAAAATTGGGAGTAGAAGCAACTTGGTCTGTAGTGGGAAAAACTATTTTAACTAAGGTCGGGGGAATATTTGCAGGAATCGGCGCAAGAATTGGAGCCGCAATCAATATGGCAATAGCTTCTGCTGGTGGTATGCAGGCAATAATTGCGGCAGGCACTTTAATAGCCGAAACATTGTTTGCGGCAATAGTTGCGGCAATAGCTGGATGGAATTTAGGACAGTGGATAAATGAAAAAATAACAGGCGAAGAAATTGATATGTCGTTCTCCGAACAAATGACAGAAATCAAGAATTCTTTTTCAGATGGTTCATGGAAAGACGCATTAAAACTTTGGGGAGAAGATATCTACGATGGATTTCTTGCAGTTTCAGAATCAGAAGATGAACTGATGAAACCTGTTAAAGACGGATTGAATGAAGTGAGAGGAATGTTCTCTGACGGTCAATTCGGAGAAGCTATGTCTCTTTGGAGGCAAGATATATACGACGGCTTTCTATCGGTGTCTCAGTCGCAAGACAATTTCATGAAGCCTTTTAAAGACAAGTACAACGAGGTAAAAGGGCTTTTCGCTGACGGACAGTTTGGCGCGGCTATGGGAGAATGGGGTAACGATATAAAGCTGAAACTGAACAACGTAAAAGATAATTTCCTGCTGGCATGGGACAATATTAAACTTGGCGTTAAAAGCGCATGGCAGGCTACGGTTGACGGTCTGAAAGAAATATGGAACAAATTCGCAACATGGCTGAATGGAAAATTATCATTTGATATTCCACCAATCAATATCGCTGGCAAGGAATTATTCGGCGGCACGCACATTGACCTTGGCAAAATTCCTACTTTTGCAAGCGGCGGTTACGTTCCGAAGCAGTACAGCTTACTCATGGCTGGAGAAAACGGTGTGCCGGAAATCGCAGGAACAGTCGGCGGAAAAACAGCAGTAGCAGGCGGCGCAGAAATCACAGGTATTAAAGATGCAATCTTGCAAGCATCGAACAGCGAAATGGCTCTACTGAGACAGCAAAACACGCTACTGCAAGGCATTCTTGCTAAAGAGTTTGGTATCAGTCAGTCAGACGTAGGAAAAGCCGCTAGAAGTTACGCAAAGGACTATAATCAGCGGACAGGAAAAGACGCATACAGTTTTGCTTGATAGATATTCCTCCTTATGATATGATAAGAAAAAATCATAAGGGGGATATAAAGATGGCACTTATTACTTGCCCGGAATGCGGGAAAGAAATATCAGACAAGGCGACTACTTGCCCTAACTGCGGCTGCCCTTTGCAACAGCCGCAACAGACAATTCAAGTAGAGGAATGGAAGCCACAGAAGCCAAAGAAAATGAAGGACAGTAAGTTAAGTACATGGGCGGCTATATTGGCATTTTTCACGTTTACAAGCCCTATTGGATTTATTGTAGCCATAGTTGACTTATCCAAAAAGGATAAAGAGCACAAACACACAGGTTCCTATTTTGCAATTATATTTTTTGCCTGTTTTGTTTTGCTAGTGTCCTGTCCGAACAAGGACGATGAACCACAGAAAGTGGGAAGCGTTGAAACAACTCAGCCTGCTACAACAGATACAAATACTTCTGCTGAATCTGAAAAAAGCAACATATTCCATGTGGGAGATGTGGTTGAAACAGAAGATTTCAGAATCACATATCTTGAATCGCAGGAATATACAAGCGACAATGAATTTTTAAAGCCCAAAAACGGATACAAATACTGGAAATTCACATTTAAGTTTGAAAACATTTCAAACGATGTGAAGAATGTATCAAGTATAATGGATTGGGAATGCTATGCAGATAATTCAAAGGTAGACCAGACGTATCTTGAAATGGATAATGGTCTTGACGGTCAGTTATCTGCAGGGCGAGAAACACAAGGTTCTTTGTTTTTTGAAGTACCGAACGATGTTCAGAATTTGGAACTTGAATATGCAATCAATTATTATGGAAATGACAGAATAGTATTTGTTGCGCAATAAATTGAATAACTTTTTAAGGCAGTCGAAACAGGCTGCCTTTTTTATTTCAAAATAAACTGGCACTTAATTAGCATCTATCAAAAGATAGGTGCTTTTTTAATGCCTATTTTTAAACGGGAGATATTACGATGGCATACGCTGGATACCTTATCAGAGTTGGAAATTACACAATTCCAAAGAAATGCATTAGGGCAGAAAAATACGACGTGGTTCTTCACGGGCAAGACTTGGATTCGTACCGTGACGCAAACGGTAAGCTACAGCGTACAGCCTTGCAGCACACGGTTGTTGATGTGACTTTCTCTACTCCGTCTATGATGCACGAAGCGACATGGAGAAACCTCATAGACAACATTAGAGCGCAGTATACAAACTCTATTGAGAAGAAGTGCACTGCATCGGTTTATGTTCCTGAAATCGGCGATTACAAGCCACAGGACGTATACTTGCCTGACATCAAGACTAACATATACTATGCAGACGATCACGACATTATATACAACGAAATCGAACTGCAATTTATCGGATATTAAGAGGTGGTAATTATGCTGAATGTAACAGAAGAAACAAAACTGGCATTTTTGCAAAGCAGCAGCCACAAGGAATTGAGTATAAAATTTCCGGATCACGACTTGATTGTTGGAAACGCTAACATCATCCAAGAAAGCATGGAGCTTGAAGAAAGCATTATGTCCGGGAACGATCTTGAATTTATTGGGTGTGAAAGCAACAGATTTTCTATAGATTTATCAGGCACATTGATTGACGTTGATGGTGTACCAGTAACAAAGGATTTAACCGGCACTGATATATCCGTTTCGATCAAAGCAAACGGATCAGAAGAAAGCGTACCGCTATTTGTCGGAACCGTAGTTGAGTATGACGGAAAAAGCAACACACGCAAAAAAACAGTCACAGCATATGATGCTTTGTACTGGTTGGGAGATTCGGTCAAAGGGGAAGTAGACTGGACGGACTACAACACTCTGAAATTTCCCATCACGATAAAGAAATTCAGAAACTGGCTTTTCGGAAAAGTAGGAATTGAGCAAGAAACCGTTGCACTTCCGGCAGATGATATAGAGACAAGAGGTCTTGACGATTATGTTTTTAGTCAGACTAGAAAGTATCAGCGCGGAGAGCTATGTAAATATCACGGAAAGGTATACGCAAGAAAGGTATATACCAAGCAAAAAGAAATTAGTTTTGAATCTGCAAAATGGTATCAGCCGGCAGAATACGAAAGCACAAAAGTGTACAAATATGGAACAGTAATTGTTAAAAACGGTGCATTTTATCTGTGCAACAAAGACTTTTCTTCAGCTAAAGAGTATTCGGAGGAAGATTGGTCGGAAATTGAATTTGAAACGGAATACAGCGACGAAAACACGACATACCTTGACATCATCAAACTGGTGTGTCAGTTAAGTTGCGTATGGGGCAGGATAAACCGTTATGGAAAGTTTACATATATTTTCCCTACACAGCTTACAGAAGATGATTCTTTTTATCCTGGAGCAGAATCTTATCTTCCGATGTATCCTACCACTGGCATTGATGATTCTACTGGTACTGATTCGGCAAGTAATTCTGTGCATTATGCGCACTACAAGGAAGTGACATACGAAACCTACAAGATAAAGCCACTGAACAGGTTTATTGTTCGTGATTCTGCAAAAGATAAAGCCAAAGGAAATGTAGGAACCGGAAAACGGAAATATATAGTGCAGGGAAACCAGCTGTTATTTGGTCTTGACAGAATATGGAAAACACAGCTTGCAACGCTTCTGATGGATCAAAATGAGGGGTTCACTTACCAGCCGTTTGAAGCTGCGACAATGGGACTTCCGTATATTGAGTGCGGAGACGTAGCAATGTTTTACGCCTATGATTTTATCAATTCGGCGCAGCAGAAAAAAGATATTTGGGTAGAAATGTCCTTTATTATTTTGCATAGAAAACTGAGCGGCATTCAGCAGCTTATGGATGAGTTGTCCGCTACAGGCGAAAAAGGAAACACACATATATCCGGCAGTGAAGCACAGGTAAACCAAAACTACACAAACACACAAATTCAGAAATTGCAGACAAGCCAAAGCTACACTGAATCCAACGTCGAAAATCTGAATGAGCAGGTGGAACAGTTACAAACAAACGGCTTGAAAGTAGAATCAGTCACAGCACTTCCGGCAAGCCCAGATGCTAACACAATCTATCTAATCCAAGGAACGGCAGGTTGATGATATGGCAAGAAAACAATCAAGTACGATATGGTTCCAAGGGAATCCGCATAAAGAAATATACTTCCAAGGACATTACCACGACAAGATGTATAAAGGCAGTCAGCTTGTGTGGGAGAAACTAGATAATGAATATGCTCCGAACAAATTGTACAGAATATATGATTATTCGACATGGAATAACGAAACATATTGCATTGTTGCAATGTATGATTTTAATCCATCGACAAAAGAGCAAACTTTTGAGGATGTATATATAGCCAAATTTAATAGCGAAAAAATGTGCCTTGACCTGACATTAAAAGGATTTTTGACAAGTAATAATTATGATAGTTATTATTTGCGCGCCTGTAAAGATGGAATTGTTCTAATCGAATGGGATAGCAAATTTTCGAGCACCAATACTGAAAACAAACCTGTAATGAGAATTACGGATTATCCGCTAAGTAAAAATTCTGTATTTGGAAAAATTGAACAAGGAACATTTACAGAGGATACTACAATTTTTGTTCCAGCTCATATAAGGGAAGATAAATCAACAGGAACACACTATTATGCCCCACAATATGTATTATTTTCTTCTAACTATTATATAAAGCAAACAACAACATCTGAAAATCAAGCTGTTATAACAAAATACAACTATGCAAACGAAGTAATTAAGCAATCAACACCTACCGACTATGCAGTAGAAGGTGCAAGACAATCAAGAGTAAGGAATATATTTGAATTGTCGGAAGATAAATATGTAAGTTATGTGACAACATATAATAGTATCAATACATCGATGGAAAATATACGAGGTCTTCTTGTGGACAAGGAAATATCATCAAGAGTGCAACAAGTAATTGAAGCTACAAGTGATGCTTATTATCAAATAATCAACACAAGCAATATGGGTCTTACTAAAATGTGCCAAAAAAGAGTAATGGCAAAATACAAAGATGGCGTTATTTTCTCGGCATTTATATATCCAAAAACCGGAACCGGATCAATGTATGTTACGATCCGAAATTATATAGGAAAAGTAGACGGCATATCTATGGTAAATACAGATATATCACCTCATTGTTTTGTTGCTTCTAAAAACTCTATTATAATGGTTCATTACAACGATAAAAGTGCAGACGTATATGAAATAAAAGAAAATGAAATAAAGAAATTTAGCACAGGAATATATTTGGGAGTTTCATATACAAGAAGAGAAATATGGATAGCAGAAGATGAAAATAATTATTATGCAATATCTGACGGCTATTACGCTGATTCAAACTATTATGGATTGATATATGCATTTGACAAAGAAACTTTAGAGTTTAATGGAACTCGTCAAAATATGAAATATAGGTATGTTTAAAGGAGATCATCATGGCAAATTATACACCGACATTTTCAAAACCATACCCTAGCGGCTGGGTTGATAAGCCGTCCAAGACGACGCCAGTCACAGCGGAAATCATGAACAGCTACGATACAGCTATTGCGGCACTGGAAGCATATCTCAGAGATAATGCGATTGATACGGTTAGTGTTAGCGTAGAGCAGTTTCCGTCAGATGGAAGGCAATGGCTTGGAACAATCACAGTGGGGAGCAACCAGTATAAAATCTATATGCCATCGTTAAAATACGAAAGTTCGGTTTCTGATGGCATTAAGATAGGTACTATCACTTTGGGAGAACAGTCTTTTGACGTTTACGCTCCATCGTCTTCCGCAGGCGGCAGTACCGTATCAGTCGTGCCAAAAACGCTTACTGGCACAAATATTGCAGAAATCACAGTGGATGGCACTACCTATCAGCTTTATGCGCCTACTAGCGGCGGTGGTAGCGGAAGCACCGTAACAGCAGAAGCTACACTGACAGAAGGCACACAGATAGGTAAGATAACGATTGATGGAAAAGAGACGGTTCTTTATGCACCTACGGCAAGTCCGATAACTGTAGATGCTGAATTATCTGCTACCAGCGAAAATGCAGTGCAGAACAAAGTAGTAACCGCCGAATTGAATAAAAAAATAGAAACACTTGGAGATGAATCGCAAGCACCAGATGTTGTGAATTTTGACTTAGATTCTGAACTTTCTCTAACTTCCGTCAAAGGTGTACAAAATAAAGCCATTGCGGAAGAATTTCAGAAGTATGAAAATGGGACAAAGGTTGTTGCTAAAGCTACGGAAGCTACTACAGCTGAAAGCGCAACAAAAGCCGCACAGGATGCGCAGGGGAATGTTATCAATACAACATATGTAAAAAAGACAGAAATTCCTGCTGGAACCATTGTTGATTCTGAATTATCAGCCACAAGTGAGAATCCTGTACAGAATAAGGTTGTGAAAGCTGAGTTTGACAAGGTAGACAGCAATTTCACTGATTTGGAAATGCTTGGTTGGAGTGTACCAAAAGAATGTCCTATTCAAAATGAAGTCAATGAAAATCAGTTCGTGCAGAAAGTTGGAAGAGTTGGTTTAGGAAGTTTAGATTGGGTTTCGGTTGATACGAATACTTCATTATATACTACATCTATTAAAGATATAAAAACATTATCAAATAATGTGTTTTTACTTGGATATTCTGTTACATCATATGATATTGAAACTTCAAAAATGACAAATAAAAATATAAAAATGTCCGGTTTAGATAAACAAGATTTTTATATTAAAAATGATTCTTATGCAGATGTAGATTCATTTAAAAAAGCAATGCAAGGTCAATATCTTTATTATGAACTTGCTACACCTATCACCCTCACAGTTGACGGAAATGAAAAGACAGAGCAGATTGATGATAGCATTTCTGATCTTGGAAAATGCAAGAATCTGTTAAAACCTACATTACAGACGACTACGCAAAATGGTGTTACTTGTACAAATAATGGTAATGGAACTTATACGCTGAATGGTGCTGCCAAATCAAAAGTAGTTCTTTATGTGAATAACGCCAACGAGAATATTCAGAATTATGTAGGTAAAAAATTACGATTAGTTGGATCACCTAAAGGCTCCGGAAATAAGACATATGGAGTTACTGCATATATTGCTGCAAAAACAGGAAGTACAATTTATTACAATGATTATGGAGAAGGCAAAACATTTACTGTAACTGACAATATGCAATATATTAGGCTATATATTGAGATTTGGGAAGGTCAAAGCGCAGACAATCTTGTATTCAAACCAATGCTTACAACCAATCTTAATGTCACATACGATGATTTTGTCCCGTATTCTGGTGATGGTGACACACTGACAGCAGATGTTGCCGAGATAAATTCCGATTTATCTGATATAAAAGATGGCACAACACCAGTTGCAAAAGCTGTAGCAGATGAAGATGGGAACAATATAAAAAGTACCTATGCAAAGAAAACGGAAACATCCGAGACTGTGACTGAAGATGTTAATGTAGTTCTTAACTCCGATTTATTTGATTCTACTGATAGTGATATTACCTGCGTACGAATTGGAAAACTTTGTGTTTTAAGTTTTACCATACGTGTGAAAAATACTATATCTAGTACCATAAATAAGATTGTTTTAATGTCAATAGTAGGGAAAAAATATCAACCGAAAAAAATAACTGCTAGTGGTAGAAGACAAATCTTTCAGGGATTTGCTGTTGGTAATTATGACGAGAACGGAAAACAATCACAATCTCTCAATAATACAGTAAGAATTATTACAGACTGGGATAGTAATTATACGGAAATTATTACAAGAGACAAAGATAGATTAAACTGGAGCGGTTATGTGCAAGGTCAAATAATGTGGGTAACTGATTAAAAAAGAAGTGAGGTATAAAAAAATGTCAGCATTAGAGAAAATAACCGATTGGCTCAAGCTTGGAAATAAGATAGTAATACCAAAAACATATGCTTCCTGTGTATATGACGCGAACGGAGAGACAGTAGAAGCAAGATTAAAAGCTTTGCAGAGCCAGATTGATACAGGAGGCAGTAGTATAAAAACGAGTGGAAATGTTACTTACGGTGGCACAGGTGTAGGTGGTCTGGCTACTTACCATGATCTGCAGGCTGCACCTGTACAAACAGCAGAATAACGGAAAGGAGATAGAACATGGCTACAATAATGGGGCTTAATTATTTATATCTGACGAAAGCAGTTGTAAATTCAACAGGCGCAACAGAGTATCAGTTTGACTTTGACATAGAAAAGGTAAGTGCTGCACTTGGTCTGAAGGTTACACAGCTTGAATCATCTGATACAAACTATCCTTATTATTATCTGATTCATGCAGGGGAGGACACACAGAATGGTGTCTTGATTCGTGTTAAACAGAACAAGGATAATGTTTATGGGAATTTATATGCAAATGGGTCATTTGATAAATCGACATATTATTTTAGTGCTACAGGCATTACAACAACACAGCAATGCGTCCTTTATTATAAGAAAGATGCAAATAGTGTTGTATTCGGATTCTCAAAAACGAATGAGGTTCCAAGAATAAACTGTGCATATTCCGTCTATAGAAAATTAGGAGAGGAAGAAGGACACAAAGGATTCCTCATCAATTATAAAGGAACAAGCAATGCCGGAAGTTGTCTCTTAGCAGATGGCACGATAGATATTATTGCAAGAATAAATGCATCGATTGGAAATGGTATATTAGCAATGTCTCCAATGATATTTACAACAGCGCAGGTAATTTTCCCATATGCTTATATCTCACGTATAGATGCTACAGATGTCAATTCAAAATATATCGATATGAATGACAAGGTATATATTAGAGCAGTATCTTACGCTGGATCAGATAACAAATGGCTTGTGGAATTTGATGCATAAGCAAGAGAAAGGAAGAAAAACATATGAACGAATCAAACACAACTCAATCAACTTTGCTACAACTTAGTTTTCCGAAAGAGTTGTCGATGAAATCCGCTTGAATCAGCCGAAAAGAAGTGCTATTGTACAAATACGCCTTGCAGATGTACGCATGGCGCAATCAATCTCTGGCGCGTGGGCTTGTCCCGACAACAGGCTCACGCAAATGTGTGAAAGGAGAAAATATGGACGATGGAGAAGTCAAAAAACATTACATAAGCGAAATCACAGAAACAATCTCAAAAATAAATGATGCAGGCACTTTAGAGTACCTGCATACATTCATAAAACTTTTTCTTAAGAAGTGGGGATAACCTCACTTCTTCTTTTTGGATAGCATAACGTCTATCATATCTAAGATAGTCTCTTTGTCTCTTTGTTCGAGAAGAGAGAATTTCCAAAGTAAATCAATATCATTTTCGGCTACATTAGCATTATCTTTTCTCGCTGGAGAAACGTCAAATCCCATAAGCCACGCTTCGGAAACATTCAATGCCATTCCTAAAACAACTAATTTTTCTTGGCTAGGTTCAAACCTACCAGATACATACTGGCTGATATCCGACTTATGCATTTTCACGCCATATTTTTTACAATACGGCAAAGATAAATTAAGGATATCGACTTGTTTCAGCCTTCTTTCTTTCATTATCTGTTTGAGCCTGTCAGACGTTGTTTCTTTCATAGTGCTTTTTCCTCCTTTCGATATTAAATATAACACATTTCAAACTTAAGTTCAATATATAAAACTGAAAAAGTAAAAAACATTGAACTTTTAATTGACAAGCGCATAATTCGGTGCTATCATACAATTAGTTCAAGGCACTGAACTAAAACTTAGAAAGGAGAGTATGTAATGGCATTTAATTACAGTAGATTAAGAGGTCGAATCGTTGAAAAATTTGGTAGTCAGGCTGACTTTGCAAAAGCGTTCGGTTGCTCGGAAAGAACGCTGTCTCTTAAAATGACAGGGAAAAGACCTTGGAAGCAAGTTGAAATTCTAAAGGCAATTAAATTACTGGAATTATCTAAGGACGATATACAGGAATATTTTTTTGCTTTGGAAGTTCAGGACATTTAACTTTTGCGATTATTTTATAGGAAAGGAGAGACATGAACGAATTACAGATTTTTAATTCCGATGTATTCGGAAACATTCGTACAACAGAAATTGACGGAAAACCTTATTTTGTTGCTACCGACATTGCAACAGCACTTGGCTACACCAATCCAAGAAAAGCTGTAAACGATCATTGCAGGGGAGTAACGAAACGTGACACCCCTACATCTAGTGGCGTACAGTCAATGTCATACATAAATGAAGGGGATTTGTACAGGCTGATTATGAAGTCTAAACTTCCGTCAGCAGAGAAATTTGAATCATGGGTAATGGACGAGGTTCTACCAACAATCCGCAGGCATGGAATGTATGCGACAGAAGAACTCATTGCCAACCCAGATTTGGCAATTCAAGCGTTTACAGCATTGAAAGCGGAACGCGCGAAAAATGCAGAACTGGAAAGCACTGTACAGCAGATGGATAAGGTAATCACAGAACTGACACCGAAAGCTGACTATGCAGACAGGATTTTATCATCGAACGACTGCATGACCGTTACGCAGATTGCGCAGGACTATGGTTTATCCGCTGTTTCATTCAATCGAATTTTAAGCCGCGCAGGTATTCAGAGAAAAGTCGGCGAACAGTGGATTTTGTATGCAGAGTACCAAGGCAAGGGATATGTGCAGAACAAAACCTACGATTACGAAAAGGCAAACGGAACCACTGGTACAAAGTTATCTACCGTATGGACGCAGAAAGGCAGATTGTTCCTGTACAACCGTCTGAAAGAAATCGGTGTTGTGCCTGAAATGGAAAAGGAAGAGGTATCAGCATGAAGAAAATGTTAGCAATCGCGTTAGCCGCTTCACTGGTACTGCCACAGCCCGTTATGGCAAATGAAGAAATCGAGCCGACGCATATCAGCGTAGAAGCACAGGTTTCCTGCTATGAATACGGGGAAATGTATGATATCTGCCCCGAACTTCTTATGGCAATGATAGAAGCGGAAAGCAGTGGAAATCCAAAAGCTGAAAACGGAGACTGCAAAGGCTTGATGCAGATTTCAGAAAAGTGGCATACAGGACGCATGGAAGATATCGGAGCAGAGGATATTTGGAGCGAAACGGACAACATTCATATCGGCGCGAATTACCTGTATGAACTGTTTAACAGGTATGAAGATGTGGCACTGGTGCTGATGGTCTACAACGGCGAATCTGATGCCGTAGAGAAAGCAGAAAATGGATATATAAGCGACTATGCGCGGAAGATACTTGACAGAAGCGCAGAGTTAGAAAGATGGAAAGGGAAGTGATTTAGTATGTACATACCACCGTTCTGGTGCGGTGTAGCCGCAACACTTTTAATCGAACTTGTAGCAACTATTATTTACGCCGCCGTATCACTGAAAAATGATGATATCAACGATAGCAGCGAGGAATAGCCTATGGGCGTATCGAGGAAAGTCAAGCAGAGAACAATGCTTGCAATCGGAAAAGACTGGTTTTACGTGTGGGGCAATGAAACACACGTGAAAATCAAAAATGCCAAAACAGGGCAGACAAAAACACTTGTAAAGAAGAAAAGGAGAAAACGAAAATGAAAATTGTAACAGATTTCAACCAAATGTCGGTTGAGGAATTACAGGCAATCGCAGATCACTTAGGTTTCGGTTTTGTGATCGACGGTGGGAAAATCGTGGAGGTAGAGTAAATGAAAACACTGAAAATTAAGTCAATCGAATTATCGAACTTCATGAAATTCGGCTCATTTAAAGCGGATTTCACGGATTTTACCAAGATTTCCGGCATGAATGCAGAGGGAAAGTCCACAATCGCGACAGCTATCTTATGGCTTCTGTTTAACTGCGATTATGATATGCACGACAATCCGGCAGTCAGAAGAACCGTGGACGGAAAGCATGTAGAAGATATGGATGTGTTTGTAACAGCCGTATTTGACATGGATGGTAAAGAGGTAATTGCTACAAAAACGCAGAAAAGAAAGTACGGAAAAGACGAGATTTCGTACAAGGATGATAACTCTTACGATATCAACGGCGTTTCTAAAACGCTTACAGCATTTAATGAGTATTTTGAAATCGTACCCAAAACCGACAAGATGTACGTTATTCCGAACGCATTTCTTGCAAAGAAGCCGGATGATATGAGAGCCGTTCTGTTTTCGCTTGTTGACGGTGTAACGGATCACGATATCGCATCCGGGAACAATGAATTATCAGAGCTGGTTCCACTGTTAGAGAAATATACCGCGGAAGAACTGAAAGCCATGAACAATAAGGCTTCAAAAGATGGGAAAGATATTTCCGCCGACAGGAAATCAAAAATTGACGGCGGCATGGAACTAATCGCGCAGAAGCAGGAGCTTGATCTTGCGGAAGTGGAGCTGAAAAAGAAAGCGTTGGAAGATCAGCTTGCGGACTGCATCGAAAAGCAAAGCGGCGCAGAAGGACTACTCGGGGCATATGACAAAGCAAGCTCTGATGCTTTGAAACTCAGATTTGACCTGTCTAATATGCAGAATAAGGCAAATGCAGAAGTGCGAAAGAATAAGGACGATGCAAGCAAGGAACTGGCACTTGCCGGAATTGAAGTCGGGAAACTCAACCATGAGTTAGAGCGAGTTGCTACGCACATGACAGCCATGTCAGATAAGGCAGATACAGCAGAAGCAGGAAGAAAAGAACAGGCAGAAAAATGGAAGAAGGCAAAGGAACGTGTATTTGACGAAAACAGCCTTGTTTGTCCGTATTGCGGTCAAGAGTTGCCGCAGGACAGGAAAGAAGCCATGATAGCCGAATTTGAAAGCCACAGGGCAGAAGAATTAAAAGCTATCGAAGCAAACGGAAACCTTTTCAAAAAGACCAAAGAAGAATGCCTTGCAGAGATCGAAGCAGACAGGGAAACAGTTGAACGGTTGGAAAAAGAGATCAGAAAAGCAGAAGATAAGCAGGCAGAACTGAAAGAAAAGTACAACTCATTGCCTGATTCCGTGGAAATTTCACAGACTGATGAATACAAGGAAATTGAGAAGAAGATTGCTAAGTGTGAAGAAACAATGAAGCGGTTTGATTCTACAGCCGGGCTGAAAGCAGAATTGAAGCAGCAGGAAAACGAGATCAGAAAACAGATTGTTGACTGCAATAGTCAATTATCGGCAGCAGACACTACGGATATTGACAATCAGATTACTAAGTGGAAAGAAGAACAGAAAAATGCGGAACAGGCTGTCACAACGGCAGAAAAAATCCTGTATCTGCTGAAACAGCTTGATAAGTGCAAAAATGAGAAATTGACCGAAGAAGTCAACAAGCACTTCTCACTGGTTAAATGGAAGCTATTCGATTATGCAAAGAATGGCGAATACAAGAACTGCTGTATTCCTATGGTTGATGGTAAATCGATTCTTGATATTTCCAGCAACAAAGGTAACAGAATCCTCGGAAAAATCGATATTTGCAGTTCATTTCAGAAAATCAAAGGTATTTCAATGCCGATCATTCTTGATGATGCAGAGAGCCTTGACAGCGAAAATCTGAAAACGGTTTCTGAAATGGTTAAATTTCAGTTAATTGCACTGATCGTAACCGATAAAAAACTGAAAATCGAGTAGGAGGTAGAAATGGAAATTAAAAGAGAAACTACAGTGATGGTACTGACTACAGACGGAAAGGAAATCCGCGAAGGGAATTATGTTGTTTTCAATGCATCTGGAAGATGCCATGCGGGTTATTTCGGAGGAATTAGTAAGAAAGGTGCTTTGATCTTTAAAAGCGTTATTTTCGGCACAGATGTTACTTTTCATGTGATGCCTAAATGCATCGAAACAATTTATAAGGCTGCAATCAAATTGTCAGCAGAAAGCGAGGGAAAAAATGAGATTTAAAGTAGGCGAAAAGGTAAGAGTAAAGAAATTCAAAGAGAGACCCAAGCACTGGAACAGTTATGGAGATATGGATCATCTGATGGGTAAGATTGTAAAAATCAAAGGAATAGTACTATCTGGAAGATATACTGTGTATGATTCTAAAGCAAATTATATTTGGTATTTTGATGAAAACGATCTTGAGCCGGTAAATGAAACCATCGTTATTTACAGCAAAGACCGTAAGGTTATCGCTCTTGACAAACTTACAGGAGAGAAAGCTATCGCACGTTGCAATCCGGCAGATGAGTATGATTTCCACGTTGGTGCAAAATTAGCTTTTGAAAGATTGACTAGCTTAAAACCCGATAAGGTGCAGTTATCAGAACTGAAGCCGGGAGAAACATTCAAAATCGGTAAACATGATTTTATCGTTTTGGATCATGCAGGAAACACTACGAAAGTAATCTCTAAGGGATTCATGGCAGAAAATGTTGTTTTCGACATAGATTCAAAAGATTACAACACGTCAAACCTTAAGAAAGTTATTGAGAGAGATATCCAGCCGATTATTGAAGCGGAAGTTGGCGCAGAAAATATCGTGGAACATTCTGTTGATTTGACTTCTGTTGATATGCAGAGTGAATATAAGGATTGCACCTGCAAGGTTAGACCAATTACCTTTAATGAAGCAAGAAGATACAATGACTTTCTTGTTAATAAGGATCTGGAGGATTGGTGGTGGACTTGTACGCCTTGGAGCACAAAAGATCGTGGGCGCGAATATTCAATTACCGTTGTTGCTCCGTCCGGCTTTATCGGCCGCAACGGCTGTGGCAGCCGCTGCGGTGTTCGTCCGTTTTGTATCTTGAAATCTAATATCTTTGTATCAAAGGAAGGAGAATAATTATGTCTACTAATTTGACAATGAAAATGTTGCAGGAGCAGATCAATGAGTTAAGAAATGAAGTGGCTATTCTTAAAGGAACTTCAAAATCTGTAAAAATTCCATCTGGCTTGAAAATCGGCGATACATTCGAACTTGCAGGTCTTAATTGGAAAATCCTTAATATCAGTGATAGCGGATATATGTGTGTTGCAGATAAACTGGATGAAGAAATGGTATTTGACAAAGAATCCAACGACTGGATCAAGAGCCAGTTAAGAGAATACCTTAATACAAATTTCATCGATAGAATCGCGGATGAGATCGGAGAAGATAATCTTATCGCATTTAATAGAGATTTGATTTCTCTTGACGGTCAGATCGAGTACGGAGACTGCGAGGATAAGGTGTCATTGCTTACTGTTGACGAATACAGAAAGTATAGAAGTCTCATCCCTAACACAGATGATTACTGGTGGTGGCTTATTAGCCCGTGGAGCACACATTGCAATAGATATGATATACAAGTATCCGTTGTTGCTCCGTCCGGCTTTATCCGCGACTGCGACTGTGACTGCTACCGCGGTGTTCGTCCAGTTTGTATCTTTTCTTCTGCAATCTTTGAATCAGAGGAATAAGTAAATGGCAGAAACGGAACTTAAAGTGATTTTGAAATCAAAGGATTTGGCAGAACATACCTTGCGCATAACTTCAAATTGCAATAGATATCCGAAAAAGTACAGATTTTCGCTTGTGGATAAGATGCAGAACAAATCACTTGAAATATATGAATATCTGTATGAAGCGAATCGAACCGATTTGAAGTTGTACCGCAGGGAGCGGTCGGAATTACAGACAAAAGCAATAACCCGTTGCGACGAATTGCTTTTTTACATCGAATTATCGATGAAACTAAATATAATCAACGAAAAGAGCATGGAATACTGGTCGAAAATGGTTTCTGATATTAAGCACATGGCTATTGCTTGGAGAAGTAAAGATAAAGAAAGATAAAAAATATAGGTTTTGCACTGTATAAACCGTTGTTGCTCCGTCCGGCTATATCAACAACAACAACTGTAACAACAACAACGGTGTTCGTCCATTCTGTATCAAACAGACAGAAAGAGTAGGCAATAAGCCGAAATCAGGAAAAGATACAAAAAAGTGCAAGACCTTCCCTCGCAGGGTAAATACAAAGGAATTTTTACTATGGATAAAGACGTTATATGTGATTACGGGAATCTGTATAAGGCTTATAAAAAGGCTAAAGCAGGCAAAGGGTTTAATGGCAGCAGTGCAAGGTTTCAGACTATGAGCCTTGAAGGACTACATATTTTGAAAGAACAGCTTGAAAATCAAACATATCGGATGAATCCGTACAATGAGTTTAAAGTGCATGAACCTAAAGAAAGAGTGATTAAATCGTGTTCTTTTAAAGATAAAGTAGTGCAACATTGCCTTTGCGATAATATCCTGCGTCCAAGGCTGGAAGATGAATTTATCAGGACAAATTATGCCGGGCAGATAGGAAAGGGTACGCATTTTGGAATGGATTGTTTAAAAGAACATATGCTTGAATTTTACAGCAAGCATGGTCTTGACGGGTGGATTTTGAAATGCGATATCACAAAATTTTTCTATCAAATAGACCACGAAGTGCTGAAAGATATAGTTGATTATTATTTTTCGGAAGACTACACAAGATGGCTCAATCACTTATTTATTGACAGCACCTATGGTCTTGGATTGCCGCTTGGTAATCAAGTAGCACAGGTATATGCATTGCTTATGCTGGATGGTTTAGACCATTTTATCATAAACGAGTTGGGCATAAAGCTGTATGGAAGATACATGGATGATTTTTATTTGATCCATAATGATAAAAGATATCTGAAATGGTGTCTTGAATGCATAAATCAGTTTGTGGAAAGCCTTGGTCTATTACTGAATGGAAAAACACAGATTATACCATTTAAAAACGGTATGTTGTTCACAGGATTTCATCATTATGTCACAAATGACGGAAAATACATACGAAAGCTAAATGGTTCAAACAAGAGAAGAATTAAAAAGAAAATACGATTATGGTCGAAACTTGTTAATTCCGAGAGAATGACAGAGCAGAAATTCTTTGAAAAATATAATGCTTGGAAAAACCATGCTTTGCATGGTAATTGCATAAAGCTATGTCATTCAATGGATTCATATGTAAAAGAATTATTAGAAAGAGAGGAATATTTATGATTTTATCCAAAAATGGAGAAGTTCAGATACATGGCAATATATCAGAATTGTCAGCAGATTTATTTGTAATTCTTCGTGTAATGAGAAAACGAATAGGAGACAAATTCGTTGATATGGAGGAGGAAAAGTAATTATGGCAGAGAATACAGCGGTTTCAGATAAAAAATCATTTACCACTTCGTTAAGCGAGTGGAGCAATACAATGACAGGACTTATCATCAACGATTATAAGGCTGTTGGAATGGATATGGACGATTATGCAAAAGAGTGTGCTATGGAAGCTATGACGAGCATATTTAACCTTGTTAAAAGTGATCCTAAGATTAACATGGGAAATCTTGATACAAGCAATTTAAGAGGGATTGTTAAGCGTTGCGCATCTCTTAAATTGAACGCTAGTGCATATCCAAGAGAATGTTATTTCCAGTTGCGAAATGTAAAAGTTGGAACTGATCCGCAGACAGGAAAGGATGTATGGCAGAAGCAGGTAGAAATGGGAATCGAGGGCAGCGGTTACGATTCATTGCTCGCAAACTATGGTAAGGATGTAAAACAGGTATATCCATATTGGGTAATTAAAGAGGGAGATACTTACGTTCCACCTAAACACAAAGGGCTTACAGTAACAGAACCAGAATGGGAAGAAAAAGGCTTATCTGATAAGGCGGTAAGAGTTGTATATCCTGTTAAACTGTCAGACGGAACAGTAACATATCTTTCTGCTGATAGAGACAGCGTTAAGGTAAATCTGTTAGCGCATGTAAAGCAGAATATGATGAATAGCACTTTTGGAGTATGTGAGGACAGATACAAGGCTACAGCAAAGCAGAAAGTGGAAATTAAGGCTAAGAAAGACGAGATACTTAACGCTTTAAGATCGTGTAAGACGGTAGACGAAATGCTTGAATGCGAGATTGCGAAGCCATTTATCAGCGGTGCTTGGCTTGACACGCCGGAAAGTATGATTCAGAGAAAAATGTGTAACAATGCTACAAGAAAATATCCCAAGAATTATGATCCTATGGCTCGACAGGCACAGTTTGAAATGGACGAAGTATATCAAGTTGTGCAGGATGAAATTTCTGAAAATGCAAATTCCGTAGACTTTCCAGAAGATGAAGCAATCGATGTAGAAGCAACCGAAGCGGCAGCAGAACCAAGTTTTCTGAAAGATTAGAAAGGAGTTTTTCGGATGAGAGTTATTTCACAGGACGGAACAGTAGATTTTCCTTACGAAAAGGCAGTTTTATATGTTGAATATGAAAGCGTTATTGCAAAAGTGGGTGACGAAAGATGTGTAATTGGAATTTATTCAACCGAAGAAAAGGCAGTTAAGGCTATGGAAATGCTTAGAGAAAGATATGAAAATAATGAATTCTATCATCACACAGCCGCAACGGACACTTTTAATAGAACTATGCGTCTTTTAAGTATTGAGAAATTCAAAAAAGCAACGAGCGAGTATTTTCAGTTTCCACAGGATGATGAAATTGAGGTGCGAGCATGAGATTAAAATGCTTAGGCTCATCGTCAGCAGGGAATTGTTATTTGCTGACTTCCGACAACAGAGAAACACTTATCCTTGATTGTGGAATACCGATTAAAGATATCAAAAAAGGCTTGAATTGGAATATAAGAAGTGTGGTTGGCTGCATAGTCAGCCACGCCCATTCCGATCATAGCAAGTCAGTAAAAGATTTTAATGATATGGGAATACCTGTATTTAAACCATACATAACTGAAAAGCCTATGAAAATTGGCAATGGAGATTTTAGAATACAGGCATTTGACCTAACAACATTAGATGGCAGATGGACTCACACAAATGCAGATGGTAGCGAGTGTCCTTGTTACGGCTTTCTGATTACTCACAAAGAAATGGGTAAAATGCTTTATATCACAGATACCGAACTAATTAAATGGAGATTCAAAGGAATCAATCACATTTTACTAGGCACAAACTACGATAAGGATTTAGTAAATGTGGATAACCAAAGTAAAGCCAACCATGTATTCAGAGGTCATTTAAGCATTGACACGGCTTGCGAGTTCGTAAAATCGAACAATTCAAATGATTTGCAAAATGTGATTATGTGTCATTTGTCGAGCAAAAATGCAGATAAGGAATTATTTATCGAGAAGATGAAAAAAGTTGCTGGAAACGCAAATGTGGACGTTGCGGAGCCGGGCAAGGAATGGTTGCTAAGAAACCCAAACGAATGCCCGTTTTAGAAAGGAGACTATATGTACAAACACAATATTGATGATTGGATTTTAGACGAAACAGAACTGGCAGAACATTATAAGGATATAGGCAGGCCAGAAGGATATGAAAGCAAAATAGAACTTGTTGGATTGCTTAAACAGTTAAAAGAATATCAGCGGTTAGAGGAACAGGGCAGACTTATTAAGTTGCCTTGCAAAATTGGAACAGAAGTCTACAACGCTACTTGGTGGGATGATGTTCAAGAAAAAGTAGTAGTAAAAGGAAAGACATATTACCGAACAGTCCATAAGCACAAGGTATCAAAGTCAACTTTTGATTATTGTGATATAGAGGAATTTGGCAAAACAGTATTCCTCACAGAATCTGAAGCAGAAGCAAAACTGGAAGAATTGAAAGCCATGAAAAACCTCGATAAAACTAATTTTAGCGATGGTTATAACAGAGCGATTGATGATTTCTTGAAAGAAGCAGATGAAGCATTTCCTATGCAGGGTGGCGGAACAGCGGTTTTGAGACGATTAGAAAAGATCGCTGATAGGTTAAAAGGCGGTGGTTCTGTTGAGTAAACCAAATTACAGGCAGGTGTATGCGATTGAGAAAAAGAACCGAGAGAAACTACTTGCGGTCAATCCGAAACTTGATGATGGCAGTGGCATCTATTTCCTGACGCGAACAGACGAAAACGGAATATCTTATTTTTACATTGGGCAAGCATTACACCTATCACAAAGGATGTGCGGACACCTTGTAGGGTATCAACATATAGACCTGTCGATTAAAAAGAGAGGGTTTTATAGCACGGATAATCCGTATGGATGGAAACTGAATGTTATGCACTATCCAAAATCTGAACTTGACAAATGGGAGCAATATTGGATTTTAGAGTACACAAAAAAAGGTTATCAGTGCCGCTATAACAAAACTGCTGGCGGTCAAGGAGAGGGCAAGGAGAAGATAAATGAATTTAAGCCTGCTAAAGGATATCGTGATGGCATACAACAAGGCAAAAAGGTGTTGGCAAGGGAATTATCATCTATCGCTGAAAAGCACCTTAAAATCGAATTGAGAGAAGATAAGGTAAACAATAAGGTGTCGCAGAAACAGTATAAGAAGTTTATGAGTTTAATAAGCGAGGATTCTTATGAAGATAGGGCTGATTGACGTTGATGGACACAATTTTCCAAATTTACCACTTATGAAATTTCCGACCGGCAGAGGCAGCAGCTCGCTACTGTTGATGGACACAATTTTCCAAATTTACCACTTATGAAATTATCTGCTTATCATAAATCTATCGGAGATAGTGTTGAATGGTACGAGCCAATGTTTAGCGGTCATATGGATAAAGTTTATATGAGCAAGGTTTTCACTTTTACGCCTGATTACGAGTATTGTATTGATGCAGACGAAATTATCAAAGGCGGTACGGGTTACTCTTACCCAGATGGTGGCAAACCGTTGGATGGCAAAATAGAACACATATATCCCGACTATTCTATCTATTATGAGAAAATACCTAGTGTTAAAAATACTGCCTATGGCTTTCTCACAAGAGGTTGCCCTAGAGGTTGTGATTTTTGCATAGTAGGAAAGAAAGAGGGTAGGTGTTCCGTGAAAGTTGCAGATTTGTCGGAATTTTGGAACGGACAGAAAAATATAGTTCTTCTTGACCCGAATATGTTTGCTTGCAAAGAGTGGAGAGATTTAAGTCAGCAACTAATTGATAGCAATGCTTGGGTTGATTTTTCACAAGGCTGTGACATAAGAATTATGACCGACGAAAAAGCAGAGTTTCTAAAGCAAATGAAAATAAAACAGATACATTTTGCTTGGGATAGGTACGAGGACAAAGATATTATAGTACCTAAGTTTAAGAGGTTCGCTGAATTAACAGGGTGGAAATATTGGAGAATGACAGTTTATTGTTTGTGTAATTTTAACACAACTTTTGAACAGGATTTAGAAAGAATATACACACTTAGAGACTTGGGATATTCGCCTTATGTAATGCTGTATGAGAAAGATAAAATTCATCCCGGTCATAAACTAAGGCAATTACAGCGATATGTAAACAGCCGATGGATTTTTAGATCGTGCGACAACTTTGAAGATTATAAGAAACGATGAGAAATTTATGGATTTATTGAAAGAAGGTAGGAGCGAATGAGCGGAATTAAAGGCTATACAGCAGAAGAAGTCGCACGAGATGCAAAACAAAAACTTATTAGCGATTATGAATTTTGCAAGTGTAATTTAGCTGAAATCAGAAAGCGTGAAAAAGAAATTGCAGATATAAGACTTGATTACAATATAAAGATAGCAAAGTATAGGATAGAAAGCGTAAACAGAGTTCTTGACTTCATAAGAAGTGAATATAGGGCAGGTAGAATTTGCGACCTTGAAGCGCTATTGTGTCACTGCCAAAACAAGCTGAGTGGCAACATTGACGGAACAGAATTAGACCTTGATGGGCATTTAGGAGGAGTTCCCTTTAAGAAAGCTGATAAAGATTATGATTGCCATTGTTGAAATGACTATCCGAACAAGAATCATAAATACTATGGGTGTTCAGATGCACCGAAAAAGAGTGGAAAATGGAAATGCGTTGATTGCTACGAATATGTGGGTAAATCCAAATTCGGAGCAACACATTGCAGGAAGAAAGTGGGTGATGCAGAATGAAGATTTTAAGCAAGAAGAAATACAATAAACTCATTGAAGATTTTGAGGAATTGCGGAAAAAGGTCGAGGAACTCAAAAGGATAAACGGGAGTCTCGGGAAAAAGCTGGAAGATAAAAAGACAAGTTGCAAGATGAATAACGGCAAGGATTTCTGCTTTAAATGCCAAAACTCTTACAGATACAAGACATATTGGGGGACAACAGAAATTGAAAGATGCGGTTGCCTTCTTGATGTTCCTTGTGAAGATTTTAAGAGAAAAGAGGAAAACTAACTAAAAATCAAAGAAAGGAATAAGGTTGTCCGGACATAAAACCTAGGTTTCCTTTTGGTAGATTTTATGGATTTTGAAAATTATTTTTGTGATAATCAGATGTCTATATTTGATTACATAAGAGAACCGATCAAAATAACAAAGCCTATCCGATTGATAGAGTTATTCGCCGGTTACGGAAGCCAGGCAATGGCTTTAAAAAGAATAGGTGCTAATTTTGAGCATTACAGGGTTGTGGAGTTTGATAAATACGCTATTGCAAGCTATAACGCAGTACATGGCACAGATTTCCCTACAATGGATATAACCAAAGTTCACGCAGAAGATTTGAATATTTGTGACACGGCAGCATTCACTTACTTACTTGCTTACTCGTTCCCATGCACGGACCTGTCTGTCGCCGGGAAACAAGCCGGGATGTCTAAAGGCAGCGGCACACGATCTGGGCTATTGTGGGAAGTTGAGAGAATACTGACCGAAATCAGAGAAAGTAACGGAGAATTGCCACAGATTTTGTTTATGGAGAATGTGCCACAGGTACATAGTCAGGATAATATGCCGGATTTCAGAAAGTGGTTAGATTTTCTTGAAAGTTTAGGTTATACGAATTATTGGCAAGACTTGAACGCTAAAAATTATGGTGTTGCACAAAATCGCGAAAGATGTTTTATGTTTTCGTTTTTAGGAGAATACAATTACCATTTTCCACAACCTATGCCGCTCAAAAAGAAGTTGAAGGACTATCTGGAAGATAATGCAGAGGAAAAGTATTACATCAATAATGAAAAGGCTGACAAGCTGATAAAACAGCTTATTGACAACGGTACATTGCCGAATACAATCCCTAAGAGCAGAGCAGAGCAGACTTGCATTGACGGAACAATCAACGAACCACAGAGAAGAGAAATTGCAAACTGCATCAAAGCAAGATATGACGCAGGAATCTCAAACTTGCGGTCAGATGGAAACATTGTTGTTAAAAGGAATGGTTGATAAGGATATTGAACCAACAGCATCCGTGATTGATGTTTCGACAACGATCATGGCAAGAGATTATAAGGGATTGAATAATTACGGAACGAATGGAGTAATTGAATGGAAGTAGTAGGAAGTATATACACAGGAACTTCAGATGGATTTCAGCGTGGAATTATCGGGGGGGGGCATTTCCCGGTGCGTCAAAGCTGAAACACACGATTTAGGAGTAGTTATGGCAGATGTAAATGTTTTAGGTTCTCTTGAAGCAAAATTTGAGAGTACAAACAGAATTTATGATGTGGGGGGGTGCAGTCCAACATTGAGTACAATGCAAGGCGGTAATCAAGAGCCGAAAATTCTTGAAAGTCAGATAGTTGCTATGCGTGGTAGAAATCCTGATAATCCATCGGATAGAACCACAGGAAGTCCAACAGAGCAGCGGTTAGAAGCAAATACACAAGGCACAAGTAATTGTTTGACAAGTGTGCAGAAAGATAATTTATTACTTGAAAATAATATCCAAAAAGCCGGTCAAATATCAAGTAACGGTTCCCAATGTGGCACAGTTATTTCTGATAACGGCATATCGGCTAATCTTGTAGCTGGAACACACGGATATGCGAATTGCCATATTGCCACGCAATATCGTATCAGAAAACTAACACCGAGAGAGTGCGGAAGGCTGATGGGCGTATCTGATGAAGATATTGGCAAAATGGCAGCAGTTAACAGTAACACGCAGTTATACAAGCAGTTTGGCAACAGTATAGTCGTTGATGTTATGTGTGCCATGTTTAGGAATTTGAACATAAAAAACAGAGATTGATTGATAAGGAGTGAGAAACTTGGCAATATACAGAAACTTGCAACTTTCATTTTGGACGGATAATAAAATCGAAGATGAATTTACGCCGGAAGATAAGTTTTTTTATTTGTATTTGCTTACCAATCCACAAACAAATTTGTGCGGCTGCTATGAGGTAAGCTATTCACAAATGACAAGACAGACGGGGTACAATAAAGACACAATCATTCGTCTTTTAGAGCGATTTGACAGTTTGCATAATGTCATTAAATTTGATTCAAAAACTAAAGAAATTCTAATATTGCACTGGTACAAATATAACTGGAGCAAGTCAGAAAAAGTCCTTTCTGGTGTTTGCAACGTGGCAAAATACATCAAAAGTGACAGCTTTAGAAAATATGTTTTTGAGACTGTAGAAAACATAAAAAATGATACCCTATATATAGGGTATACATACCCTATGGATACATCTGTTTCTGATACTGATTCTGTATCTGTATCTGATACTGTTAATGGTAAAGATATAGATATTATTAAAGATATTATAAATTATCTAAATAATAAATGTAATACTAGATATAAATATACTACGGAAGATAGTAAGAAACATATAAGGGCAAGATTAAGAGACGGTTATACAAAAGATGATTTTTATGCGGTTATCGATAAAAAGGCTGCTGAATGGATCGGGACAGAGCAGGAGAAGTATTTAAGACCGGCTACGTTGTTTGGCACAAAGTTTGAAAGCTATTTGAATCAAAAAGTGACTATAAAGAAAGGGAAAACGGCATATGACGAATGGAGGGATGCTTAGTGACAAGAGAGGAAACAATAGAGCTTCTTATGATGGTGCAAGCAGCATTTCCAAACTATAAACCGCAGGATAAGACGGTAGCTGTCAATACTTGGTTTCTGATGCTTTCAGATTATCCGTATCAGCAAGTACAGATGGCACTTAAAGCCTATATTGCGACGGATACAAGCGGATTCGCACCGAGAATCGGGCAAATCATTGATAAGATACAGATGATAACCAATCCTGCGGAACTAAACGAAATGGAAGCGTGGTCGCTTGTCAGTAAGGCTCTGAGGAACGGGAATTACAAGTCAAGAGAGGAATTTGAGAAATTGCCCGATCTTGTGAAAGAGGCGGTCGGAAGCCCGGAAAACATTCATAACTGGGCGCAGTCTGACATAAAGAGTATCGAGAGCGTGATTCAGTCAAATTTTATCAAGAGCTATCGACTTGTTGTGAACAGGCAAAAAGAAATACAGAAATTGCCAAAAGACATAAAAGCTATGATTTCCGGCAGTAGGACCTGCATCGGCAAGGAAATTGAAGCATCACAAAAGACTGCGTTGGAAGCAAAAGGGGATCAGGCGGCAGAGCGAAAATGCATCCCTATGCCAGATCGATTGAAAGAAAAATTAAATTTGTAGGAGGTAAAGAGGTTTGTCCGGACAAATAAAGCTAGCTTTACTCATACAATCATATGTACGACAAAGAAAGATACGAAAGACTGAAAGCAGAAGGCATATGCCCCACTTGTGGGAAACCAAATGATCGTGCTAATAGAGTATACTGCACAGAATGTCAGAAAAGAAAAACTGAAAAGCAGTTAGAAACAAGAAGATGGTATGCCAAAATGGGGTATTGCCCGCGGTGTCAAAAAAACAAATTGTTTGGATCCGAAAAGGTATGTCCTGAATGTACTGCTGAAAATACGAACAGGATTGAAAGAAAGAGAGATCTGAACAGAGAAAAATACAATGAGTACATGAAAGATTACCATAAAAAACTACACAATCAGAGAAAAGTGGATGGCATTTGCACTCGTTGTGGAAAAGTAAGTGTAAAAGGAACAGGATATTATACCTGCATAAAATGCAGGGAAAAAGAAAGAAAAAATATTTATCCAAGAGAATACGGCTGGGCTAGAGTTGCCGAGGGTAAATGCTTCTTTTGCGGAGAACCAGTGAAGAAAGGATATAAGGTATGCGAAAAACACTGGAAGTCAAATTGCGAAAATGCAAAAAAGGCAGACAGAAGCTATTTGCAAAGAACGAATAAATTGTTTTTTAGAAAGAAAGGGAAATGCGTAAATGAGACTGATTGATGCGGATAAATTCAATGGAAAAGTGATAGCAAGTCATACGGGAAGCGGTGTTATCAAATTGGTTGCTATTGATGATGTTCCGACTGACTACGATCTGGACAAGGTTGTGAAACAGTTGGAAGAACTAAAAAAGCAAAATCCTTTTATAAATGGCATTAGAGACAACAGTATTGAAGCAGCTGCAAGCCGTCAAACATTGGATTATGCAATCGATATTGTGAAGGCAGGAGCAAGGCAATAAAAAGGAGAAAGGCTTATGAGGTTATCAGAACTGACTAAGCCAGAGATTGATGCAATCGTCGGAAATGCTAATTTTACGGAAGAAGAGTACCAAGTGTTCCAGTATTTGTGTAAAGGGACAACACTTGACGAAATGGTTTTTAAATTAAAACTATCGAAAGCTACCATTTCAAGAACCGTATTCAAGATTAAAACTAAAATAGAAAGGATTGACAAAATGAAGCAGAATGTACCTATATGGGAAAAAATCACAATGACAATAGAAGAAGCTGCGGAATATAGCAGTATCGGAATAAACAAAATCAGAGAACTTTCAAGCGATCCAAGATGTAATTTTGTTATCTATGTAGGAAAAAAGCGGTTGATAAAGCGAAAAGAGTTTGAAAAATTTATTGCCGAGAATGTGGAATTGTAGACTTGTAAAGCCTTATGTGATATTATATGTATTTGCATAAGGCTTTTTCCATATAGGGAAAGGAGCGTAAAAGATGGGAAAAGACCTAAGAGGTAAGGAAATAGGGCAGGGTTTGTCCCAAAGGAAAGATGGGTACTATGTCGCTAGATATACTGACAGGTACGGAAAGCGCATACAAAAATTGTTTTTGAAAATGAGAGAAGCCCAAAAATGGCTTTCAGAAAATAAGTATGAAGAACAGCACTCAAATATAGACTTTCCGTCGGACTTGACTGTTGAATCGTGGTTCCGATATTGGATTGAAATAAAAGAGAAAACGGTAAGACCAAACACTGTCAGAAATTACAGAGAGCGTTATAGCAGGAATATAAAGCCGATAATAGGGAATAAATTGCTAAGAGATGTAAACAGTATTCATTGTCAGCAGATATTTAACAAAATGGATGATGAAGGATACAGAAAATCGACAATATATCAAACAAGGATAGCATTGTACAATATGCTGCAATATGCATTCGACAACGATGTAATAAGAAAAAACCCGTGCACAAGAGCGGTTATATCTGACATGGGAAAGGAATCTGTGAAGAAAGAAGCACTCACAATAGAAGCACAGAAAAAATTTTTAGAGTATGCTTCTGGTATGTCTTATGAATATCAATATAGATTTATTTTACAGACCGGGTTGAGAACCGGGGAGCTTACAGGTTTAAAGTGGGAAGATATAGACTTCTTAAGCAGAACGCTTACGGTTAGTAGAAGTTTGGAGTACAGACATTCCACAGGCGAATGGAGGGAGGGGCAGCCGAAGAGTAAATCCGGGTATAGGACTATACCATTGACAGATGAAGCAATTTATATCCTGAATAAGCAAAAAGAGAAAAATGCGCATCTGAAATTTGTTGAAATGCAATGGAAAGACAGAATATTTTTGTGCAAAACTGGCACACCCGTCAAGAACAGCACGTACGACACAGCCCTATTTAAAATCTGCGATAAAGCAAAAATTCCGAGATTCTCAATGCACGTACTGCGCCACACATTTGCCACGAGATGCATAGAAGCTGGAATGATGCCCAAAACGCTTCAAACGATTTTAGGGCATTCAAACATTGGAATAACCATGAATCTTTACGTGCACACAACGGACGACCAAAAGAAGATAGAAATTGAAAAAGTGGCAAAAGCACTAAAAGTTGTGTAAAATTGGTACATAATTGGTACATGAAAATAAAACAAAGACAAAGAAATGCGATAAAATAGGCATTTCTGGTAAGGAGAAAGGTAAAATGAAATTAGGAATCGTAGTTAATTGACGTTTTTTATATAAATTTACGTGGTTTAATATATTGCTACAAATACCTATTTTATTGGGTTTTTTAGTTTTTGCGAAATTTTATTTTTTTATATATTTTCACGTATTTTTATAAAAATTGGTACATAATTGGTACATGACTGGTACACAGAAAAAGCCTTATGCAAATGAGAATAAATTGATAAGAATGTGAGAACCACATTCTTTTTTTATGCGCCAAAATATAGTCATAAGGAGTTGATAGTTATGTTTTCGGACGCAATTTTAGAAAAGATATTTGCAATGCCGGATATGCAGATGCTTGATCTACAAACGCAATCAAATATTGTGCATGGCATTGAGACAATACTGGAAAAAGAGGAAAAGAAAAATGCTGATGAATTTCAGTCAGATGGGAACGCAGAATAAAGATGTATTTTTAACACAGGATGAAACAAACATATTGGTCGAAACTGAAAAAGCAGAAAGAGAGGAACATTATGCAGCCTTATCCAAATCCAAATTATTACCAGAACTATATGCAGCCGCAGCAACAGTTTTATAGTCAGCAGGCAGTGCAGCAGTATCAGCAACCGTCATATATGCAGCAGGCGGCGCAAAGAATAAATGGAAGAGTGGTGCAGTCCGCAGATATGATTACTGCGAACGACGTGCCAATGGATGGATCAGTTGCATTTTTCCCTACACAAGATCTGTCAGAGATATACGCCAAAAGTTGGGATGCAAACGGCAAAATTGTTACAAGGCTTTTTAAACCCGTTTCAGATTCATACCCTTCCAATACCTCACAAGAAACAGAAAAATTAAAAATAGGGCTATCAGACGAAGCCACAGAAATATTTAACAAGCACTTCGACACCCTGTTTTCCAAGATAGAAGAACTGGAAAAGAAAATCGATGAAAAATCTTCGACTAAAACGACAGTCAAATCAAAAGTTAGTCAAGATTAGTCCAAGGTCTAAAAACAAGGCGGTGGTTTTATGATAAATCAAGAAATGGTTCAAGCAATAAATAAATTGAAAGCAATCAGAAATCCGCAACAGGCGGCTATGCAAGCGTTACAGAATGCGGCAAGTCAAGGAAATCAAATGGCGAGCGGAATTTTGCAGAACATCCAATCCGGAAATATGGCTGGAGTAGAGCAAACTCTTAATAATATGATGGGAGAACAAGGCGTAAGCCTTGATGAAATAAAAGAAATATTTAGATAGTTGGTACATATTAGGGTTTTGTGCGCACGGTAAAAACTAGTTCCCTATTTGTAAATAAGACAAACAGGAGGAACTTAATATGTTCAACAACGGAGTAAGCCTTGCCGACATTGCGGCAGTAACAGGCAACAACAGGGACAATGATGGTATGTGGGGCAATGGCGCATGGTGGATTGTCATTCTCTTAATTTTCGGATGGGGCGGCTTCGGCAATAATGGCTGGGGCGGTAACGGTGCCGGAAATGGTTATACAGATGCAGCAATTCAGAGAGGTTTTGACAATCAGGCAGTTATCAGCAAACTGGACGGAATCACAAACGGTCTGTGTGACGGATTCTATGCTGTAAACAACAGTATGCTTACAGGATTCAACGGAATCAACACTAATATCATGCAGACAGGCTATGGAATCCAGCAGGCAATCAACGCTGATACGATCGCAAATATGCAGAACACAAATGCATTACAGGCACAGCTTGCGAATTGCTGCTGTGAAACTAGGGAAGCCATTCAGGGCATAAACTACAATATGGCAACCAACACTTGCGCATTGCAGAACACAATGAACAGCAACACAAGAGACATCATCGACAGCCAGCAGGCAGGCACGAGAGCTATTCTCGACTATCTGTGCCAAGACAAGATTGCAACATTACAGGCAGAGAACAACGACCTGCGCAGAGCTGCTTCACAGGATAGACAGAATGCGCTTCTGACTACTGCAATGGCAGCACAGACAAATCAGATTATCAATTCTGTAAATCCGACTGCAATCCCGGCGTATGTCGTTCCAAATCCAAATGCTTACGCTTATGGATGCGGATGCAATCAGAGTTGCGGATGCTAATTACAACAGAATAATTGAGTATCTTAATTAAGTTTAACTCGTTTTTAACTCATTTCTAACTCGATTTCAACTCGTTTTCGACAGGTTAAAAATGGTTTTAACGAATTAAAACATGATTATGTCTGCAAAAGCAGTATTACTTGTGCACACAAGGGGCAGACTGAAAAATGTTTGCCCCTATTTTTAATATTTATTTGGAGGTTTTTATGGAAGAATTAAAAAATAAGTTTATCGAAGCAATTAAAAGCATTGATTTTAATAAACTTAATATCTACGAACTAAAAACTGTTTCGGAAATATCTGAAACAGTAGATAAGATGGCAAAAAAAGATTATACGGATTTTTTAAAAGAATCTGTACTATCGATGAGATCAGAAAATTCTAAATCAGGAAAGCCTAAAACAATAGATGAAATGAAATAAGGAGGTTAAAATTATGGCAGAATTTACAGGAATTGCATTACAAACCGTTGCCGCCGGAGAAGATGTTGCATTAACAGAAACGCCAGTATGTGGAAGCAAGTGCATTGTTCACAGGCAGGGAAGCGGAATTGTCAAGTTAAGAGGTATCACAAACCAGTGTAGAGCGAGATTTCTTGCATCGTATTCCGGCAATATTCAGATACCGACAGGCGGTACAGTAGAAGCTATTTCTCTTGCTCTTGCGGTAGATGGCGAGCCTTTACAATCAACAAGAATGGTTGTAACCCCGGCAGCAGTCGAGAATTTGTTTAATGTATCAGCACAGGCATACATCGACGTTCCTTGTGGATGTTGCAGTACAGTAGCGGTGCAGAATACTTCAACACAGGCTATTCAGGTGCAGAACAGCAATTTGATTGTTGTTCGTGAAGCGTAGGAGGTGGTCTGTATGCATATTAAGAGAATGCACGAAATGCAGGAATGCTTAACCGAAAAGGCATTAAGCGAACTGGAAAAAGGAACGGATCATGTTGATACTTGCGAAATGGGTCAAGTTGTAGATATGATTAAGGATCTTGCGGAAGCAGAGTATCGAGCTACGATCACAAAGGCTATGGAAGAAGCAAAAGAAGAGGAAGAAGAGTACGACAAGATTTTGCTCCGGGAGCTGAAAGAAGAATACGGAGAAGATACCGGCAGGAGATTTTACGACCACTACAGATATGCTGATGGTAGATTTGCGCCGAAAGGTCACGGAACATACCGCAGAGGTTACGAGGAGCCGCCATATTGGCACATGACACCAGATCGTTATCACGACATGGAGCACAGCCGCGATATGGATAAAGGAAATGGTCGTATGTACTATACGGAGCCTACGCACATGGAAAGCAGGTATGAAAGCGCAAAGAGGGCTTACACAGAATCAAAAGAACTGCACAAAGGAAATGATCCGCAGGACAAAGAAGCAAAAATGCGCGAACTGGAAAAGTACATGAAAGAAATGTCAGACGATCTGCTGAACCTGATGAAAGGAATGTCACAGGAAGAAATGAACATGGCAAAGTCCAAATTGTCAGTGCTTGTCAGCAAAATGTAAAGTAAAGGCTATGGGTGTAAATGCTCATAGCCTTTTTAGGAGTTGATTATATGATTTTTACAGTAAATAAGAATAACTGGATACTGCAATTTGTCAGAACAAATAGCGAAGAACTGCGCAGGTCAGACGGTGTATACACTCTTGGCGTTACCGACAATACAACCAAGACGGTAACGATTGCGGATAATCTGTCAGAAAGAATGACGGATAAGGTGCTATGCCATGAGCTTACGCACGTTTACAGCTTCGAGAATGGCTGTCAAATGGATATGCGCACAGAAGAGATAGTTGCGGATTTTCTGTCGCTGTATGGGAGAGATATCGTATACATGGCTGATGATCTGATGAAGATTTTTCCAAAAAAAGTTGCGTAATAATTGGTTTTATGTAAACTGGAAAAACTGGATTTTGAAAATCTCGAGAAAAATGTCAAAAAAGATTTGTATTCAAAAATTTTTCGCGAAAAAAAATTCAAATCGGGGAGAATTTGAACCCCCCCCCGGTACTATTTTATAGGATCAAAAATCAAAACGGCTTTTTTGATGAATTTTGCAAAATTTTCGTGAAATTTGGGTTGAAAAATTGAAGATGATTTATACTGCTTTTGGTTCGCAACTTATACAGGACCAGCCCGGGCGTGTGCTGATCCTTTGCGAATCGATGGCATATATCGCTGCACCTGTTTGAGTGTCCTGATCTTGTCCGGGTGTCCGGGCGTGGTTGCAGAATTTCAAGGCGTGCAAATTAAAGGCTATCACATGCGAATATTTTCGCCCGTGAACACGTAGAACGCCCACAGAGCCACTCAAACCATACAAGGCATATAAATCACTATATAGATATAATTAAGGCTATAATATGCCAGTTATTTAAAATTGTCAAGGTACGAAAAGAAGCCGGAAAAGTCCGGCTATTTGTTTTCTATCTGAAATATTGCCCACCGTAGAGTGGCAGCGGCTTCGTGATCTTTTTCACGCTCTGCGCGTTCCAAAAGCGTATATAATGCGTCTATTTTCTTGATTTTCATAAAAAACACCTCCATTTTTTATACAACCGCCCGGGATCAAACCGGGCACAATGCTCCAAGGTTGCTATATGCGGCTAGTTATAAATATAGTTCCATAAGCCCGACATTTTTATTTTCTACTAAAACGACACCGGGACGCACTATGGAAGCATATTGATTGACTATTTTTTCTATTTTTTCGTGGTCATAATATGGCGCCAATTTTTGGCGCGTGTATTCTTTTGCTTCTTCTAAATTATTCATATCTTTTTACCTCTCTTTTATTTATTCCCTTCCGGGTAAAAGCAAGCCGGGGAATCGAACCCCGGAACGCTGCACCGTCTGCACTTGCCTTCTATTTAGTTCAAAAATAAATATAAAAGCTGTTTCCTGTGATGTTCCAATCTTTATCCAATATAGTTGCTTTTGAAAGCCTGCCGATACATCCATAAACCCCAGCGGCATAGTATTTAGAATCAACTTGGCAGCCTTTAGCGTTAGGAAACGCCTTTTTGATTTCTGCTATAATCTCATTTGCTTTGTGACAGCATACCCCACTTTTCTCGTTGAACGACTCCAACCGTGAAATATAGTGTTCTGCATTTTCAAATGTGTAAATATTACAATCTAATTTGATCCCGTCCATCATTTCGCCAATTCTGCAAATTTCTTTGTGTGATAATTTTTTCATTTTCTTTTTCCTTTTGACTGTGATATAATACAGTCACCTTTCTTTTTTGATTGGCGGCGGTTGTTTGGTAGGCGCGCCGCCTTTTTTCTGTTTGGTCTGCCATCATCAGAGCCGCGGCGACCATCCCACGGCTGACGCCCCAAGATCGGAGCGTTTCGGCTAAATCATGTTAATTGCTTCGGTGTTTAGCTCTATGCATTTCTGATTGCATTTTTCAATAGATCCGGCAAAAACTATTCTGCCTGTGCCGTTGATCTCTTCAATCACGCAATAATCGAAATAATCGTTGTAAGATATGTAATATTTTGGCATCTTCTCAGCTCCTTTCTATTTCTCGATCAGCTTAATCTCTCTATCTGATTCAATCGCTGTTACCTCTGATCTTGTGAAATCCTCTGTTCCTACATACATACCGTTTACATAAATTCTATAAGTTTTCATTTGCTTTTCTTCCTTTCGTTTGGTGCTTGGTTTCTTAACTTGGTTTAACTATATCACTTTCAAAAGTGATAGTCAAGTGTTTTTATAACTTTTTTTAGTTATATTTTTTCTTGACTTTTTCGCCGCCATATTATAATATAAGAAACAAGCAAACAATCACAGAAGGAGGGTATAAGATGCTCAAATACAAATTTAATGTAGGCGACGCGCTGGATCGTGCTGGATTCACTTCCTACAAGGCAAAAACAAGCGGCATACTAAGTCAGGACACGCTAAAGAAGATCAAGAAAGAAGATACAAGCATATCTCTAAAGGCGATCAATAGCTTGTGCATGATCTTGGATATGCAGCCGAAAGATCTCCTTGTATATGAAGAAACAGACACAGAGAAAGAGCAGAAAGAAAAATTATAATTTTTTAAAAAATCACTTGCAAAAGTGATAAAAATGTAGTATCATAAGGTCAACAAATAAAGAAAGGGCAGCTAAAAAGCTGTAGGGTGGAGCACATGAAGTTATTATTTTTAGACAAATTGATGGGGACGGCGGAGCTGATCGGAAAAATTGAAGATAAAGACGGCTTAACAGTAGCCGAAGCCGTGGAACAATTAGGCGGTGAAGTAGTAGAAGATGATGATTGCACAAGGGCATATTTGTATGGCGCTGAATACATAGCAGATGAGCTTATTCTTGAAGCTGATAGCGATCTTTTTGGATGCCGAAAAGGTTTATATGCTTACACAGGATCATTGCACGTTGAAAGAAGCAAAGAAACATGTGCAGGCTGGCTGCGCGTTCTACGAGGATAGCGAACAGGGATACAAAGAATATTTCAAAGAATGCGAAGCCGGATGCATTGATCCAGAAGAGATCCCGGAAATGTGGAAAAGTTTGGAAACAGTAGAAAACGGCGTGAAAAGCTACAAGATTAATTTTGCCTTATAGCTTCAATTTAGCCCCGGCTGAAAAGCTGGGGTTTTTCTTTGGTTGCCAAGTGGTTGCCGTATGGTTTCCAAGATGCCAAAAAACAAGGCTATAAAACAGCTACAAGCCGCATAGATACTGGATTTGGACAAAAAAACAGATAGGGTATACATACCCTATACATACCCTATGCATACTGTATCCATAACGTATACATACCGTATACGCAAAGAAAAAAGAGAAAAAGAAAGCAGAAAGAAAAGAACCAAAAGAAAGAGTAAAGAATAAAGATAAATAAAGAAACACGATATATATAATATAAATATAAT